>Ga0222622_10001158_pt1 | contig 10612 bp, 7 predicted proteins | sample PLM2_5_b1metaG_FD_177335 | JGI IMG/M metagenome (GOLD analysis project Ga0222622, IMG submission 177335) | Groundwater sediment microbial communities from an aquifer in East River, Colorado, USA - PLM2_5_b1 | ecosystem: Environmental > Terrestrial > Soil > Riparian zone | place: USA: East River... | reverse complement strand
GGATGATCGTTACTCAGCGCGATGACATCGCGACCCGACTGCGCCGGCTACGCGTTCACGGCGGACTCAAGACCTACTACCACGAAGAAGTCGGTTACAACAGCAGGCTCGACGCGCTACAGGCGGCGATTCTGTCGGCGAAGATGGCGAGTCTTGCCTCCTGGAGCGCCGCGCGTCGAAAGAACGCCGCGTATTACGACAAGGCTTTCGCCGATCTCGACGATGTGCGCACTCCGACGATAGAGCCAGCCAACGAGTCGATCTACAACCAGTACACACTGCGGGTCGCGCGGCGCGACGACCTGCAGATTCATCTGAAGGAGAAGGGAATCGGATCGGCGATCTACTACCCGCTCTCGCTCCATTTGCAGCCGTGCTTCGAGTATCTCGGCTACAAACGGGGGGCCTTTCCCGAGAGCGAGCGCGCGACGAGAGAAGTCATCTCGCTGCCCGTTTATCCCGAGCTCCAGCAATCACAGCTCGACGAAGTCATCGACGCAGTGCGTGGCTTCTACGGCCGCTGAAAACCATTTCAACTCAATAAGAGAGCCAAGCGTGCAACTCAAGGATCAACTCCTAGCCAAGATTGAGGACCGGACCGCGTGCATCGGCGTGGTGGGACTCGGCTACGTCGGATTGCCATTGGCGCTGGAGTTCGCGAGAGCGGGATTCAAGGTGATCGGCTACGACGTCAGCGATCGAGTAATCACAAGCCTCATGGCTGGGAAGTCGCACATTCAGGACGTACCGAGCGCTGAGCTCGCCAAGCTGGTCAAGTCAGGGAAATTCGAAGCGACGAGCGACGAAACCAGGATGCAGGAGATGGACGCAATCTCGATCGCCGTTCCGACGCCGCTGGCGAAGACGCGCGATCCTGACATGGGTTACGTCCTCGCGGCCGCCGATGCGATCGGACGCAACTGCCGCCCCGGCATCGTGGTCGTCCTCGAGAGCACGACCTATCCCGGTACGACACGTGAGCTGATGCAGCCGAAGCTGGAAGCCGCCGGCCTTACGGTCGGTGAGGACGTCTTCCTCGCCTTCAGTCCTGAACGCGTCGATCCCGGCAATCCCATCTGGAACACGAAGAACACTCCGAAGATTGTCGGCGGAATCACGGCCGCGTGCACCGAGGTCGCGTCGGCTCTCTACGCAACCTGTCTCGACACGATCGTTCCCGTCTCCGGAACCGAGACGGCAGAGCTCGTAAAGCTGTTGGAGAACACCTTTCGCTCGGTGAACATCGGCCTCGTCAACGAGATGGCGATCGTCTGTGACAAACTCGGCGTCAACATCTGGGAAGTGATCGACGCCGCGGCCACGAAGCCGTTCGGGTTCATGAAGTTCACTCCAGGCCCGGGAATCGGCGGGCACTGCATTCCGCTCGATCCGCACTACCTCGCCTGGAAGATGAGGACCCTCAACTACAAGACGCGCTTCATCGATCTCGCCAGCGAGATCAACAGCGAGATGCCGGCAGTGGTAGTGAGAAAAGTTGCGCAGGCGCTCAACGACGAGAAGAAGGCAGTCAATGGCAGCCGCATTCTCGTGCTTGGCGTCGCCTACAAGAAGGACATCGACGACATGCGCGAGAGTCCCGCGCTCGACGTGATTCGGCTGCTGGAGATGCAGGGAGCGGAGGTTGTCTACCACGACCCGTTCGTGGCGAAGTACCGCGAGGACGGACACGAGCACGCGAGCGTTGCGCTGACGGACAAGGAGATCTCCGCCGCCGATTGCGTAGTCATCGTCACCGATCACTCCTCGGTGGATTACCAGCGCGTGGTCGCGCTGGCGGGAGTAGTAGTTGACACGAGGAACGCCACGGCCAAGCTCGCAAAGGGAAAGGGCCGCATCGTCTCGCTCGCGTCAACCACAGCCTACGCAACGGCGTAACCCAGCAAGCCCGTGAACATTTCCGTAGTTGGTACCGGCTACGTCGGACTGGTTGTGGGCGCATGCCTGGCGGAAACCGGGAATACGGTCTGCTGCGCCGACATCGACAAGAAGAAAATCGAACGGCTCAGGAAGAACGACGTGCCGATCTACGAGCCAGGCCTCGGGCCAATTGTCGAGCGAAACCAGAAGGAAGGAAGGCTCACCTTCACGACCGATCTCCCGCAGGCCATCGAGCCGGCTGAAGTAATCTTCATCGCAGTCGGCACGCCTCCGGGTGAGGATGGCTCGGCTGATCTCAAGCATGTGCTGAAGGTCGCCGAGCTGGTCGGCCGGCACATGGGACGCGAGACGGTGGTGGTGACGAAATCGACTGTGCCCGTAGGCAGCGCCGCCAAGATCGGGGAGGCAGTGGCGAAGGAGGCGAAATTCCCCTTCCACATCTGCAGCAACCCTGAATTCCTCAAGGAAGGGGACGCGGTCGAGGATTTCATGCGACCCGACAGGGTGGTGTTGGGCGTCGAGAGCGCGCACGCGCGCAAGGTCATGTCCGACGTCTACGCTCCTTTCGTCCGCACCGGCAAGCCCATTCTGGTCATGGATATCGCCTCTGCTGAAATGACCAAGTACGCCGCGAACGGAATGCTGGCAACCCGAATCTCGTTTATGAACGAGATCGCCAACCTGTGCGACGAGCTCGGCGCAAACGTCGATTTCGTGAGGAAAGGAATTGGAAGCGACTCCCGCATTGGGCAGTCGTTCCTCTTTCCCGGACCCGGTTATGGTGGATCGTGCTTTCCGAAAGACGTCAAGGCGCTCGTGCGGATGGGTGCGGAACGTGGCGTCGCCCTCGATGTGCTCGCCGCGGTAGAATCGGCGAACGAGAGGCAGAAACGCCTGTTGGTTCGCAAGATCAAGAACGCGCTCGGTGATGACCTCAAGGGCCTGCACATTGCGCTCTGGGGCCTGGCCTTCAAGGCCGGCACCGACGACATGCGCGAGGCGCCATCGCTCACGCTGATCGATGCGCTCCTGGACGAGGGCGTCACTATCCGTGCGCACGACCCCGCGGCTTTGGATCACGCGCGGGTTTTGCTCGGCAACCGAATAGATTACGCTGAGACTAATTATGAGGCGCTCGCTGGTGCGGACGCCCTGGTAGTGGTCACTGACTGGAACGAGTACCGCCACCCCGACTTCAGGAGGGTGAAGAGCACTCTCAGGCAGCCGGTCATCGTCGATGGCAGAAATCTTTACGACGTCGAGAAGATGCGGGAGCTGGGCGTGCGGTACCATTCGATCGGACGCCCATCCGCGTGAACATGCTCGACCGCCGAGGGTAAACTCATTCGGATGTTCAAGTTCAGACCAATATTGCTGGCCCTGCTGCTCGCGGCACCGCTGGCGTGCAAGCCCCCATTCGATCCGAAGATCTATCCCAACGCGGACAAGCTCTACCAGGCCGCGATGGCGGAGTACAAGGCGGGCCATTGGGACAACGCCGCCAAGGCCTTCGAGAAGCTGACGCTGGATCTCTCGGCGCGCGATCCGAGGCTGCCGCTCTCGTTTTACTATCTCGCGCAGTCGCAGGAGAAGAACGGGGAGAATCTGCTCGCCGCGGGGACGTACAACCGCCTCATCGATGCGTTTCCGCAGGACACGCTGGTCGATGACGCGCTCTATCTGTCGGGGCGCTCCTACGAGCGGGAATGGAGGCATCCGGAGCTGGACGCCACCTACGGGAAAGCAGCCATTACTGCATATCAGTCACTGCTCGCCAGTTACCCGGATTCGCCCTACGCCAAGCGGACTCAGAACGAGCTGAGCAAGCTGGACGAGTGGATGGCCGAGAAGGACTACAACACAGGGTATCTCTACCTGAAGCGAAAGGCGTTCGATTCGGCGATTCTCTACTTCAAGGACGTGATTCGCCTGCACCCGGACGCCAAAAAGACCAGGGACGCGTACCTTCGGCTGCTCGAATCCTATCGCGCGATCAGATACACCGAGGACGCCCGCGACTTGTGTAATGCGATGCGCAAAGCGTACCCGAACGACCGCGAGGTCAGCAAAGCCTGCGGGCCCGCGCCCTCGACACCAGCGACCTAGCCAAGTGCGAATTGGGGTCTTCGGCGGAACGTTCGACCCTCCCCATGTCGGCCACCTTCTTCTGGCGTCCGATGCACGCGAATCGCTCCAACTCGATCGCCTGATATTCGTCCCGGCGGCAACCCAGCCGTTCAAGGTGCACGCGCCGCCCGTTGCGTCAGCACCCGACCGGCTGGAGATGGTACGCCTGGCCGTCGCCAACGACGCGAATTACGTCGTCGACGACACAGAAATCGGCCGTAAAGGGTTATCTTTCACGGTTGACACGCTGGAGCATTTGTCGAAGAGGAATCCCGGCGCCGAGTTCTTTCTATTGTTGGGGGAGGACACGCTGGCCGGCATCGATGGATGGCGGAGTCCCGAGCGGATACGCGAGCTGGCGACGCTGGCGGTGATGCGCCGCTCGGGTTCCAGGCGATCGCGGGTGGAGGTCATGTCCGACAGGGTGAGGAACGTGTCGACGCGGCGGGTGGATGTATCGTCGACGGAGATCAGGGAAAGGCTGCGCGCGGGAAAATCGATCAAGGGATTCGTGCCCGAAAGCGTCGAGCAGTTCATCGAAGCTCGCGGGCTCTATCGTTGATAGTTGAGCGACTGCTTGGTGAGGAAGACCAGTAAATGGCGTTGACAGGACTGCTGAGTGGAGTGTTCGGGACTCGCCACGATCGCGAGCGCAAACGCGTTCAACCGATCGTCGACGAGATCAACGAGCAATACGCCCGCCTCCAGAACATCTCCGAAGAGGAGCTGCGCGGTCAGACCGCCAAATTCCGCGCGCGCATCGCTGAAGTCACCCACGACATCGAGGCGCGCATTGCCGATCTCAGAAACCGGAAGCGCGTAGCGGCCGATCCTGCCGAGCGCGAGGCGATCGACAACGAGCTGAGCGGCGTCGACGGACGCGGCGGCGTGGAGGCGGAGCTTCGAACCGCGATTGCCGAAGTCCTAGACGAGCTACTCCCCGAAGCCTTCGCCACCGTGCGTGAAGCCGCGCGTCGCCTGCTCGCGACCAAAGTATTGGTCACCGGACAGGAGATGGAGTGGAACATGGTGCCCTATGACGTGCAGCTGATGGGAGGCATCCAGCTGCACACCGGGCGCATCGCGGAAATGGCGACCGGTGAAGGCAAGACACTCGTTGCCACGCTGCCGCTTTATCTGAACGCACTGCCGGGAAAAGGCGCGCACCTGATCACAGTGAACTCCTATCTGGCCCGCCGCGACTCGGAGTGGATGGGTCACGTCTACAAGTACCTCGGCCTCACCGTCGGGTGCATCGACGACACCGAGCCGGGCACCCAGGAGCGCCGCGCCGCCTACGAGTGCGACATCACCTACGGGACCAACAACGAGTTCGGCTTCGACTACCTGCGCGACAACATGGTGCAGTCGCTGGAGCAACGAGTCCAGCGGAACCATGTCTACGCGATTGTCGACGAAGTGGACTCGGTGCTCATCGATGAAGCGCGCACGCCGCTCATCATCTCCGGCCCGGTGGGCAGCGAAAGCGACGCCGAGTACGCGCAGCACAACGCGGCGGTGGCGCGCCTGGTGAAGCGTCAGAGCGACCTCGTCAACGGGCTGGTCGCGGTGGGCGAGAAGGCGTTCGAGGCGGGAGAGAACGACGTAGCCGCGCTCAACCTGTACAAGGCGCAGCTCGGCGGACCGAAGAACAAGCGCCTCCAGAAAGTGCTGAACGAAACCGGCGCCAAGCAGCTCGTCCAGAAGATGGAGCTGCAGCACATCGCCGATCGCCGGCTTCCCGCCAGCAAGCAGGAATTTCGGGACATCGAGGATGACCTGCTTTACGTGCTCGACGAAAAGGGTCACACGGTTCACCTGACGGACTCGGGTGTCGATTTCATGTCGCCGCAGGCGCACGACGAGTTCGTGCTCCCCGACATTTCTCAGCAGGTACACGCGATCGACCACGATCCGGACCTGTCGCCGGCAGAGAAGCTGGAGGCGCGCAGCAAAATCAACATCGAGTACGCCGCCAAGAGCGAGCGGCTCAACATCGTTCACCAGCTCCTCCGCGCTCACGCGCTGTTCGAGCGCGACGTCAACTACGTCGTGCAGGAAGGCCAGGTGCTGATCGTGGACGAGTTCACCGGCCGCACTATGCACGGGCGTCGCTGGTCGGAGGGCTTGCACCAGGCGGTAGAGGCCAAGGAAGGCGTTCAGGTGAAGGGCGAGACCCAGACGCTCGCCACTATCACGATCCAGAATTATTTCCGCCTCTACGAGAAGCTGGCGGGTATGACCGGTACCGCCGAGACTGAGGAGACGGAGTTTCACCAGATCTACAAGCTCGGCGTCTCGGTGATCCCGACCAACCAACCGGTCATCCGCGACGACAGGCAGGACCTCGTCTACAAGACCAGACGCGAGAAGTACAACGCCATCCTCGAAGAGACGCAGCGGCTGCACGGGCTCGGCTTCCCGGTGCTCGTCGGAACAGTCAGCGTCGAAGTGTCCGAGACGCTCGCGCGCATGTTCAAGCGCGCCGGCATCCCGCACGAGGTCCTGAACGCGAAGTACCACCAGCGCGAGGCCGAGATTGTCGCGCGCGCGGGGCAGCCGGGATCGGTGACAATCGCCACCAACATGGCCGGTCGGGGAACCGACATTAAGCTCGGACCCGGCGTGACAGAGTCAAAGCCGTCACAGCGACCGGATGCCGAGAATCAGATCGTCGACGTGATCGAGTGCGGCGGGCTGCACATCATCGGGTCCGAGCGCCACGAGTCACGGCGCATCGATCGCCAGCTGCGCGGACGCGCCGGCCGGCAGGGCGATCCTGGCGCTTCTCAGTTCTTCCTTTCGCTCGAAGACGACCTCATGCGTCTCTTCGGGTCTGATCGAATTGCCAAGCTGATGGATCGGATGGGCGCGGAAGAGGGCGAGATGCTGACGCACTCGCTCATCACGCGCTCGATCGAGCAGGCGCAGAAGCGCGTCGAGCTCCAGAACTTCCAGTCCCGCAAGCGGCTGCTCGAGTACGACGACGTGATGAACCAGCAGCGCGAGGTGATCTACTCGCTGCGATCGTTCGCGCTCGAGGGCGGTGAAGAGCTGAGGGCGGAAGCGGAGAAGATGGTCGAGAAGGGCGTCTCCAAGCGCGTCGAGAACATGCTGAACACGTTCGATTCCCAGGAGGAGTGGGACTTCGCGCTCGTGCGCCAGGATCTGCTGATGCACTACATGCTCGCTGTCCCCGGTTTCGAGGATGGCAGTCTACCCACCAGCGAGGAAGACGCCGAGACGCGCGCGATCGAAGCAGGACGCAAGGCGTTCGCCGACAAGCTCCAGAGCCTCGGCGAATACTCCGACCAGCTGCTGTCGCTCGTCATGCTCCACGTTCTCGACGAGAAGTGGAAGGATCACCTCTACGATCTGGATCAGCTCCGCAATGCGATCGGCTACCGTTCATGGGGCCAGAAGGACCCTTTGATCGAGTACAAGCACGAAGCGTACAGCATGTTCGTGGATCTGATGGGCGACATCCACAACACCTTCACCGAAAGATTCCTGCGGGCGCAAATCACCTTCGAGCAGCCGCGGCCGCTGCCGCCGATGTTCCTGAGCGACGATGGCTCGGGCGAGAATGGCGAGCCGCGTCGGGGGCCGGCACCGAGCAGGCGATACAACGCCCTCGGAGTTCTCGAAGACGTTACCCCCGGCGAGGAATCGGGCGAGGGAACGGACGCTACGCTCGATATCGCGCCTGCCGAAGCGCCGAAGCGTGGGTCCGCGGTTCGTCCCGAGCCGACGGTGCACGTCGCTGGCAAGAGCTCGTCGCTGAGCAAGGCGATGGCGGGCGGGCCTGTTCCTGGCGTGGCGGGCGGTGCTGCTGGGTCGAAGGACTGGTCGAATGTCGGGCGCAACGATCCGTGTCCGTGCGGGTCGGGGAAGAAGTTCAAGAAGTGCCACGGAGCGAGTCTTTAAGTTGAGATCGGGACGCACGTAGGCATCTTCAATACCGAAGCAGGGAGCGTTCAGCTTTGCAGCCGATCAGCTTTCAGCTTTTCTGTTGGTGTACCAGGGTGCGCCCGCAGCGGTAAACGGACTCACAAGATTTCGGTCGCGCGATCATCTATCGTCGCGATCTCGAGCGCCAGTATGAAAGCTCCCAGCTAGTTAGCTGCAACGCTTACAGCTCCCTGCTTCGGTTTTGTGGATGCTGAGCGGCAGCGCCCGGATTATGCACGCCAGTCGCAGGTTCCGCCCTTACGTTGACGTTGGGCGATCCTCCGGTTCTACCGACCCGGAGATAAACAATGCCGCTTACCATTCGCGAACTTCCAACCGCCGAGCGGCCGAGAGAGCGACTGCGCACTCACGGCGCTCAGGCGTTAAGCTCCAGTGAGCTCATAGCGATACTACTCGGGAGCGGTTCGGAGGGCCGGTCGGCGCTCGGAATCGGCCAGGACATTCTCTCGAACTGCCGAGGATCGCTGCGGCTGCTCGCCGCTCAGCCTGTTGCAGCGCTCACGAGTGTAAGCGGCGTAGGAACGGCTCGTGCGGTTGGTATTCATGCCGCGCTCGAGCTGGGGCGGCGCATGGCTGTGGAGGAACGACAGGAAGGAGCGCCGGTGCGCTGGCCGCGCGATGTGTACGAGATTTTTGCACAGCGTCTCGAGGACCTGCCGGTGGAGGAGTTTCACGTCGCTGTTCTCGATTCGCAGCACCGGTTGGAGCGCGACATTACCGTGACCCGGGGACTTCTCAACTCCTCGTTGGTGCACCCGCGAGAGGTGTTCCGGGAGGCGATCGCGGAGCGGGCGGCCGCGATTATTCTCGTCCACAATCACCCTAGTGGGGATCCGACACCATCGCCCGACGACAGGGTAGTAACTGAACAGCTAGTGCAGGCGGGCAAGGTACTCGACATACCCGTGCAGGACCACGTTATTATCGGAAGGGGGCGCTACATAAGCTTCGCGGAGGCGGGACTGCTTTGACGGCAGGCGCGGTCAAGGAAAAGGACACGATCCCGGCGTGGATCAACGCGAGCCGTTGACGTTGGCCCTTAGCTGACATCCACAAAACAAAAGCGGGGAGCTTTAAGCTTGGTCAGCTTGCTGCGCAGAGCGTTGGGCCCGATCGTCGCTCGCGCGGTCACCGCCCCGGTTCAGCCTGTCTCCCACACGGACCCGGACTAGGGGCTAGTCCATTTGGGGGTTAAAGCGGGGCTCCCCCGTTATACCAGTGTGCAGATCCAGGACGAGCATCTCTACCTCCTGCTCGACCACTACCTCGTCGGCGAGGCATCGCCTGCAGAGGCGGAGGCCGTGCGGCGGTGGCTCGCGGAAGACGCGGAGCACGCCCTTCTCCTAGAGGATCTGCGCCTCATCAGACGCGTCACAGCCGAGCCGGCGCCACACAGCAGCGCCGATGCGGCGTGGACGCGGGCCGCCAAAACCCTGGCGGCCAGCCCCAAGCCTCGGGTGTTGCGGCGGCTCCTCGTGTCGGCGCTGGCCGCCGCGGCAGTCGTCGTCGTGCTGATCGGGGGGAGGGGCGTGCTGCAGCGGCCGCCGCGGTGGACTGAATACGCCACCACTGCCGGCCAGCGCGCGGTCATCCGCCTCAGGGACGGCACGCAGGTCACTCTCGCACCCAAGAGTCGCGTCCGCTACACGACAGAGTACGCGAATGCGCAACGCGAGGTCTATCTCGACGGCGAAGCGTACTTCCAGGTCGCTCCCGACACTCACCGTCCCTTCCGCGTCCACACCGCTGGCAGTGTCACCGAAGATCTCGGGACGGCGTTCGTGGTCACTGCATACGGCGATCAGGGCGCGACCGAAGTGGTCGTGGCCGAAGGGCGCGTGGCGATGTGGAGCGGTGCGGGGGAGCCGCGTACGACTGAGCAGCCCGCGCTCGTGCTCAAGGCGCGTGACCTGGGGCGGCTAGAATCGAACGGCGTCGCGACGTTGCGACGTGGCGTCGATATCCAGCAACACCTCGCGTGGACCACGGGGGTGCTCGTTTTCAGCGGCACCCCGCTGAGCGATGTAGCGCTCGCGCTCGAGCGGTGGTACGACGTCGAGATCCGTGTGCCCGATACCGCGCTCGCCGCGCGCCGTCTCACGGCCTCGTTCCAGGACGAACCCATCGACCTGGTTCTGAAACGGATTGCGCTGACCCTCGGCGTGCGAGTCGAGCGCGCCGGCGAGGGGAGGCCCGTGTTCTTGCTCCGGAAAGGCGATTAACCGTCATGCCCAACTGCTTCGGGGAGTAGACTCATGTATCGGATTGCTTTGCGTCATCTCGGGCTGGTGTGCGCGCTGCTCGCGCTCCCCCACCGCATCTGTGCGGCACAAGTAGGCGACCCCGACCCGACCGAAAGCCGGGCGCCACGATTCCTCCTCGCTTCGGCCGAGCGCTCCACGCTGGTCCCCGTCGATCTGAGACGATCAGCGACTCTGCGCCACCCGCTCTCGCTCTCGTTCGACGGCGCCACCCTCAAGGAAGCGCTCGCGGAGATCTCGCGATTGGCGGGACTGGACCTGGTGTACGCCGACGACGTCTTGCCGGCCGAGACCCTTGTGCATCTGCGCGCCGAACGCATCACAGTGGCTGCGGCGCTGACGGACGTGCTGGT
>Ga0222622_10001157_pt1 | contig 10613 bp, 8 predicted proteins | sample PLM2_5_b1metaG_FD_177335 | JGI IMG/M metagenome (GOLD analysis project Ga0222622, IMG submission 177335) | Groundwater sediment microbial communities from an aquifer in East River, Colorado, USA - PLM2_5_b1 | ecosystem: Environmental > Terrestrial > Soil > Riparian zone | place: USA: East River... | reverse complement strand
GGCCCGGCCCCGTCCGTCTGCTCGGCCTTCATGGGGGCGATGATACGAGGCCGGGACCGCTCAGCCGCGCAGCGAGGCGAACACGATCACGTTGTCGGTGTAGTGGCCGGTGGCGTAGTTGAAGGCGCCGCCGCAGGTGACCAGGCGCAGCATCGGCTCAAGGGTCGGGTAGTAGACCTCGGCGGTGGGGAAGCGCCGCTTGTCGTACTGCTCGACCCGCTCGACGGTGAAGGCGATCCGCGAGCCCCCGGCCCGGACGACCTCGACCCGGTCCCCGGGCCGCAGCTCCCGCAGCCGGTAGAACACCGCCGGGCCCAAGGTGGAGTCGACGTGGCCGAGGATCACCGCCGACCCGGGGTCGCCCGGCCGGGAGCCGCCCTCGTACCAGCCGGCCATGTCCCATTTGCCGGGGCCGCTCGGCACCTCGACCGTGCCGTCGGTGGCCCGGCCGAGCCGCTGGAGCCCGGTGGCCACCCCGATCCTCGGGATCTCCAGCCGCACCGGCACCGGGGTCGACCGGAAGCGGCGGGTTGAGCGGAACCGCCGGGCCGCCTCCAGGCCGTCGGCCGGCCCGGCCTGGCCCTGGGGGTCGATGGTGCTGGCCACCCCCGCGTACTCGGCCCGGGGGCCGCCGCAGCCGGCCAGGAGGGCCGGGAGCACGAGCAGGGCCACGGCCACCGCCGTCGTGGTGGCCGTGCGCCGGGCCCCGCTCCTGGTCATCTCATGGGTGGACGTGGGCGGTCCCGCCGCCGCCGGTCTTGGACCCGCCGGCCGGCATGTCGGACGCCATGACCTTCTCGATGGCGTCGACCAGGACGTTGGCCACCCCGACCATCTGGCTGTAGCCCTCGTCCTGGGCCTGCTGGGCCCTGGCGTAGTCCTTGGCCGCGTACGCGTCAGCCTGGTTGATCAGGTGGGCGTCGTGGGCGGTGATGGCGTCGGTCAGCGGGTCGGTGGCGAGCACGTTGCGGACGACGTCGCTGAAGTAGAGGGCGAGGCGCTCGGCGAAGGCGTCCAGGTTCTCCTTGGCCACCGTCTTGGCGGCCTCGTCCTTGCTCGCGACCGCCGCCGTGTAGGCCATCAGGCCCTCGACGTGGTTGGCCCAGGCGGCCTCGAACTCGGCCGCCTTCTTGGGGCCGACGATCCCGCTCATCGCCTCGGTCAGGGTGGCGGTGTTGGCGTTGACCTGGGCAGCCGCGGCGTCGAACTCGGGCGACCCGGCGAAGGTGGCCCGCTGGGCGTCGACAACCAGCTCCATGTGCTCGCCGAGCAGCATGGCGAAGGCCGACCGGAGGTTCTCCGGCGCCTTGTTCAGGTCGGCCGCCTCCTTGCTCGTCAGGCTGGCCCTGGCCAGGGTGGTCCCGGCCCCGTAGGCGCCCTCATAGGCCTGGCGCTCCAGGGTGTAGGCCTTGGCGTAGTTCCGGCCGGCGTAGGCGTCGACCTGCCCCATGAGCTGCTCGACCCGCACCTGGGCATTCCTGGTCGCTGTGGCCGCCTCGACCCGGCCGGCGCTGGCGTCGTCCAGGAAGGCGCCCCAGTCGTCGCACTGGGCCAGCAGGGCGGCCCGCGTCTCCTGGGCGCCGGTGCTGTTGCCGGTGGCCGACGCCTGGGCGTAGGCGGACAGCTCGTCGGTGTAGCCCTTCCAGAGCTGCTCGAACTTCGCCGCCTGGGCGCTGTCGTAGGTCACCCCGACCAGCTGATCGAGGGCGCGCGCGTTGGCCGCCAGCGAGCTGTCGACCACTGTCTTGAGATCAGGGGCCATGGCCACCTCGCTGCGGGCCTGGCGCACCGCCAGCAGGGCGTGCTGGCCGAGCAGCTGCTCGAAGCGGGCCCGCACCTCCCTCGGGGTCGCGTCCGGCCCCAGCACCGCCGGGGTCATGGTGTGATGGACGGTGGTGGATGTGGCCGCCGCCGGCGAGCGCACGCCCCCGTCCCCACCCGAGGTGCAGCCGACCGCGGCCGCCAGGACCACGGTGGCCAGCGCCGTCAAGCCTGCTCGAACCCGCACGATGCCCTCCCAAGAACCATTGCGTCCAGGCTGCTGGCCAGTATGGGAAGCTCGGCGAGCTCCGTCATCGTATGTTCTGCGGAGAACGACGTACGTTGCCGTACTGAGAGGAACGAGCGGCCATGGCCAGGATCGTCGTCACCGGGGGAAGCGGCAAGGCGGGACGGGCCGTGGTCCGCGACCTGCTCGAGCACGGGCACCAGGTGCTGAACGTCGACCGGGTGCCGTCGGCCGAGTCGAGCACGGCCGACTCGCCGGCGCCGTTCCTGCCCGCCGACCTGACCGACTTCGGCCAGACCCTGGAGGCCCTCAGCGGGGCCGAGGTCCTCGGGGGCATCCAGGCCGTCGTCCACCTGGCCGCCATCCCCTCGCCGGTCCACGCCACCCCCGACATCGTGTTCCGCACCAACCTCACCAGCACCCACACGGTGTTCGCGGCCGCGGCCCGCCTCGGCCTCGAGCGGGTCGTCTGGGCGTCCAGCGAGACGACCCTCGGCCTGCCCTTCGACCGCTCGCCCGACTACGCGCCGGTGGACGAGCAGGCCGAGCTGCGGCCCGAGACCTCCTACGCCCTCTCCAAGGTCCTCGGCGAGGAGATGGCTCGCCAGTTCGCCCGCTGGACCGGCATCCCGTTCCTGGGCCTGCGCTTCTCCAACATCATGGAGCGGGCCGACTACCAGCGGTTCCCGTCCTTCTGGGACGACCCGCAGCTGCGCAGATGGAACCTGTGGGGCTACGTCGACGAGTCGCACGTCGCCCAGGCGGTGCGGCGGGCCCTTGAGGCCGACGTCGCCGGGGCCGAGGCGTTCATCATCGCCGCCGCCGACACCGTCATGCGCCGCCCCAGCCGCGAGCTGCTGGCCGAGGTATTCCCCGGCGTCCCGGTCAAGGGTGACCTGGCCGAGCACGGCACCCTGCTGGGGATCGACAAGGCCCGCCGCCTGCTCGGCTACGATCCCGAGTTCACCTGGAGATCGCTGTTCTAGACGAGAGGATCGCCATGACCGACCCGGCGGCCACCGAGGGCCGCGCGACCGGCATCACCATGGAGGAGCTGGCCCTGGCGGCCCGCAACCACGGGATGCCGCTGGAGGCCCTCCGCTACGACGTCACCCCGGTCGGCCTCCACTACCTGCTGATCCACTTCGACATCCCGGCCGCCGACGAGACGACCTGGCGGCTGGAGGTCGGCGGGCGGGTGGAACGGCCGCTGTCGCTGACCATGGAGGAGCTGCGGCGGCGGCCGGTGGTGACCGCGCCGGTGACGCTGGAGTGCGCCGGCAACGGCCGGGCCCGGCTCGACCCGCGGCCGGTCAGCCAGCCCTGGCTGGAGGAGGCGGTGGGCACGGCCGAGTGGACGGGTACGCCGCTGGCCCCCCTGCTCGAGGAGGCCGGGGCAGGCCCCGGGTCCGTCGAGGTCCTGTTCGCCGGGGCCGACCGGGGCGTCCAGGGCGGCCTGGAGCACGACTACGAGCGCAGCCTGCCCCTGGCCGAGGCGATGCGCGAGGAGGTCCTGCTCGCCTGGGGGGTCAACGGCCAGCCCCTCCCGCCCCAGCACGGCTACCCGCTGCGGCTGGTCGTGCCCGGCTGGTACGGCATGACCTCGGTCAAGTGGCTGCGCCGGATCACCCTGCTCACCGAGCCGTTCGACGGCTACCAGCAGACCGGCAGCTACCTGATCCACACCTCCGAGGACGACCCGGGGACGCCCGTCACCCGCATCCAGCCGCGCTCGCTCCTGCTGCCGCCCGGGGTTCCCGAGTTCGAGTCCCGCCAGCGGTTCCTGCCCCCGGGCCGCCACCGGCTGTCCGGCCGGGCCTGGTCCGGCCTGGCCCCGGTGGCCGGGGTCGAGGTCAGCCTCGACGGCGGCGGCGGCTGGGCCCCGGCCCGGCTGGCACCCCAGCCCGCCGCCTGGGCCTGGGCCGGCTGGACCTACGAATGGGACGCCGCCCCCGGCAGCTACGAGCTGTGCTCGCGGGCCACCGACGCCGCCGGCAACACCCAGCCCGCCCAGGTCCCCTGGAACACCGGCGGCTACGCCAACAACGCCCTCCACCGGGTCCGGGTCACGGTCCGCCCTCCTTCCGGCCCGGGACGCTGAGCAGGCCCACGGCCTCGTCGGCCGCCTCCTCGAGGGCCCTGGCCGTCCCGGCCGCCCACGCACCCTCATAGGCGGCCTCGCCCAGGCGGCGCCGCACGGCGGCCAGAGCGGTCGCCATCCGGGCCGCCTCGGCGCCGTAGGACCGGCTTGAGGCCGCCACCTCCAGGGACGCGGCCAAGCCGGCCGCCGCCTCGTCACGGCCGGTCCGGGCCAGCAGGACGACCAGGTTGCGCAGGGTGATCACCAGGAGCGGGCGGTTGCGGCTGGCCCGCCAGTGGTCGATCGCGTCCCGGAACAGGGCCAGGGCCTCCTCCGGCGGGCCGTGCCGGGCGCGGAGGGCCACCAGCGCCGTGAGGGCGGTGCCGGCGACGAACCGGTTCCCGACGTCCCTGGCCCGCCGCCGCGCCTCCTCCAGGGCGGCCGCCGCCCGCGCCGGGTCGGCGTCGGCGAGCGCCTCGCCCTCGGCGAACCGGGCCATGGCGATGGCGGTGGGGTTGGCGGAGGCCAGCGCCGCCGTGACCGCCTCCTCGGCGGCGCCGGCCGCCCCCTCGTCGCCAGCGTAGGCCAGCGTGAGGGCCAGGTTGGCGGTGGCGATGGCCAGCCCGGCCAGGTCTCCGGGGGCTGCGAGGGCGGCAACGCCCCTGTAGGCCTGCAGCGCCGCCGCCAGGTCGCCGGTCAGCATCGCCACATCCCCCACTGCCTCCAGTGGTGCCGCCGCGGCCGGCGCCGCCGGGCCGCCGCCGGCCTCCACGCCCCGCCGGGCCAGGTCGCGTGCCTCCTCGAGCCGGCCGTCGACCCATGCCGCGGCGGCGGCGGCCGCGTAGGCGACGGCGAGGCGGGGATGGGCCATGACCGTCCCGGCGACCCAGCTCCCCCAGGCCAGGAGATCGCGGTGGACCCGCCAGTAGGCGTACCTGGTCATGGAGGCGGCGAGCCGCACCGCCAGGTCGAGCTCGCCGGCGTCCCGGGACCAGCTCCAGGCGGCGCGCAGGTCGTCCAGCCATCGCTCGACCTGGTGGGCCCACGCCAGCTCGTCGGGCCCGTACAGGCCCGCCTCGGCCCGCTCGGCCAGGTCGACCATGAAGCTGGCGTGGCGGGAGCGCAACCGGGAGGCCTGCTCGGCCGGGAGCCGGGAGGCGGCATAGGCGCGCAGCGTCTCCAGCATCCGGTAGCGGCCGACGCCGCTGGAGCCCGGCCGCGTGAGCATGGACCGCTCGGCCAGCCGGGCCACCAGGTCGGCGACCCGGCGGGCGGGAAGGTCGTCGTCGGCCGCGACCGTCTCCGCCGCCGCGATGTCGAACGCGGCCGCGAACACCGACAGCCGCAGGAACAGCCGCTGCTCCTCGGCGTCGAGCAGCTCGAAGGACCAGTCGACCACCGCCCGGAGCGTCTGGTGGCGGCTGTCGCCACCGCGGCGGCCGGTCCGGAGCAGGTCGAACCGCGCCCCGAGCCGCTCGCCGAGGTCGTCGACGGTCAGGGTGCCGACCCGGGCGGCGGCGAGCTCGATGGCCAGCGGCAGGCCGTCAAGGGCCCGGCAGATGTCAGCGACCCGCCGCAGGAGCCGCGGGCTGGCCACGAGCTCGGCGCCGGCCGCGCGCGCCCGGTCCAGGAACAGCCCGACGGCGGCGCCGTCCACCTCCTCGGCATCAGCTGCCGGGACCTCCAGCGGTGGCACGGCCACGGCCTGCTCCCCGCGGACGGCCAGCCGTTCGCGGCTGGTGGCCAGCACCACTAGGCCGGAGGAAACGGCGGCCAGCTCCTCGGCCAGCCCGGCGACGGTGGCGAGGAGGTGCTCGCAGTTGTCGAGGACCAGCAGCCCGCGGGCCCGCCCCGCCCAGTGGCCGAGCGCGTCCACCAGGACCCCGCCCGGCAGGAGCTCGATCCCGACGACACCGGCGACGGCGTAGGCCACGGCGCCGGGGTCGCGGAGCGGGGCCAGGTCCACCCACCACACCGGGTCGTGGCCGTCGGCGACCTCCTGGGCCAGGCGGGTCTTGCCCACCCCGCCCGGGCCGACCAGCGTGACCAGCCGTCCGGCGGCGAGGGACGCGCGGACGAGCGCCACCTCCCGCTCCCGGCCCACGAACGAGGTTACCGGAGCTCGCCGTCCACGACGGTCCTCACCGGTGCGGGCGGGGGCGACGGGCTCGAGCGTCCCCCGCAGCACCTGCTCCTGGAGCCGCTGCAGCCTGGGCGGAGGGTCGAGGCCGAGCTCGTCGCGGAGCCGGTCGCGGTGGCCGGCCAGGGCGGCGAGCGCGTGGGCGGAACGGCCGGCCTGGGCGAGGGCGGTGACCAGCAGCTCAACGGCCCGCTCCCGCCAGGGCTCCTCGGCCGCGATGAGCTCCAGGGTCGCCGTGGCCTCGGCGACCCGGTCCAGGCGGAGCAGCAGCTCCGCGCGGTCCTCCTTGGCGGCCAGGCGGAGCTCGTGGAGGCGCAGGGACTCCCCACGGGCGAAGGTCGACGCGAACTCGGCGTAGGCCGGGCCTCGCCAGAGGGCGAGGGCCTGGTCAAGCAGCCCGAGCGCGGCCACGGGCGGCCCGGTGCCGCGGGCCTGGCCGAGCAGGGCGGTGAAACGCTCGGCGTCGACCGCCTCGCCGGGCACCTCGAGCAGGTAGCCGGGCGGCCGGGTGGCGACGACCGGCCCGGCCGGTCCGAGGGCCTGGCGGAGCCGGACGACGTAGGTCTGCAGCGCGTTCCGGGCCTCCCGGGGCGGGGCCTCGCCGAACACCCGGTCGACCAGCCCCTCCACCGGGACGACGTGGCCGCGGTGGAGCAGGAGCGCGGCCAGCAGGGCCCGCTGGCGAGCTCCCGGCACCTGGACGGGCCGGCCGGCGACCCGCACCTCGAGCGGCCCCAGGATGCCGAGCTCGACCTCGTCCGGCTGCCTGGTCACCCGGGCATCTTCGCATCCCTCCGGCCCCGCCGTGGGGGCGTTTTCCGTAGGCCAGCTGTACGCCGGCTGTACGCGACCGGGGTCAGGCTTCCGGGTGCGAGGGCCAAGACAGGCCCGTGACGGCAGGGAGGAAGCATGACGACCTCGACAGACCTCGACGCTCGCGAGCTGCTCGCCGGGCGGCTGGTGGACGGCGTGACCCAGGCGATGGAGATATTCGGCGTCTACCTGGGGGTCGAGCTCGGCCTCTACCGGGCCCTGGCGGCGTCGGGGGAGGCGACCGAGGACGAGCTGGCCGGCCGGGCCGGCATCGCCGCGCGGTACGCCCGCGAGTGGCTCGAGCAGCAGGCGGTCGCCGGCTACCTGGCCTGCGACAACCCGTCGGACCCGGCGGAGCGGCGCCGGTTCCGGCTGCCCGCGGGCCACGGCGAGGTCCTGGTCGATCCCGACAGCCCGTACCACGCGGCACCTCTGGCCCTGGCCCTGGCGGGCGTGGCCAGGGTGCTCCCGAGCCTTCTGGAGGCCTACCGCGAGGGCGGAGGGGTGGCCTACGCCGAGTACGGCCGGGAGCTCCGCGACGGCATCGCGGCCGCCAACCGGCCGATGTTCCTTCACGAGCTCGCCAGCGCCTGGCTGCCGGCGGTGCCCGACCTCCACCAGCGGCTCGGCTCGGCCCCGCCACCGCGGGTGCTGGACCTGGGCTGCGGCCTGGGGGCGTCGTCGGTGGCCCTGGCCCGAGCCTACCCACGGGCCACGGTCCTCGGGGTCGACCTGGACGAGGCGTCGGTCGCCGCCGCCCGCGCCGCCGCCGCCGAGGCCGGGGTGGCCGACCGGGTCTCGTTCGTGGTCGGCGACGCCGCCCGCCTGGCCCAGGAGGCTCCGTTCGACCTGGTCACCATGTTCGAGGCGCTCCACGACATGGGCGACCCCGTCGGGGCGCTGCGGGCCGCCCGGGAGCTGCTGGCCGACGGCGGCAGCGTCCTGGTCGCCGACGAGCGCGTCGCCGACGCCTTCACCGCCCCCGGTGACGCGACCGAGCGGCTCATGTACGGCTGGAGCATCCTGCACTGTCTGCCGGCCACCCTGGCCGAGGACCCGGTCGAGGCCACCGGCACCGTCCTGCGGGCCCCGACCCTGGCCCGCTGGGCGGCCGCGGCCGGGTTCGCCGGTGCCGACGTCGTCGCCATCGACAACCCGTTCTGGCGCTTCTACCGGCTGCGGGCCATGCCATGATGCTCGACTAGCAGGTGACCGGTTCCTATGGAGCACCCATGACCTCGCACACCCTGACCGTCGGGACCGTCCAGATCACCGCCGTGTGCGACGTGACCGGCGACTTCCCGGACCCGCTGGAGCTGGCCTTTCCCCTGGTGGAGGCGGCCGCCTGGGCGCCGTGGCGGCAGCGCCACCCGGAGGCGTTCGGCGGGCCCGGCCGCTGGCGGCTGCGCGACTGGTGCTTCGTGGTCCGGGGCCGCGACCGGGTCGTGCTGGTCGACACCGGGGTCGGCGGGCCCGGGGTGCCCGGCGCCACCTGGATCGGGACCCCGGGACGGCTGCCGCAGGAGCTGGCCGCGGCCGGGGTCGAGCCGGACGAGATCGACCTGGTCGTCCTCACCCACCTGCACCTGGACCACATCGGCTGGAACCTGGCCTGGGACGGCGACCGGCCCCGGCCGCGGTTCCCGCGGGCCCGCTACCTGGTCCAGCGGGCCGACTGGGAGCTGTTCTCGAGCCGGGGCGAGGACGCCCGGGAGGCCTTCGACCGGTGCGCGGCCCCGCTCCAGGCACTCGGGGTGGCCGAGCTGCTGGAGGGCGACCGCACCCTGGACGCCGAGCTCAGCCTGTTCCACACCCCCGGGCACACCCCCGGCTCCCAGAGCCTGCTGGTCCGCTCGGGAGAGGACGCGGCGCTGCTCTGGGGCGACGTCGCCAACCACCCGGCCCAGGTCGGCGAGCCCGACTGGGGCCCCGGCAGCGACGTCCAGCCCGAGGTGGCCAGAGGGACCAGGCGCCGGCTCCTCGACCAGCTCGAGACCGAGGGCATGTGGCTGGCCCCGGCCCATTTCCCGGAGCCGTTCGGCACCGTGACCCGGGTCGAGGGCGCCCGCCGCTGGACCGGCCGGACCTGACCCCTGTTCGAGACGTCGATGCGTGAACCCGCCGGTGTCAGGCCGCAGCTCGGTGTCTTCGATGCGGTGGGACGGCGGTGAGCTGTCCGTCGGGATGGCGTTGCAGTCGCCAGCCCCCCTCATGGACCGCTCGATGATGGGCTCGGCACAGCAAGGCCAGGTTGGCCAGATCGGTCGGGCCGCCATGGAGCCAGTGGCGTAGATGATGGGCCTCGCACCAGGCCAGCGGCCGGGTGCAGCCGGGGAACACACAGCCGCCGTCGCGAACGGCCAGGGCGGTGCGCTGGGCGGCCTGGACGACCCGACTGGCCCGGCCCACCTCCAGCGGCTGGGCGGGCGCACCCCCGAGGACCGGGGGCAGCAGGGCCACCGCCGCCCGCAACCGGGTCGCCAAGCTCCCGGGGCCACCGGGACCGTCGGCGTGGTCGTGGTGGTCGGTGGGGTGGCGGGTGACCAGCACCCGGGTCACCGAGCTATCACAGGCCAGCCGCTGGCACGCCTCCGGGTCCAGCGGCCCCCACCCACCGACCTCGCCACCAACAGCGTGGTGGCGGCCGAGGAGGCTGTCCAGGTCCACGGTGACAGTCAGCTGGGGCCGGACCCCACCGGTCTGGGGGAGCCGGCCCCCTTCCAGGGCGTGGCGGGCCAGCTCGGTCAGGGCGTCAGCGTTGCGTTGGCTGCCGCTGCGGCTGTCGTTGGCGTCGGCTGGGCGGACCAACGGCTCCAGGGCCGCCAGGAGGGTCTGGCCGGCCTCGGGCTCCAACAACCCATCCACTGCCACCATCCCCTCGAAGGTCGGCGCAAGCCATAGCCCCCGGCGGGCATGACGCTGATGAGTGCAGTCATGCTCGCCGTCGGGGTCGGCGACCAGCCGGAGATGCCCCAGAACCCGTCGCAGCCGGGGTGGGTCCAGCCGACAAGCCGCTTCGACCAGGACCGGTTCGGCCTCGACGGTGACCCGGTCGGGGAGGTCCTGAGTGCCGTGGGCCACCACCGCGGCGTGGGCGACCGACAGCTCCCCGTTCGCCAGCGCGGCCGCGGTCCCGGTCAGTGGGCCGCAGAACAGGGCCCGGGCGGTCCGGACCGCGCTCTGGGCGGCGCCGGCGCCCAGGCGGAGCCGGTTCCGAAGCCAGGCGGCGGTCGACCCGGCCTGTTGGTCCTGGTCGGCCCCGGCGGCGCCGCGGGCGTCCACGGCGGCCAGTTCCTTGAGCCAGTGGCCTTCGAGCCGGTCGACCAGCCGCCGCAGGGTCAGGACCCGCTCGGCCAACGCCACGTCGTTCAAGCCGTCGAGGTCCTGGGTGGCCAGCTCGTTTATCGCCGCGGCGAGGGTGGCCAGCCCGCCTGGTCGTCGACCCAGCTGCGGAGACGAATGTGTGTTCGAGTCCATGGCCGCAACCTATCAACCCCCCACCCAAACGCAATTGCCAATCCCAAGTTGTGGAAAACACGGCCGGAGGGCCGGGTACCCCGGGACCGAGGCGT
>Ga0222622_10001155_pt1 | contig 10620 bp, 5 predicted proteins | sample PLM2_5_b1metaG_FD_177335 | JGI IMG/M metagenome (GOLD analysis project Ga0222622, IMG submission 177335) | Groundwater sediment microbial communities from an aquifer in East River, Colorado, USA - PLM2_5_b1 | ecosystem: Environmental > Terrestrial > Soil > Riparian zone | place: USA: East River... | reverse complement strand
AGGCGCCGATCAGCGACGCCGTGCACAGCAGGCGGAGCGGTGGAGATTTCACGGGTCGCGCTCGCTTACTTGGGGTACTTAGGGTCGACGACTTGTGGCGTGACGTCCGTCTTGACCGCGGGGACTGCAGTCCGGTGCTCGGTGGAGATGCGGTGCACGCGGTTGAACTGGGCCAGGGCCTTCTCCTGCTCGATGCTGTTGCCAAGTGTCTTGAATGCCTGCGCCAATTGAAAGTAGGCGACCTCGCTCTCCGGATTGTTCGCAATCACGCTCTGCAAATGCGGAAGCGCTTCGGCGGCCGCGCCGAGCGCAATCAATGTTCGTGCGAGACCGACCTGCGCATGTTCGAACGTGGGGTAATGCGCCAACGCCTGCTCGAATAGTTGACGCGCCGGTTCGAGATCTCCGGCCTTGCGTTGCATTTCAGCGAGCTCGTAGGCCGCGTTCGCATTGCTGGGATCGAGACCGAGTTCGTCCTCGAAAGCCTTGCGCGCCTGGGCCGCGTCATCGCTGGACGGGTTGTTGCTCGATCGTTCAAGCCACGTGCGGCCGATGCGAAAGCGAATGCCCGGCCGCCGCGGTGCCGCCGCGAGGACCTGCTGATATTCGCGCAGGGCGGCATCGTACAAGCCCTGGCTCTCGTTTGCCTCGCCCGCCGCCTGGTGCAGCCACACCGACTCTGGCGCAACCGTCGCCAGTCTCATCGTCTGCAAGTAGGCGAAGTTCGCGAACAGTCGCCCGGAGTGGTACAGCACCTCGGCGTCGTCAGGATAGAGACGCGAGAGTTTGAGCGCGACATCGACGGCGTCCTGATCGCGTCCGAGCCCGGTAAAAATCCGTTGCAAGTGCAGGCCGGCTATGCGCCGCAGCACCGGATCGGCCGACTGCGCGAACGCTTTCGTCACCCCGGGTAGCGCTTCTTCATATCGGCCGATTTCCGAGAGCGACATCGCCAACAGGGCATCGACTTTTGGCAATCCTGGTTTGAGTTTGATGGCTTCTCGCAGGGTTGGCACTGCCGCTTCGAACTTGCCCTCCTGGAAGTAGATCAATCCGAGCTGCGCGTGCACCTCCGCGGTGCCAGGGCTCAGACGCCGAAGCGTTTCGAATTCCCGTTCCGCGTCGGCGTAGCGTCCTTCGGCCAGGGCGCGCTCGCCGGCCGCCGCGTGTTCCTGAAGTGCGGCTCCCGAGTCCTGCGCGTTTGCCGAGTGCGCGGTGGCCGCAGCACAAGCGACGACCGCGAGAACGATGATCGTGCGGTGCAGCTGTCGCCACATAAGCGGTGGAAAAATGAGGCGAGGCGTCCCATGGTGAGGCGCCCCGCCACGATCGCGGGCTCAGAATAGCAGCTTTAGACCGAGCTGATTAATCCGAGCCGGGCGGGCCGAAGTGACGACGCCAAAATTCGTGGATGCGATGTTGGTCGATACGCCATCGAATTGCGTGTGATTGAGCGCGTTGAACGACTCCAGCCGGAACTGCAGTCGGGTCTGCTTGGCAATCTCGAAATTCTTGAACAGCGCGAGGTCGAGATTGTTGATGCCGGGGCCACGTTCGGTGTTTCGTCCAAGATTTCCGAGCTCACCGAGCGCCGGCTGCGCGAAGGCGGCGGTGTTGAACCAGCGCGTGACCGTCCGCTGATCGACTTTCGGATCGCCAACCAGGTTGGCTCGATTGGTTCCGAACGTATCGTTGAGCCCCCCGAGATCCGCCGCGGTGATAGTGATTGGGAATCCATGTTGCCAGGTATAGATCCCGTTTAATTGCCAGCCTCCGACCAGCGCCTCCTTTGCCCCGGTCGCGTCGCTCGCGACCTTGCCGCCCTTCCCGAACGGCAGGTTGTAAACGAAGCTGCCGACCAGCCGATGATCGACGTCGAAGTCGGACAACCCGTAGTCCCGTTCAGGATCATGATTGTTGAGGAACCCCTGCCAGCCGTTGAAATTCCCCGCACCAATACCCGCTGCCGCGGATTTCGAGTCGGTGCTCTTGGCCCAGGTGTAGGCGAAGGTCAGGATGGAATCGGGTCCGCGATGTTCCAGCTTCGTATTGAGCGCATGGTAATTCGATCGGCCGCTCCAGTCGCTATCGATGTAGACGACGAAGTTGGGATACGGCTTGCGGGCATCCACGGAAAGAGGGTGCGCCGGATCATAGGGAAAAGCTTGCGCAATGTTGCGGCGCATCAGGAGATTGGTCCCGTGCGTGCCGATGTAATTCAGCTCCAGCGTCGTGCCACGCGCCACCTCGCGCTGGCTGCCAAGCGACCACTGTTGCATGTATGGATTTCGCGGCTGCGGCGATTGGCTGACGGCGAGGAACGTATTCGCCGCTGGCGTCGCAACTCCGGGTGCCGCGAAGCTCGGGAACAGTGCGTCGCTGGTTTGCAGCGGCGTCGGCTGACCGAGTGACTGCTGATAGTTGCCGCGACTGACATAGGGATACACGTCGGCCGCGCCATCGATTTCACGTCCCTCAGCAGAGTCATAGAACACGCCGTAGCCGCCACGAAAGACGGTCTTCTCACCCATCGGCCGCCACGCGAATCCGAATCGCGGTGCGAAGACCTTGAACTCATCCGGATTCTCAGGACTTCGCCGTCCCGCGTACTGGTAATACGCGCCATCGACGATTCCCCCTGTGACCAGTGATTGGTCGGCGACCAGGAGTCCGCCCGGCGCGTAGTCCACGTTGCGCCACGCCATTCGATTGCGCGTCTCGTACGGAACGCTGCGGTAGTCCCAGCGCACCCCGAGATTTACGGTGAGCTGAGAATTCACGCGCCAATCGTCCTGCACGTACGGTGCGATGTATTTGAAGTTGAACTCGCGAGGATTCCCCGCCGCCCCCGGCACGCTGTAGGCGGCCGGCTGGAAAATCCCAACGCCTGAGTAGTAGCCGAGCAGCATGTCGGCCACGACGTCACCGCTGAAGCCGACGTTGTAGGCGTAGTTGCCGAGGAACCCCGTCGCCAGATCGCGTTGCAGCCACCAGCGGCGGTAATTGATGCCGAAGTTCAGGGTGTGCGCTCCGCCGACCCAGGTTGTCGTGTTGCTGACGTCCCACATCGGCTGGTTGCTGGCGGTGTAGGCGTTGATCGCACCACCCGTACCCGAATACCCCTGCATGCCGATGCTCGGGCATTCGCGTTGGCTGTCCGGAATATCGGTAAACGTTCCTGTGACGTTCAGGAAGTCCACGTCGGATTGCGAACAGGGGATCCCGTGCTGATCGGCCCGTGCATCGACGCGACCGATTCGGAACTGATTCACGAGGTTGGCGTGAATGGGCCAACTGTGCGAAACCTGCCAGTTGGTGGTGTCTTGAACGAACACCCGGTTGCCTGGGTCGATTAGGTTGGACGCCGCCGTGTTTTCGTAGCCGGTCTGCGTGTACCTGAAGAACGCGCGCCCGGCTTTTCCGAGATCCTGATCGGCGCGAACCGTGAACTGGTCCTGTGTCTGCGGAAAGGTCTTGACCGCTTCATAGTTGCCTTGCGCGGCTGAGGTGTTTGGTGCGGGGAACCAGTTGTTGCGGATCGCCAGTTGAGCGAGGCGCGAAAATCGCGATTGCGGGATGGTGTTGTTGGGAAAGGGCTGACCGGTCAGCGGGTCGATGATCGTGCTGCTGAACCTGCCGGCGAGTTGTGCCTGAGTCGGCACCGTGTAGAACGCGGTCGATCCCCGATCGATCCGCGTTCCCTCGTAGTTGACCAGGAAGAACGTCCGATTCCGTCCGTCATACATTGGCAGCACCACTGGTCCGCCAACGACGAATCCGAACTGCTTCTGATCGAGGTTTGGTTTCGGCGCTCCGCCGTTGTCAAAGAAGTTCCGCGCGTCCCATCCCTCGTTTCTGAAAAATCCGAAGCCGGTTCCGTGAAGCTGATTGGTGCCGGTCTTGCTGACGATGTTGATCTGGTTGGAGCTGAAGCCGTATTCGGCTGAATAGGTCGCCGTCTGCTCCTTGAATTCCTGGATGGCATCGACCGAAAGCACGGCGGCCGGAGTGCCCAACGACGTATCGATGTTCGACGTGCCGTCGATCATGAAGTTGTTCGAGGTCGGTCTTGCACCAGCGATGCTGATGGCATTGCCGACGCCCTGGCGCATGCCACCCTGCTCACCTGCCGTCTCCACCGCGCCGGCACCGAGAAACAGGAGCTGCAGGAAGTTGCGCCCGTTCAGCGGCAGTTCCGTGACTTGCCTCTCGGTGATCGTCTGACCGACCGACGCGCTCGCCGTATCGAGGACCACCGCATTCGCCTGGACTTCGACGGTTTCCGAGATGTTGCCTGGTGCCAGCGCGAGATCGACCCGCTGGATCTGATCGACGGTGAGCGTGACGTCAGAACGGATCGCGGTCTTGAATCCGCCCTGCTCGCCGGTGACGATGTAGATGCCGACCGGGAGCAGCGGAATCACGTAGTCCCCGTTGGCTCCGGTTTTCGTCTCGCGGGTCAACCCGGTTTGTTGATTGGTCACGACCACCTTGACCCCGGACATCACCGCGCCGCTCGCATCACGAGCGGTGCCGGTGATCTGGGCGGTCGCCGTTTGGGCGAATGAGGTCGACGTCGCGGTGATGAACGTCGTGGCGAATGCGATCAAGATGCACGCGAGAGCAGGGAATGCATTTCCCCGCCGCCGCGAGAGGCGCGTCGCCGCGTCTGACAACGGCGTCGCATGCCAGGGCCGACGATCGCCGAGCGGAGCGTCTGGCTGGCAAGAGCGGTTGCTCACGATATTCCTCCTGAGGGAAGGCGCTTGACGGGCAATTCGGATCACGGTGCGGTCACGGCGTTATCCGATCGAGTTCATTCAACCTACGCAGCGGATGGCCGACCGTCTACAACGAGGGCGCTGAAAAAATGTGAAAAGAAATGAAATTGATGCGTTGCGTCCTGCGAGATACGTAGACGCGCGGTCTTCACGGGAAGTGTTTGGTCAAAAGGCTCTAGTGGATCGATCTCGGCGTTCGGGCACCGTGTTCGCTGATGCGGCACCGTCTCGCGGTGCAGAACGGGTTCATTGCCGGCAAAAGCCGTTGACTTCCCGCCCGAGCGACATCAATACTCGCGTCAAGGCTCGGTTGAGCCGGTTGAAAGCATTTCGGGGAAGAGGGGACTCCGTGGAGGACACTACTCGGCCCGAATCGTCCGCCCGCATACCTCACACGCCGCACGCTCTCGAGAACTGCCGTTACGGCTTCGGTCCGTTCGTCGTCGATCCGGTCAAGCGAACGCTCCGTCGCGACGATCGGTCGGTTCCGATCACGGCCAAGACCTTCGACGTTCTGGTCGTCTTGCTCCAGCATTGCGACCGCGTCGTCAGCAAGGATGAATTGCTCAGCCTCGTCTGGCCCGACACCGCGGTACAGGAGAATAACCTCGTCCGCCAGATCTCGTTGCTGCGCCGCGCGCTTGCGCAGCGGCCCGATCAGCACGATTACATCGTGACCATTCCCGGTCACGGTTATCGATTCGTCGCCGCCGTCCATCGAGTGGCTGCCGCGCCGCCGGATGAGTATTCGCATCGATACGTTGACGTGCACCCGCTGCACGAACGGGCGGTCGACGTCGAAGATGCTACGCCTGCGGTGAACCGCGACTCTGCCCGATCGTTCGCATCGTCTCCGCGCATGAGACCGGTCACGCTGGTTGCCCTGGTTGCTACCGTGAGCGCTGGACTGCTGGTGACAGCGGTGGCGATGACGCTCCGGCGTCCCGAGTCGTCTCGCTTCGAGTCTCGACGAATTCTGCAGCGCATGACCTACGACGAGACGGCGTCCCCGCGCGACGCATCATGGTCGGGTGACGGTCAGTGGATCGTGTATGCGAGCGACGCCGACGGCAATGCGGATCTCTGGAAGCAGCGGCTTGGAGATCCGGATCCGATTCGCCTGACCAGTTCCGAGTTCAACGAGACGCAACCCGACTGGTCACCGGATGGACACTCGATCGTGTTCCGGTCGGAGCGCGACGGCGGCGGCTTGTACGTGATTCCCGCGAGCGGCGGTCCAGAGCGGATGATTTCAAGTTTTGGTTACGAGCCGCTGTGGTCTCCAGACTCGACGCGGGTCATGTTCAAACGATCCGATGTGCTCCCCGACTTGCCGACGATGTATGTGGTTGCGCTCGACGGCAAGCCATCGCAACCGCTGCGTCCTGATGTGCTGGGCCAATTCATCTCACTGCGCGCGGCGTGGCATCCCGATGGCCACCGGATCTCCGTGTGGGGACGCCTGCGCAAGGGAGGGATGGCGTTTCTGACGATTCCGCTTGGTGGCGGGCGGGTAATCGCAGACGAACGCGCCGCTCAGGTCGAGGGTGATCTTGCGAGCATGTCACCGGGCAAGTTCGTCTGGGCGAAATCCGGACGCTACATCTACTTCGAGGCGAGTGCCGGCGACACTCGCAACATCTGGCGCGTGACCGTCGATCCGTGGACCGGAAAATGGACCGGGGCGCCTGAGCGTCTGACGACCGGCGCAGGGGAGGAGACGAGCGTCGCCATTTCACCAGACGGGACGCGCCTGATCTTCACGACCACCGCAAGCAGAACGAGGGTGTGGGCATTTCCCTTCGAGCCGCGCAGTGGCCGTATCACGGGCCAGCCGTATCCGGTGACTCACGGCAGCGCCGGAGAGGTCGATTTCGATGCGCAGGCCGACGGCTCCAAGGTTGCCTTCAATTCCGTGCGGGCGGGGCGCAACGAGTTGTGGGAGCGATCCATCAGCGAGGGACAGGATCGCTTGTTGCTATCGAGTGTGGACTGGCGTTTCAGCAAACCGCGTTGGTCTCCCGACGGTGCGAAGCTGGCCTTCTCCCGTTGTGCGACGCCTGACCGCAACATCGCCGTGGCCGTGCTCAACACCGATGGCAGCGGCGAGCGCGTGCTGACGAAATCTGAAACCGTCGACATGGAGGCGTACGACTGGTCGAGAGATGGACAGACCATCGTGGGCGCCTGCCGATTCAGCAAGAGCGATCGCTATTCGACGTGCCTGATTCCGCTCGGTAGTGGCGCCGGCGCCTCCGACGTCCGTGTCATCGCCTCCGATCCGCTGCGCAACCTTTTCAACCAGCGGTTTTCTCCTGACCAGCGATGGGTCACGTTTCTCGCGCACGACCTGTCGCGTGACCCGACATCGACGGTGTATGTCGTCCCGCTGGCAGGAGGAGCGTGGCGGCCGATTACTGAAGGCGTGTGGTTCGACGATAAGCCGCGCTGGGGGCCCGACGGAGACATCCTGTATTTCGTGTCCAATCGCGGGGGTATTGCGAACGTGTGGGGTCGCCGTTTTGACACGGCGGCCGGCGTCGCCGTCGGAGAATCGTTTCCCGTCACCTCGTTCCGGTCGGCGCAGTTCCACCTGACCCCTCGGACGGTCCAGATGGACATTGCCATCACGCCAACCAGTCTGCTCCTGCCGATGAGCGAATCGCGAAGCGACATCTGGATGCTCGACCACGTCGATCGCTGATCGCTCGCGTTGTTCCGGGTCTTTTGCACAGCGAAACACGCAAGGGCCGACGGAATTCCGGATCAACCTCGAACGGCTTCTGATAAAAATTCGCGACGAGGAGTTTGCATCTATGACCCGACGATTGCCCGCAGGTCTCCTGGGGCTTGGCGCCGCGCTGGTCTCGATCGTGACGTCGAGCGCGCAGCAGAAGAAGGCGGACTGGCTGACCGACGGAGGCGACCCGCAGCGGACGGCATGGCAGCGCAACGAAACGATCCTGAACAAGAACACCGTGAAGGACATGAAGCTGCTGTGGAAGATCAAAGTCACCAACGAACCGCGTCAGATGCATTCGCTGTTTCCGCCGCTCATTGCCGGCAACGTCGCGACCGCTGACGGAACGAAGGAGATTGCGATCGTCGCCGGCGTGTCGGATAACATCTTTGCCGTCGATGTCGACACCGGCACGCTCCTGTGGAGCAAGCATTTCGACAGCACGTTTCAGGAGCCGCCGACCACGGGCCGCGGGAGTACGCTGTGTCCCGGCGGCTTGACCGCCACTCCAGTACTCGATCAGCCGTCGCCGGGGAAATACATCGCGTACGCGGTGTCGTGGGACGGCCGGCTTCGGAAACTGGACGTCGCGACCGGCAACGAGATTGAGCCTCCCGCCTTGTTCGTGCCGCCCAACGGCAAGCCGTACGCGCTGAATCTGGTCAACGGGGTGATCTATACGTCAACCGCGCAGGGCTGTGGCGGCAATCCGAATAACTTCTACTCCTACGATCTCGCAACCAGAAAAGTCGGCAACTGGGCACCGGGCAGCGGCGGCCTGTGGCCCCGCACCGGACCATCTGTCGGCAAGGACGGCACAGTCTACGCGGGCAGCGGCGACGGCGATTACGTCCCGGCGCAGCAGATCTACGGACAAGCGTTCATTGGCGTGAAGCAGAATCCGGAAACGAAGGCGCTCGAACTGGAAGACTGGTACGCGCCGGTCGACGCGTACTGGATGCGCAAGCGCGATCTCGACTTCAACACCTCCTCGCCGATCTTCGACTACAAAGGGAAGGAATACATCGTCTCGGCAAGCAAAGAGTGCCGCATCTGGTTGATGGATACGTCAGCTCTGGGCGGGGAGGATCATCGCACCCCGGCGCATCGCACGCCGCTCATCTGCAACGAGGAAGTGAACTTCACGATGGGTATCTGGGGCGCGCTGGCGACCTGGCAGGACGCGAAGGGCACTCGCTGGGTTCTCACGCCATTCTGGGGACCGAAGCACACGCGGTTCGAAGCGCCGATCGAGCATGGCCAGGTGGTCTACGGTGCGATCGCGGCATTTAAAGTCGTGGACGATGCGAAGGCAGGCAAGCCGACGCTGATTCCCGGGTGGATCTCGCGCGACATGTATATGGCGGATCCGCCGGTCATTGCCAACGGCATCGTCTACGCCTACGGCAGCGGCGAGAGCACCACCCAGCGCTGGGCCGAGCCCGGACACGTGGGCGGATCGCAAGGGCGCATTCTCGAGTCGACGCATGCGGTGTTGTACGCACTTGACGGCGAGACGGGGGACGAGCTCTGGTCCAGCAAGGATCAGATCACGTCCTGGAATCACTTCAGTGGCCTGTCGGTCGCGAACGGACGCGTTTACATTGATACCTATGACGGCACGGTCTACTGCTTCGGTGCCGCCAGTCTTCCTGCGCGCGTGACGACGTCTGACGCGGCTATCGAAAAGAGACGGCGATGACGAGACAACTGGCCCGAGCGGTCATGGGCGTGCTGTGTGTAACGGTTGCCTCTTCGTGGCTTCAGGCCCAGGGGCGCGGCGGCAGTGAGTGGACGACCGGCAGCTACGACGCGCAGCGGACGGCGTCAATCAAAACCGATCCTCGCATTTCCGTTCAGGCCATGCAGAAGGCCGGTGAGTTCGGACCGTTCAAGTTTTTGTGGAAACTGAAACTCGAGTACGACCCGAAAGCGGCGACGGCGTTGACGCAGCCGATCCTGCTCGATCGCATCATCGGGTTCCGCGGATTCAAATCGATTGCATTTGTCGGTACACAATCGGAAACGGTGCACGCCATCGATATCGACCTGGGAACCCCGCTATGGAAGTACCACATCAACTATTCGGCCAGCCCGCCTCCGGTGCTGAACGTGACGAACGAGTGTCCGGGCGGACTGCTGGCGCCATTATCGCGGCCGACCGCGGTTGCACCGGCGGTTGCCGGCGCCGGTGGTGGCGGCTTCGGCCGCGGCGGCCGGTCGGGCGGCGGCGTTGGTGAACCAGGCAAAGGCGCGATCACGCTGGCCACTGCCGGGCAACCTCGCGGCGGAGGTGCGGGTGCAGCGGGTGGACCTGGAGGACGCGCCGGTGCGCCCGGTGCCGTTCCCGGATCCGCGGCCGCAGCCGCGGGAAATACGCCCGGAGGCCCTCCGCCGGCCGCGCGTGGCGCCGGCGCCGGGTTCGGCGGCGGTCCTTTCGTCCCCGGCGCAGACGCCGCATACGTCGTCGGCAGCGATGGATTTCTTCATGCGTTGAACGTGCAGAACGGTGTCGATCTGATGCCGCCGACGCTGTTCGTGCCGGCAAATACGCGAGCTGCTGGCTTGTTGATCGCAAACCTGCCTGACGGCGGCAGCGTCGCCTACGCCGCAACCACACATGGATGCGGCAGCCAGCCGGATGGGGTGTGGGCGATGGAGCTGGGCTCGGACAAAAAGGATGTCGTCGCGTTCCAACCGAAGGACGCGACGATTGCCGGCAGCGCCGGGCCGGCGCTTGGACGCGACGGCACGGTCTACATCACCACGACCGCCGGGTCGTCGCCAATGTCGAACCAGGTGATCGCGCTCGAGTCGAAGACGCTCAAGCTGAAGGGCTCTGCCACCGTCGCGGCGGCGAGCTTCAACTCGTCGCCGCTCGCCTTCGGGCACAAAGACAAAGAGATCGTCGCGGTCACGGGCACGGGCAAGTTGTACCTGTTCGACAGCACTGCACTCGCGGCGGGACCGATTGCAATCGCCGCCGTATCCGGCACCGAGAAGTTCGAACCCGGAGCGCTGGCGAGTTGGGACGATGCGCAAAACGCGCGCTGGATTGCGGTTCCGTCGTCTCGCGGAATCGTCACGTTCAGGTGAGCG
>Ga0222622_10001152_pt1 | contig 10645 bp, 18 predicted proteins | sample PLM2_5_b1metaG_FD_177335 | JGI IMG/M metagenome (GOLD analysis project Ga0222622, IMG submission 177335) | Groundwater sediment microbial communities from an aquifer in East River, Colorado, USA - PLM2_5_b1 | ecosystem: Environmental > Terrestrial > Soil > Riparian zone | place: USA: East... | reverse complement strand
CATCGGAGCGAAGGTAACCTTGCGCGGCGAGCACATGTACGAATTTCTTGAGCGCTTCATTAAGGCTGCCCTGCCGCGAATTCGCGATTTCCGCGGCGTATCACCTCGGTGTTTCGACAAGAACGGCAATTATACGATCGGCATTTCGGATCAGTCGATTTTCCCCGAAGTCGAACTCGACAAAATCAAGCGCAACATCGGATTTGATGTTACAATCGTCACCACGGCACGAACGGACGAGGAAGCTAAATCGCTGTTGAGCGAAATGGGCATGCCGTTCAGCGACCGGGCAAAGAAGCCCGCCGCGCAAGCCGCCTGATTTTTATGAGCACTGTTACAGACCCTATTGCTGATTTTCTCGCGCGCGTCCGCAACGGCGTGCGTGCGCAAAAGCCGGAGGTGCTCATTCCGTACTCGAAAATCAAAGCCGAAATTGCGCGGATCTTCAAAGAGGAAGGTTACATATCGGATTATTCCGTCGACACGAGCGGCGCGCATCCGCGAATCAAAGTCATCAATAAGCTTGTGGACCGATCGAGCGCGATTGCAGGACTGCGCCGCGTCAGCCGCCCCGGGTTGCGCCGTTACGTTGGCGCGGATGAAATCCCGCGGGTCCTTGGTGGAATGGGTGTGGCGATCCTTTCAACTTCACGAGGCATTTTATCGGGACGCGAAGCAAGAAAGCAAAAGGTCGGCGGCGAACTGCTGGCCTACGTCTGGTGACGATTTGCGTTGTAACGATTTACCCAATCACAGCTCATGTCACGAATCGGAAATAAAGCGGTCGAGATTCCCGACAAGGTTAAGGTGAACGTCGGCGACGGCGGACAGGTGTCGGTAGAAGGGCCGAAGGGAAAATTGCAGTGGACGCTTCCCCGCGAAATCAGCGCGACTGTGCAAGACAACCGTGTATCGGTGGTGCGGGAAGCGGAAACGCGTAGCGCAAAAGCGTTGCACGGACTTTCGCGCAGTCTCGTGTACAACATGGTGCAGGGAGTCAGCGAAGGGTTCACGAAGCAACTGGAAATCGAAGGCGTCGGTTTTAGAGCAGCTGTCCAGGGTTCGAACCTCAACTTGAGCCTCGGTTTCTCGCATCCGGTTGCATTTTCGATCCCGAAAGACATCAAAATCACCGTGGCCGATAACACCAAGATCACCATCCAGGGCGTGGACAAAAAATTAGTGGGCCAGGTTGCAGCCGATATCCGAGGTTTTTATCCGCCGGAACCTTACAAGGGCAAAGGTGTTCGCTACGCGGGCGAGCAGATTCGTCGCAAGGAAGGCAAGACCGTTCAATAAGCATGGCGACGTTTCGTAAGGCAGCGCGACAGCGCATTCATCGAAGGATCAGGAAAAAAGTCGCAGGCACCGCGGAACGCCCGCGCCTGGCAGTCCATTTTTCCGGGAAACATATTTATGCGCAGGTTATCGACGACGATGCGGGACGCACGATCGCTGCTGCATCGACTGCCGAGCGTTCGTTGCTGGGCGAAACTAAAGCGCATGCAAACCAGGTTGCGGCAGAACGAGTCGGCAAGGCAATCGCGGAACGCTCACTTGCGAAGAAGCTCGACCGCGTTGTTTTTGATCGCGGCGGATTTCTTTACCACGGAAAAATGAAGGCGCTCGCCGATGCGGCGCGCGCGGGCGGTTTAAAGTTTTAATTCATGAATCAGAGAACCTCAGGAAGACGACCAGACTCGCGCAGGCAGGAAAGGGCATCCACTGCAAAGGGTGACACGAGTGAGAAAGTCGTGTTTATAAATCGCTGCGCAAAAGTGGTGAAGGGCGGCCGGCGTTTCAGCTTCAGCGCCTTGATTGTTGCCGGCGACCACGATGGACGGGTCGGATACGGGTTTGGTAAAGCCAACGAAGTTTCCGAGGCTATTCGAAAAGCCTCTGAGGCGGCACGCAAAGGAATGGAAAAAGTTTCACTGAACGAAAATACGATCCCGCACGAGGTGCTCGGCGAGTTCGACGGTGCGCGCGTGCTGCTGCGTCCTGCATCGCCCGGAACGGGAATCATCGCCGGCGGCGGCGTGCGAGCCGTTGCAGAAGCGGCCGGCATTCACGACGTGCTCGCGAAATCGCTCGGATCAAGCAATCACGCCAACGTGGTGAAGGCCACGATCGCCGCACTGCGATCGCTTCGCCGCAAGGATCAAATCTTTAAATTACGTGGGATTTCGTCCCGCGATGGAAGAGGTGAGTCACATGATGCGGCTCCATAGTTTGCGGCCGCGCCCCGGCTCGCGTCACCGCGTTAAGCGGCTTGGTTGCGGTGAAAGCTCAGGGCACGGGAAAACCAGCGGGAAGGGGCACAAAGGCCAAAAAGCTCGCTCGGGCGGGAGCATCCGCCTCGGCTTCGAAGGCGGACAAATGCCGCTCATTCGACGATTGCCGAAGCGCGGATTTAATAACGCAGCGTTTCATAAGCATTTCGCTATTGTGAACGTAAGCGACCTCAATGCATTTAAGGCCGGCACAGTCGTAAACGAACAATTATTGCGCGAATCGAATCTCATTCGTGGTCATTTTGTCGGGATCAAAATCCTCGGCGACGGCGAGCTGAAGCACGATCTCGAAGTGCAAGTCGACAAAATCAGTACGGCCGCGCGCGAAAAAATTGAAAAGGCTGGTGGAACCGTCACACTGCGTGAAGCGCGCAGGATTGAAAAAAGCGAAACGGACGTTGCTTCGTCGGAAACGGAATCAGACACCGCGGTCGCGAAAGCCAAGCCGCGGGTTAAGAAAACGAAATCGCGCAAGAAGAAGAGCGAATGATTTCGGCGTTTCTAAATAGCGTCAAGATACCGGAGCTGCGCCGGCGCATTTTGTTTACGCTGGCCGTGATTGTGATTGTGCGTTTGGGCGCTGCGATCACGACACCGGGTGTGAATCAGGGAGTTTTGCAAGAATGGTTCCGCACTTCACTTAGCCAGCGCACCGGAGGCGGTCTGGCTGCGCTGTTTAATTTATTCAGTGGCGGCGCGCTGGAAAACTGCGCGGTCTTTTCTCTCGGGATCATGCCGTACATCAGCGCGTCAATCATGATGCAGCTGCTGACTGCGGTGATTCCGCAACTCGGCAGGCTGGCGCGCGAAGACGGCGGCCGCCAGAAGATCATGCAGTTGACACGCTACACGACGTTAGTGCTGTGCATTTTCCAAGGTTACTTGCTCGCGCTGTCCTTTCAGCATCCGGAATCGTATCATACGATGCTGCCCGGAATTACTGACACAATCAGGCAACTTGGGGTGCCGCTGGTGGACGATCTTGGTTGGAAATTTCGAATCGTGACGGTGGTTTCCCTAACGACCGGCACGTTGGTTTTAATGTGGTTGGGCGATCAAATCACCGAGCGCGGTATCGGCAACGGCATCTCTCTCATCATCACGATAGGGATTGTGGCACGGCTGCCCGCTGCGCTGGTGCAGGCTTGGAAGACTTTTGTTCCATCGGGGCAGGGAACGAGCCAGGTGAACCCGATGGTGCTGGTGCTGCTCGTGGTGGTCCTCATCTTTGTCATCGCCGCAGTGATCGCGATTACGCAAGGGGTCCGTAAAATCACTGTGCAGTACGCGAAGCGCGTGGTCGGGCGGAAAATGTACGGCGGCCAAACGCAATACATGCCTTTGAAAGTGAATTATGCGGGCGTCATGCCGATTATCTTTGCGTGGGCGCTGCTCTTGTTTCCGGCAACGATCGTCAGCTACGGCTTCAAGAACAGTCCCACTGCGAATCGCATTGCTGCAGCGCTTTCGACCGGGTGGCCGCATTATCTCGCTCTTGCGGCAATGATTTTCTTCTTCAGCTACTTCTGGGTCGCCACGCAATTTCAACCGACCCAAATCGCGGACGATCTGAAAAAATACGGCGGTTACATTCCGGGAGTGCGACCGGGAAAACCGACCGCGGACTTCCTCGATTACACCATGACGCGTCTGACTTTTGCGGGCGCAATCTTTTTAACGCTGATCGCGGTCTTCCCAAGCTTGCTCAGCCAATGGTTGAACGTGCCAGTGATCACGGCTCAGTTCTTCGGGGGCACAAGCTTGTTGATCATTGTAGGCGTTATGCTCGATACCATGCGGCAAGTGGAGACGCACCTGATTCAACGGCATTACGACGGCTTTTTGCGCAAGGGCCGAATCCGCGGGCGTTCGTTTGATCGCGCTGCCTACGCGCGCGGCGAAGCGGTGGGCAGTGGCACCCTCATCTGGTTTGGTGTGGGTATTGCCGTGCTCGTGATTGCCGGGGTCGCGATCTTTCTGTATGGGCGATAGGTGAAAAGGCGGCTTGTTCTTCTCGGCCCGCCGGGTTCCGGCAAAGGAACCCAGGCGGAAATGATTACGCGGCACTTCGGGATTCCGGTGACTTCACCCGGGGCGATTCTGCGGCGTGAACGCGATTTAGGCACACCGCTTGGGCAGGAAACTGCAGAAGCGCTGCGAAGCGGCGGACTGGTCTCGGACAAGATCATCATCGAACTGATCGAGGACTGGTTGCGCTTGCATGGCGGTCACGGGTTCGTCTTCGACGGATTTCCCCGGACATTGCCGCAGGCTGAAAGTTTGATGTCGATGTTGACGAAGTTACGCACAGCGCTGGATCTGGCGATCTGGCTGGAAGTATCGGAAGAGACTGTGCGCGATCGCATCACCGGTCGGCTCCAATGCGGCGAGTGCGGTTTCACAACGAGTTCATCGAGTGCACAGTTCGCTAATCGTCCCGTGTGTCCGTATTGCGACGGTCGATTGGAGCGCAGGAACGACGATGATCTGGGCGTGTTGCAAACGCGTTTGCAAGAATTCCACACGAAGACCGAACCGCTGGGAGCTTTCTACAAAAAGGTGTCGATCCTGCATCGGATTGATGGCAATCGCGATCGGGATGCGGTCTTCGCCGACATCTCCCGATTGATTGAGGATAAAATGGCGAAATGATCCCGATCAAGAACGCGAAGGAAGTAGAGAAAATGCGGCAGGCGTGCCGCACCGCCAGCGACATACTAGACCGTGTCAGCGATCTGGTTCGCCCTGGAATTACAACCAAGGAAGTCGATCAGGCAGCTGCGGACTTCATGAGCGAAGCGGGTGTGAAAAGCGCCTTTCTGGGTTACCGGCTGGGGCATCGCGTCTTTCCCGGGAACATTTGCATCTCCCTTAACGACGAAGTCGTCCACGGTATCGGCAGCCAACGGCGCATTCAGTATGGCGACGTGGTGAAGCTCGACATCGGCATTGTTCAGGAGGGTTGGGTTGGCGATAACGCCACGACTGTTCCCGTAGGAATCATCGACGAGCGAACGGATGAGTTGCTGCGTGCGACCGAAAACGCGCTCGCGCGCGCAATCAGTGTCGCCCATGAAGGCCGGCGCGTGGGGGACATCTGCGCCGAAATTGAGGATGAAGCGCGCCGATATGGTTTTTCGGTGGTGCGCGAATTTGTTGGGCACGGCGTCGGGCGCAAGATGCATGAGGAACCCCAAATCCCCAATTACGGCAAACGCGGCAGCGGACCAAAATTGAAAGCGGGGATGACGCTCGCGATCGAGCCGATGATAAACATCGGCACGTCCGATGTTCGATTGCTCGACGATGGCTGGACAGTGTGCACGGCGGATAGCCTGCCGTCGGCGCACTTCGAGCACACGGTTCTGATTACGAAAGACGACCCCGAAATTCTGACATGGCGCGCAAAGACGCAATTGAGGTAGAGGGCACCGTCGTCGAGTTGCTGCCTAACACCATGTTTCGGGTCGACATTCCGGGTGGCCGTCGCGTGCTGGCACATGTCTCGGGCAAAATGCGTCTGCATTTCATTCGGATCTTGCCAGGAGACAAAGTTATGCTAGAGGTTTCACCCTACGATTTGTCGAAAGGGCGAATTATTTATCGCCAAAGATGACAACCAGGCGTGCCGCCGCGGTTTTCGATTTCGCGAATTATGAAAGTACGACCATCAGTAAAAAGAATTTGTGCCAGTTGCAGGATTGTGAAGCGCAAGAACGTTGTGCGCGTGATCTGCAAAAACCCGCGGCACAAGCAACGGCAGGGCTGATTGCTGTCATCGTGGAATATTGATTTATGCCAAGATTACTCGGAGTTGAAATTCCAGCAGACAAACGCGTCGAGGTATCTCTAACCTATATCTACGGAATCGGTTTTAGCACTGCGAGGCGCATCCTCGAGCAGACGAATATCGACCCAAACATCCGGGCGAAAGATCTTACGCCGCAGCAGTTGAATGAGATCATTCACGCGATCACAAACAACAAACTCAAGATCGAGGGCGATCTGCGCCGCGACGTACAAGGCAATTTGAAACGTCTACAGGCGATCAATTCTTATCGCGGCATCCGTCACCGCAAAGGTTTGCCTGTACGGGGTCAACGCACTTCAACAAATGCGCGGACGCGTAAAGGACCTCGCAAAACAGTGGGCGTAATTCGCAATCCCGACGCAAAAGCCGGCAAGGTTTAAGGATCGACTCACATGGCTGAAGAAACGAATCCCGCAAATCCGGACGAAACGAAACCGCAAGGCGAAGCCGCTGAAAAGCAACCAGCCGCCAAAGAGGAGGCTCCGAAAGCCGAAGCAGCCAAAGAGGAAGCTCCAAAAGCCGAAGCCACACCTAAACGTCCGGCGGCAAAGAAGACGGCAAAGCCAAAGAAAGAGCAGGCAGCGCCTGCAGCTGGAGCGCCCGAAAATCTTTCCCTCTCAACCGAAGAGGTCGACAAGCCGAAGATCGTCAAAGCTAAAGGGAGCAAAAACGTTCATTCAGGCGTTGCGCATGTGCTCGCGACCTTCAACAACACGATTGTGACGATCACTGATCTGAAAGGCAACGTGATCGGATGGTCGAGCGCCGGCAAGGTTGGCTTCAAAGGTTCGCGCAAAAGCACCGCCTATGCTGCCCAAATGGTGGCTCAGGATGCCTCGCGCCAGGCAATGGGCCATGGACTCAAGGAAGTGGAAGTGTTGGTCAGGGGACCGGGAGCAGGACGCGAATCCGCCGTGCGCGCTTTGCAGGCGATCGGTCTCGACCTCACAGTGATTCGCGACGTTACGCCGGTGCCGCACAACGGTTGTCGTCCGCCAAAACAGCGCCGCGTCTGATTCCACCAACTATCAACTCTCAACTATAAACTTTCCGAGATGGCCAGATACACAGGACCAAAAACAAAAGTAAGCCGGCGTTATGGCGTGCCGCTCTTCGGTTCGTCGAAAGCATTGGAGCGGAAGAATTATCCACCCGGCATCCACGGCCCGAGAGGTTCCAGGCGCAAGCAATCCGATTACGCGATTGCGCTCGGTGAAAAACAAAAGCTGCGTTATCAGTATGGACTTCTCGAACGCCAGTTCCGGCGCATTTTCGAAAGCGCACTGCGCAAACGCGGTGTGACAGGTGAAACGCTCCTCCAGTTGTTGGAAACGCGACTCGATAATGTTGTTTACCGGCTTGGGTTCGCCAACACGCGCAGTGGAGCGCGCCAGCTGGTGTCGCATGGGCACGTGCTCGTGAACGGGCGTCGCGTTAACGTCGCTTCGTATAATGTGAAAGCGGGCGACGAAATCGCGATCAACGACAAGCCGAAATCGCGGCAACTCGTGCTGCGCAATCTTGATCTCACGCAGATTGTTCCCGTGCCCGACTGGCTCACAGTCGATCGCGACGGTCTCAGCGGCAAAGTCGCGCGCATCCCGTCCCGGGAAGAAATGCAGCCGATTGTCAACGAACAGCTGGTGGTCGAGCTGTATTCTCGGTAAAACCGCCCCGCGATGTGCTCCTTTTACCCGGAGCGTTTGCAGGGTAAAAATCGGAGTGAAACGGAACTCGTCTTCTGGTTGTTCGTCGTCATCCTCCCAGCTCCTTGAATTTCTTCGTGACATTTGGCTCGGTTTTTTGCAGAAACGAGCCGAAGGATTAAGCGATCGATCTGTAAAATGGATCTTCCCGAAATAATTAGCGCGGTGCAGAAGGCGCTCGGAGTGGAGGTGGATGGTACGGCCGGGCCGGAAACGTGGAATGCAATTTATAATCGGATTTGTCGTGGAAAGGCGGGCCCAGCTCGTAAGACGTCAGTAGCGGTATCGGCGGCAGTACGAGCGGGAGCGCGTGATCGTGTGGACGACCGCAGCGAGAAAGCGATCGCGACCTTATTGCCGCAAGTGCAGCCGTATGCGCGGGCTTTGGTGAAGAAAGCGGCCCAGCATGGCATCACTATTAAAGTAATTGGCGGTCTGCGCACGTATGAAGAGCAGAACGAGCTTTTCGCGCAAGGCCGCACCAAGCCCGGGCGCATGGTGACCAACGCGCGAGGCGGTTTTTCCAATCATAATTTTGGGGTCGCCTTCGATGTCGGCGTGTTTGAAGGAGCCAACTACTTGGGCGAATCGCCCAAGTACAAAGCAGTCGGCGCCCTCGGGATGGATTTGGGATTGGAATGGGGCGGCAACTGGAAAACGTTGGTGGATGAACCCCACTTTCAATTACGCCCGAAATGGGCCGGCGAAATGAAGGAGCGCGATATGCTGGCGGAATTGCGCACGCGCAAAGACTCGGGCAAGGGCGCGTACGCCTGAGGATCATAACGCGGGCATCGCTTGGGCCGCCGTTTTCCTGGCTGCTTCGGCGATTTCCGGTGACTCGCAGACAAGATTGTCTGCCTCACGCCGCTACAACTCTTCCAGGAATTCCAGCGCCTTGTCGTAGCTGCGACGCTGAAGATAATGAGCCAGCCGCGGATCGATCGGCCGTGGAAGTGCCGCTTGCAATTTGTCGATCTTTTCCGAGATCGCGCGCAATCGATCGATGTGTTTTGCCTCATCACGGCGGCTTTCCTCGTCGTGAATGATGGCAAGGCGTTCTCTTAAAGCGTCTCTAAGATCGACGATCGTGTTGGATTCGGCGGACTGGAGACCGCCGCTCCTTGCATTGTGGATCGCGTTGTTCATGCCGGCGCTCAGCGACGAGCCTCGGTCAGTAGCTGGCGTTTCGCTTCAAGCCAATCGGACTCTGTGTCGCCAGGCAAAGCAAATCTGCGCCGGCGTTCGGAAATGAAATAGGCTCGAAGGCGAACGGCGTCCTCTGAAGGGTCCTCCGGCATGGGCGTCACGTCGGCCTGTGGAGAGGTTGAAATGTGTGCAGTTCGCTCACTCGCGTCCTTTATCCCGCTCGGCTTGCGCGGCTTTTTCGCCGTGGTGGCACGTCGTGGCGTCTGGCGTTTGCCGGTTTTTTTTGTTGCAGCCGGCGCGTCTGACTCCGGCGAGGGTTGATTTATATCTTCGGCAGTTTTCTTTTTCTTTGGCACAGGGTGTTCAGTGGTTAAATGATTTCAACTCGTTATCGTTCATCGGCTCGTTCGCAAGTGCTTTCTCGCCCTCTTTACGAGATCGGGTAAATTAACGGAGACATGAAACAATTCGCTCTTCGCTGGGCTGCGACGACGATTGCAGTGATGGTGGCCTCATCCATCATCCGCGGGATCCATTACGACACTGTCGCGGCACTCATCGGGGCGTCACTTTTGCTGGGTATTCTCAACGCTTTTGTGCGGCCCTTTCTATTGATCCTCAGCGCACCGCTCATTCTCCTAACGCTGGGCTTGTTCATTCTGGTTTTAAACGGACTCTTGCTGCTTCTAGTACCCAGTGTTGTTGCCGGATTTCATGTGGACAACTTCTGGAGCGCATTCTGGGGCGCGATTGTGATCAGCTTCGTCAGCTGGGTCTTGAGCGCATTTTTCCGCGGGAGCGATGGACGCGTGCATGTGTTGACCCACCACACCGAGACACGCCGCGTTCGAGGTCGAGTTCTTGAAGACGAGGAACCGCGGTAAGATTGGATTTTGCGGATTAATCGAGATATTTGCTAAGCCGGGAACGGAGCTCAGTCCGCGCGCGAAAAAGTACGCTTTTTACCGCCGGCACCGAGAGATCGAGTACCTCGGCGATTTGCTCGTAGCTCAACTGCTGGTATCGGCGCAGCACGAGCGCCATCCGCTGGGTTTCCGGGAGCCGTTGAATCGCTTCCTCGATCGCCTGCCGCAATTCCGACTCCAAAAGCGATGCGTCCGGCGCGAGGTTCGTCTCATCCTTCAAAGGCGGATCCTCCACGCCTGGCTCTGATTGAAGGGGAACATGAGGGCGGCGCTTGGTGCGGCGCATCTCGTTAAAAACGAGGTTGCGCGTAATTTTCAACAGCCAGGTCGTAAACTTGGCGCGCGGAACATATCGGCGCGCACTTTTCCAAACCCGGATAAATACCTGCTGCGCGATGTCTTCCACGTCAGAACTGCTGCCGAGCATGCGCGCGACGGTGCCCGCCACCAACGTTTGATGCTTCTCGATGAGCTGCTCAAATGCCCGAGTCTCGCCGCGGCCGACCAACTGCATCAGCCGCACATCATCGGCATCTTCTTCCGATCTGCCCTGGTTTCCTCGATCGTTCTGAGACATCGTGATTTAGACGTTGGCACATGGCAAAACTTGCCAGAAAAATGTGGCTCGGTCGTCCACAATCCTCGTGGCCATCGTTTTTGTTGCAACCCGCTAACCCTCTGTGCATGCTTCACGCGCGATTAACCAAAGTCTGCCGATGAACTACCAGCTGATTCCGAAAGAACTCCGACCGATCGCGG
>Ga0222622_10001150_pt1 | contig 10652 bp, 5 predicted proteins | sample PLM2_5_b1metaG_FD_177335 | JGI IMG/M metagenome (GOLD analysis project Ga0222622, IMG submission 177335) | Groundwater sediment microbial communities from an aquifer in East River, Colorado, USA - PLM2_5_b1 | ecosystem: Environmental > Terrestrial > Soil > Riparian zone | place: USA: East River... | reverse complement strand
TCACGATAGAGCGCGAAAAAGTTTACGGTTACAACTGGTTTCAAACGAACACGGCGAGCAGCATTCAGCACATTCGTTTGCCTCAAGGTTTTGAAGGCAGCGGTTATGTGAATGTCGCGTTCGTCCGGGCACTCGATTCCAAGGAAATTTTTGTGAGCCCGCTCAGTTATGGCGTCGTGCCCTTCACCGCCAATATCGAAAACCGCAGGCTAAAGATCGATCTACAAGCCGCGGCAAAAGCAAAGCCGGGCGAACCGTTGCACATCGGCTACAAAACCGATCGTCCGAGCAAGATTGTCATTTTCGCGGTCGATCAGGGAATTTTGCAGGTCACTGATTACAAGACACCGAATCCGTTGGCGTATCTCTTTCGCAAATGCGCTCTCGGTGTGGAAACGGCGCAGATTGTCGATCTTATCATTCCAGAATTTTCTTTGCTGCGTTCTCTGTCCGCCTTTGGCGGCGACGGCGAAGGGGCGCAACGATTGAATCCGTTCAAGCGCGTCACGGAAAAACCAGTCGTGTTTTGGTCTGGCATCATCGACGCCGACGCGACTGCGCGCGAAGTGGTCTATGATGTGCCCGACTTTTTCGACGGCACGTTAAAAGTAATGGCGGTCGGTGTTTCCAACGAAGCCGCCGGATCGACCGACCGCGACGCGCTCATTCGCGGACCTTTTGTCATTACTCCAAGCGTGCCGGTGCTGGCTGCTCCTGGTGACGAATTTGAGGCCGGCGTGACGGTCGCGAATAATGTAGAAGGTTCCGGCACAGACGCGGAAATCGAGCTGCGCGCCGAGACCTCCCCGCATTTGTCGATCTTGGGAACGGCGACACAAAAATTGCGAATCGCCGAAGGGCGCGAGCAAAGCGTGAAGTTACGCTTACGTGTCAACGACGTGCTCGGTTCTGGTGAAATCAAATTTGTGGCCAGCCGAAATGGGATCGAAACCCGCCGGCGCGCTACGCTCAGCGTTCGTCCGCCCGTTCCCTTTACGACTGATGTTCGCAGCGGGAATTTCAAAAAAGGAAGCACTGATATTCAGATTACACGTCAGATCTATTCTGAGTTTGCCAAGCGCGAGGCCGCGGTCGCGGCAGTCCCGCTTGGTCTCGCGCACGGCCTTTATGTTTTTCTCAAGGACTTTCCCCACGGCTGCAGCGAGCAAATCACGAGCGGCGCGTTTTGCCGGCTCATGCTCGCAGAGGAAGCCGATTTCGGGCTCAATCGCGCAGAGGTGAATGCTCAGCTCGAAAAAGTCTTTGGAATTTTGCGACGCCGGCAAAACGATCAGGGTGCGTTCGGTTATTGGGCGCCGGAAACCGATGAGAAGATCAGTTTCAATTCCGTTTACGCAATGGACTTTCTGAGCACGGCCAAAGCAGCCGGCTTCGCTCCGCCGGCGGACATGTTTGCGAGCGGCTTGCGCTATTTGCAAAAGATGGTTGGACGCGAACCTTCGACCCTGGCAGACGCGCGCGCCATCGCCTATGCGATTTACGTGCTTACGCGCGAAGGCGTTGTCACCACCAATTACATTCTTAATCTGCGCGACTACCTTGAGCAGCATCAGACTGATCTCTGGGAGAACGATATCACCGGTGTTTATCTCGCCGGCGCGCTGAAACTTCTGCACAAAGACAAAGATGCGGAAGATTTGATCGCCGCCTATAAGATCGACAAGGGAACCAGCCGGGATTACGACGACTTCTGCCAACCACTTGGATCAAACGCGCAATACATCGCCGTACTCGCGCGCGCGTTTCCCGAGCGACTGAAGAAAATCTCAGGCCAGGAATTCGAGCAAATTCTCCAGCCGATTGGGCGCGGCGAGTTCAACACGCTCTCGGCCGCCTACGCGGTTTCGGCGCTGAAATCGTACTCGCACATGATCGCGAAAAAGCTGCCCGACCTCAGCATTGCTGAAATCCATCGCGACAAGCGCGAAGTTGCCCTAACGAGCGGCGCGAAGTTGCTGCAACGGACGGCTTTTTCCAAAGATGCGATTGCGCTCCGCTTTAAAATCGCGGGAGTGCTCAGCGGTCCTGGAGCATTTTTCCAGGTAGTCGAAGCTGGATTTGATCGACATGTGCCGGCGCAATCGGTCACCGCTGGATTGGAAGTTTATCGCGAGTTACTCGACAAAAATGATAAGCCGGTAACGCAGACGAAGCTCGGCGAACCGATTCATGTTCGTCTGCACGCGCGAACTGTGCGCGATGAACCGGTCACCAATGTTGCCATCATCGATCTGCTGCCGGGCGGGTTCGAAGTTGTCGGGTCATCGCTACAACCAGGCGTTTCAACAATTCCCAGCGTCGATTATGTCGATGTGCGCGAAGATCGCGCCGTGTTTTACGCAACCGTGTCGACCAACGCAGTTGAGATCAATTATCAGATTAAATCGTCCAATCGCGGTGAGTTTACCGTGCCGCCGATTTTCGCGGAGTCGATGTACGAGCGAAATGTGAAGGGCCGCGGAGTTGGCGGAAAGATCAGCGTCACGGAATAAATCATCGAGTTACGCAAGATGAAAACGCGTGTCATCCCGATCCCGCAGTCGCGGGAGAGGCACCTCTCAAAGGACCATAGATTACTCGCGTTACGTCGTGTGATCTGCGCTCCCTGGGTGAGATCGCTCACTCTGCTCGGGATGAGCGTGTGGTTTGTTTGGCTGCTACTCCCCAAGCCGCCGTTGCTGGATGGGATCTCCTTTTCCCAGTGCGTGCGCGATCGCAATGGAAAATTGCTTCGTGTCACACTGACGACCGATCAGAAATTTCGAGTCTGGACTCCGTTGCCAAATATTTCGCCCTCGCTAATCGATGCGACCCTTCGATTTGAAGACAAATATTACCGGCGTCACCCGGGCGTTAATCCGGTCGCGCTAATTCGGTCGGCACTTTACCTGCACGCCGGTGGCGCACATAGCGGCGCATCGACAATTACGATGCAACTCGCTCGATTGCGTTATCATCTGTGCACACGTACGATTGGCGGAAAGTTCGTTCAAATTATTCGCGCACTCGAACTGGAACGGCATTACTCGAAAGCTGAAATTCTTGAAGCCTATCTTAATCTCGCGCCCTACGGCCGAAACATTGAAGGCATCGGCGCGGCCAGTCAGATTTATTTCGACAAACCGGCATCGAGATTAAGCCGACCAGAAGCAGTCGCGCTCAGTGTGATTCCACAAAGCCCGAGCCGCCGTGCGTTGTTTGTCGATCGGGATAACCAGTCGCTCGATTCGGCCCAAAGCCATTGGTACGATCGCGCCAAAATCAATCGGGAATTCTCCGCGCGCGAATTCAGCGCACGCGCGCAACGGGAACGCAAATTTCTCGCGCCGCATTTTGTTCAGCAGATCGTTGCGACCGAGAAAGGCCGCGACGAAATCGTCACCACGCTGGATTTAGCCAAGCAGCAATTAATCGAGCGCCGTATCGCCGATTATATTCAAACAAATCGCAATCGCGGAATTCAGAATGCCGCTGCCCTGCTGGTTGATACGCGAACGATGGATGTGCTAGCACAAATCGGATCGGCCGATTTTTTCAACGCCGAAATACAGGGACAAGTGGATGGAACGCGTGCGCCCCGCTCGCCCGGTTCCACTTTAAAACCATTCGTTTATGCGCTCGCCCTGCAGCAGGGACTGATTCATCCATTGTCGATCCTGTCAGACGCGCCGCACAGTTTCGGCGATTACAATCCGGAAAATTTCGATCGCGAATTTGTCGGTCCGATCCGTGCGTGCGACGCGCTGGCGCGCAGCCGCAATCTTCCGGCAGTTGAACTTGCATCTCAGTTGCATCATCCCACGCTTTACGAATTTCTCCGCGGCGGCGGTGTCAAATTGCCACGCTCAGAATCGGTTTATGGCTTGTCGCTTCCGCTGGGCGGGGCCGAAGTCACAATGGAAGATCTTGTCCGACTATACGCCGCGCTGGCGAATAACGGCGAGCTGCGTCCGCTTCGCCGCACATCGCGCGATCCAACCGCTGCGCGAGGCCGTTCGATCATCATGCCGGAAGCCGCATTCCTGACGCTGGAAATGATTAACCTGCCACGGCCCGAAGTGGGCCGCGCATACTCTGACCAAGCCGCGCCGGTTTTTTGGAAAACGGGAACGTCACACGGTTTTCGCGACGCGTGGTCAATTGCCGTCTTCAATCATTATGTGCTCGCAGTGTGGATCGGAAATTTTGATGGCCGCGCCAACGGGACTTTTGTCGGACGAATTGCCGCTGCTCCTCTGTTGTTTCAAATCATCGACAGTTTGCGCGCGACGTGGCCGGAGCCGAGCCAACCACATCTCCCGCCTCCGGGCGCCAATTTGAAACGTGTCTCCTTTTGCGCGGTCTCGGGTGATTTACCTGAGCCGTATTGCACCCAACACGTCGAGGGTTGGTTCATTCCCGGAATTTCACCTATCAAACTTTGCGATGTCCATCAGGAAGTGCTCGTCGATGCCGCGAGCGGACTCCGCGTCGCGCGTGATGACGGAACGCGCCAGCTGCGGCGTGAAGTCTACGAATTTTGGCCGACGGAATTGTTGTCGATCTTTCGCCGCGCCGGAGTGCCCAGAAAATTGCCGCCGCCTTTCTTGCCGGACACGGATCCGGAGCTGGTCGCACGCACTGGGAATCCGCCGCGGATTATCGCCCCAGCGGCGGGGAGCACCTATGAGGTTTTAAATAGTGAGTCGAGTCGCAAACAAGGAATTCCATTGCGAGCGAAAACCGATGCCGATGTTCGCGAAGTGTATTGGTTCGCCGACAAGACTTTCATTGGAAAATCTGCTGCCGCCGACATCCTTTCCTGGAAATCAGGGCCCGGCCGCTACGAACTGACCGCCCTGGACGATCATGGCCGCTCCGGTTCGTGTGCGGTCATTGTGCGCTGAGAACGTGACAAAAAGCAGCACAAAGGCGCACCGGCAGACCGCAGATAGGCCAACTCCTTTTGATCTTCCCCCTTTTCGAAGCAGCTAAACTAGCTCGCTGCCGGAAACCCGGCGAAGTGTTCAGCTTTCACTTTCTGCTGAGCCAACGCCTGGCCAAGCTCTTGCATCTCGCCGATATGATCGACAGAATCCATTTGCTGAACGTGCTCAGGATCTAAGTGTCCCACGCCGAGACGCTCGAGACCCGTTTTCGAAAGCTCCGCGTTGTATCGTAAATAGGTGAAGAGTTTGTCACATGGGCCTTTGCAGCCTGGGAAGCCTTTCTCCATGTCGTGCTCGTCGATCATGTTGTGGACCTCACGATCCAGCGGATCGCCGACGAGACATTTGCCAAACACGCGACACAGGAAATCTTGTTCATTGCTCGCAGCGAACATGAGGGCGGAAGGAATTGAGGTGGCGTTGTAAACTAAATTCATTTGCCCGGGCGCCAGATTTGCATTCGCCTTCGGATCGGTCCCGGTGCCGATCGAGACTAGTAACATTTCCTTTTCACCGGCCGGCCAGGCAAGATTGTAGGCTTCAACGGTCGCCATGAGGAAAAGCTGAAAGGCGGGATTGTTGTACATCGTCACGCCGCCATCGACGAAGATGAACTCTTGCTCACCGACCTTCACCACTTCCGGCGGGAAATAAGTGGGCGCGGCCGTGCTTCCGCGGACGAGTTGCCACAGAGGAATGTTTAGGTTGCAGTTGGCCCGATGAGGCGCGTTGTACTTCGCGGCAGGATTATTCGAAACCGGCCACGGGGAATCGGTTGTAACATTGCGCAACACCACCATCAACAGTGTGCACAGATGCTCGCTGCCGAGCGATGACATCGGGTTTCCCGTCCTTTGCTCAATCAATTCCTGGAGCCGGATAGCCAACTTCTTGTCGTGAAATTTCCCCTGCTTAAAGCGCTGGATGAGGCCCACTTTGTCGAACATCGCGGGCCCGCTCTCCTTGTAAAAGCGCGCGACCTCCTCCACCCGCATTCCGAGGGCTAGGCAGGTGCCAATGATCGCGCCTGTGCTTGTGCCGGCGATGTAGTCGAAGTAATCAGCAAGCACGAAGTCGTCGCCACGCCCGAGTTTCTTTTGAAGTTGACGCTCGATTTCAGCGAGAACTTCGAGCGTGATTACACCGCGAATGCCACCGCCGTCGAGTGCGAGCAGTTTCCGCGGACCGATTTTATTTAGTTTGTCGCGGTAACTCATCATCATCGATAATGGTTTTTTCTCGTTGACCAGGCAAGGTCAATCGGTCGATTTGGCTTGAATTGACATGCCCCCCCGTACCACCATAAACGGGAAAGGAACGATAAACGAAACAGGAGCAGCAACATGGCGTGTGATGTTTTCGTAAGTCACTCCGTAAAGGACAAAGCTGTCGCCGATGCGATCGTGGCACGGCTCGAGGCTGACTCGGTGACCTGCTGGATAGCGCCGCGTGACGTTGTTCCGGGCGCCGATTGGGGCGAATCGATTATCGATGCGATCGAATCCAGTCGCATTATGATCTTGATCTTTTCTCGGAGCGCGGACGCTTCGTCACAAATCAAACGCGAAGTAGAGCGCGCTGTTAACAAGGGCGTTTACATCATTCCATTTCGGGTTGATGACATACCGCCCACAAAGTCGCTGGAATATTTCATCTCCACTTCGCAATGGATGGATGCGTTTTCGCCGCCGCTGGAACGCCATTTGGACAACTTGGCGAAAACGGTCAAGGCCGTGCTGAAGACTCCCCCTCTTCCCAGCGCAAACGTGCCAGCTCAACCGGAGAAACCATCGAGCCCAAAGCAGCCAATTCGTCCGTCTCGACGTAAGTCAATTCTCATCGCTATCACAGTTGCGGCCTTAGTGATTGTCGGCGGCGCGGGATGGTATCTCGTCCAGAAGGAAAAGGGCCCTCCTGAAAAGCCGGCCGTGACTCCAACGCCGGTCCCGATGACGACGGCCGCAGTCACACCCGTCCCAACACTTGCCCCGACCCCGACTCCAATAGTAACTTCAACGCCAGTCCCGATAGCGCCGGCCGCAGTCACACCCATCCCGACACTTGTCCCGATTCCAGCTCAGACTCCAAGCACACCTCCGCCGATTGCCAACGCGCGCGGTCCATGGCTCTTCCCGGATTCAAGCTCTCGTTATCTGAGTGCGGCTGAGTTTTCAAGTCTTAGTCCTGATGATTTATGGCGCGCCCGAAACGAAATATTTGCGCGGAACGGTTACAAATTCACGACTGCGAGGGGAATCGCCTTTGCCCACACGCTGGGCAATTATTATCGCGGTGTCGATGACAATCAGGATCGCGTTTTTAACAGCATGAATCAGTACGAGAAGGCCAACGTAAACCTGATCAAATCAATCGAGAGCGGCCGATAATCGTTGTGCATTACGTCGCCGGTTTTTTGCGTAGAGGGCTGGGTTTCTTTCTAATAAGCCTCCTAGCGCTGCTGGTGGGGAACCTCTCTTCCACGGAACCGGTTCCTTCACAAAATCAGCGGTTTGAATTCCACGATGACATCCAAGCTCTGGTGCTGAGCTTGCCCGACTCGTTTCGCCGCGATCAAAAACTGGTTTCAATTCTCGCCGCGCTCGCGGCAGGTTATCCCAAGGAATTTCAAGGAGTCGAGATTAGTCCTGATCACGGGCTGTTCGTGTATCTCGCCGGTAAGAAGTTCATTTATGATGACAGCTTGGCGAAAACGTTCGAGCAACGATTGGATAATCCAGATATCGAGGACATGTTCCATGACATCTATCCGCTGACGAACCCGACCGAGCGGGTGCCGAAGGATTCTGATCCAGGTCGCTACCGCGTGGAAGGGCTATTCATGGCGCTTTATGGTGACTCCGAAGCCGCAGTCGCCAAGAATTGCGTACCCGTTCAATTCTGCGGTCACGTTGTCCGCTTTAATTCTCATTGTGGCGCAGCCGACGCGCTGCTCAAAGCGTCCGTAGATCTGGAACCAATGTTGTCGCGCAAGCCCGAACTGAAACCGTATGTCGCGAAACTCGCGGGCACATTTAACTGGCGTAAGGTCGCAGGCACGGACAAACTGAGCAATCACTCCTTCGCCACTGCAATCGATCTCAACGTTGACAAAGCGGCGTACTGGCGCTGGGTGTCGCCGGTCCAATTGGAAACTTTTTCGCGCAAGAGTTGGCCGACTGAAATAATCGAGACATTCGAGCGTCACGGTTTTATCTGGGGTGGCAAATGGTGGCATTTTGATACGATGCATTTCGAGTATCGTCCCGAAATTATCGCTTACGCAAAATCTGTTGCGCCATCGGCCGCGGAAACTAAATCGCCGCATCAGTAGCGTAGCATTCGCAGCAGCTCGTCTCTTAATTTTTCAGCAGGGTCATCGACATGGAATAACGTAGCGCGGCCGGAGCGTGCGATCTCACTGAGCTCAGCGGATTTCGCATGCTGACCATCGCGTACCGCGGCGCTCAAATCGTCTGCAAATCTTCCGCTGCCTTCAAACACAAGGAGTGGCCACCCGTTGCGCACGCTTTGCAAAGCTTCGTCCGCCGCAATGGCGCCGCCGTTGACGAGGATTGCAACAGTTGGCGCATTAAATGCGCGCGCGAGTTCTAACATCTTCGCGGTCTCGCCGCCCCATTCATTGCTCTCCACCAAAACAAAATGCGAATGATTCGGTTCAAGCGGAGTACCGTCCGACCTGGCGGACGCGTCTGAAAGTTCCGGATGCGCTATCTTTCCTTCCGGCGCGATGCCGAGCAAGTGACCTGTCCCCGGATGTGCCGCAACAGCCTCACCCATCATTGCCATGACGCCAGATTGTGTGCCTCCATCGATAATCAGCGCACCCAATTCGGCCGCCACTGGAGTAACTCCCTCGGCAAACAAAGTCGCAAGATGAGCTTTGCGTGAATCATCGAGGCCAGCCGCGCCACCAAAAAGGAGAATCACAGCGCGAGGGGATGCGATTCCAAGTGGATCTAAGATCTCCTTTGCGCTTGCATCGCGCGCTGCGTTGATAACTACAGCGCGTTTTCCATTCTCGAAACTAATCGTATTTTTTTTCATAATTTGTTCATGCCTATGAGTCTTTTCCTTACCACAGAGGCCGACCCGCACGGTCAATCCCTTCGCAGCGTTCCCACAATCCCACACATTTTGACGCGCGCAGTTAATAAACATTCTTGACAGCCGAAACGTCGTCGCGGCATCATCAACTCTTAAACACAACTCCCGGTGCCAACAAAATTCTTAGTAGTGGTTTGGCATGACGTAGGCCGCACGATGGCCGCGAAGAAAGCGATGATTTCCTATCGTGCAGGATTTCCTGTGCAGGCGGCAACAAGATAGCTCGGGAGAAAATATATGCCAACACAGCCGGGCCCGACCGCAGAAAGCGGCACCTGTTTTGTGGTGACGGGCTTTGGAAAGAAGACCGACTTCGAGACGGGTCGCGTCCTCGATCTCGACAAGTCCTATATCAACCTCATCAAGCCCGCAGTCGAAGCCGCCGGCCTCAAGTGCATACGCGCAGACGAGATTGTGCATTCCGGGATGATCGACGTGCCGATGTATGAACTGTTGTTGAAGGCTGATGTCGTCGTCGCGGACATTTCTACGTCCAACAGAAACGCTCTCTACGAACTTGGCGTGCGGCACGCACTTCGACCTTACACGACGGTCATCATCGCCGAAGAAGCGATGATGAAGTCGCCTACTTTCGATTTGAGCCACATTGTCATCCGGAAATATCAGCATCTGGGCGAAGATATTGGAGTAAGCGAAGCGAAACGCTTTACCAGCGAATTGACCGCGGCGATCAGGGAGATCCTTGCTAAAGAACCAAAGCTGCGCTGGGATAGCCCGGTATATAAATTCATCGACCGCCTTACACCGCCGTCAGTCGCGGAGGAGGTGAAAGAAGCAGTGGCAGCCGCCGTATCCGAGGCATCTTCCCGCCCTGCAGGCGTCGGACCCCCGGCTCATAGCGAAATGATGCAGCGCGTCGATGAAGCCCAAAAGAAAGGCGATTGGGTGAAGGCGAAAATACTGCTCGAGGAAATTCGTGAGATGCGAAGGGCTGGCGCTTCGGAAACATCGTCGGACCAGCAAGCCGAGAACTCCGAAGATCCCTACATCCTCCAACGCCTCGCGCTGGCGACTTACAAGAGCGAATATCCCAATCCCGAGGAAGGGCTCAGAGGAGCGCGTGATCTTCTGAAGCTGCTCGATCCGCAGGTTTCGAACGACACCGAGACGCTTGGCCTTTGGGGCTCGGTGCACAAGCGGCTCTGGGAGCTGACTAAAGACAGCAACTATATCGATCAAGCCATTCGCGGCTATGAGCGTGGCTTCTATCTGCGCAACGACTACTACAACGGCATCAACTACGCTTACCTACTGAACGAGCGGGCGGCTCATGCTGTTGATTTCGCAGAAACCGTTGCGGACTTCGTGCAAGCGCGGCGTGTGCGTCGCGAGGTTATCTCGATCTGCGAGCACTGGGTGGCAGAGAATCCGCCCGCCGCGCGTATACCTGCCGGGAGTAAGCTTGCCGTAATCCGGTATTGGGTTCTGGCCACCCTCGCAGAAGCGCACATCGGATTAGGGGAGGAAGCGCCGGGTCAGCAGCGACTGGAGGAAGCCTTTGCCGCTGCTCCCGAAGAATGGATGAAGAAATCCACCCGGGACCAGGTGGACAAACTC
>Ga0222622_10001146_pt1 | contig 10675 bp, 8 predicted proteins | sample PLM2_5_b1metaG_FD_177335 | JGI IMG/M metagenome (GOLD analysis project Ga0222622, IMG submission 177335) | Groundwater sediment microbial communities from an aquifer in East River, Colorado, USA - PLM2_5_b1 | ecosystem: Environmental > Terrestrial > Soil > Riparian zone | place: USA: East River... | reverse complement strand
GTCCGGATGCGCTCCAGTGACATAATACAATTGTACAACATCGTAGGAACCGGCGCGGTCGTAACTATCGTGAATGCGCCGCTCGTCAGCGCAGTTCCCGGGATGGCTTCAGGTCATTCAATGGGATCGGAAAACACGGCGCCGTTTGTGATGCGCTAGGCCGTTACCCTTGCCAATTTCATTAACACCGCGGCTTCAACCCGGTGGAAAACGGCGCATAGAAATAACCAAACTGTTTTAACAGTTTAGTCGGTACGGTAAGCCGTTGAAACGGCTTTGGCTGCATTCCATTTCGTTAACACCGGGCTAAAGCCGCGGTGTTAATCGCATGTCGTCACCTCACGGCAATTTGCCGAGGTGTTTTCTGACTGAGTTGCGCGAGAGCAAATCCATATCCGCGTCGACCATGATGCGCACCAGCTCGTCGAATCGTACTTTCGGTTCCCAATCGAGAATCTTCTTCGCTTTCGAGGCATCACCCTGCAGCAGGTCGACCTCGGCCGGCCGCTCGTAGCGCGGGTCGTGTTTCACGAATTCCTTCCAATCTAAATCAACATGCGCGAAGGCCGCTTCGACGAACTCTCGCACGGTGTGCGTTTCGCCTGTTGCCATCACGAAGTCGTCGCCTTCGCCTAGCTGCACAATTCGCCACATCCCTTCGACGTATTCCGGCGCATATCCCCAATCGCGTTTTGCGTCCAGGTTGCCGAGGAACAATTCCTTTTGCACGCCCTGCTTAATGGCAGCGACTGCACGCGAAATTTTGCGACTGACGAAAGTTTCGCCACGGCGCGGGCTTTCATGGTTGAACAAAATGCCATTGCTGGCGCAAAGGCCGTAACTCTCCCGATAGTTAACCGTCGCCCAATATGAAAAAACCTTTGCCACCCCGTAAGGACTCCGTGGCCAGAATGGCGTCTTCTCGGTTTGCGGCGTTTGTTGGACTTTGCCGAACATTTCGCTGCTCGAGGCCTGATAAAAGCGCGAACGTAATCCGGCTTCGCGGATTGCTTCCAGGATCCGGATTGTGCCGACGCCGGTGACGTCGGACGTGTACTCAGGAATATCGAAGCTCACGCGCACGTGGCTCTGCGCGCCCAGATGATAAATTTCGTCTGGCTTCAATTCATAAAGAAGCTTTACGAGATTGACCGAATCCGCGAGGTCCCCGTAATGCAGAAACAGTCGCACATCGTTTACGTGTGGATCGGCGTAGAGATGATCAATTCGCGAGGTGTTGAACGTGCTGGCGCGTCGAATGATCCCGTGGACTTCGTAGCCCTTCTCCAAAAGCAGGTCAGCCAAGTAACTTCCGTCCTGACCGGTGATGCCAGTGATCAGTGCCTTTTTCATGCGCAGCGTCTCGCTTTAAAACAAAACGTGTGCACGATCAAATCATTGTAGGGCGCTTCTGTGAACTCCGAAGGCTTTCGGAGCTGACACAGGCGCCCTACAGATTCAGAAATCATCAGCTCTCCGCCGGCGTTACCATAATCCGCGCTAAGACCGCGCGTTGGGCGCCAATGAGCGCGCTGATGCCGTTGCGCGCGAGCGCGAGCATTTGATCCAATTGCGAATCGGTAAATGTTGCTTCTTCTCCCGAGCTTTGGACTTCTACAAAATCGCCGTCTTCGGTTGCGACGAGGTTGAAATCAACTGCAACGAGTTTGTCCTCCTCGTAATTCAGATCCACGATTGCCTGGCCATCGAGAATACCGGCACTTACTGCGGCAACCAACTTTTGCATCGGCGGTGCATCGAGTTTTTTCTCCCTAACGAATTTTCGGCAGGCGATGGCGAGCGCCAGACTCGCGCCGGTGATCGCGGTTGTGCGGGTTCCGCCATCGGCTTGCAGGACATCGCAATCCACCCAGATCGTGCGTGGTCCGAGTTTTTCCAAATCGATCACCGCACGCAATGACCGGCCAATCAAACGTTGAATCTCGACACTGCGACCATCGATGCGTCCTTTTGTGATGTCGCGAGGTTTGCGCGGCTGAGTCGAGTACGGCAGCATCGAATACTCCGCAGTAAGCCAGCCACCGGTCACGCCCTGTTCTTTCATCCAGCGTGGTACAGCGTCTTCGATCATGACGGAGCAAATCACTCGCGTTTTGCCCATGGAGACTAAAACGGAACCGCTGGCATGCGGCGCCACGTTCAACTCAAAATTGATCGGACGAATTTCATCCGGTGCGCGGCCGTCATTTCGCTGCATCGAAGAGAAGCTAGATGCAGGACCCAATTTGTGCGATGAAGATTTGCGGAGGCATAAATGGCGACTTCTCAACGGTAACCTCGCGCTCGGAACTGCGCGCGGCTTGGCAGCATGAGCACAGCGACGCTTCTCCAATCGACTCACAATTTGCGTCAGACGCAGGTGGTCTCTTCAACATTGACGGCCAGACTATTGGTTAAAATAGCCGTCCGCTGAGCGCGAGACCGGCTGCGCAATGGAGCGAGCGCGCGTTTCGACGTATGTTTACTACGACGGACAACTGGGCCGCGAAAATTACGACAGCTACTACGTTAGCGTCGGGCTGCGGGTCGGTTTTTGAAGACGCGACTTGACAAGAGCTAACCGTTCGAGAAACACCATGAGCAAAGGATCTTATGAAACGATTCATTCCACCGGTTGCTATTCTCCTGCCGTTGTTCTTTTTCGGTGCATGCGGGCCATCGAAAAACCCCGTGGTAAACGCCTCGGCTGCTAGCCCCGCGGCACGCACTCCAACGATTACAGCATCGCCGAATCCGGTAACCATCGGCGAAGGACGCGGTACTACGACGATAACTTGGAATACCGGAGATGGCACTACAGGACGAGTTTATGTTTCGGAGGATGGCGCACCAGAAACACTTTTCACCGAGGGTCCAACGGGATCGGCGCCGGCACCTTGGATCAAGCCGGGAAAAACGTTTGAGTTTCGCCTCTATGCGGGAACTGAGCACGCCAAGGTTCTTGCAAAGACTCAGGTCACGGGTCGCGAATAAAAGCGGTGTCGCCAGCTATGCGGCTGTTCTATGCGCTTCGCCGCCGTAAGGTATGGCCGCGTCTGACCAATCGCCTTGACGCACTGGGTTGCCCATCGTTGTTTAAGCGTTTCGAGTGAAAAATACTGCCGACACCCAGACGGCGATTTGCATTGCCGGCGCGCATCGCTCCGGCACGTCAATGCTCACCAGGTTGTTGCACGCTTGTGGGCTTTACCTCGGTAAAAAAAATGAATTGATGCCCCCTCAGGCCGATAACCCCGATGGGTTTTGGGAACATCTGGGCTTTGTCGCGCTGAATGACGAATTGCTGAATGCACTTGGGGGAGCTTGGGACCTGCCGCCCAAGGCTGATGAGACTCTTACGCGCCCGGAATTGGATCCATTGCGACTGAAAGCGCGGCTATTGATCGAGAGCTTCGATTCAGCGCACGTCTGGGGCTGGAAGGATCCGCGCAACAGCTTGACTCTGCAGTTCTGGCAGAACCTCTTGCCGGGTTTGAAAACGCTGATCATCGTGCGCAATCCCTTGGAAGTCGCTTATTCGATGCGAGAACGCAACGGGACATCTTATGCCTTTGGCTTGCGACTCTGGGAAATCTATAACCGGCACTTGATCGACGCGGCAGGCAAGCGCGATCGGCTTGTTACTCATTACGATCTGTTCTTTGAAAACGCCGAAAAAGAGTTAAAACGAATTGCGAATTTCGTTGGATTGCCTCAACCAAGAATAGGCAGCGCCGCAGAACTGGTAGCAACGAAGAGACGGCACACGCACTTCACGATTGACCAACTGATTGATGCGCGCGTTTCCGGAGAAGTGATCGAGTTTTATCGCGCTTTGATTGCGGAAACCTCACTAAAGAGAAGCAAGCCGTCTGCACCAAAATCCGGCCGCCGCGCGAAGTCACACGAGACCGATTTACTTCCGGGCTCAGTCAGCCGGCTCGATACCTTCGTTCCAGACCGCCTTGTACAAATTGAGCATCTCTATGGTGAGCTCCTCGCGCAAACTGAAGCGCGACACAAGAGCGAAGTCGAGAAACTCAAAAACCATTTCGCGCACACCGAGGAGGGGCACAAGTCGCAGATTAAGGAACTCACCACCCACCTCGCGCACACGGAAGCGCAACACAAGGCGCAAGTCGAGAAACTCAAAAACCATTTCGCGCACACCGACGAGGGGCATAAGTCGCAGATTAAGGAACTCACCACCCACCTCGCGCACACGGAAGCGCAACACAAGTCGCAGGTTAAGGAACTCACCACCCACCTCGCGCACACGGAAGCGCAACACAAGTCGCAAGTTAAGGAACTCACAACCCATCTGGCTCATACTGAAGAGCAGTACCAGGCGCAGATCGAAGAAATCAGCGCTCATCTTACCAAGACCGAAGCCGACCACAAAGCGCAGGTGGAGCAACTCACCACGCACTACACCAACGAAATTGAGCAATTACGCCAGCGGATCATGGAGATGAACGCTTTGCTTCACCAAAGGAGCGTAAATCTCGCAGAAGACGAGAAGTACGTCGCGGAGTTGACGGACCGGTTGCGCAAACAACTGCAGAATACCAGGCGGCTCTCACGCCTTCTTGAGGATGCGGAAGACGCCGCGCGCAAGCTCCGGACTTCTCGCCGTTGGAAAATCGCTAATCCCGGAGCGACTCTGAAAGCGAAGCTCTCTCATGGAAAATCACCCTCGGGCTACGGACACCTTGAAAAGATTGTTGCCGCCTACTCCAAATGGCGCAAGGAGCATCCTGAGATCAAACAAATTGATGATGAAATTAAGGCGGTTCAGATCGCAACTATTCCGCGGAGTGGCCAGTCGGGAGTTGACGATCAGGTGCATCGAAGCGCGCACGAGGAAAAGGGGCTAGCCGCGCCAGTTGGCCCCGTCTTGCCCCTGACGTCGATTTGTTTTCCTCAGCACGAGCAAGTTGATGTCTCAATTATTATTCCTGTTTTTAACCAATTGGAATACACGCATGCCTGCCTGACTTCATTGCAAGCTGTTGAAGAACAAACGCGCTTTGAGGTCATAATAGTTGATGACTGCTCGACCGACAGCACCGCCGACGCGCTTCCGCAGATCGGCGGCGTCAACTATCTTCGCAACGAGAGAAATTCAGGATTCGTCGCTTCGTGCAACCGTGGCGCAGAAAGAGCGCGCGGCAAATACCTGGTCTTCCTGAATAACGACACATCCGTGAAGCCCGGTTGGCTAACTGCTTTGCTCGATACTTTCAAAGAGGAGCGGCGAGCAGGCATTGTCGGTTCGAAACTCGTTTACCCGGATGGCCGTTTGCAGGAGGCAGGAGGCATAATCTGGCGAGACGCTTCAGGATGGAACTACGGGAAGTTTGATGATCCGGGTAAACCCGAATACAACTACCTGCGCGACGTGGATTATTGCTCAGGGGCAGCGTTGATGATTCCCAAGGCGCTGTTTGAAAGTGCCGGTGGCTTCGATTCACGATATGCGCCCGGCTACTATGAAGACACTGACCTGGCATTTAAGGTTCGCCAAGCCGGTTACAGAGTTCTGTATCAACCGCTGAGCGAGGTGATCCATCATGAGGGAGCGACTGGCGGCACCGATATCTCAACCGGCGCGAAAAAGCATCAGGAGATTAACCGCTCGACATTCGCAGAGGTGTGGAGTGATGAACTGGCGAAAAGACCAGCCAACGGGGATATCACCTTTCTGCATCGGCCCAGAACTCCGTCGGGCAAAAACATTCTGGTGATCGATCATCATCTGCCGATGGCCGACCGCGACTCGGGATCGCTGCGGATGTTCCAAATCCTTAAAATTCTTCATCGACTCGGTCATCGTGTGACTTTCCTTCCTGACAATCTGGCAGACATGCCGCCTTACACCCACGAGCTGCAGAAGCGTGGGATTCAAGTTGTCCATCATCCCTACGTGAAAAGAGTGCGCGATTATCTGATTTCGCACGGTCCTATGTTCGATGTCGTGGTGCTAAGCCGGTGCGATTTTGCGCGCAAGCACATTGCAGATGTTCGTCTGCACGCGCCACACAGCCGCATTATTTTTGATACTGTTGATTTGCATTACCTGCGCGAACAACGGGAAGCGCAACTCACTCAAGATCCCGATGTGCGCCGGAAAGCACAAGAGAGACAAATGCTGGAAGATTCGTTAATAAAGGAGGCAGATGAAACGTGGGTCGTAAGCCCCATCGAACAGCAAATGCTCCAGGAGAATTGGCCTCACAAGTCTATTCAATTGGTTTCGAACATTGTGGACGTCACTGGGCCGGTCCCTCCGTTTGCACTTCGGCGGGACTGGCTTTTCATCGGTGGCTTTCAGCACAGGCCCAACATCGATGCGGTGCTGTTTTTCGTTGAGGAGATCTACCCGCTCGTCCGCGACCGTCTTCCAGATACAAAATTTTACATCATCGGAGACAAGGCACCCCCTGAAATCGTCGCGCTGGCGAGCGACAGGATCATTGTGGCGGGATTGCAACGGAATGTGCGCTCGTTTTTCGACAGCGTGCGGCTCTCTGTGGCCCCTTTGCGTTTTGGGGCGGGCATCAAAGGCAAGATTAATCAAAGTATGGCCTTCGGCGTGCCAGTCGTTGCGACTTCAATCGCCGTGGAGGGAATGAATCTCGCCGACCACGAACACGTTCTCATAGCTGACGAACCGCAGGATTTTGCGCGCGCGTTGATTGAGCTCTACGAATCGGAAGAGCTCTGGAAGCTACTCTCGCAAAACGGCATTAGCAAAACCGAAGAGCTCTATTCTACCGACGCTGCACGGGAAAAACTGGAATTTCTCTTCAGCGAAAGACACCTGAAAAGTTTAGAACCGTCACAGTCGATTGCGGAACCCGAACTCGTCGTAGCAACTGATGTTGGCTATCGGCAGTGAATAAGACGAAGCCAACCGGAGAGATAACCGGAAAAATAAACGCGGACCCGAATCCACTGTTTTTTGGGCAGCGCTGCGTGATTTCCTGGGAGACGAACGATCCGGCCGGAGCCGAGATACGTGTTTCAACGGGGACAGATGACGAGAAGCTGGTGACGCAAGGAGGACCGTCTGGTCACGTGGAAATTCCATGGATCAACGACTCCAAGGTATATGAGTTTCGTCTATATGCGGCTAGCAGCCCCGAAGTAACAATCGACTCGGTCAAGGCGAGGCGTGAGATCGAGTCTGCGCCGGCCGCACTCCGCGAAATTGCAGACGAAGCCAGGCGGCGGAACATCGATGTCGCGGAGCTTTCCCAATTCGTCGCTGCGGTGATTCCGATGTGCCTTAGGAACCCGCAATTTCGGGAGTTGTTTCAGAACTGGGAGCGACATGGATTTCATGTGACTCCGGCGCGATTTAACCAACCGATCCCTGACACACAATCGTTGCCTGAAACGCTCTGGAGCCGACCGAGCGAACTCGTAGGCATCGACATGAATGAGGCGACTCAACTCAATTTACTGGAGAGCTTTTCAAAGTTCCGTGAGGAGAATCAACAGTTCTCAACCGCAAAAACTCAAGAGCACAATCGGTTTTATCTTGGGAACGGTCTTTTTGATGGTGTTGATGCCCTCGTGGCGTACTGCATGATTCGGCATTTCCAGCCACGGTTAATCATCGAAGTGGGCAGCGGTTTCTCGTCCCTTGTTTTGGGGCAAGCGGTTGAAAAGAACAAGAACTCGGGCCTCATCTGTATCGAACCATTCCCGCGCGAGTTCCTCCGCGAGGGATTTCCTGGGTTGCAATCGTTAATTGAAAAAAAGGTCCAGGGCATCGGTCTGGAATTCTTCTCGCAACTGGTATCGGGCGACATCTTGTTTATTGATAGCTCTCATACGGTAAAGATAGGTAGCGACGTTAATTACCTTTTCCTGGAGGTGTTACCGCGTCTGAACCCGGGAGTCATCGTTCACGTGCATGACATCTTCCTCCCCTTTGAGTACCGGCGTGATTGGGTAATGAATGAGTTTCGCTTTTGGACAGAGCAATACTTGCTGCAGGCATTTTTAACATTTAACTGCGAGTTCGACGTGCTACTGGCCAATTACTACCTCAGCCATTATCATCAGGAGCAACTTCAGGCTGCTTTTCCGGATCTCCCTCGCTGGATCGGAGGTAGCTTCTGGATCCGCCGAAAGCCCGTCGCTGGATTGAGGCCATCCCAGACGCAGAATGACGCTGCGCATCAAAACTGCTGAAATGAACGAGGAGATAAACAAGCCAATCTTCGTGGTGGGCTCGCCGCGATCTGGAACTAGCATTCTTGCGTGGTGCCTTGGCTACCATCCAAACATCTTCCCAGTGCCAGAATCCAACTGGATTGGAGATTTCGCGGTAAACGTCGCGGTGAGTTACCAGGTTGGTGCGGCGCGCGGGATCCTCTCGATCTTAAGTGCAATGGGCATCTCGCGTGATGAATTCTTCTCCCATATCGGACGCAGCATCAACTCTTTGGTCCTTAAACATCGGTGCGACCTGGACCGCAAACGCCTGATTATAGCAGTCCAACGCCTACTCAAGGACGAGGGATTTTACCTTGGCGAAGTGACTGGTGAATTCGATGATGTCACCAGTGCAGCAGTTCGACAGTACGGAATCGCTGGCGGCCCACTCTATTCCGAACTCGTTGATTCGCTTCGAACAGCGGCTTCGGACTCGGAATACAAGACGCGCTGGGTGGATCAAACGCCAGAGTACTCCTTCCATATTTGTGGTCTGCGCAAGCTGTTTCCAGAGGCTTTATTCATCCACATCGTGCGCGACGTGGGTTCAGTCGTGCGTTCTATGCTCAATTTCCATCGTATCGCCGGTACGCATTTGGTGGCGAACGAAGAAGAAGCGTACAAATATTGGCTCCGCGCGGTCAGTGCATGTTTAAAGGCAGAGGAAGCTTACGGTCCGCAGGTGATTTATCGCGTGCGCTATGCCGCCTTAGTCGAGAACCCCGAGTCAGCTCTGCGCTCGTTACTTGATTTTTTGGGCGAGCCCTATTCTGCCCAATGTCTCGAGGCGCTTTCAGAGCGAATCAATAGCTCCAACGTACCAGACGATTTTACATCCGAAGATACCGCCACAGATCCAGGGATCATCGAAGAGGCAATCAGATTGAGCCGAGACTTGCAGCATGGTTCGCAATCAGCGGAAGCTTCAGCCGCTGCGACGGCCGAAATGGAAGCCGCTTTTGACGAACGTGTCCAATATATCGCTTCTCTTGATAGTCAATATCAACAAGCCCTCCAAACCTTGCAAAAGCGGGAACGAACGGCAGCCTCAGAAGGCGACACTTTGTCAAACGTGCCGAACTCAATTGGAAGATGAATGGGCTCATCGCTGGAGTCTTTTGATATCCGTACCATTGAACGAAACTTTTAACACACCGATTCTTAACACATGAGCTCTACACTCGCTGATTTGGCCGATGAGACAGAGCGAAGCTTATGGGAAACCAAGCTGGCGTGCCGTGTTGAGTCGTTTTGGTACCCATACCGATCACTGACGAATATTCACACGCTCGAACAGGTCTGTGCCCTCGCCGGGCTTGACTTGCTAGAGGTGTGTCGAGGGCCCTGCCGCAGAATCGCCGATATTGGAGCGGGCGATGGCGACCTCGCGTTTTTCTTCGAGAAAATGGGCTTCTCCGTCGAAATAATCGACAGCAAATACACAAACTTTAACCGTTTACAGGGAGCGCGCCTTCTGAAAGAGGTAATGAATTCGTCGGTGCAAATTCAGTCCGTCGATTTAGATTCGGAATTTGCGCTGCCACATAAAAAGTACGATACCGTTTTCTTTCTCGGAACACTCTATCACTTAAAAAATCCTTTCTTCGTCTTGGAGAAGCTGGCGCGAGTGACGACACGTTGTTTCCTGAGTACTCGGGTAACTAAGCACACTCCTGACGGTCAAAGCCTGGTACCGTATCCTGTCGCTTATTTGCTGGATCCGGAAGAGTGCAATAACGACGACACCAATTTCTGGATTTTTACAGACCAAGGTTTAAAGAGACTGATCCATCGTACCGGTTGGAAAATTCTATCCTACCTTACTGTCGGCGAGACAATATCCTCAACCCCCGCTGATCCAGACCACGACGAACGCGCGTTCTGTCTGCTGGAAAGGCGGCCGCCGACTCTGAGCGCGTTTCCCAACCCTGTGCCCGCTGGAAAGGAACTGGGCAAAACAACCGTTTCGTGGGATACCACCGATGGGAGCATCGGCAACGTTTATGTTTCAATCAATGGGGGCGAGGAGTCTCTGTTTGCTGACTCGCGCCGAGGTACCGCAGTTGCGGACTGGATTAAAACGGGCCCGACCTACGAATTTCGTCTTTACAACTCAGATCACACCGAGCTGTTGGCAAGTGTTGCTGTTAAAAGAACAAATGGTTAGCCATATCGCTCTGTCGAATTGTGGCGCGACTATTTCGCTCGATTCCTAGGTTTCGACAAACGTTCGCCGACAGATAGTAACTATCCCGCGAGCTTTTTTATCGCGCGAGACACTCACGGACGGCCCGGCGGGCATCATCGGGCAGGTCCGCATCTTCGACGAGCGTTTTCAACTTACCTCTCATCTCAGGCGAAAGCCGCGTCTGAATGACAGGCCTTCCCTGGTCTGGTGACACGTTGGGTTGACCAGTAGTACTATGGTAATCGGCTGGCCTGATCC
>Ga0222622_10001144_pt1 | contig 10684 bp, 10 predicted proteins | sample PLM2_5_b1metaG_FD_177335 | JGI IMG/M metagenome (GOLD analysis project Ga0222622, IMG submission 177335) | Groundwater sediment microbial communities from an aquifer in East River, Colorado, USA - PLM2_5_b1 | ecosystem: Environmental > Terrestrial > Soil > Riparian zone | place: USA: East... | reverse complement strand
TGGGATCATAAACGGGCCATGTCGCCAATCCATTACCATTAGGATCACCGGTTTTTGCAAAGTTTGTCCAATAGCTATTCATCATCTTTGCAACTTCCTTATCCTTGTCTGCCACCGTGGCTCCGTTTCTACCTCTAAGGTTATCGAACACATAAGGAATTTCGGATGCATGTGATGCGCCATACCGCATCATCTGTTGCATTGAAGGTGAAACGTATGAAAAAAGATAAATATAGGCGGGTGTCTTCTTAGCAGCAAAGGCAGCAGCGGTAAATCGTGCCGGCTCTGCCCATACCTTATCCGTGTTGACAAAGGTGAGCATCTTAGCTAAATCAGTATTACCATCAGCATCGTATACCTTACTTGCTTCTTCTTTCATCGTACCAAATAAATTCAAAAGTTCTTCCTTCGAACGGGCATTTACAAAACCTGCCTGCACTTCTGCGCTATTCGACCCAATAATGATCGGAACGGTTGGTTGCCTTCCAGCTTTATATGCACTCTCAGCAGTTTCTGTTACCAGCTTACCATCCAATATTGGACCGGAATAAGTTGCCGGACCACCGGGGCCTGCACTTTCCTGGCCTCCATCTACTATTTGTGCAACAGTGAGGGATCGTAGTGTGGCTAATGCTGTGGCATCTGTTCCTTCTATTCCATATTTCTTGGCAAAGTTTACACCGATCGTTTCTGCTGAAACCGGATAGTAGCTATCTCCATCTTTACTTATTGGTCGTCCTGTAAGCACACCATCTCTGCCGCCACCAGATTCAATAATTGCTTTTTGGAAAAGTCCTTTCGCGGATGGTATTGTTATGAGTGAATGAACTGAAACACCACCGGCAGACTCACCGAAAATGGTAACATTATTCGGATCGCCTCCGAATGCTGCAATGTTTTGCTTTACCCACTTGAGTGCAGCGATCTGGTCCATGTAAGCATAGTTGCCTTTAGCTTCATTCGCATTCTCTTTACTAAGTGCGGGGAATGCAAAAAAACCGAGTCGGCCTAAACGATAATTTATGGATACTAGAATCACACCCTTCTCCGTGAATGATGATCCCGAAAAGTCGTTCATTGCACCGCTTCCAAAAACAAAAGCACCACCATGGATCCACACCATGACTGGAAGTCTTGAACCTTTTTTGATTTCGGCAGGAGTCCACACATTCAGAAACAAGCAATCTTCTGAAGATGTTTTTGAAATTGAATCAGCCCCGCGTGGAAAACCTACTTGTGCACAGTCTGAACAAAATTTATTTGCATCACGAACTCCCTGCCATGCTTTGGCCGGTTGTGGCGGTCGCCAACGATATTCACCGACTGGCGGAGCTGCATATGGAATTCCTTTGAAACTAGCAACATTCCCAACAGTAACTCCACGTAAACTTCCCGAGCTAGTTTGTACAAGTGGGCCAGCGATTGAATCTTTCTGCGCATTCAACACACATGATAAGAACAATGTAAATCCAAAGAATAATTTTTTCATTATGACAATCTTTATTCGTTTAATGTAAAGGTCTTTGCATTTAACTGCCCGCATGGTATACAGGTTACGGATTCATCTACCATTTTTACTGATTAACAAGTAGCGTTCATTACTCTTTGGTCGAAAGTTTATCTTTACATCACAAAATTGAAGCATGGAAAAGGTGTTTAAATTCGATACCGTCGCAGAGTACAATGCCTTGAGCGATTATGAAACGCTTCATCCGCTGGTTAGCGTAATTGATTTTTCAAAATCTAAACCATGGTCCTGGCCCGGTGGTAAAAACAAAACGATAAAAATTAATTATGGCCTGTACTGCGTTTTTTTGAAAGAGGTCAAATGCGGGGATATAAAATATGGTTGCAACTATTACGATTACCAGGAAGGCTCATTGATTTTTATTTCACCGGGGCAAATAATAGAAATAGAAGATTTCGGGGACAAATTTCAACCTCAGGGTTATGTGCTGTTGTTTCATCCTGATCTGATCCATGGTACAGCTCTTGGGCGACATATCCATGATTACAGCTTTTTCGGGTATCAATCGAATGAAGCACTTCATTTATCAGAACGTGAAAGGAAAATTGTGTTGGATTGTTTTTCGAAAATTGGACATGAACTAGAACATGCTGTTGATAGACACAGTAAAAGACTTATCGTATCTAATATTGAAATGTTACTGAACTATTGTGTTCGTTTTTACGACCGCCAATTTATTACACGGGATAACGTACATAAAGGAATTTTAGAAAGATTTGAAAATCTGTTGAATGATTATTATGAATCTGACAAACCACAAATTATTGGTTTGCCTTCCGTCGCCTGGTGTGCAAGCGAATTGAATTTGTCCGCAAACTATTTTGGCGACTTAATAAAAAAAGAAACGGGAAAAACAGCACAGGAATACATTCAAACAAAGCTGATCGATGTTGCGAAAGAAAAAATATTTGACCAAAGCAAATCAGTTAACCAAATTGCTTATGAATTAGGTTTCAAATATCCCCAGCACTTTAGCCGACTGTTTAAGCAACGGGTTGGCCAATCTCCCAATGAATACAGATCGCTGAATTGATCAGGCAAAATTTTTCATAGGCCGGAAATTTAAAACGCATACCTATATATTTATATGTTGGCTGTATATTCACAGTCAGTCAGCAATAAGTAAACTCTGTGGACGTTTTGCCTTTTAAAAGAAAGCATGAAGAAAGTTGCCCAACTTGCTACACTTGTACTCACATTTCTTTTGTCTTCTTCGGGTTTAAATTGCTTTGCATGTAGCATGTGTAAGGTGACTATTAATGGAAGAACATATTTAGGAAGCAATGAAGATAGCTGGAGGCCCGGTTCAACAATCTGGTTTGAAAACAAGACTTTTGGAAACTATGGTGCGGTATATGTAGGATATAATGACGGATTTCCGCAAGGGGGCATGAATGAAGCAGGAGTTGCTTTTGATGGACTTACAATCTACCCTAAATCTGTAAAATTAGATCCAGACAAAAAAACTGTAACAAACCCATCGGCATTTATCAAAGAAATAATGCAGACTTGTCAAACAGTTGAAGATGTAAAAAAATATGCAAGCCAATTTAACAGGCAACCTTTCAATTCAAGTGTTCTGATGTTTTCTGACAAATCTGGAAAATATCTTGTTATTGAGCCCGACACAATGATAGTTGGTAATGACAACAAATACATCATTGCTAATTTTTGTCCATCAAGTATAAGTGATAATCAAAAAATGGCTTTTAACAGATATAAAAGAGGCAGCATTTTTTTACAAGATCATATCACTGATACCAGTTCAAATTACTGCTTTGCTTTGACAGACACTATGCATGAATGCAGAAATAAAATCGGTGACGGAACAATGTATTCTTTTGTAGCTGATTTGGGTAACGGAAACTTTAATTTATTTTTTTACCACGATTTTAAAATCTCAAAAGATTTTAATTTAAAAACTGAATTATCGAAGGGCGACCACAAATTCAAAATGCCTGATATATTTCCGCTAAATTCAGAATACAAAAGATTTTTAAGCTTTCAAACCCCGCATAATAATGGATGGATGAGGCTGATACTTATTTGCTTTGCAGGATTATTTGCGTTTTTATCCATTTTTCTTCTTGCTAGTTTCATCAGGAATAAAAATACAATTTCAAAAAAAGGCATTAAACTTTTTTTGACCTGCTTAAATTTAATTCTATTATACTATTGCTTTGTTTTGAAAAACAATCAATCCATATTTTATTTTCCTTCTCCGTACCAAGATTCTAAATTCTCATTATTGAATGTTGCAGCTTATATCCCATTTCTTTTATTAGTTTCAATTATTCCATTGTTTTGGCAAAATATCAAAATAGTTAAAGGAACAAGCTGGAGTAAATTTTCAAAATTTATTTTCTCTTTAAACCTCTTAGCATACTTAACTTTAATTGGATTATTTGCTTATTGGAAACTCTATAGCATTTTTTGAAAAAAATCAGTCATGGAAGATAGACAAGCAGATCTTACAGCACAATTAAAAGAACTAGGAGCCTTACTGAATAAAATAGAACGAACCTACGCATCCGAACGTTCGAAAACAATTGGCGAATTACAGAATAAAATATGGGACGAACCAACACTTCAAAAGGAGGAGCTTTATTTTCTCCAGGATCTTGCAGGTGATCTGAATTTTTATGAGCCAGTAGAAAGGGACCGCGATACAGCATTAGGTTATTATGATGATAACAGGCTATTAGAACTGACAGGTGCCTCACTAAAAAAAATAGAATCCCTTCTTGCTACCTAATAATTACACATTCAGGGTTAAATTACCTTTGCTAAATAATAACAAATAAAATGGATTACGCCAGAGTATTCGCATACAGCTTTGCAAGTATATATAAGCTATATATAAAAAAAGTGGAGAGAAAGGGACACACACAAGCGGATTTGGATACCGTTATTTTTTGGCTAACGGGGTATAATAAAAAAACAATGCAACAACAGATCGACAAGAACAATGATCTTGAAACTTTTTTTGCCCAGGCACCGCAAATGAATCCGAATGTTTCAAAAATAACAGGTGTGATCTGTGGGTATCGTGTAGAAGAGATCGAAGACAAACTCATGCAGAATATCCGTTATATGGATAAACTGGTTGATGAAGTAGCAAATGGAAAGGCAATGGAAAAGATCTTGAGGAAGTAAGGAGAATCAGACCTTATGCACCACGAATACTATTCAGTTGTGAAATAAATGGCTGTTCATAAAAGCGTTTACCAGTTGCTTTGTATAATGCATTCGCCAATGCTGCAAATACTGGTGGATATGCCGGTTCTCCTAAACCTGTTGGGTCAATATCATTTTCTACAAAATGAACATCAATTGATTTCGGTGCTTCGTTATGACGGATCATCCGGTATGCATGAAAATTGTTTTTGTCTGGCACACCATCTTTAATATTAATGTTTCCATATAAAGCAGTGCCAATGCCATCAACAATAGAACCTTCGGTAAGATTAACCGCTGCGTCAGGATTTATTACAATGCCGCAATCGCCAACACTGCATACCCTTGGAATTGTTAGTTTCCCATTTTCAAGTTTCACATCCACCACTTGTGCAACATAAGAGTTATGACAGAAATATGCTGAGACACCTCTATACACGTTTGGTTGATCCTTCCCCCATCCGGATTTTTCACGAATAAGTTTCAATACTCCTGCGTAACGGCTCGCTTCATAATCATTCCCTTTGCCAACCGGGTTTTTTATAACCCTATCCAATAATTCAAGACGAAATGCTATTGGATCTTTTCCAGCCGCCTCTGCTAATTCATCCATAAAACATTGCTCAGCTACAGCAATGAAATTGGATCTTGGTGCACGGAAAGATCCTGTTGTAAGATTTGAATTTATGTTCCAGCTCTCAGCAAGGTAATTGTCAACAGCACCAGCAGGAAAACGATTTGCTTCTAATGGATTTTCCGGAATACCTCCTGCTTTTACATGAAATGCGACCAGGTTTTTATTTGCATCTAATGCAGCCCGGTATTTTGCCATATATGTTGGGCGATAGATGCCAGAGGTCATATCATCTTCCCGTGTATAAATAAGTTTAACCGGTGCATTCATCTTTTGAGAAATGAGTGCAGCTTCGATCAGCCAGTGAGCATAAGATCTTCTTCCAAATCCGCCACCAAGACGAGTCATTTGAATATCGATCTTCTCAACAGGAATACCTAATCGTGTTGCCAAAGTTCTTTCTGTCAATTCAGCTTTTTGCAATGGACCGATCAACTCAGCTTTTTCATTTGTGATGTGAGCAAAAAAGTTCATCGGCTCCATGCAGTTGTGTGCAAGGAAAGGTCCATAATAAGTCCGTTCAATTATTTGCGCAGCATTCTTAAATGCTGTTTCAGTATCTCCATCTTTACGGACAACAGTTGCCGGCTTCTCCATCATCTCCGACATTTTTGTTTTATGATCCGTTGTATTTTCCAAACCTGCGGGAATAGTCACTGTTTGTGTAGGACCACCAAAGGCATTTCTTTTTATTGTTTGATCCGAAATTGGTTCCCATTCGATCTTTAGCTTCTTCTTTGCATTCATTACTTCCCATGTCGTTTTGCCAACGATCGCAACAACCTCATTGAATGTAAGAGTGTCAAAATATTCTCTTACCTGGTCATCATTTAAAACCTTAATTGGAAAAACTTCTTTTATACCGGGCATTGTTCTCGCTGCAGAATCATCTATCGATTTTAATTTCATACCGAAAGCCGGGGGATGTACGATCATTGCGATAAGCATTCCTTCACGTTGAGTATCTATTCCAAATAGAGGTTGGCCGCTTACAATTTTTGATACCTCAACATTCTTTTTTGATGTACCGATGATCTTAAAATCTTTTTTATCCTTAAGCTTTACTTCTTTAGGTACAGAAATTTTTGCAGCAGCCGAAGCCATCGCACCAAACCCTGCCGACTTACCAGTTTTTTTATGATGAAGCATTCCAGTTTCAGTTGTGATCTCATCTACAGGAACTGCCCATGCCGCAGCTGCAGCTTCGCGAAGCATTTGTCTTGCTGTCGCTCCTGCAGTCCTTAAAGTTTTCCAACTTGTTCGGATCGCCTGGCTGCCACCAATAAATTGTCGAGAGTATAACCGAGTATTTAAAGGTGCTTGTTCGACAATTACATTTTTCCAATCAACATCAAGTTCTTCTGCCACTATCATCGGCATGGAAGTTTTTACATTTTGTCCGCCTTCCGGATTTGGAGACATAATAGATACAATGCCATTTTCCGAGATCTTTAAAAAGCCATTCAATTCTGACCACTCATTGGGAACCTCAATCATTCCTTTTGTTTCGTTTGCAAAAGAATTCATCCAGCTAAAACTTAGCATCAATCCCCCACCAGCAAGTGCTGAGGATCTTAAAAATGATCGCCTGTCAATGGAAGTTTTTTGAAGTGTCATTTTCCCGGAGTTATTTTTTTGAACGACTGTTGATCTTTACTATCAAACTAAAGTTACGACGAAACGTTGTGCCATGTTCAGCGATTATTAGGTTGATGTCCGTTGACCATGTTTCAATAAGATCTTTTCTACTTGCAAAATTCGTTCGCCAATATAAATGCTATTTTTCAACAAATTGCTTTTTATTGAACGAGTAGATCAAAATGATGTTCCAAACAAAATCCTGACCTCCTATTATATTACTCTCAATAGGTGTGTTGATGATAGATGATAGCGAAAGCGGAAAATTTTTCTTTGCCAGGTGGAATTCAGAAGTGAAATAATATCCGTCTCGCTGATCTTGTTTTAAATAATAGAACTGTGGAATAACATTTATTAAAAAGTTGAATGGAAGTTTAATATTTGAAAAATTGCTGTTGAGGGTAACAAAATGATTGTTTTTTGGTGTGCCCTGGTCAAAGCCATACGCGTAGACGTAGTAAACACCGATACTTATATTTTTTGTAAAGAAATAATTGGGTGACAACTCACCCGCTAAAAAACGTCTCACAACTATTGTTTCCCTTGCATCAACTGAAGTAAATGTTTTGAAATTCAGTGCTGGGTGTGTACCAACAGTTATCGCAAACTTTTCTGTCTTCAAAAGTTTATACCGGGCCCAAAAACGAAAAGACCATGGCTTTCCTTCTAATGCAAAACGCATATCAGGCTCAAAACTGAATTTTTTACCGCCTATTGACAAATTCACAAGTGCAGCGGGTTCACCCAAAGAAAAAGTAGGTACTAACGACAATCCATTATTGGTAACGCTGACCGAACCCGAAAAATGTGTGACTTTTTTCGTGCTGTCGCTCTTTTGAGAAAAAGAGGAATGAGAAAGCATCAAAAGAACAACAACCAATATGACTGTATTCTTTTGCATGTGTTTATACTTTTATAATTTCAATTTACAAAAGAACTTCACCGGGCAAAGATTTCATAACGAAGTTCAACGTAATCATTACCATATTCAAATAATTTGGTTTTTGAAGCCTTAGTATTGAAAATCAACCTCTAAATTGCTCAATCAGGGACAGGAAGATGAAAGGATTGCGACGCAACAGAAGTATAAGCGGAGCGGTGCTGCTGGTACCATAAAAATCTTTCCCGGGCTCTCTATCTTCTGCACTCATTCCCTTACCTTTGCGACCCCAAATCTGTTATCGTCAGATTCTTCTACCAAACGGTGGATGTCCAATGGGTAAACCGATTTATTAATTAAAAAACAAAAGGGTAAATGAACAACTACGAATTGATGGTGATTTTTACCCCGGTATTGAGCGATGAGGAATTTAAAGCCGCTCAAAAAAAGTATGCTTCGCTGGTTACATCTGTAAAAGGTGAAGTGATACATGAAAATGCCTGGGGCCTGAAATCACTGGCGTATCCGATCCAGAAAAAGACAACTGGTCTTTACTGGGTACTGGAATTTACTGCGCCATCCGACTTCAACGAGAAGATGAAGATCCAGCTTCTCCGTGACGAATCAGTACTTCGTCACCTTGTAACCAAACTCGATAAATACGCCGTCGAGTACAATGCTAAAAAGAAAAGTGGCGCACCAACAGGAAAAGAAAAAATAGCAAAAGCAGTGGAGGCTTAATACTATGGCAAAGGCAAATGAAATAAAATACCTGACGGCCATTAAAAGCGATAAGATCGTAAAAAAATTCTGTCGTTTTAAAAAATATGGCATCCGCTACATCGATTATAAAGATGTAGAGTTTTTGAAAAAGTTTTTGAATGAACAAGGTAAACTTCTTCCCCGCCGCTTATCTGGTAATTCATTGAAGTACCAGCGTAAAGTAAGTGATGCTGTGAAGAAAGCCCGTCAAATGGCTTTGTTACCTTATGTAACTGATTTATTGAAATAGGCACATCCCTAACTCCCGATTTGAAATTGGGAAGACAATGAAGCCTGTTATTCATTGGGATAAAAACTAGAATCATGGACGTAATATTAATTCAAGATGTAGATAATCTCGGCGGCGCCAATGAATTGGTGAAAGTAAAAAATGGCTATGCCCGTAATTATCTTATCCCCCGCAAGATGGCAGTTGAAGCAAGCCAAAGCAATGTGAAGCAAATGCAGGAAAAACTGAAGCAGGCAAAGAAGAAAGAAGATAAGATGCTTGCTGAAGTAAACAGTGTAATTGCTAAGCTGCAAGAAGCTCCTTTGAAAATTGGCGCTAAGACCGGAACAAGCGGAAAGATCTTTGGAAGTGTAACATCTTTACAGATCAGCCGTGCTATCCGCGAACAAAAAGGATATGAGATCGACCGTAAGAGGATCAACATCACTGATGAAGTGAAAGAGATCGGTTCTTATAAAGCTCATATTGATTTTGGCAACGGCAAAAACGCCGATGTTGATTTTGAAGTAGTGGGTGAATAAAACTTTAATTCAAACTATTATTAGAAAGCTTTTCCCTCTGGGAGAAGCTTTTTTATTGAGCCTAAATAGTTGGTTACTTCAAGGTTAAGCCCTGGCAAAAGGCCTGACCAAAAATTTACAATATTATCATTTAAAAACCGTTATTTTGTATTGTATTCGGTGCTCTTTACAGTTTCGCAAGTTCATGAACGTTTCGATTTTCGGTAAATGTTCTTTGATTATTGGTTACTGTTGACACTTATTTTGTTTTTAAAAATTTCTCAAAAAATGAACATTTACGCAGGAAATCTCAGCTGGAACCTGAAAGATCAGGATCTGCAAAATCTTTTCGCCACACATGGTGAAGTAAGCTCAGCAAAAATTGTTACCGACAAATTCACAGGCCGTAGTAAAGGCTTTGGTTTTGTTGAAATGCCAAACGACGACCAGGCTAATGCAGCTATCACTGCATTGAATGGTACTGAAGTTGATGGTCGTAATATCGTTGTAAACGAAAGCCGTCCTAAACAGGAAGGTGGAAGTGGCGGCGGTGGCGGCTTCAAAAAACGCAGCTTCGGCGGCGGTGGCGGTGGCGGCGGTTTCAAAAAAGGCGGCTACAACAAAGGTGGAGGTAGCGGTGGCTATCGCGACCGTGGTGGTTACAACAGCGATTATTAATATCTAATAAATATTCACTGTCTTTAAAGTCTGGTTTCGTTTTGCAACGAGGCCAGACTTTTTTATTTTCAACTAAAATTAAAATGTTAGAACTATCTCCGGTTATCGCTGGCTGTATGAAATGGGGACAATGGGGTGTAAAATATTCCACTGAACAATACCTCCAGCTTATAGAAGATTGCATAGTAAATAAGATCACATCATTTGATCATGCGGATATCTATGGCGATTATACAGTAGAAGAAGAATTTGGAAATGCATTAAAGCTGAAACCACATTTGCGCCAGCAAATGCAATTAATTACAAAATGTGGTATAAGAAGATTGACACCGAACAGGCCTGAACATAAAATTCATTCTTATGATACAAGCAGGTTACATATTATCACATCTGTTGAACGATCATTAAGAAATTTAAATACAGATTATCTTGACCTGTTATTTATTCATCGTCCTGATGCATTAATGAACCCCCAAGAAATTGCCGAAGCTTTTTCACAATTGAAACAGGAAGGAAAAGTTTTGCATTTTGGTGTTTCAAATTTTACTCCTTCACAAATGGATATAATGATGAGTGCTTTCAAAGTGGAGTTTAATCAATTGGAAGTTTCCATTTTGCATCTGGATCCGTTTCATGA
>Ga0222622_10001143_pt1 | contig 10685 bp, 10 predicted proteins | sample PLM2_5_b1metaG_FD_177335 | JGI IMG/M metagenome (GOLD analysis project Ga0222622, IMG submission 177335) | Groundwater sediment microbial communities from an aquifer in East River, Colorado, USA - PLM2_5_b1 | ecosystem: Environmental > Terrestrial > Soil > Riparian zone | place: USA: East... | reverse complement strand
GATGAATGCGGTCGGCCAGCCGATCAAACAAATGTGAATGGCGACCGCAAGCAATTCGTTAGAGAGCCGATGTCGAAAGGTTGAAAATGCCGACGGCAACACGAACCAGTACATCACAATGTAAACACAGGTCCCGTAAAGCACGCCGGAAACAAAAGGGTGTTTTGTCAGAAACGGAATCTTGCGACTCGCTGCGTAAAAGATCAATACGACCACAAACGCAACGAAGAAGTGGAGCGCAAGACCGAGTCCGGCTGTTGCCATTCCGCCTTCGTACGATTGCGCGCCGAGCAATCCAGCAGCGATTCCCTGCAATCCCCGCTGCAGTGCTACGCCACGTTGCCACCAAATCACAAACGCCGATGAGATGTCCAAAACACCCACGACCAGACCGGCGGTCACGATTGCGCGCAGCGCTCCAAACTTTTTCATACGGCTTCGCTACTAGGCTAGAATGGCTTTGCCCGTCAAATGTTTACCGTTAGGCTTTTCGTCTCATGGCTGTTCCGATCCGCATTCTGACCGCTGTCCCGATTTGCGATGGACACGATAGCGCGATCAACACAATCAACCTTGAATTTATCCGGCATGGGATCGAAGTGATTTATCTCGGCTACCACCGCTCGGTGGGCGACATTGTACGCGCAGCGATCCAGGAGGACGTGCACGCCATCGGCATCTCAAGTTACAATGGTGGTCACGTCGAGTTCTTCGCGGCTGTCGTCGATCTTCTACGCAAAAAGGGCGCAAACGACATCAAGGTGTTCGGCGGCGGCGGCGGCACCATCACGCACCAGGACGCTGCGATTATGAAACGCAAAGGCGTGGACGAAGTTTTTTTCGCCGGCACATCACTCGAAGAAATGGTGAAATTTGTCCATCAACGCTATGGCAAACCGCGCGCCAAACGATCTCGCCCGAAATCGTCTGACCAGGAACTCGCACACGAGCTGACAAAGATTGAAGAGGCGTTTGCCAGTCGGAAACGTTCAGCATCCAACGTCCAACGCCCAACGCCGAATAAAAAACTTCGTCATTCAGGCCGCGCGGAGGTCATCGGTTTCACTGGTCCCGGTGGCGCGGGCAAAACGACGTTGATCGATGAACTGGTGCTGCGTTTTCTGAATCGCAATCCGAAGGGGCGAATCGCAATTTTGTCGCACGATCCAAGCGTAGTCGGAGAAGGAGCATTGCTGGGGGATCGGGCCACGATGATCAACTCACAGGACGATCGCGTCTTCATGCGCAGCATGGCCACGCGTGGACAAGCCGGCGGACTTTCGCCTGCAACGCACGATTGTCTCGCGCTGCTCGCTCAGTCGGATTTCGACTACGTCATTATCGAAACGGTCGGCACTGGCCAGGAGGCGATGCCATTTCAGAAAAACAGAATTGTCGATCTAACGGTACTGGTGATGAATCCGGACTACGGCAGCCGGTTGCAGTTACAAAAAATCGTGATGCTTGATCTCGCCGACGTCGTGGTGGTGAACAAAAGCGATCTTCAGCGTGCTCGCACCGCACACACTGAAATCGAGCAACGTCTCGAACAAAACCGGCGTAACCAGCTACTGATCGACACGGTCGCAAAAAGGCATCGAGACCCTGGCGTTGATCGATTGTTCGACTTAATTTCGAGGGAATCTGTAGCGGCGGTCTCTGACCGCCGGTCAAAAGAAAAAAGACTCTCGGAGAGCGCCGCTACAGCGAAGCGGAGGAAAAAATGAGCAAGCTCGGACAAGTCGTCGAATCAGTCGAAAAGTATAACAACTTCGTTCTCGATCAGGTAAAGCGCGCGCGCAGCGATGAAAAATTCGGGCGTGAACTGCTGGGACGCTGGAACGACATCAAAGCGAAAATTCCTACGACGCGTACGCCAACCGGATTGCCATTGCCGCGGCTTGCGTTGCCGGAAATCGATGAGCCCGGCGAAATCGCGCGTTATCTCTTTGGTGAAGGATTGCCGGGGGAGTTTCCATATCTGAACGCGGCTTATCGCGAGATGTACCTCGAACCGGTTCGGGAAATGGAAAGTTTTGAGAAGGATGGGGCTGTGGTGGCAGGCGTGTCGCCTGCAGGAGGTTCGAAGAAGCGGCCGACACGGCCGCCGCTACAGGAAGAGCCTACGCGTTTGTTCTCTGGTTTGATGCTGGCTGAGGACACAAACGAGCGTTTTCATTATCTGACACAACACCAGCGCACGCATCGCCTTAGCACGGCGTTCGATGGTCCAACACTTTACGGCATCGACAGCGACGCAGACGGCGTTTTCGGAAAAATCGGCGAGGGCGGCGTAGCAATCGACACCGTAGAAGACATGGTCCGGCTGTACGATGGGTTCGATCTCGGCTCGCCGAATTTCTCCGCGTCGATGACGATCAGCGGCCCGGCGCCGATCATCATGGCAATGTACATTGCTGCGGCCAAACGGCGGTTCGGCCCGAAAGTTGTTCCGAAATTGCGCGGCACAATTCAGGCCGACATTTTCAAGGAAGTCCAGGCACAGAACGAAACGATTTTCCCAATCGAACCGTCGCTGCGTTTTCTCACCGACATGGTCGAGTTCACCACGCATGAAATGCCGCGCTGGTATCCAATCTCGATCAGCGGTTATCACATAGGCGAAGCGGGCTCTACACCGGTCCAACAAGCCGCTTATACGCTCTCGAACGGATTCGCTTACGCAGAAATGTTCGCCGCGCGGGGCATTCCGGTCGATCAATTCGGTCCGCGCCTATCATTCTTCCTCGATTGTGGTCTCGACGTTGAATACATCGCGCTGGCTCGCGTGTCGCGCCGCATCTGGGCGATCGGAATGCGCGACGTGTTTGGCGCGGGACCGAAAGCGCAACTTCTCAAATTGCACACGCAAACCAGTGGGCGCTCTTTGATTGCCGCCGAGTTCAGAAACAATCTCACACGCACCGCCGCGGAATTAATGCTCGCTTACATGAACGCGACGAACTCGTGTCATTCAAATAGCGCCGACGAACCGTTCACAACGCCAAGTGAAGAATGGATTCGCCTTGCTGCGCACGGGCAGGCGATCCTGCTTGAGGAATCGGGCATTTTCAAACACACCATGAACATGTTGAGCGGATCGCCCGGGATGAAGGCGGTCGAGCGTGCAGTAGAAGCGGCGATTCTCGATGAGTTTCGTGAAATCGAGCGGCTTGGGGGCGTTTTGGCCGCAGTGGAAGAACGTTATCAGCGCAGCCAGATCCAAAACGCCGCGCATCGTTACGAACAACAAATCTACGACGGCACTCGTCCAATCATCGGATTGAATCGCTACCGCGACGGTGACGACGAAATTCCGGATGTGAAACTTGCGCGCACCCCGCGCAGCAAACAGCAATTGCAGGTCGATCGGCTTGCGAAATTCAAAAAGAAGAACGCGGAGAAAGCCAAACGCGCACTGGGCAAACTCGCGGAGGTCGTCGAGCGCGGTGAAAACTCTTTCCCGGCTTTGGTAGAAGCGGTAGAAGTTTGTTCGTTAGGCCAAATCACCGGACGTTTGCAGGGAGTTGTCGGGCGCTTTCGCCCCATGGTGTAGGCGAATCGAGGCACAGGCAAGATGTCTGTGCTACTTCTTCACGCGCTTGAGCAGCATGTTGTCTCGGTAGAAAACGAGGCAACGTGAATCGACGACGCGCGTCGCCTTGATCGATACTTTAATTCCATCGCCAGTGCGGCGAATCGTGCCGATCCCCGAGTTCTGAAAACTGTCTGCCCATTTGAACTCCAGCGTGTTCTTGCCGGTGATTTTTGCCTGACCTCCGCCATCAGGCGCTGCACCGTGTGCGTCGGTGTAAGCGGCATCGAAGGAAACCTGGATTGCGTTTTCTGATTGCTCGATGCTCAGTTCAAAAGCCGCATCGCCATTGAGGAAATTGTTGTCCGCGTACTCGCCGGCCCAATTCGGCTCGGCGGAACACGCGTTGCGTGCAGTAGTAGCGCTGAGACCAATGGAAACTAAAAGAGCAACGGCTCTCCACCTCATTTGTGCAAAATACGGCGAATAAAGCACCGATAAAGATCAAACAGATATCTAGCCGCAGATGCGATCACTGAAGAGGAGTGCAATACGGTGAAACGCTAAGCTTTAATTGCGAGTGATGGCCAGCCAAGCATACATCGGCACCAGCGGCTGGAATTACAAAACCTGGCGGAATAGTTTCTACGGCAATACGCCGCAAAAACAATGGCTTCGGTTTTGTGCGGAGCGCTTCACCGCCATCGAGGTGAACGGCACGTTCTACAGGCTGCAGGAGAAAAGCACGTTTAAAAAATGGCGTGACGAGACACCAGAAGGATTTCCTTTTGCTATCAAAGGACACCGTTACGTCACGCATAACAAAAAGCTGTTGGACGTGGAAGAACCACTGATTCGATGTCGCGAATCATCGTCCCCCCTCGGGAAGCGGCTGGCTGCTGTCGTTTGGCAGCTCCCGGCATTTTTGAAAAAAGATTTTGGGCGGCTCGAGAAGTTCGCAAACAATCTGCAGCACTGGAACAGCACGCGGCACGCGATCGAGTTTCGTCACAAATCGTGGTTTGACGGTGAAGTAGCCGAATGCCTCAACCGGCACGAGCTCGCGATTTGCATGTCTGACGCGCCCGACTGGCCAATGTGGGAGGAAGTAACAACGGACCTGGTTTACATCCGCCTGCATGGACACAGCCGGAAGTACGCATCGAGCTATAGCAAGGCCACACTAACAAAATGGGCGACGCGTACCCGGAACTGGCTAAATGAGAACCGCGACGTGCACATCTATTTCGATAACGATGCTGAAGGCGCTGCTCCGCGAAACGCGCTTACTCTTCTACAAATGTTGCGCTGATCAGGCCATGAATTGATCTAATACTTCGGAGACGAGTTGTTCGCGATTATTCCGGCGAACTTCGATGAGAGCGAGATCATGGCGCTTCCTGATCGTGTCGGTGAACGGAAACGATCGCGCAGTGATGGTGGCGAGGATGGGCGCTCCGCTGTCTAGCGCCTCTTTCACCACATCGCAAAAAACGCCCGACCGGATTTCCATTGGCCCAATTTCGTCAATCACAACAACTTGCCGCGCACGCATGGCTTTGCTAAGTGCTTCGACACCAATCGTCTCCAGCCCCGATAGATCCAAGCCATATTTTGCGACGCGTGCGGGTGTTTTGAAATCCACATGGGCAAGCACAGCCTCTTGATCGTCGAGCGTGATGATCTTGAATCCAACGCGCTCGCGGCCCTCGCGGATTTCTACTGTATAAAAACCGCCGGCCGGCAGCGCCACCTCATTCACAATACGCTTCACCAACGTGGTCTTCCCACACCCGGGACGGCCAGTCAGCAACACTTTTGGGGTCACGAGATTCGCTTCTGGCAGTGTGCACAAAACCAAGCTGTGCGGCCGCCGATCGTCGCTGATTTCAATTCGCGCCCGCACCGCGGGCACTTGCCGTCTTTTCCACGACGCGCCAGCAGCCACGATTTGGGCATGAAATCCGCATCGGCTCTGGCGTGGATCGCCGTTCTCAAAATATATCGCGTCGCCCCGAAGAGTCTTGCAATTGCGTTGTCTTTCAGAGCCGAAGCTTGCATTGCCGGGTGAATGCGCGAGCGGAAGAGAATTTCGTCGGCATAGATATTTCCAATACCCGCGATCAATTTCTGGTTGAGCAAAATCGTTTTCACCGGGCCATGATGTTTTCCAAAGATCTTTTTGAATTGGGCGAGACTGATCTCGAGGGCGTCCGGGCCGAGCCTGCGCTTGTTTAGGAATTCATGGATGTCGTTGAGCAATCCGACCTCGCCAAACTTGCGCTGATCCTCGAATGCGAGGCGATGCGTATTGGCGAACATAAAAAGCAGTCGAGTATGCTTTGGCGTCTGCGCCTGATTCTTGAAATATTTGAGCGAGCCGGTCATGCCGAAATGGAGTCGCAACCAAAGGTCACCATTGGCGCACACGAATAGATGTTTGCCGTGGCGGCGGCTGGATTCCAAACGCCGTCCTTTCAATCGACACGACAGCTCACGTGCAGAAACGTCCTTCAAAATGTACGTGTCCTGCACATCGACATCGATGATCTGCTGATGCAACGACGTAGCATCCAGGTAACGCTTGAATGTTTCGACATCGGGCAGCTCTGGCATGATGTTTACTTACGTTCTTCCTGAATCGTTTCCAGACTCTCCATATGAATGATTCCCTGCGTCACATCATTGCTGAAGCGTGTTTGTAACTGTGTCCTCCAAGTCGCTCGGTGACTTTTTGCAGCTGTTAAAAAGATCGCCAGCCGGCGCTGTGTTTAATCCATGGTGCGAAAGCGATGAGCAAAACGATATCGGACGGAGCGCGCCGGTGATACGGCGGAAGCAGCTATACGCGTATCTCCAAAAACGACTTGGCAAAGCAAGCATTGCGGTGATCGGCGAGGCGGTCGGTTATCGCGGTGGCCACTTCAGCGGAATCCCAATGACCTCTGAGCGCTTGCTGCTCGGACACAACAACAAAGTCCAGATTACACCGGTCGATTTCTTCTCCAGTATCGAGCCGCGGCGCACTAGCAAATCCGAGAAATATCCAAAAGGGTTTTCCGAACCAACGGCAACAATTGCATGGAGCACGCTCTTGCAGCTAGGCCTAAAACCAGACCAATTCGTGCTATGGAATGCATTCCCATGGCATTCGTTCGATTCGCGCCGCGGCATGCTGAGTAACCGTATGCCTAACAAGTCCGAGCGAGCTGCCGGGCTTCCAGTGCTCAAGTCTTTTCTCGAATTATTTCCGTGCAATCAGGTCGTCGCGCTCGGAAAAATCGCTGCCGCACAGCTGGGAATACTTAATGTGGTCGCGTACTGCATCCGCCATCCGGCCTGTGGCGGCGCAAAACTTTTTCGGCAACAAATCGCCAATGTTGTCTCGCGGTGGAATTACTGAATTCGCCTCTGCGGCACGCCCGACGGTAGCGTCCTACCAGTGAAACTCGACTGAGCGACTTCTACCAATTTGAAGTTGGATGTTGGTGCGAGCCGCACTGGCATTTGTTGGGCGTTGAACGTTTTCTTCTTCCTACGATTTGGGTGGTTCGCTCTTCTTAAATGGCGCAAACAAATCGATCGGGACGGGAAGAAACGTCGTCGTGTTGTGCTCACTGGAAATTTCGCGCATTGTTTGCAGGAAGCGCAGTTGCAGCGCAATCGGCTCCTTGCTCATCTTAGCGGCAGCCTCCACCATTTTTTCTGCGGCTTGAAATTCGCCCTCGGCGTTGACGATCTTTGCGCGGCGCTCGCGCTCTGCTTCGGCCTGCTTGGCCATCGCGCGCTTCATCGTGTCGGGTAACGCCACGTCCTTCACCTCGACTGCGGTGACCTTCACGCCCCAGGGCTCGGTTTGCCGGTCGATGATCTCCTGCAACTTTTGGTTGATCGACTCGCGCTGCGAAAGCAGATCATCCAAGGGGGCTTGGCCGAGCACGCTGCGCAGCGTGGTCTGCGACATCAGCGAAGTGGCTTTGAGAAAGTTCTCCACTTTCACGACCGCGGCTTGCGGATCAACCACGCGGAAATAAACGACCGCATCCACCGTCACCGGTACGTTGTCACGCGTCATCACCTCTTGCTTTTCGACGCTGATGGTCACGACGCGCAAATCCATTCGCACCATGCGATCGACGATCGGAATCAGGAAAATCAATCCCGGCCCTTTCGCGCCGAGTAATTTCCCGAGACGAAAAATCACACCTCGCTCGTACTCGCGCAGGATGCGGATGGCCTGCGGCAGGATAATGACGGCAAGGACGATGAGGGGTATGGCCCAACTAATCAATTTTGGCAGCGCTTCGAGTAATTGCATGGCTTTATTTTCCTTTGTTTTTTAGTTTCACAGTTAATCCCTGCACGGTGGCGATCTCTGCCACTTCGCCTTTTTCGATGGGCGTATCGCTGATCGCGTTCCAATATTCGCCTTCGACAAAAATCCAGCCGCCGCGTGAATCGATCGGCGTCAATGCCGTCACCGTTTTTCCAATCAACGTTTGCGCTCCCACTTTCACCGGCAAGAGTTGCGCGCGCAGACCTTTTCCGATGACGAAAACAAAGAACGCCGCAGTAATCAATGTCGCTGGGATGATGTAGTTGAGCGATAAACGAAACAGCGGATCGGCGCGATTGAAGAGCATGAGCGAACCGATCAGAAACGCAATGACTCCGCCCACCGTCAACACGCCGTGCGTGGGCGCGTAAACATCAAAGATGAAGAGCATGATGGCGAAAGCGATCAACACCAGCCCAGTCACGTTCACCGGCAGGACCGCCGCCATGTAAAGGAAAAGGAGCAATGCAATCGCACCCGCAACGCCGGGCAGGATTGCGCCGGGTGTACTTACCTCGGCAATAATTCCGTACATGGCGATGAGCATGAGAATGAACATCACTTCTGGTCGCCAGAGTTTTTGAAACACATGTTCCGACGGCGACATCTTGATCTCTGAAACTTCGGCGCCAGCCGTTTTGAGCGTCTTCCCATCGACTACACGTCCATTCAGTTTTTGCAACAGATCTGAGATATCCGGGGCGATCAGATCGATAACTTTTAATTGCAGCGCTTTCTCAGCAGTGATCGATGCACTTTCTTTTACGGCCGACTTCGCCCATTCGACGTTACGCTGGCGCTTACCAGCGATTGTCTCGATGTAGCTGACGGAAAAATTTTCCAACTTTTGCTTCATCGTTTCATCGGTCTTTTCCTCTCCGCCACTGGGAAAACCGCCTATCGAGACTGGGTGCGCCGCGCCGATGGTTGTGGCTGGCGCCATCGCGGCGACGCTAGCAGCAATCGTGATGAAACAACCCGCGCTAGTTGCGGTCGCGCCTGTCGGAGCGACATAGACGACGATCGGCACCGGGGAGCCGAGAAAACTTTGCACAATCTTCTGTGTCGAATCGAGCAGACCGCCTGGTGTATTGAGTTGAATGATCAGACATTGGGCATTCTGCGATCGGGCTTCGTCGATGCTGCGCGAAACGTAACTCGCCGTCGCCGGCCCGATCGCTCCGTCGATATTGATCAGGGAAACTTTCTCAGCAGCGAAACCTGTGGGGGCGGCCATCACTGCAAGGCATAGAGCGAGCCTTGCGAACGCACTCTTCATCGCCCTTTCGCGACCCGCCGCGCTATGCTGCGCAAGGTCACGCTCCTTTCATCGGCTGAAGTTTGATCGCGAGATCTCTCACTTCTGGCTTCACGATTTTCTCGTAATCACGATAACTCATTTTGATCGCGTCCGTGTGCGTGCCCGCCTCGAACACGATGTAGTCTTGCTCCGCCAAGTGCTCATCCACATATGTTGGCAACCCATACAGATTGCCAAAGGGCGGCATCGCTCCGATAGCGCTGTCGGAGAACATCGACTTGAATTCCCGCTCCTTATCCAGCGCGACGGCTTTGCCTATTGCTTTCTCGGCCTTCTCGAGATCGATTTGATGGTCTGCCGGCAGCACCATCATTAGATGCTGGTCTCCCGATTTTAGCATTACGACCTTGGCATGATGCCGTCCTTTCTCGTGCTCGGCCTGGGCGATTCGTTGCGCAGTTACTGCTTCAGGATGCTGCAGGATTTCGTAGTGCACCTTGTTTTCATTCAAACAATCGATCAGTCGTTTTGGTATTTCCATAACGCCTCCGAGGCAAACTATCACTTTCCTCGTGCATCTCTACTTTCTGCTGTAGCCGGCATAGCCGACGGCGATACGAAAACGGAACCCGGAGAGGGCGGTTTTAGGTGGCGAAAATCAAGTGAACACCGCCGCGAACCTCGCGGCGCGCGAAAGATTTATGTATGGCTACATGCGAAGTTTGCGAAAATGAATATGACAAGGCGTTTGAAGTCGTCGTTGGCGGGAAGCATCACACCTTCGATAGCTTCGAGTGCGCGATCCACGCGCTGGCGCCGGTTTGCCCGCATTGCAACTGCCGAATCGTCGGACACGGCGTTGAAGCTGACGGAAAAATCTTCTGCTGCGTCCACTGCGCGCGCACCGCGGGCAAGACGCAATTGAAAGATCGCGTTTAAGCGCTGCAAGCGTGAGGGAGTGGCAGTTGACGTGCGTCTCTTGCCGGGAAACGCAATCCCGAAGATTCGGGCTTGCCTGCCACGGTCCTTGCGGTGCTGCGATCTGGTATGGAAATGGAGTTGATGCGGCTGGACTTTGCGCGGGTTGCGCAATAGAGATGCTAATATGAATCCGTCTCGAGTTTCGTTGATTGTACTGACATTCTTGTCGTTCGTAGGTTTCATCGTACGGGCGCAGACGGAGGAAAAATCGTCGGCTCCGTTAAAAGCGATTGCGGTGCTTCATCCCACAGCAGGCAACAAAGTGAGCGGCACGGTTACGTTCATCGAAGTTGCCGATGGAGTGCAGGTTCATGCGGAGATAACAGGCCTTGCTCCCGGCAACCACGGCTTTCATGTTCATGAATTCGGCGATTGCAGCGCGCCGGATGCGACTTCCGCAGGCGCTCATTTTAATCCAACTAACAAACCGCATGCCGGGCCCGATGCCCCCGAACGGCACGTGGGTGACATGGGAAATGTTGAGGCGGACGCTTCCGGCAAGGCGACATTGGAGTACGTGGACCATCAGATCTCGCTGACGAACGACCAACAGTCGGCGATCGGGCGGTCCG
>Ga0222622_10001142_pt1 | contig 10686 bp, 9 predicted proteins | sample PLM2_5_b1metaG_FD_177335 | JGI IMG/M metagenome (GOLD analysis project Ga0222622, IMG submission 177335) | Groundwater sediment microbial communities from an aquifer in East River, Colorado, USA - PLM2_5_b1 | ecosystem: Environmental > Terrestrial > Soil > Riparian zone | place: USA: East River... | reverse complement strand
GTATTGTAGTCTCGTTTGACGGCTTCGTATGTATGCAGGCCGTCTATGTGAAGCAAATCCACTGACTCATCTGGAACCTGCTGAAGAGTTCATCAAACGTCATGCACAACAGTTGGGAGAAAGACTCGTACTGCTTGTGATGCGCTTTTTAGTTCTCATAAACGTCACCGCTGTAAGGCCCGGTATGCGCATCACGAGCCCAGGCATCAACGGCATAACAGCTGGCTCCAGCCTTGGTTTCCGCGACGGCCTGGCAGAAAGCGCAGTAAGAAACATCGTAATGCGTTCCCAGCTCCAGGACAACACGCGGATTTTGCAACTCCACCAGAAGCATGGCAAATGGAACGTGCTCATTCCAAGCAGACTCTTTGAGCAGCCTTTGAGGGGATCGGCAAATAGCTGTTTAGATTCTAATGCGTTGAAATCCTGATTCATAATTCAGATGTGAATTGCTAGTAATAAGTCGTTGTGACGCCAGAACTCTTCAAAAATATCCTTCGCCGGTTTCCGTTTCTCTATAATTCGCTTCGGATAGCCCGTAATTCGTACCGACGCGCTCGAAAAGATTTGAGGGTCGTAAAGCTTAAGGTCTCGCGTCGATCGAAACGCGAACTCTCGAGGTTTCTTTCCTCGAATTCTCGACTTCAGTTTCACCCCGAGTCGCCGGTCGTCTCCATAGTAGTGGTGCTCTTCAACAGGGCGGAGCTTACGTATCAGTGTCTAAAGTCTCTGTTGTCGCTGAAATTCGACATTCCATTTGAAATCATCTGCGTGGATAACGCTTCGAACGATGAGACTGCGAGACTTTTCTCTAGAGTGGATGGGGTCCGTTACGTAAGGACCGACTCGAATTGCCATTTTCTTGCCGGCACAAATCAAGCAGCGGAGTTGGCCACCGGCGAATTTCTCCTTCTGCTCAATAACGACATTGAATTGGAGCCCGATGCGCTGATCAAAGCAGTGCAGATTCTTCGCGCGAGAGCAGATGTTGGGGCTATAGGCGCAAAGCTCTTTCTTCCGAACGGGCAACTTCAAGAGGCGGGGGGTATTGTCTGGCGCGATGGGACGTGTATCGGATACGGGCGCGGAGATCGGCCGGATCGGGCGATCTATAATTTCGAACGGGTCGTCGATTATTGCTCCGGGGCCTTTCTCCTGACTCGAACTGCGCTCTACCGAGAGCTTGGCGGGCTCGATTCGGCGTTTCCAGCGTACTACGAAGATACGGATCTCTGTCTTCGAATGAGGCAGCGTGGTTTCACGATCGTATATGATCCCCGTATTCAAGTCACGCACTACGAGTTCGCAAGCTCTCAAAGCGCTGAAAACGCCATGCAGCTTCAGACCGAGCGCCGGGAGTTTCTCGTTAAAAAACATCGCGCCGAGCTGTCTCGCCATCTTCCGTCGGCAACGGAGAATGTGCTTCCAGCGCGAAGTGCTCCTCACGATCAGAAGCGGATTCTCTTGCTGGATGTATTACTTCCTCATGTGCATACGGGCGCCGGATTTCCGCGTGCAAACGCGATGCTCCGCGCCCTTCTCGAACTCGACTATCTTGTTACGGTGTATCCCGTTGGCGGCGTCGATCCATCAGAGACATGGGAGTCCGTTTACACCGACATTCCACGAAATGTGGAGTGCATGGTTTTCGGGGACTACGGAATCGAAGGACTCGGGCAGTTTCTCAATGAACGGAAGGGGTACTACAGCGGGGTTATCATCAGTCGACCGACGACGATGAATGTGCTCCGAGCATTTCTCGATAAAGACGAGAAGCTCTTTGGCGATATTCCGGTCGTCTATGATGCAGAAGCGCTATTCGTTGCACGTGAGCAGCGATTTGCAGCTCTTTCCGGAAAGCCCTTCACTGACGAAGAGTTCCTTCAGAAGGTCGGAGAGGAGCTAATGCTCGCCCGTGGCATCGAGCATATCTTTGCCGTCTCTCCGAGTGAGGCAAAGATCTTTAGAGATGCCGGATTTCCGAAAGTGCACATACTGTCCCACTGTGTAGAAGTGCGAAAACCGGCGGCGACCTTCAAGGATCGCGCAGGACTACTCTTTGTTGGAGCCATCAAGGATGACAGTGACCCGAACGGAGACAGCGTCTGGTGGTTCATCGAACAGGTGCTACCGATACTTCGCAGGCGAGGGTTCGCAGACGAAATTTATATCGTAGGAACGAACTATTCGACGCGGCTTTTGAACCTGAGTATCCCCGGCGTCTCGATGATCGGCCGCGTAGAGGATGTCACGCCGTGGTACGATCGTGCGCGAGTATTCTTTGCGCCGACGAGATTCTCGGCAGGAATCCCTCTCAAAGTTGTTGAAGCTGTCGCAAATGGGATTCCGTCAGTAGTGACACCTCTTCTCGCCACACAGCTCCAATGGATCTCCGGCACGGAACTCCTTACGGCTGAAACTCCAGAAGAATTCGCAACCACTCTTCTCGAGCTGTACCAATCCGAGCCGCTCTGGAATCGTCTTCAGCAGCACGCGTTTCGCCGTGTAACAGAGGAGTACAGTATGGCGGCAATGGTTCAGTCGATCGCCTCGGCGCTCAAGTCTGATTCCGAGAAAGTTTTTCGGAGCGAGGTCAGAGCTTGATGAGCGCAGTGCCTCAGATTTTCGTCCGAAACTAACGTTTGCCTGCTGCCGCTTCACCGCGAAAGCCCGATCCATAAGTCATCTGTTTTATCGCAACATTCGACGATTGCGGTCCGAAACGACGCCCGCTTCTCCGTCCACTTCTGCAAATGTAAAATTTTTGGTCGCAGAGAATTTTCACAGTTTCCCTTCACAGTGCCGTGCCGCCTCTGCCATCATCATCGCGGCAAGCCTGGAAAATGTGCATTCAGGTTTCCAACCCAGGCTCAAGAGCTTCGCCGGATCACTCACGAGTCGACGATAGGGACTTGCATAAGTCCGGTCAGTCTCTGTGTAATCGTTCCAATCGAGACCTACCTCACGGAAGCATGCTTCGATCCAATCCCGGACAGCATGGGATTGACCAGATCCAACAACACATTCAAATAGTTCATCTTGCCGAATCAATAGCCACATTGCGGCGGCCACGTCGCCGGCGAAGTTAAACTCTTTTTCCGCATCCAAGTCGCCGATGAGGAGTTTTTCCTTGCTGCCATTTGTGACGCGGGCGGCTGCCTCGGCGATTTTCATATTCAGGTGACGGTCGCTGCGCAATGGGCTGTCGTGATTGAACAGATAAGCGAAGTAAATTTTGAGGCCCCTCTGCCGGAAATAGCGGGCGGCGAAGAGCGAGGAGTTCCTTGCAACGACATAAGGGCTGGAGTGGTCGAGCGGAGATTCTTCGTTTAATGGAAGCCCCTCGTTGACGAACTGCAGGCCGCTCCCGGCTAAAAGGACTTTCGCTTTCGGAACATGCCGATCCACAGCGTCGAGGATGGCAAGCGTGCCTGTGGCAATTGCCTCATGATTCTCGAAGAGCGCGTCGTGTCGCGTGGTCGAATTGGCTGCGAGGTGGAAAATGTAATCTGGCTGGTGTTCGACTATTAGCGCCTCGACTTGTTCGCTCTTCGCCACGTCGCCGACGATCCAGCGACCGCCACCATCCGATCGTGAAATGCCGATGACCTTGATCCCTTGCCGGCCAAGCAGGTTGCCCAGGTAAAAACCGTCTTGTCCGTTGACTCCAAAGATCATAGCCTTCATACAGCCTACTGGGTGATATCAAGGAGAGTATATACCGACGGCAGGCCAGACATGGCTAACTACGTTTCTGCAACATTTGACTTCTCGCCATCGTGGCAAGATCACAATGTTGCTATTTCTTTTATTTGGGGAGCTAGGACAGGACCATTTCCCAAATTTTGGCCTGCGCCTGTAGTTGATCGTTCAAAGCGTTTGCTATGCTTGAACTCATCGAAGCTCGTTTTGCAGAGTCATTTAGTAAAGCATCGAGCGTTTGCGCCGAGCCAACAGGGTCTTCTAAATCCAGCAAAGGCACCCCATTCAGGAATGGAAGTCCGCTCAAAGCTGCCTTTGAGGCCGCGAAAGGCGTTCCATACGAGAGGCAGTCAAGTAGTTTGATTTTACTTCCGAAGTTGTTCCTGATTGGCGCAATGAACAAACCGCAATCTGTGAACTTCTGAACTGCTTCCTCATAGCTGGCCCACCCATGATACCGGACGTTGGCCGGACATGCATCGGAACTGATCTGTTCGTGTGTGCTGCCGATAATATCGATGGTGGCAGAGCTATTTAAATTGAGCAACGCTGGCGCAAGACGCGAGACGATCCATTCCACTGCCTCTTTGTTCGGATAGTGGCTCATGTGCCCGACGAAGAATAGGCTTTTGCTGCCCGCCCCATTCCACCTCTTGACCTTGGGGTCAAAGACAGCAGGCAGGACAAACCTCCTGGTCATTGGTCTGGGCGCTGGCAAATCTTTGGAGGTCAAGGCAATCACACAGTTGCTTCTGCTGTAGATCATCTGCTCGTAAAAGAAGAGTCTCAGTACCGATGTCCCCGATAGCAAGCCACGTAAACGCATATCGCGAGCACAGGCGACTTCACGATTGAGAGTAAAAGTTACCCGGCGCAACGACCGACGTTTGAAGGCTGACGGTATGTACATCGCACTGTAAAGGTAATCGACCACCAGCGTATCTGCCCCGATCGAATCTAGCAGTTCTGAAAACTCTTCATCAACGTGTCGATTGGCTTTTGATTCTTGCTCGAACATCATCGGATTTTTGATGTAGGGGGCTTTCGCCTCTTTCAAAACGATGGGCACAAATTTCGCCCCGATTGAATTTGCGAACGTGGAAATCCTCTCAACTTCGCCGCTAGGCCCGGTACAGCAAATCGTGAGATCAACGCCAACGGTTTGTGCGATTCGGCGAGCGGTATTGCGACAGATTAACCCCCCGCCATTGCGGACCTGGCTCAAATCCACTCTGGAGAAGTAGACGACCTTTCGCCTCGGCGGTTGCGAACTGGTAGCAACCATTCGTGGACTGGCAAGATGCTCGTACGGCTCAGAGAGACAGAGCAGATCAACCCACCAATGATTTGGTAAATCCAGTAAAGGTTCGATCTCTTTGAACGAAGTGACCCTCGTAGGCTGAATTCCGCGTTCGTCATGGATGATGTACATAAACGGATACAATTCCGAAAGTCGTTCATAGAATTGGCTCGGCCTCTCTCCATAGTAAAACGACAAGCTATTGCGATTGAACTCAACTATCAGTTTAGGATGGAATCGCTCGAATGTGGCTAATCCGCCCTCCAATACAGCTGGCTCGCTGCCTTCAACGTCCATCTTCACAAAATCTACGTGGCTGATTGCGTTCTGGGCCATCCACTGATCGAGAGTGTCGACATCTACCGATTCCGTGGTTGTTGGGAGATTGCCACCCCACGCCCTTTCGATAACTGCTTCCACGTCGCCATCAGGGGATACAAATGAGCACCCCTCCCACCCAGGTATATTTGTGAGTTCTTTTACTTCTTGCGCCCTGCCAAGGGCGATCTGCACACACCGCGCGTTGTGCAATTTATTCGTCTCAATGTTCTCGCGGAGATAACGCGCATTGAGCGATGAAGGCTCGAAAGCATAGACATTGCCTTGTGAGGCCAGATCCGCAAGCACCATTGTGTGCGCACCCAAATTAGCGCCAATGTCCAAGCAGACGTCTGTCGGCCTGACCAGCGAGGCCATGGCATCCATCACCTGGGGCTCCCAATTTCCGTTCTCAATGGCGATGCGATTGAAAACGCTATCGTCGTTTGGAGACCCGACAATACTGAAAATTCTATCGCTGTAGGACGCCTTTAAAGAAGCCTTCTGGCGATCAATCCAGCATGATGCTCGATTGCCCATGGTAATACCCTATAGCGCAACCGTCCCGGTGCGTTTCGTGTCGATGTAGATGGTATTCACAAAGGTATCTGCGAACGGCGCATATCCTTGAGGAGCCAGGATGGAAGTAATCACGTTGCTCTTCGGCTTTGCCAGGGTTTCGGAGAATCCAACTGTTTCCACGCAAATGGCAAGCGGCCGGTGTTTCTTGTAATTCAAGGATTTCAGAAGCGCCAGATCAAGTCCTTCCGTGTCGAGAGACAGCAATTCCAAGCCGTCCGGAAAATAATCTGTGACGATTGACTCTAAGCTTACGACCGGAACCGACATCTCCTTCAAGATCGGTTGTCTGCCAGAGCGGGCCCTGGCAGCGGCCTCCTCCGCATCAAAGGTGTTGAGGTGGCGGTCCTCGAATAGGTAGTAGTGGCAGGGGCCGGACTTTTCAGCGGATACGCCCACATTGAGCACCTCGTCCCTGGGACGTTTTTCGCGGATTAACGGCGCCAGATCAGGGTTTGGTTCGACACAAACCCCCTTGGCTCCTGCACGGTAGAAAAGGTAGGTATTGTTCCCTACGCACGGGTGGCCGGTGCCTACATCGAGATACCGAGGAGTCGGAATGGCAAGATGGCAAAACAAGAAGGCAAGGATCCTGTCCTCGCCGCATTGGGAAAATGTCTCGTCGGCATACTCGACACGAAAGTCTTGAGGAAAACCTGACCTCAAGCGACGGTAAAGGGCTAAACGAATACTATTTGGGAGGAGCCTGACAATTTTACGCATCATAAAGAAGCAACTCTCGCGACCTGTTGGCAGCGATTTTCCGCTATCACTAAAGGGAAATATCTTCTCAATGCTTCTCGGTGGTCTTGTGCACAATCTCTATATTCGGTAAGGGGAATATTAAGCCGATGCCGCGCGCCAGGGTCTCGCTTTCGCGCCGCACAAACTCCTCTTTAAAATGCCAGGGGAGAACCAAGTAATAATCCGGATTCATCGCGCGTGACTCCGCTTCACTGACAATAGGAATGTCAGTGCCCAATGTCCTGGCACCGTATTTATCCGGGTTGCGCTCGGCGGCTACGTCCACCAGGCGGTTATCAATGCCGCACCATTGCAGGATCGTGTTGCCTTTGGTTGAGGCGCCATAGATATGAATTCGTTTCCCCTGTTTCTTGAGTCCTCTTAAAACTTTGATGAGTTCCTCGCGATGAACATTGATGCGGTCCTGGAAATGTTTGTATGGTTTATCGGTGTCCAACTCCAGATCAAACTCTTGCTGCCGCATCGTTTTGATGTTTTGCAGGAACTCATCTTTTCGATAAGAAAAGTTTTCCGCGTGCGTCGCGTAGCAACGCAGGCTGCCGCCATTAATGGTATTAATCGAGACGTTGAACACCTTCATACCGGCCTCCTTGAGGATGTGCTCTATGTTGGCAAGGCTGTAGTATTCGAGGTGTTCGTGACAAATGGTGTCATAGGAATTCATCTGTAACATCATAGGCATGTAAGACATTTCAAAGATCCACAGACCTTCGGGCGCAAGCACTGATTTAATGCCACGGGTAAAGGCAACCGGCTCCTCTAAATCATAAAACATGGCGATCGAGGTGATGATGTCGCACCGGCGATTATCAAGCCGTTTGACCAGCTCTTCCGATGGAAAAATGTCCTGAATGACGGTGATGTCACCGCCGATCTCTCGGGTCACGTCGGAGGGATCGATGCCGAACTTTTCAAAGTCGGCCGGATAGCAGCCCAGCAGCGTGCCGTCGTTGCAGCCGATGTCCAGCACTCGAGTGGCCGGCTTGGCGACCAGCGCGGTAGCCTCTTCGGCTATAGTCCGCAGATGGTTGCGCATGGTATCATTGGTGCCCGAGCGATACCAATAGGCGGAGTAGAGAATCTCAGGCGGCACTGTGTGCTCCATCTGCAACAGCCCACACGCGTGCTCGTCCTTGGTAGGATCACACCGTACAAGGGTGCAAGGGATCCGCCGCGTGGGTGGAAGTTCTTTGCCGGGCTTTACAAAAGAACCTTGGAGATATTGCTCCCCGAGGTCGATGACTTTCGTCAGCGCGGATGAGCCACAGACTCGACAGGTGGTTCGATGGATCAGGTGCATGGATTAGTGTTTGATGGCCTTGGATTGCAGCTGCTCGACTGCTGGGCGGAGTTGTCGGTCAATTTCGTCAATGCCCTGGGCCCGCTCGAGGTTAAGCACTGCCAATTGCTTGACTATCCCGTCTCTGGCGTCAGGCGGCACTTTTTCGATTTCGTAACCTTTGTCCACCTCGTGCCACAGCCTGCAATTGACCTCGGCCGAATGAGAGAAAACCGCGCCGATACTGCCCGTGACTTCCGGAACCGCGTTGCCTTTTTTCCGATAAACCTTGTTGGCAGCAAAAGTCAGCCGCTCCACCGGAATGCGACCGCTGGCGGCATCCGCGATAAACGCATCGATCTTCTCCCGGAGCCGGTGCTCCTGCGTAGCCAGGCTGCGCATCCGCTCGGGTTGCTGCTCAGAGTGCCATTCCTTGAGCTTGACGATTGTCAGCTTATCACAGAGTGAACCGAGTGTTTCTGCCATAGAATGCAAGGGTAAAAAATTTCCTGTGGGAATTCACGCACGAACGCCGGCTTATCGGGGAACAATGAGATAATTGATATCCATAACCAGTTTTTCAAAGCGATAGGAAATAGAGTTCACAAAGTCCACATAATCCTGAAATGATGTGGCAAACTCCGCCTGAAATTGTTGCTCGTCTCAACCGCCCCGCGCAGAGCGAAGAGATCGCTGCCTTGAAATATCCACCTTCATGAAACTGATCGGCGTATTGATGTTGAGCCCGTCGATCGTGAGAGTTTTGACGTACGGCCTGCGGTTGCATTCGGGCCAATGCCATAGGAGCCGTAGGCTTGGAAGCGCGTGAAGTCCTGGACTGGGTAAAAGAGTTGTTGGTTGGGGCGGTCATAAACGGCACCGAGGTGAGCCGTTACATTCTGGCAATGATTTTGCTGCAAGACGGGAGATCTTTATTTCCGCATCACGCAGGATTCTTAACATTTCCAAACGAAGCTTTTGATTCTCTGCTACAAGGGAATCACGGGAATCATTGATCGCCCCAATCAATGGCTGGAACACTTTTGCCAGACATTTTTTAATCAGCATTTTCATTTTGCATTCGGCGATGTATTAAAGCAATTCAGCCTGAGGCGCAAAGGTGCTTGTAACAGTCTTAAACGGCAATGTTTGCCATTTAAGGCGAGGACAGACAACCCCGGGCCATTTTTCCAGATAGCGGGCGCTGACGCCGCCGGTTTGCTCGACAGAAAACCCCATCGCACTTTCTTCGTAAAAAAGACTCTTTTGAAAAGGAATGTCTGCCCTGAGTGCTAAACTGTAGAAGCCTTCATTTAGCAAGTCGCCGGGGAAAAAACATCTCGTAGTGTAATGTCCCGGCGTGCTTTGTTTTGTTTCGTAACTTGGGTCTCCGCTGTCCGCAGTTATGAAGGCAACCGTGCCGTCGGGCGTCACAATCCCCAACGCAATTCGTAATTTGGGAAGCGTTTCAAAAATCTGATACTCAACCTCGACGGTGAACGGTTTGCGGATGTCCACATGACCCGTGGTGGTTCCGTCGGGTGCCACGATACGTAAGACACGGATTTTCAGGCACGGGTCTTGGGAATTTTCCGTCTCGTCCCAGGTCCGGATGCCTTCCGTTTGTTTGCCGCCCTTGAGGTAATGCGGAATGATCTCATCGGTGGGGCCAATTAGTTTAAGCCGCCCACTATCCAGAAAAGCGCACTGCGAGCAAAGCTTGTTGACCGCCGCCATGTTATGGCTGACAAACAGAATGGTTCGTCCGCGCTTGCTGACATCCTGCATTTTCCCGAGACACTTCTTTTGAAATTGTGCGTCGCCCACAGCGAGCACTTCATCGACAATTAGAATCTGAGATTCCAAGTGCGCAGCGACAGCAAAAGCAAGTCGCACATACATCCCGCTAGAATAGCGTTTCACCGGCGTGTCGACGTATGGATCGATTTCGGCAAACGCTGTGATTTCGTCGAGCTTGGCTCTTATCTCGGCCTTCGTCATTCCCAAGATTGCGCCGTTTAGGAAGATGTTTTCGCGTCCCGTTAGCTCCGGGTGAAAACCCGTTCCGACCTCCAACAGGCTTACAATCCGGCCTTTGACCCGCACCTCCCCTTTGGTCGGCGAGGTCACACGGGAGAGGATCTTCAACAGCGTGCTCTTGCCCGCGCCATTTCTGCCAATGATCCCGAGAATCTCCCCCTGCTTTACTTCGAACGAAACTCCGCGCAACGCCCAGACTTCGTCGTCGCCCAACTCTTCCACTCCATCTCCGTTCGCATGGGGTACGCCATTGTCTGATCTCTGACTTCCGATCTCTGAGCTCCGATTCTCCCCCACTGTCGTATGCGGATCGGGTTTCCCGCGAATGCGATGCCACCATCGCTCAAAATCGTGACGGAGCGTGCCTGTGCCAATTACCCCCAGACGGTACTTCTTCCAGATGTCGTCAACTTCAATGACAGTGCTCATTGGAGAAAAGTGGAGATTTTCATCGGGTCATCGGAAGATAGAGGCTAGCAGATAGGAGATTGGGGCGAGCAGAAGCGACAAAGCTCGTGGGAATCTGCCTTTGCGTCCCTCGGTCGACCGCAAAAGACCCGAGACGAGCTTTCCAACCGAGACTGCGGTGCTTCGTAGGCGTTCTGCCTCCGGCGCTGATCGTGGGTAATTGTCGGAAATTACATAGAGCAGCGAGCGCACTTCGCCCGTTGAACCACGCGCAATGTTGTAGAATTGGATTTTC
>Ga0222622_10001141_pt1 | contig 10696 bp, 5 predicted proteins | sample PLM2_5_b1metaG_FD_177335 | JGI IMG/M metagenome (GOLD analysis project Ga0222622, IMG submission 177335) | Groundwater sediment microbial communities from an aquifer in East River, Colorado, USA - PLM2_5_b1 | ecosystem: Environmental > Terrestrial > Soil > Riparian zone | place: USA: East River... | reverse complement strand
CACGCTGTTCGAGGCACTAAAGGCGTACGACGTGTTGAAGGCGCAGGGTATCGAGATTCGCGTGATTGATGCGTATTCACTGCAACCGGTGGACGTGAAGACGATGACCGAAGCCGGACGCGCTACTGGAGGCGCGATCATCACCGTCGAGGACCACTATGCATCGGGTGGGCTGGGGGACGCCGTGAGCGAGGCGGTGGCACCGGCCGGGTTCACCGTCAAGAGACTGGCCGTTCGCGAGATTCCGCGTAGCGGCCAGCCGGATGAACTCCTCGATCGCTACGGGATCTCGGCGCGGCACATTGTTGACGCGGTCAAACAGATCGTCGCTCGCGGGTAGCCGCGTGCGTCGGCTGGCGCAACACAACCGTGATCGCGCTGGAAGAGAGCGCGATCAGACCTGCGCCGGTGCCTCCTGCGCTGCGGCCGTTGCGCCGAGTTTGAACATTCCTTCGAACAGCTGACGCAGCAGTTCGGGGCGCTCGCCGAGGAGATCGAAGAGTTCGTCGCGATCGAGCTTGAGCGCCACGCCGTCCTGCGTCACGTGCGCGGTCAAGCCAATCGGCTCCCCGGACAGCATGCTGAGGGAACCGATCACGTCGCCCGGATGCGCGACGGTCTGACTGCCGCCGGCATCTTCCATCGACAGCTCGCCAGACAGCACTACCCACAAGGCAACTGGTGCCGATGCCGCAAACACCAGCGCTCCGTTCTTCATAACCACCGTTTCGGTGACTCCAGCCAACGCGGCCATTTCCTCCGGCGCGATCCGCGAAAACACCGGAAGCCGCTGCAGCGCGAGGATCTTCTCAATGGGCAGCAGTCCGTCGGCAGAGAGCTCCGTCAACTCCGCGGCGGCGCCAGTTGGCTGCAGGTTACGGCTAATCCCAGGATCGGCCCGTTGCGCCAGGGTCACGAATAACCCACGCACCAGGTCCGTATTGTCGGCGAGCAGTGTGCTCAACTCGTCGACCGTCAAGGCGAGCGTCACGGCATTGTCGGTGGTGCGAACCGTCTTTCGCATCGCCACGCCCTGCAGCGCCTGCGCAAAGCCGATCGACGTGGGAGCGCTGAGCGCTCCCGGCCGCGCCGTGGTCCCCGACTCGACCGCTTGTCCGTCCAGGAGCACGTGAATTGTTTCCGGAACGACGCCTTCCTGAACCAGGACCGTTCCCGGCTGATGACGCACCTGCCTGGAGGTGCTCGCAATCCTGAACAACTCGTCGACGCTGACCGAGGCGAACAGCGGCAGCGTCTGCAGCCGGCCGGCAATCTCGGATGCCGGCAGCGGCTCGAGCCAGAGTTCACGGCGGCGATCCGCCGGCATCCGCCGTTCCGCCAGCGCCCACGATGCCGTCTCGAAGACATACCAGTCGTGCACGTCGCGATGCGCGAGCACGTGCTCGATATCGTCGCCGAGCGACCAGACTCGGTTCTGGCGCACGACGTCGATGGCCACCGCCGCGATGACCTGATCGTCGTCATTGATCAAACGCAGCAAGGTTTCCTCGAGATCGCGCGGCCGCGTCTTGAGCAGGACGTTTCCGCGCTTGACGCGTTCCTCGATGGGAAGATCCTCGATCACTGGCATGATCCGTTTGCGCAGCTGGCCGGTCAGGATGTTGTCGAGATACTCCGAGGCACTCGCGCGGCTCCGTCCCTCCCCATGCGACAGAGTCCATTGCGCGGCGCCGATGTCGCGCCACGGGTAAATCATCGACAGCAGACGATAGATGCGGTCCTTCGTCCGCTCCATCTTCTGCTCGATCGTCTTCGAGAGCAGCTCGTGGCTGTCCAGGGATTTCGCCGCCACCAGGTTGCTGTAGAGCGACAGATAGTTGAAATAGTGCGCGCCCTCGCGAAGCGTGTGCGTCTCCAGCGTCTCTCGCGGAAACGAGAGGGGCGCGTCGCCGCGCCGGAGCCGGTCGAGTGCGGCAATGACCTTGAATCGCAAAAAGCCGTCCGGCTCCGCAAGTGCGGCAACCAGGACGTCCACGGCTTTCTGCGAAGGGATCTGCGACAGGGCCGTCGGAATGTGCCGCCGCACCCAGATGTCTTCCTCGGGTTCGCGCAGGAAATGCGCCAGGACATCGACGACGGGTTCCCCGTAGCTGACGAGAACGGCGCGTGCCCGTGCTTTCAATTGGCGGTTGCGCAAAAGCGCGACCAGCGTCGGCACGAAAATGAAGTCCGCCTTGCCGGCTGACTGGACGCTGTCCATCGCTTCGTGCGCCACCTCCGGTGCTTCGTCGTAGAGGAGCGGGATCAGTAAGCGGCGGAATCGTGGATGTTCAATTTGTCGAATTGCCGCCGCGACATCGCGGCGGATCCCGCGCGACGAGGTCCGCGCGTCGCTTGCGAGATCCAGCAGCACACCCTCGGCCGTGTCGACGTCGGCAGGATCGCGACTGCCGGCCAGGGCGACCGCGGCAGTGACGCGGATCCGTGGATCCGGATCCTTCAGCAGCGGTCGCGACAGGCTGGCTGCATCCTCATTATTGATGTGGCCAATTGCCGCGACGGCTGCCGCGCGGACGCCCGAGTCGGCATCTCCCAGCATCCGTCGAACGTGCGGCAGCCAGTTCAGCGCGATGTCACGGCGCACCGCTCCGATTGCCTGCAGGGCGCGACGGCGGACCTCTGGCGACTCGTGATAGAGCAGCAGCGGGGTGACGAGACTGCGCTTATCCAGCGACTCCAGGATGTCGATGGCGTAAACGACGCGAGCCGGATCCGGCTGCGCGAGCTCCTGGATCAACGTCTCGATCGTCGAGAGGTCCGCGTTCGGCACGCGCAGATCCTTGGCTTCCATCAGCCGCGACTCGAGACTATGCCGGAAGCTCTGGAGATACTCGCGCCGTGCCCGTATCGACATGCCGATCCAGAGCACCGTCATCGCCAGGCTCGCGTAGCTCAAGTGTTGCCAATCCAGGTGCAAGCCCCACGGCTTGACGAGCACGATGAGCAGGATTGCGCCGAGCGCTTTCGCCATGCGATCCACCGTGACATCGACGAATGACTTGGCTTTGATTTTGATGTCGGAGGGCAGCGGGAGAAACAGGATCTCGCGTGTCGTCTTATCGACCGTATACCGCAGCGATTGATCGAGAATCCGCGCAAGGGCCGGTGCCCACAGCGCACCGTTGAGCAGCATGATCACGCCGGTCGATCCGAGACTGACCGGCAGGATGAGGAGGGCGAAGCCGATGCCCAGATACCGATGAATCTTGCTGGTCAGCCACACCTGGACGATGAAGCCGATCGCCGACATCCAGAGGCCGACCGTCGCGAGGAACGAGGTGATCGAATCAGCCCCGCCGGCTCCCTTCTGCGCGGCCGCCGCCATATTCAGCTGCTGTTCGATGATCGCCGCGCCAATCGAGGCGAAGCTGATGACCAGGGCGATGATCTGCAGATGGCGCGACTGACGCAGAAGATGCACCGCTTCCGTGAGACGAACGCCCCTCTCCTGTTTGCTGGCGGCAACATCCGCCTCGATCCGTTCACGCCCCATGATCGCGGCCACCAGGACGGCGCAGAGCGCCAGGAGAGCGACGGCCGGGAGAATGAGATTCGTCGATCCAAACTGTGGGGCGAGAAGGGCCAGGGCGTTGCCGGCAACGCCGCCGAGCGGTGCCCCGCCGCCGATGAAACCAAACAGGCGCTTGGCTTGCCGCGGGTCATACACCACGTTGGCCAGCGTCCAGAACTGGCTGATGAGGAGGACGCCGAGAATCAGTCCGAGGACGTAGAAGGCGACCGGCACCCACGCTTGATTCGTCTGAAAGAGGAACCAGAACACGAGGAGGACGGCCGCCATTCCTCCCTGGGCGATCGCCAGGCCCCACCGCCGGGGCAGTTTCGACATCATGAAGGCATACGCCGCCATGAGAATGCCGATGATGAAACCAGCGGCGAGCAGAACGTAGGGAAGATTGTCGGCCCCGAGGCTCGAGATGAACTTCGATCGCGTCAGCGGCTTGATCGCGTTGTACGCGGTCATCGCCAGAAACGAATACGCGAACATCATGACGGCGGTCAGGCTCTCTTCCTTGCGGACTTCGACAATAGGGGAGAGCAATCGCTGCAGCATGGGCACAGCCTAAGTCATGCGATACCTGAAGTAAACTGCGCCATCGATGGTCCTTGGGGTGCGGCGCTACTTCGACGTGCGATCCGGCGAGGGGCGCCGCGTGCTCTTTTCCTTTCTGTACGTGGCGGTGGTCGCGGCCTCGTTCCTGCTCGCCAGGCCCATCCGTAACGCGCTGTTCCTGCGCCAGTACGGCCCCTACGCGCTGGTCTACGTGTATGCGGCCGTGCCCCTGGTCCTGTCGCTGTTCGTGCCGATTTATGCGCGAGTTGCGGCGCGGTTTGGATCGCGGACGGTGGCGGTGGCCACCCTGGTGTTCTTCAGCAGCCATGTCGTGTTGTTCTGGTATGCCTTCCACTTTCACGCCGCGGCGATCGCCGTGCGCGGCTCGGCCGCCTGGTATCTCCCCGGGGCGTTCTACGTGTGGGTCAACTGTTTCGGCGTGATCGCGCCGGTTCAGGCGTGGACCTTCGCCAACCTGCTGTTCGATACACGCCAGGCGCGACGCCTCTTCGGCCTCATTGCGGTCGGTGCGTCCATGGGATCGATCGGCGCAGGACTGCTCGCGCGCGTACTGGTGAGGCCGATCGGCGGAACCGTGAACATGCTGCTCGTCCTCGCCGGGTTGATCCTGAGCGCAGCGATGATCGTCTCGATCGCGCACGTCCAGCTGCACGTGAAGGGAACGGCGCGAGGCGCGAAAGCACCGCGGCACCCGCTGGCCGACAGTCTGCGCCGCATCGCCGGTACACCGTACCTGCGATACATTGCCGCGCTCGTGTTTGTCGCCGCGGTGACAACGCAGTGGGTGGCGTTCCAGTTGAATGTCGTCGCGTCGGAGCGTTTTCACGGCAATGCGGATGCCTTGACGCGGTTCTTCGGCACGTTCAATTTTGCGCTGGGCGCGGTCAGCTTTGTACTGCAGCTGGCGCTGGTGGGTCCGGCACTCCGTCGATTCGGATTGGCGGTCACGATTCTGGTGTTGCCGGTCGCCCTCGGCGCCGGCAGCTTCACCGTCCTGCTGCTGCCGACGCTCCTCACGGTCCTGCTGACCAGTTCGCTCGACCAGGGGCTGCGATTCTCGCTCGACAAGGCGACCTACGAACTTCTCTACTTGCCGCTGGCTCCGCCACAACGCGTCCAGATCAAAGCGGCCATCGACATCGTCGTCAGCCGGGTGGCGGACGCTGTCGCCGCGGTGCTTCTCGGGCTGGCGACACAGGGGTTTCTCATGTTCGACGGGATGGGGCTGACGATACGGGGCACCGCCGCCGTCAATCTCGGATTCATCGGGGCGTGGGTGCTCGTCGCCACACGTCTTCGTGGTGAGTACGTCCGCACCATCCAGTCCAGCATCCATCGTCATCGGATCGCGAGTGAGCACGCGCCCGATGTCCCACTCGATCGCAGCGCCGCCAGCATGCTGGCCGCGAAACTCGCGTCACAGGACGCCGCCGATGTTCGCTACGCGCTCGACTGGCTCGACGCGCAGGGCATGCTGGGCCTGGATCGTCAGGTCCGTCAGCTGCTCTCGCATCGCGAAACCGACATCCGGCGCCGCGCGCTGGCGATGCTGAGTGCCGCTCGCGATACGTCGATCGGGCGCCAGGCCACCGACATGCTGCGCGATTCTGATCTGGGGGTCAGGACCGAGGCGCTTTTGTACGTGACTCGCGAACTGCGTGTCGATCCCATTCGGCAGCTCGAGGAGCTCGGCGACGTGGAGGATTTCTCAATCCGCGCTGGAATGGCGGCGTTCCTTGCCTCTCCTGGGCCGTCTCAGAACCTTGATGCCGCACGGTTGTTGCTCGAGACGATGGCGAGGTCGGGCGAAGAGGAAGGAATTCCAGATCGGCTGCAGGCCGCGCGCGTACTCTCGCTCGTGCCTGGTCTTTTCACCGACCTGCTCGTCGAGTTGATCGCAGATCCGCATGATCCGGTCGCGCGTCAGGCAATCCAGGCGACCTCGGTCGTCATGCGAGAAGAAGTCGTGGCCGCGCTTCTCGGCGCGCTGGCTCGCCCCGAATTGACCGGCGATGCCGCCGATCGGCTCTCCCGATATGGCAACGCGCTGGTGCCTCGACTTGCGCAGTGCCTTCACGATGAACGGGTGCCGGTGGGGATTCGCCGCGAGGTTCCGCAGATCCTGGTGCGGATCGGCACGCCGGTCGCGCTCGAAGTGCTGATTCAAGGGCTGCTGCAGTCGGACGTCACGCTGCGGCAGCGCGTCATCGCGTCGCTCAACAAGCTGCACGATGTGCATCCGGAAGTGCACATCGACGAACATCTCGTGGAGCTCGTGCTCGCGGCGGAGATCGCCGGACATTATCGGTCGTACCAGGTGCTCGGCCCGCTGCGGGAGCATCTCAAAGACGACGACCCTGGACTCGACGGATTGCGACGTTCGATGGACCAGGAACTCGAACGGATGTTTCGGCTGATGACCCTGCTGGTGCCCGGTCCTGGTGTGCACGACGCCTATGTCGGTGTGCGATCAGGCAACCCGACGATCCGGGAGAACGCACTCGAATACCTCGACAACGTCTTGAAGCCGGAACTGCGCCGATTATTGCTGCCGCTTGTAGACAGCCACGTCACCATCGAGGAGCGCACCGCCATCGCCAATCAGATTGTCGGCGCCCCGCTCGAGAGCGCCGAACAGGCGATTGGGACGCTGCTGGCTAGCGAAGATCCGTGGCTGCGCTCGTGCGGCGCCTACGCGGTGGGCGCCCTTCGATTGCACAACCTGGAGCCGGATCTGCAGAAGCTCGCGCAGGCCGACGACCCTGCGATGCGCGAGACCGTTCAGACGGCGCTTCATCGGCTCTCCGGGGAGCCTGAGACGCCGCAGGCACCGGTGGCCGTCGGGATGGAATCGGGGATTGGTTAAGCGCCGTCACGCGTCCGGCATGACGGCATGTGCTCGTTTGTGTTCGGTCTTTCGAACCAGGCGTTCGATGCGCATCGCCAGTGCCGGCGCGACCCCTTGCGGGCCGTCGCTCAGGTAACGCTCCAGATCGCTGTACGAGAAACCCATCTCCTCTTCGTCGGTCTGTCCCGACCACAGACCGGCACTGGGTGGTTTGTTGATGATTGACTGAGGGATGTCCAGGTCCGTCGCCAGATCCCGCACCTCGCTCTTCAACAGCCGGCCGAGCGGCAGGATGTCCGCGGCCCCGTCGCCGTATTTGGTGAAGTATCCGATCGTCAGCTCGCTTCGATTGCTGGTTCCCGCGACCAGGTAATTGAGCGAGTTGGCAATGAAGTACAGCACCGACATCCGCATGCGCGGCTTGATATTGGCCAGTGGCACGCGCGCGTTCAGGTCGGTCGACGGCTCCGCCGCTGCCTGTTCGGACGGAAGCTGGAGAAACATCGTCTTCAGGTCGTTGACGAGCAGGTCGTGCGCCGGAGCTAGATCGATCCGTACGATCGGCAACCCGAACTGGGTCGCCAGCAGGTGTGCGTCCTTCTCGTCGCGGGGATCGCTGTGGCAGGGCAGGATTGCGCCGATGACGCGGGCCGGCATGGCGAGCTGACATAACCGCGCAACCACAGCGGAATCTACGCCGCCGCTGAGTCCGACGACGACGCCACGGGCGGTGGCCGCGGCGATCTGCTGCTCAATCCAGTCGGCGATGTCGGCGGCGCGTCTCACGTGAAAGACCGTCAGTCTTTGGCGACCGGCGCTTGTTCGCGCTGCTCGATGACCCGCAGGAAGGCGTCAACCAGCGCCGGATCGAACTGGCGGCCGCGTTGACGGTCGATCTCCGCGATCGCGTCGCCCACCGGCCATGCCGGTTTGTAGGGACGCTGTTGCGTCAATGCGTCGAACACGTCGGCAATCGCCACGATCCGGCCGCCGAGCGGAATCTCCGATCCCGAGATGCCGTTGTATCCGTGTCCGTCCCAGCGTTCGTGATGATTGAAGGCGATCTCCTCGGCGAGCCTGAGGATGGTGAACCGGCTGCCCGAGAGAATGCGCGCGCCAATGGTCGTGTGCGTCTTCACCAGCTCGAATTCCGCCGCCGTCAGCTTGCCCAGCTTCAGCAGTACGGAATCCGGAATCCCGATTTTTCCAACGTCGTGCAGCGGCGCTGCGCGCCGGATCAGCGAGACCTGGGTGTCGGACAGACCGATCTGCCGCGCCAGAAGGGCCGCCATCTGTCCAACCCGTTCGGTGTGCTGGCCCGTGTTGTCGTCGCGGAATTCGGCGGCACGCGCGAGCCGCTCGATGATCTCAATCTGCGCCGCTTCCAGTTCGCGCGTGCGGTCCCGCACTTTTGCTTCCAGAATCTGGTTCTGGCTCTGGATCTGCAAATACAGGAAGCGCGTTTCCAGCAGTGTGCCGATGCGCAGCAGCACTTCATCGCTGTGAAACGGCTTGTTCAGAAAGTCTTTTGCGCCGCGCGAGAGCGCTTCACGTTTGGCTTCCGGGGTGTCGTCGCCGGTCAGCATCAGGATGGGCAGGTAGCTGGCCTCCGCAATCTGGTTCAGCTCGTCCATCACCTCCAGCCCGTCGCGATGCGGCATATGGAGGTCCAGCAAAATCAGGTCGGGCCTGAACCTGGTGTAGAGGTCAACCGCTTCACGCGAATCGTTGGTGCTGGCCAGGCGGCTGAAACCAGCTCGCTCGAGCAGGCGCCGCAGGAGGTCCACGTTGATCGGTTCGTCGTCGACGATCAGGATGCGCGCATTGCGGAAGACACGCCCACCCATGTCGATCGGACGACCGGTCACGAATTCACCGCTCGATCGGCGTTGACGATCATTTCAGCGGCCGGCGAATCGGGCCAGACCGGGACGGGAGCGGCGGTGTACGCGGCATGCGCCAGCGCTCCCTGGAAGAACGCAGTCTCGGAGGCATAGAACACCAGTTTCAACACATGGCGGCCGACAATGTACAGCTCGCCGAATGCCAGCATGACCCACATCAGCAGGCCCGACCGGGGCGCACCCGGCGCAACAAGTCCATACACGGCGACAAGCAGGAGAAATGCTACGGCATTCAGGAGATATAACCCAAGTACTCCCGCCGCGTGGCGCCTCACGAACCGGGCCCCCGCGAACGCCGCCGCGATTGCACTGCGGCGATCTTCGACCACGATTCGAATGCGCGCGTAATCAAAGATGATGTTGGACGTGATGAGCAGCGCACCAAAGATGGCATATCCCAACAGGCGCACAGCGAAGCTGGTGCGCTCGACCGTCATGTCCCGTGTCAGCCAGACAAAGACGTCCGAGAAGATCCAGCCGTGGACGAACCTGAAAAGGAACGCATAGACGATCCACGCGATCACGCCGAGGCGAAGCAGTCGCCAGAAATGCATGCCGCACGCCGCAAAGAATCCGTGCGCACGCGTGCGCCGGGCCCGCGCCAGGCGATCGAGGACCCCGCCCGACAGAAAAGACCACACGACCATCCACGCGGCGGTGACGCCGACAATCGTCGCCGCGACGGGTCCGTGATCCAGGAATTCACTCAGGTTATTCAGCACCGCCGCAAATCCCGCGATCGTCGGCACGAACGTCGTCGCCAGACCAGTGGCCTGCGACGAGAACTCCTGCCACCAGTCGTAGTTGGTGCCGGACGCCGCGGTCTCGGCGGCGAGGCTGTCCCCAAGGTGCGCTGCGATCATTCCGTGGAGCGCATACCCGAGCGGCAGCGACACGAGCAGCGTGACGCTGAACATGCCGGCGACGACGGCCGGGGCGTTGGTGACCCGTCGGAGTCCCTCCCGAAATGCAGCGGCGGGGGACATCACACAAAAAACCCGTAGGTCAGGAGGTGGTCCTGAAGCCAGATCAGCCAGGTGAGCGACCACTTGCGCGCCGCCCGTCCCGCCTGCGGCGTAAGCGTCATCGAGTTGTTCGTGTATCGCACGTCGAGCAGCAACACGTGATCCGGGTCGACTTCAGCAAACGCCGCACGGATCGGCTTCTCGACCTCGAACATCTTCCAGCGGTCGCGCCCGTCCCAGTGCCACCGGACCTCTTCGCGGTTCTCGAAGACTACGCGCACATCGACCGGGAAGATCCCCTCCCCGTATCGGCGGACGACGACCTGCGTCCTGTAGAGTGCCTGTCGGAACTCGGTGCGAGTCGGAAGTGGCTTCTGTGTGTCCGCTTGCGCCACTTTGTCCCCGTACCCTTCGAACCGGTCGGTGTCGCTCTGGAGGCGATCGATTCCGTAGTCGAACACGTTGGAGCTGCGGTAAACCTGATCGAAAAACCACGTTAGATCGCGCCCGCTGACCTCGTTCGCAACCGCGAAAAAATCCTGCGGGGTCGGGTGCCTGAACTGCCAGCGCGTGTAATAGGTTGACAGAATCCGCTGCAGAACGTCCCATCCGACGAGGCGCTCCAGTGTGTTGAGCCAGAGCGCTGTCTTGTCGTAGGTGATCGCCCCTGCATTGCCCGGCCAGTATCGCCAGCTTGGCGTCGAAGGCACGTCGCCCTTCGCGCCGGTCCGATACGTCCCGAGCCGATCGCCCTCGCGCTCGCGCGCGCGGGGAAAATCGCGGAGCACCCAGGGGATGTAGTCTCCGAAGTAACGCCGGATCGAGTAGGTCGGAGCGAACCGCTCATTCATCACCCGCGCGGTCG
>Ga0222622_10001140_pt1 | contig 10697 bp, 11 predicted proteins | sample PLM2_5_b1metaG_FD_177335 | JGI IMG/M metagenome (GOLD analysis project Ga0222622, IMG submission 177335) | Groundwater sediment microbial communities from an aquifer in East River, Colorado, USA - PLM2_5_b1 | ecosystem: Environmental > Terrestrial > Soil > Riparian zone | place: USA: East... | reverse complement strand
CGGCATCAACGTCGTCGCAATCCATCACCACATGACAGGCACGTCGCCGACGATTTTCTTCCTGCATTACTACGGAACGGGAAACGCGTCGAAGTTGGCCACCGGCGTGCGGGCAGCGGTCGATCAGTTGGGCAAGCAGCCCGCCGCACATACGATGAAGTAAGAACGCAGTCGGGATCCGTGGTCCGGGATCCGTGGTCCGGCGGATCGCGGATCCCGGATCGCGGATCCCGGTTCTTATGCCCACATCCGTCTGACGACGTAAGCGAGCACAATGCTGGACGCTGCGAAAACGACTGTCAGCATCAGTGCTTGCGGCGTGCGGCCGTAGAGGAAATTTCCTTCCGCAAACAACGCCGACCAGATGCATGTGCAGCCGGCCACCCATCCGAGCAGCGCAAGCGGAATGTTGTCCTGATCGACCCTGGTTTCCGTGGCACCCGCGAGTTCCCGGATGCGGCGCCAGCCCGGTCCCGCGGGCTGAACCTTGCGCCAGAACGCGACGAGAACCTCAGGGTCGGTCGGCGGACCGACGTACGCCGTTGCAACCCAGCACACCGTGGTAATCGCAACCGTGACAACGAGCGCGACGTGCGTGCTGAACCCAATGCCCTGCGATCGCAGCACGAGAAGGCTAATCGACACGAGGAATGAACTGACCATCGCGACGATCTCGCACCACGCATTCACGCGCCACCAGAACCAGCGAACGAGGTACAGCAACCCGGTGCCGGCGCCCACCTGCAAAATCACGTCGAAGACATCTTTGGCCGTATCCAGCAGGTAGACCGTCGCCGCCGCGCCGATGAAGATCCCGACGGTCGCGAGGCGGCCGGCGAGGACATAGTGGCGCTCGTCGGCATCGGTCTTCACGAAACGGCGATAGAAATCGTGGACGAGATACGACGCTCCCCAATTCAGATGCGTCAGAATCGTCGACGAACTCGCGGCAATCAGGCCTCCCACCATCAAACCGAGGAAGCCGGGCGGCAGGAACGTCAGCATGGCCGGGTAGGCGATGTCGTGGCCGAGCAGCCGCGGCTCCAGGTTTGGAAACGCGCGCTGGATATCCGAGAGTTCGGGATAAACGATGAGCGAACAGAGGGCGACCAGGATCCACGGCCACGGCCGGAATACGTAATGCGCAATGTTGAAGAACAGGACCGCACTGAGCGCATCTTTTTCTGATTTCGAGGCCAGCATCCGCTGCGCGATGTAGCTGCCGCCGCCCGGCTCCGACCCCGGATACCAGACCGCCCACCACTGCACCGCGACCGGCATGATGAACACCGCCACGGCAAGGTCCCAATTGTTCGTGAAGTCAGGCAGCAGGCCAAGGTAGTTGAGACCACCGGGACCGTGCATCGCCGATACCTTGTCGACCAGCGCATGCAGGCCCCCCACCTGCGTCGAGGTCACGGCGAAATACGCCGCGGCGATCACTGCCGTCATCTTCATGAAGAACTGGATCATGTCGATGACGAGGACACCCCACAGGCCGGCAAACGCCGCAAAGCTGACGTTCAGCGCACCAACGAGCAGCAGCGTCTGCCAGCGCGCCAGGCCGAACAGGATGCCGGCGATCTTGCAGGTCGCCAGGTTCACCGCGGCCATGATCATGCAATTGAAAAAGAACCCGAGGTACACCGCTCGGAATCCGCGAACCGCCGACGCCGCCGCACCCGAATACCGCAGCTCGTAGAATTCGAGGTCAGTGAGCACGCCAGAGCGCCGCCACAATCGTGCGTAGAAAAACACCGTCGCGACGCCGGTGAGCACGAACGCCCACCACACCCAATTCCCGGCGACGCCGTTGCGCCGGACGATGTCGGTGACGAGGTTGGGGGTGTCGGCGCTGAACGTGGTGGCCACCATGGAGAGGCCCGCCAGCCACCAGGGCACCGAGCGCCCAGAGGCGAAGAACTCGGAGGTGCTGCGCCCGGCGCGTTCACCAAAGAACAGCGCCGGCCCGAAGCAGATCAGGAGGGAGCCAGCAACAATCACCCAGTCGAGCGTCGTCAGGTGCATGGATGCGCAGAGTCGCCCGTGACTACCGCTTCTGCATCAGAACCATCTTCACCCACCCGCTCGCCGTCGGACCCTGGACATGGATGTAGCCATCCTTCTCGGCGCCAACCACGACCACTTCATCCGATCGGCCGAGCGTCACCAGCGCCTTGGCACTATCGAGGGGATCGGCCAACAGCTTCACGTTGGCAATCTTCGGAACGAGGACGTCCCCTTCCTCGAACACCGCGCCTGCTTTCTTGGTCCCGCCGGCTGCCGCTTCCTGCTTCAGCGTTCCGACTTTTCGTAGCAGCGCCGGGTCGTTCCTGACGACGGTGACGATCTTGTTGTAGTTGTCCATCAACGCCGCCGCGATAATCTTTCCCTCGTTGGTGTTGCCGTAGCCACCCACCGCGCCGCCCGCGCTGCCGCCGAAGAGCGCGGTGCCCGCCGAGAGATCGGCTTTCTTGGTGCTGCCTTCAGCCGCCGCAACCTGCACACCGCTGCGAGCATCAGCGACGAGCATGCTGGTCTGTGCTTCCTTGAACTTCAGTCCACCCGCGACGGCGCCTACCGCCGCCCCCTTGTGCCCCAGCAGCCCACCGACCGCGCCGCCCACACCACCGGCGTTGTTTTCCGAGAACACCACCGCCGGCGTCAGGACGTAATCGGCGGTGACCATCTGCCCGCCGCCAACGTTCGAACTCTCGCGAAGCTGGCCGCCGGCCGCCAGCGCGCGCTCCTGCATCATGTTCTGCATCCCCAGCCCGCGTTCTACGACGATGAAACAATTTGACTGCTGGATCATCATGCGAATCAGGCCGACAGGCGACCGCAGGTTGTAGCGGGTCAGCGCGACCAGCACTTCGTCCTGCGGTTCGACGACCGCCAGCGCGCCCATCGGCGTCGCGCAGTGCTCGAGATTGCCGCCATCGGTCCGGGCCTCGGTACCGGCGGCTCCCTTCACCGCGCTGCCGCCCTGGCCTTGTTTCGGCTGCGTGATTGACTGGGCGAAGGAAGGCACCGCAGTCAGCACGGCGCAGATCAGCGCGACGACGCGGGCCCGAAATCTGAACGGGGTCATGGAGCGCCCTCCGGCAAAAATTCTGGTCTGAAAACCTGAATCTTGTATCAAAACATCGGGCGCGGTGCCAGACGAAAATGATCAGGGCCCGGTATGTTCGCGGTTCGCGGTTCGCGGTTGATGCTATTTCGGCGACGTGCTGACCGTTATGTTCTTGACCGGCGCGCCGTTCTGGAGAAAGCGCGCGGCTCCCTGCCAGTTGTTCTTCTCGTTAACCACTTTGAACACCAGGACGTTCTGCCCTTTTGCGAGCGTGACGTCCCCGCTGTCGGTGTCCTTGTCGAGCGTGCGTGTTTCAGTGAACTTGACGACGAGTTTCCCGTTTACCCACACCTTGCACTGGTCGTTCGAGCCGACCGACAGCCGCACTTTCATCTCGTCGTCGGCATTGATGTACGCGACCGCATAGCCGGCGACATCCTCGCCGCGCTCGCTGCCGAACGCTTTCAGGAAGTCGATGAAATAATCGGCCGTCTGGTGCGGCGTCCAGGTCAGGATCTTGCCGTTGACGTTCACCTTGTCACCCGGCTTCGGGCGAATCGAGCTCTCGCCGCCGAGAAAGTCCTTTTCGATTTCGGTCGCACCCGAGTCTTCCTGCACCGCGATGGGCGCAAGCACGAGCCAGTTTCGAATGAAGCCCTCGGCGTCCGGGCTGGACGATTGCGCAGGTTGAATCAGGATCGAGGCAAGCATCGCCGCGAGTAGGGGCGCGTTCATAGCATCTCCTTGCGCTCGAGCGACACATCGCGCGAGCAGGGGGCGCCGGCAGCGGCGCGGACGTCATGAATACCCCTCCTCGCCCGGCAGGTCAAGAATTAGTGCGGTGGGAGGACTGATTCGAGTCGCTACGCTTTGGCGGCAGTGTACCGCTCGCGAACGAAACGTCGCCGGGAGATTGACGCCGCGTCGTCATACTCGTGCTTGGTCGAACGGCTTGGCAGGTGGATTTTCTTTCGCGACACCTTCTTGTACGGAATGGTGTCGAGGAGATGAGCGATCGTGTTGAGGCGTGCACTCTTCTTGTCGTCCGATCGAACGATGTACCAAGGTGCGGCCGGGGTATCGGTGGCCTTCAACATCAAATCGCGGGCGCGCGAATACTCGTACCAGCGCTGCCGGGACGGCAGATCCATCGGACTCAACTTCCATTGCCGCACGGGGTCTTTAATGCGCGCTTCGAATCGACGCTTTTGTTCCTGATTGCTGACTTCCATCCACAGTTTGATCAGGATGACGCCGCCGTCCACGAAGAACTTCTCGATCTGCGGAGCCAGCTCCAGGAAGCGCGCATGTTCCTTCGGCGTGCAGAAGCCCATCACGTATTCAACGCCGGCGCGGTTGTACCAGCTTCGGTCGAAAATGACGACTTCACCGGCGGCGGGAAAGTGCTGCAGGTATCGCTGCATGTACACCTGGGACTTCTCGCGATCGGAGGGGGCAGGCAGCGCAATCACTCGGAACACGCGCGGGCTGACGCGCTCGGTGAGGGCGCGAATGGTGCCCCCCTTCCCAGCGCCATCTCGCCCTTCGAAGATGATCACCACGCGCAGTCCGGCCTCTTTGACCCATTCCTGCAGATGGCACAGCCGTACCTGGAGTTTGCGGAGTTCCTTCTCGTACTCGGTTCGCTTCATGAAACAGGCCTCGACTCGACGTGGCGGGATAGCTTATGCGCCTTTTTGGCTCCGGACCTCTGCGACATAGTCGAGGCCCCGAGTCTCGCTGACAAAATCGAAATGCACGTCGGCTTCGCGCGCCGACTCCACCACCGCGAGCACTGACGTAAACCCGGTGGACTGCACACGCTTGCGCATGTCCTGTTCGGTCACCCATTCCTCGACGTAGTGGACGGTCGAATCCGGCTCCATCCACGCGGAGCAGTTGATGCAGCCACGCTCCAGCCGCGTCCCGATGACAAGGGAGTGAAACGCTTCGAGCAGGTCGTCAGCTCCGCGGGCCGACGCGGCACTGACGCCAACAGTGAGCCGCACCATGCTGGGGCGTTGTAGCATCGCGCGTTCCAACGTGCCCCGGCCCACCGTCAGCCGGTTATCGTTGGCCAGTGAACATTTCTGTCGAACCGAGGGCCGCAGCAGACGAATCACCGCCGCACCGCCCCATAGGATCCACGGCATTCCGGAGGCGCCGGGATCCGGTCACGAGACTTCCCGCGCCCCTGGACGTTTCAATCCAAGCTTCGCCATCCGTGTCTCCAACGTCGTCGGCTTGAGACCGAGTCGATCCGCGGCGCCGCCGGTGCCCCGGATTCTCCAGGCCGTCGCTTCGAGGACCGCGCGGATGTGGTCCTTCTCGACATCGGCGAGTTTTGGGCTGCGTCGCGGCGGTGCGTGGGGTGCGTGCGGGAGGGGAATCGAAAGGCGATGGCCGGTTGCCACAATCATGGCGCGCTCGACGACATTCCGAAGCTCCCGGATGTTGCCCGGCCAGGAATATTGAGAGAGCGCCATAAATGTCGTCCGGTCTATGGAGTCGATGCGGCGTCCGAATGCCTTCGAGAATTCCTCGACGAACCGCCACACGAGCAACGGAATGTCGTCCGGGCGATCGCGCAGCGGCGGAACCGCGACCGGAAACACATTCAGGCGGTAGTACAAGTCTTCCCTGAAGCCTCCGTCGGCGACCCGCTTTTCGAGATTCCGGTGCGTCGCGGCAATGATCCGGACGTCCACGCGAATCGGCTGCGGACTTCCGAGCCGCTCGATCGTTTTCTCTTCCAGAACCCGAAGCAGCTTCACCTGGACGTCGAGCGGCAGGTCGCCAATTTCGTCGAGAAAGATGGTCGAATGATCGGCCATCTCGAAACGCCCGATCTGCCGTGCCAGTGCGCCGGTAAACGCGCCTCGCTCGCGGCCGAACAACTCGCTTTCCATCAATGTCGGCGGAATCGCGGCACAGTTGACGCGAACCATCGAGCGATTGCGGCGCGGTCCAAGTTCGTGGATTTGCGTCGCGAACAGTTCCTTCCCGGTTCCCGTCTCTCCCAGCAGGAGCACCGTCGACTGCGTCGGAGCGACCTGCTGAATCTGATCGATCACCCGCCGCACGGCCGCGCTCTGGCCGACGATCCGTACGGAACCCAGACGTTCGCGCACTTCGTGCTTCAGGTAGACGTTTTCGACCTGGAGTTCTTCTTTCAGCCGGTGCGCCTCTGCGGCGGCTTTCCGTGTGGCTTCTTCGCGCTCGTACCGCGCGATGACCTGCGCGAAGACCGCGGCGATCAACGAGAGGCGGTTGAGCGCCGGCCCCGACCATTGATGCCCCGTTCGCATGGACCCGAAACACACCGAGCCTTTCACACTGCCGTCAACTGATAGCGGCAGGACGACCACGCTCTCGCCGATGCCCTTGAAGTTTTCGCGGTCAATCTCGTTCGGAATGTCTTCCAATGAGGAGAAGTGCACGACCTCGCCCGCGTGAATCAGGGCGAGCGACCATGGGAATTTGTCCTTGTCGGCAAGGCGTTCGTCGATCGGCATCACGCCGGGAGCGCTCCAGGTGACTGATTGGAGCATCTCGCCATCGGGACCAAAAGTGCAGAACCCGCTTCGATCCAGACCGAGCTGGACACAGACACGACCCAGCCCTTCACGAATCGTATCCACGATCTGTTCGATCGGAACATTGATGAACTTCGCCGAGAGTTCGGCGATGTACCGCTCGAACTCGAGCGGGCCTTCGAGGACCGCCGCCTTGGTGCGGTCGATCCGGGTCCGCTCCGTCAGATCGACAATCGTGGCGAGCACGAACAGCCCGCTGTCGGACCGCAGAGGCGTCAGGCCGATGACGAGGGGAAACTCGCTGCCGTCTTTTCTGCGGCCGTGCACTTCGCGGCCGGGCTCCATCAATCGTGCCTCCGGGTCGCGGAGATAGCGATCCCGGAGATCGACATGGGCAAGACGGGACGCGTCGGGGACCAGCGCTTCAATGCGCTGTCCCACCAGTTCATCGCGGAGGTACCCGAACTGCTTCTCCAGTTCGCGGTTCACCATCGCGATGGTGCCGTCGGCTTCGATGATGAGGATGCCGTCCACCGATGTCTCGAGCAACTGGTGAGACATCGCCGACGGTCCGATATTGGGGACCGTCACCACGCGCCACCCAACTACTTGGCGTGGGCGACAGCGGTCAGGCGCACGAGCTCGCCCGCGTAGTCCTCGACCACAAACGCGCCATTCTTGACCGTCACCTTGGCGGCTGGCGCCAGCGTGCCGGACCCCGCATTGTTGGCGTCCACCTCGAGATCGATGATCGCGAAGTCATAACCCGCCTGTGCCTTCGCGCCGGGTACGCCGGCGCCCAGGAACAAGATGGGTTTGTCGGCGACGAGGGTGAGCAGTCGACCTTTTTCGGTCGGGCGCTCGAGCGCAAGCCGGAGCGGCGTCGGCTTCCCGCCGCCAAGCTGCGCGGACCCGACGGCAGGGACGCCCTGGAGCGCCTTGCGCAACCCGGGTGCGCCTCCCGACTTGAATGCGGCAAGCATGGTATCGGCTTCGGACTCGGACATCTTACGGTCGACAGTCACCTTCAGCGGTGCGGTGGCGGCAGCGCCCCCGGCGGCCTTGACCGCCGCGGTCGCGGTAAACGTCTCCCTGGCGCCGGTCTGACCCGCGACGTTCGTCGCGGCGACCACCGTCAGTGTCGACCACAGTACTCCCCTTGTGATCGTGTGCAGGCTCATTGGCTGGCTCCTTCAGGCTAGGTAATCGCCGCAGTGCAGCACACGTACCACTCGCCATTGACCCGCTGAATCGAGAACCATCGAAATAGACGAGAAATTTCAGGGGTCGTGCCGTAATCATCGATGACACCCATCTCCACTATCACGGAGAACCTCCGGAATAGCGGAGCATCTACGCGCGACACTGCGCACGAATCTGAGCGACGCAGTCCGATTCAGACGTCCTGCGATCTCTCGCGGGAGCACCCAGCGGTGTGGCACGACGCGTGCTGTCGGCGGCATATCACCCATGGAGATGTCCCACGCGATCGAGGCCGGTCTCTCCGTCCTTACGCAGGCTGCGCCGGCAGCCGAGTCCGCCGCGCACGGCATCTCGCAGAAGGCCGTTGAAATCGCCCGACCCTTTGGATTCCCCATTACGAACTCGATGATGGTCACCTGGGTCGTCGCTCTCGGACTCGTCGTCTTTGCCCGACGAGCGACGCGGCAGATGAACCAGGTGCCGGACGGCGCGCAAAACCTCCTCGAGTGGCTCGTCGAAGCGCTCTACGGGCTCCTCGAGAGCATCATCGGCGCGCACCTGGTTCGGCGGACGTTCTGGTTTTTTGCCACGATTTTCATCTTCATTCTGGCCGCCAACTGGTTCGGACTCATCCCCGGCGTCGGCACGATCGGGTGGGGCCATCAGAGCGCGCACGGCTTTGTCGTCGAAGAACCGCTGCTCCGCGGCGCCAACGCCGATCTGAACCTGACGCTGGCGATGGCGCTGATCTTCTTCGTGCTGTGGATTGTGTGGGCGCTGCAGGAAGTCGGTGTCCGGGGGATGGCCAAGGAACTCTTCGGCGCCAAAGGCGAGACAACGGGATTCATGAAGCCGTTGATGGCGATCATCTTTCTCGCCGCTGGCCTGCTCGAACTGGTGTCGATCGTCTTCAGACCGATCTCACTGAGCTTCCGGCTTTACGGCAACGTGTTCGCCGGCGAAAACATGCTCGAGGCGATGTCGACCATCGTTCCGGGTCTTGGCTGGTTGTTGCCGATCCCGTTCTATTTCATGGAGCTGCTGGTCGGCGTGGTGCAGGCGATGGTGTTCATGTTGTTGACCGCCGTGTTCACGTTGTTGATTTGTCAGCACGAGGAGAGCCCTGACGTCGCGCATGGCTGAAGGTTGCGGCCGGCGCACAGCCGGCGGCGCGAAGGAACCGGTACAGAAAGGACACTGAGATGACGGGGACCTTGTTTGGAAGCGTGCACGTCGGCCTGGCGGCCCTGGGTGCCGCGATTGGCGTCGGCCTCATCGGTCTGGGGGCATGCATGGCGGTCGGCCGAAATCCCAACGCCTCCACGAAGATCATGGTGCAGGCGATCCTGTCGATTGCCTTCGCCGAAGCCATCGTGTTCTACGCGTTGTTCTTGGTGCGATAGACGGCCGTGGACGGGCGCCGCGGCAGCCGCGTGCGCCTCCGGGAACGACAGGGGGTCGGGACATGCATCTTCTCGCGCTACAAGCGGCCGCCGAGAGCGGCGGACAGATCGAGTCGGTCGCCCGCACGTTTGGTGTCGACTGGACCCATCTAATCTCTCAGAGCATCAGTTTCGGCATTGTCTGCATCGTGCTCTACAAGCTCGCCTACACGCCGATTCTGCAGATCCTGGAAACGCGGCGACAGCAGATCGCGGCCGGCCTCGCCAACGCCGCCAAAATCAAAGCGGAGCTGGCCAGGATTGAGTCGGAACGGCAGTCGATCCTGACCAAGGCCGGCGACGAGGGTAAGCGGCTCATCGAAGAGGCGCGCCTCGCCGCCGCGCGCGTCCAGGCCGACGAGACGCGAAAAGCGATCGGGTCGGCGGAGCAGATCCTGGTACGGGCGCGCGAAGCGGCGGATCGCGATCATGCGCGCATGCTGGCCGAGCTGAAGCAGGAGGTCGGACGCCTGGTCGTCCAGACGACGGCCTCGGTGACCGGCAAGTTACTGACCGCGGATGATCATCGCCGCATCGCCGAAGAGACGGCGACGCAGCTCGCGATGTAGGCACACGAGCCCAGCTGATGAGAGCGAGCAAGAAAGTCAAACGGGTCGCGCGCGAGCTGTTCAGGCTGTGTCGCGCAAGCGGTGTCTTCAATGAGGCTCGGGCGCGCGAGATCGCCGGAGCACTCGCGCGGTCGCCCCGTCGCGGAGCATTGCGGGTGCTGACAGATTTCCAGCGGCTCGTGCGTCTCGAATACGAGCGGCACACAGCCGTGATCGAAAGCGCCGCCCCGCTGACCGGACAGCTGCGACAGGACATCGAAGCCGGCCTGACCCGCACCTATGGCGACACGCTGGAAATGTCCTTTGGCGAGAATCCCGCGCTCATCGGCGGCATCCGCATCAAGGTGGGCAGCGACGTCTACGACGGAAGTATCCGCGCCAGACTCGCGGCGTTGGAATCGAGACTGTGAAGGGACTGATCAATGGTTGACCTGCTGCACGAAATCGAAGCGCAGATTGCCGGCGCCAAAGCTGCCACCGCCAGACAGACGGTCGGCACGATCCGCGAGATCGGCGACGGCGTCGCCAAGATCGAAGGACTTGGCGACGTGATGCTCAACGAGATGCTCGACTTCGGCGGCGGCATCACCGGCCTCGCGCTGAACCTGGACGAGACCGAGGTCGGAGCGATCATCCTCGGCGACTATACCCGTCTCCAGGAAGGCGCGGAGGTTCGCGCGACGGGACGTTTGCTGCAGGTGCCGGTTGGCAAAGGGCTGCTCGGCCGCGTCGTGAACACGCTCGGCGAACCGCTCGACGGAAAGGGACCCATCGAAAGCAGCGTCTCCTATCCGGTCGAGAAGCTGGCGCCCGGGATCATCAGGCGGCGCCCGATCAGTCAGCCGGTGCAGACCGGGATCATGCCGATTGACGC
>Ga0222622_10001138_pt1 | contig 10706 bp, 8 predicted proteins | sample PLM2_5_b1metaG_FD_177335 | JGI IMG/M metagenome (GOLD analysis project Ga0222622, IMG submission 177335) | Groundwater sediment microbial communities from an aquifer in East River, Colorado, USA - PLM2_5_b1 | ecosystem: Environmental > Terrestrial > Soil > Riparian zone | place: USA: East River... | reverse complement strand
GGGGTCGCCGACCGAGCGCAGGATCTCACCGGAGCTCGGGAGCTCGGAGCGGTCGACGTGGCGCTCGGGGTTCCAGAGGTCGGAGCGGATCAGCGCCTTCGAGCACTGCGTGTAGGCCTCGTCGACCGAGACGAGGATCCCGAGCCGCGGCACCTTGCCGTCGACCGCGCTCGGCGCCAGCAGCTCGGCGTCGTCGACGATCGTCGCGCGGCCGTTGACGCGGAAGGTGTCCCCGACGCCGGGGATCAGGAAGAGCAGCGCGATGCGCGGGTCTTCGAGCAGGTTCGTGAGCGTGTCCGCGAGCCGGTTCCCAGGCCGCTCCGGCAGTAGCAGCGTCCGCTCGTCGAGGATCCTGACGAAGCCCACCGGGTCGCCGCGGGGCGAGACGTCGAGGCCGCCGTCGGGCCGCGCGGTCGCGACGCACACGAACGGCGAGCGCTCGACGAACTGGCGCGTCAGCTCGTTGAGCCGGCCGGCGATCTTGCCGCGCACGACCTCGGTCGGCGAGCCGATGGCCTCGCGTAGCGCGCGCTCGTCCCGGATCGCCACGGCTCGAGGATAGTGAAGGGTAGAAATCAGACGCGATGCACCGGCTCACGAAAGCGCAGGCCCGCCGAATCGCGGTGCGGGCCCAGCTGCTCGACACGCCGCGGCCGACCGATCTCCTCGGCGTCGTCGAGCGACTGACGCTGCTGCAGATCGACCCGACCGCGGCGATCGCGCCGAGCGCCGACCTCGTCCTCTGGACCCGTTTGGGATCGGCCTACCAGCCAGAGGACCTCAAACGCGCGCTGGAAGAGGACCGCGCGCTGTTCGAGCTGGACGCGCTGATCCGGCCGACCGGCGACCTCGGCCTCTACCTCGCCGGCGCGGACGAGCGGCCCAGTTACGAACGCACGCGCGCGTGGCTGCGCGACAACGACCTCTTTCGGCGCGACATCCTCAAACGGCTGCGCAAATCCGGGCCGCTCAGCTCGCGCGAGCTGCCCGACACCGCCGCCGTGCCCTGGGCCTCCACCGGCTGGACGCACAACCGCAACGTGACCCAGATGCTGGAGATCCTGATGAACCGCGGCGAGGTCGCGATCTCGGGCCGCGTCGGGCGCGAGCGGCTCTGGGATCTGCCCGAGCGCGTCTATCCGGCGGGTGTGGCCGTCCCTTCGGTCGAGGAGGCCGAGCGGGCCAAGGACGAACGGCGGCTCGGCTCGCTCGGGATCGCCCGCGCCAAGGCCAGGGCGATGCCGATGGAGCCGATCCACGTCGGCGAGGCGGGCGAGCCGGCCGTGGTCGAGGGCGTCAAGGGCGAGTGGCGCATCGACCCGGCTCGGCTTGACGAGGGCTTCAAGGGGCGCACCGCGCTGCTCTCGCCCTTCGACCGCCTGATCCACGACCGGACGCGCACCGAAGAGCTCTTCGACTTCGAGTACACGCTCGAGATGTACAAGCCGGCCGCCAAGCGCCGCTGGGGCTACTTCGCGCTGCCGATCCTGCACGGCGACCGATTGGTCGGAAAGCTCGACGCCGCCGCCGACCGCAAGGGCAAGATCCTGCGAGTGAACGCGATCCACGAGGACATCAAGTTCACACGCGCGATCGCGAAGGGTGTGCAGGCCGAGCTCGAAGACCTGGCCGCCTGGCTCGGCCTCGACGCGATCGAGTCCTGATCGCGGGGCCCGCAGGCCCCGCGATGCAGCTATCGGGGTGCCGAGATTTGAACTCGGGACCTCTCCGACCCGAACGGAGCGCGCTACCAGGCTGCGCCACACCCCGAGCAGGCCACAGGTTAGCGGCTGAGAAACCCCGCGATCGCGTCGGCGCACGCCCCCGGCCGTTCGACGATCAGGAGGTGGCCGCAGTCGGCGATCACGCGCAGCGGCGCCCGCAACCGCCGGGCGTAGTCGAAGGCATCGCCGACCGGGAGCTGGTTGTCCCGCGCGCCCCAGAGCACGAGCACCGGACAGCGGACGTGCTCGAGCTCGGTACGCACGTCGTCGTGCACGAGGGCGGTCGCCGCGCTGACCGTGTCCGTGTGCTGGGCCGGGCCGGCGAGGAGCGCCTCGACCAGCTCGGGCGGGAGCGCGGGCGGGTCGGAGGCGCCCCAGCGTCCGAACACGAGCCGCTTGAGCAGGGCCGAGCGCGCCACACGGCGCCGGTGCGGCGCGATCTTGCGGCCCGGCTTCAGGATCCCGGTGATCGTCAGCGCGTAGCGCGCGCTGCGTGTGGCCGAAGAGATCCCCGCGGCGGCGGCGAGCACCAGCGCGCTCACCAGCTCAGGCCGGCGCAGCGCGAGCCGCAGGGCGACCGCGCCGCCGAGCGAGTGGCCGACGACGGCAGCCGGGGCGGCGCCCTCGTGCTCGAGCAGCAGGCCGAGCCGGTCCGCGTACGGACTCAGAGACGGAGCGGCCGGAAGCGGCGCGGAGCCGCCGTGGCCGGGCAGCTCCGGCACGATCAGCCGCCTGCCCGGCAGCAGCAGCGGCGCAAGCGCGAGCCAGTTGGCCGCCGCGCCGCCGAGGCCGTGGACGAGCACTAGCGGGTCTCCCTCGCCCGCGACGAGGTAGCGCAGGCGGCAGCCGCGCGCGTCGAGGAACCGCTCGTCGAAGCCGGCAGGCTTTGCGTCCGTCACGAAGGGCGATTATTCTTCGCGGCGATGGATCGTTCGGGGAGGCAGGACCCCTGATTCCTGCCGGACACCAGAGAGGTTTGGTCGGCTAGCCCGTCTGCGCTGAGAGCGCGGCGGGCTTTTTGTTACCCAAGGCGGTCGCTTGCGACGCCGACATGGAGGTCTCGCCGGCCTCCGCCGGCGAGACCGTCCAACGTGAGAGGAGCAAGATGGCGAACCACCTGACACCCGAGGAGTTGTCGAAAGAGCTTGGGATCGACCGCACGGAAGTGATCCGCGTGTGCATGGAGGAAGGCGTGCCGATCTACCAGGGCAAGATCGACAAGACGCTCTTCCAGGCGCAGCTGCAGGCGCTCGGCGCCGTCCCGCAAAGCCACTAAAGGCGCGCCAGCAGGTCCCGCGCCCGCCGCACGGCGGCCTCGTTCCCGCGCTCGAGCGCGACCGCGGCGGCGTCCTCGAAGGCAGCGCGCGCCTCGTCGGCCCGGCCTGCCAGGCGAAGCACCTCCCCGCGGGTCAGACGGGCGTGCCAGCGGAGGTCGAGGAAGTCCGTCTCGTCGGCCAGGGCCAGCGACTCCTCGCTCAGCCGCGCCGCCTCGTCGGCCTCGCCCCGCTGCGCGAGCAGCTTCGCCCGGACGCCACGCACGAGTGCATGCGAGTAGGAATCCTGGGCGTCAGCCGACTCCTCGCCGGCGAGCGCGAGGGCCTCGGCCTCCTCCGAGCGCCCCTGCTCGCAGAGCGCTTCCGCCAGCAGGGCGTCAGTGGTCGAGAGCCAGGAGAGCTCGCCAATCTCCTCCAGCTTGTCGTGGCCCCAGCGCAGCTCCCGTTCCGCCGCGGCCGGCTCGTTCGCCAGCAGCTCCACCCAGCCGGCGAACTGCGCGGTCGGACCCGCCAGCCACATCGTCAGGGCGACCTCCTCCAGCAGCGCCTTCGCGTCGGCGATCAGCGCACGGGCCTCGTCGAACCGGCAGCGCTCGGCCTCGAACACGGCCTGCGCGATCAGCGCGCTGGCGGTGACCTTCTTGTCGCCCCGGGCCCGCTTGCGAACGTCCTCGCAGCGCTCGACGCCCCGCTCGGCGGGGGTCGGGCCGGCCCAGACCACGAGGGGGACCCACGCGAGGCTCTCCAGCTCGTCCCGCCGGTCGCCCGCCCGCCGCGCATGCTCGGCAGCCTCTTCCCAGGCCTCCTCGGCCGCGGCGAACCGGCCGCGTACCAGGTTGACCTGCCCGCGGAGCGCCCACGCCTTCGCCAGGCCGCGCTCGTCGCCGCTCCGCTCGAAGGCCGCGATCGCTCTCGACGCCTCGCGTTCCGCCTCGTCCGCCCAACCCCACGGGTTCCAGGCGATGTCGATCCAGAGACGGAGGATCGCGGCGTACGCCTCCAAGCTCGGATCGGCGGATGCGGACGCCGCCTCGGCTGTCTCGGCCACGACCTCCTGCAGGCGGCCGAAGTCGCCCGTCTCGAAGAGCGCGAGTGCGAGCTCGGGCAGCAGCTCGGCCCGCCTCGGTGCCTTTGCGGGCAAGAGCGCCACGGCCCTTGAGAGCAGCTTCACCGCCGCGGGCATGTCGCCGCGGTCGAAGGAGCGCCTGCCGGCCGTCCCCAGCTCACGAGCGGCCTTGAGCCCGAGACGCTCCGTGCGCTCGCTCGGCGGCCCGAGCTCGAGCAGCAGCGAGTGGGCCTGCTCCAGGTGGTAGCCGACGATCTCCTCCCATTCACCGGCGAGGTCCTTCGATTCCACCTCCAGCCATTCGGCGAGCTGTTCGTGCAGCTCCGCCCGGTCGGCCTTCGGGATCGCCGCGTACGCCGCGTCACGGACGAGGATGTGCGTGAACCGGAAGGTCGTCTCATCGCCGACCGAGGAATGGTCCGGCCGGATCAGTTCCTTCCGCATCAGCGACTGGAGCCTGAGGATCACGCGCGGCGCCATTTCCGTCGAGGAGAGACGCGTGACGGCGTTCAGCGAGAACACACGCCCCACGACCGCGGCCCGTTCGACCACGGCACGCTCCTCGCCGTCGAGGCGGTCCAGGCGGGCGGTGACCAGCGCGTTGATCGTCGCGGGGATCGCGAGGCCGGAGAGGTCGCCTGTCGCCGACCAGATTCCCTCGCGCTGCTTCAGGATGCCGTCGTCGACCAGCATCCGCAGCGTCTCCTCGATGAAGAGCGGGTTGCCCTCTGCGAACTCGGCGATCCGCGCCCGGGCCCTCGGATCGAGCTCCGCGCCGCCGGTCAGGTTCTGGATCAGACCGTCGATCTCCGCCTCGTTCAGCCGCTCGAGCTGCAGCAGCGCCGCGTTCGACTTCGTGCTCGTCCACCCGGGCCGCAGCTCGAGCAGCTCGGGTCGCGCCAGGCACAGGAGCAGCACGGGAGCGGTGCGAATCCAGTCGCCGAGGTACTCGAGCAGGTCGAGGAACGTCGGCTCGGCCCACTGGATGTCGTCGAAGACGACGACGAGCGGGCGCTCACGGCCGAGCGACTCGAACAGCTTGCGCACCGCCCAGAACGTCTCCTGGATGCCGGGCGTCGCGATGTCGGCTCCGACCAGCGGCGCGAGCCGCTCGGCGATCAGATCCGCGTCCTCGCCGCTACCGACGACAAGCTCCGAGATCCGGCGCTGGGCCTGCTCACGCGGCTGGCGGTCGTCGATGCCGGCCGCCTCTCGCAACACGGCCGCGATCGGCCAGAAGGTGATTCCCTCGCCGTAGGGGAGGCAGCGGCCGCTCAGCACCGTCGCGCCGCCGCCCACGGCCGCGAGGAACTCGAGGCAAAGCCGCGACTTGCCGGCGCCGGCGGCGCCCATCAGCGTCACGAGGCCGGCATCGGATCCCTCGACCCGCTCCTCGAGGAACCGCTCCAGGGACGCGAGCTCACGTTGGCGGCCGACTAGCGGCGAATCCAGCCGTCGCGTCCAGCCCGGCGCGGAGACGTCGATCTCGAGCAACCGGAACGCGTACACCGGCGCGCGCTTCCCTTTCAGCTCCAGCGGCCCGACATCCTCGACCGAGACGGCCTCGCGGACCAGCCGGTAGGTCGGCTCGCCGATCAGGATCTCCCCCGGCGGCGCGGCCGTCTCGAGCCGCGAGGCAGTGTTGACCGTGTCGCCGGCGACGAACGACTGCCCGTGGTACTGGTCGCCCGCGATCACCTCGCCCGTGTTCACGCCGGTGCGCGCGACGAGCGTCACGCCCCAGGAGCGCTGGAACTCCTCGTTCAGCGCGTGCAGGCGCTCCCGCATCTCCAGGGCGGCGCGAACCGCGCGCAGGGCGTCGTCCTCGTGCAGCTGCGGCACGCCGAAGACGGCCATCACCGCATCGCCGATGAATTTCTCGACCACGCCGCCGTGACGCTCGACGACAACCTTCATCTCGTCGAAGTACCTGGAGACGAGCCGGCGCAGCGACTCCGGGTCGAGGTCCTGCCCGAGGCGCATCGAGTCGGTGACGTCGGAGAAGAGCACGGTCACGATCTTCCGCACCTCGGGATCCGCCTCGGGCGAGGACGTCAGCGGCGCGCGGCAGGTGCGGCAGAACCGCAGTTCCGGCTCGTTTGACGAGCCGCACGCGTTGCAGATCAGGTCAAGGCGTTCCATGCGACCACCCTCGGGCGGCATGCTGCGGGTGCGCAGGCACGATCCATTGTGAGGTCCGCGGGCCTCAAACCGCAAGCAGCGGCTTGACAAGCGAGGGCTGGAGTGAGTACGTAGGCCGCAGCCACAACGGAAGGGACGAGATGACCGAAGGCAAGGGCACCGACAAGGCACACAAGGCACAGAAGGCGCTCGCGGTCGTAGCAGAGGTGCTCCGCGATCCCGACAAGCGCCGCGACCTCGCCGAGCGGCCGGAGGAGACGCTCGCGCACGAGCTCCAGCAGCAAGGCGCAAGCCTCGACGACCTGCCGGAGCCGGTGCAGAAGTTCTTCGCCGACCTCACCTACGAGGAGCTGCGGGTGCTCGCACGACTGCAGGAAACCATGGCCGACCTGCCCGACGACTTCGGCCTCTCCGACCACCTCCGCCACGGGGCTACCCTCGCCAAGCTCTAGCGCACTGGAGGCACGGCCGGCACCGAGCGAGCAGCTGCGCCGGAAGATCGGCCTCGTCCTGCCGCCGCTCGTGGAGGTGAGCGAGCGGATCGCGACGCATCCGCGCCTGCCCGAGCTCTATCCGGAGTACCTCCGCACTTCGCACGGGATCATCCGCGCGAGCGTGCCGGTGATGCAGCAGGCGCGTGAGAGCGCCCTGGCGCTCCGGGACGACCCGTTGGCGGCGCCGCTGGCCGAGTACTTCGAGCACCACGTCGAGGAGGAGCTCGACCACGACGAGTGGCTGCTCGGCGACCTCGAGCTGATCGGCGTCGACCGCGCGGACGTGCTCGCCCGGGCGCCCTCGCCCGGCGTCGCGGCGGTGGTGGGCTCGCAGTACTACTGGGTCCTGCACTACCACCCGATCGCGCTGCTCGGCTACGTGGCGGTGCTCGAGGGGTACCCGCCGTCGCTGGAGCTGATCGACGGCATGGAGCAGCGAACCGGCTACGACCGGAAGGCGTTCCGGACGATGATCGCCCACTCCGAGCTCGACCCGGGACACAGCGACGAGCTGTTCGAGCTGGTCGACCGCCTGCCGCTGACGCGCGAGCAGGCGGGCGTGATCGGGCTCAGCGCGATCACGACGGTCGAACGCCTGACGGGCGTCTTCGAAGAGCTCGCGGCCGACTTCGACTAGGAGGGGTTGGCGGAACGCTGCACGCCCTCGGGGTGTGCTGGTCGTTCCGAGGCAAGGACGCAGGGAGTGCCGATAGCCGTAGCTATCGGTGCGACTGAGGACGCAGCATCGGGGCGAGCAGCGCGGCCCGAGGGCCTCGGCGGCGTTTCGTCAAACCCTCCTACTAGCGCGCGGCGGCGCGCTTGCGCGGCGCGGCCTTCTTACGTCCCGCCGGCTTCGCGCCGTCTCGCTTCTGCGAGGCGGCGACGCTCTTCTTGAGCGCCTCCATCAGGTCGACCACCGGCGCATCCGCGACGGGCTCCGGCACGGCGATCTCCTCGCCGGCCAGCTTCGCCTCCAGGAGCTTGCGCAGGTCCTGGCGGTACTCGCTCTGCAGCGCCTCGGGCTCCCAGTCGCCGACGAGGCTGTCGATCAGCTGCCGCGCGAGCTCGAGCTCGGGGTCCTTGACGTCGACGGCCTCGACCGCCTCGTCGATCTCGGCCTGCGAGCGCACGTCCTCGGCGAGGAAGAGCGTCTCGAGCACGAGCGCCTCGCCCTTCGGGCGGATGAGGACGAAGTTCTCGTTGCCGCGGATCACCATGCGCCCGATCGCGGCCATGCCGGTCTCCTTCATCGCGTTCAGCAGCAGCACGTAAGGCCGACGCTGCGCCTCCGCGCTGGAGGGCGCGAGGAAGTAGGTGCGGTCGAAGAACAGCGGGTCGACCTCGGCGAGCGGGACGAAGCGCGAGATCTCGATCGCGCGCGAGGTGTCGCGCTGCTCGATCGCCTCGAGATCGGAGTCCTCGACGATCACGAACTGGCCCTTCGAGACCTCCCAGCCCTTGACGAGCTCATCGTTGGCCACCTCGCGCTCGTGCACCGGGCACCAGCGCTTCTGCTTGATCGGCGTGCCGCACTCGCGGTGCAGCGTCCGGAAGGTGACGTCGGAGGCACGGGCCTTCGGCGCCGTCGCGGGCGCGAGGCCGACCGGGATGGTGACCAGGCCGAAGCTGAGTGATCCGTTCCAGGTAGTTCGCATCTGAAGCCCTTTTCGCTGTGGATAAGTGTAGTGGGACCGGGCAAATTCGCCGCTGCGCTGCGCTTCCCTTCCGGCGTAAGCTGAGCGCGGTGCGCACGATCGGAGAGCTCTGGCGCGAGGCGACCGGCGCGGGCCGCACCAGGCCCGCCTACCTCGTCGAGCGCGAACAGGGCTGGGAGGAGGTCTCGTGGGACGAGGCGAGCATCGCCGTGGAGGAGCTCGCCAACGGCCTGCTCGCGCTGGGCGTGCGCAAGGGGGACGCCTTCGGGATCGTCGCGCAGACGAATCTCGAGTGGGCGCTCTTCGACTACGCGCTGGCGCGGATCGGAGCCGTGGGCGCCGCGATCTACGCGAACAGCTCGCCCAAGGACTGCCGCTACGTGCTCGAGCACTCGGACGCGGTCGGCGTGCTGGTCGAGGACGAGGCGCAGCGGGCGAAGCTCGCGGACGTCCCGCTCGCCCACGTGCTGACCTTCGCCGGCCTGGACGAGCTGCGCGCCCGCGGCCGCGAGTTCGCCGCCGCCAACCCGAACGCCCTGGCCGACGCGGAAGCGCAGGTCGGCGAGGAGGACCTCTTCACCTTCATCTACACCTCGGGCACGACTGGTCCGCCGAAGGCCTGCATGATCCGGCACCGCAACTACTACGAGATGGCGACGTGCGTCGACCGCGTGCCGGAGTTCGCGCTCGATGACGACGTGATGCTGCTCTACCTGCCGCTCGCGCACAACTTCGGGCGGCTGATGCATCTGCTCGGGGCGCACAAGGGCTTCACGACCGCTTTCTGCCCGGATCCACTTCGGGTCGCCGAGGCGATGCCGGCCGTGCGCCCGACGCTGCTGCCGAGCGTGCCGAGGCTCTACGAGAAGGTGCACACGGCCGTCCTGGCCCAGTTCGAGCAGGTGCACGGGCCACGGCGGCGGCTGCTCGACTGGGCGCTCGGCGTCGGCCGCCGCGTGAGCGAGCTGCGCCAACGGGACGAGCCGGTCCCGCGCGGGTTGGCGGCGCAGCACCGCCTGGCCGACCGGCTCGTCTACTCGAAGGTCAAGAAGCGGCTCGGCGGCCGGCTGCGCCTCGGAGTCTCCGGCGGCGCGCCGCTGGCCAAGGAGATCGCGGCGTTCTTCCACTCGATCGACATCCTGATCGTCGAGGGCTGGGGCCTGACCGAGTGCACGACCGCGGCCTCGGTCAACCGCCCGGGGCACTTCCGCTTCGGCACCGTCGGGCCTGCGCTGCCGAAATTCGAGGTGCGCGTCGCCGAGGACGGCGAGCTGCTGATCCGTAGCGAGACGGTCTTCGCCGGCTACTACAAGGACGAGCAGGCGACGCGGGAGGTGTTCGGCGACGACGGCTGGCTGCGCTCGGGCGACGTGGGCTCGATCGACGAGGACGGCTTCATCACGATCACCGACCGCAAGAAGGACATCCTGATCACGGCCGGCGGCAAGAACGTGGCGCCCGCGAACCTCGAGAACGCGCTCAAGACCGCACCGCTCGTCTCACAGGCGCTCGTGCTCGGCGACCGACTACCGTACGTGGCGGCCCTGATCACGGTCGACCCCGAAGTTGCCGACGGGCTCGCGCCGGAGGAGGTCGAACGCCGCGTGCAGGCGGTCGTCGACGACGTCAACGCCGACCTCTCCCGCTTCGAGCAGATCAAGCGCTTCCGTGTCCTGGCGAGGGACTTCACCGCCGACGAGGACGAGGTGACGCCGACGCTGAAGCTGAAGCGCCGCGTGGTCGCGGAGCACTTCGCCCGCGAGATCGAGGAGCTGTACTCGGGCTAGAGTCGCCGGCCGCCGACGAACGTCGACGCGTACCAGCCGCTGAGCGAGGAGTACTTGACCACGTCGCCGGTATGCGGAGCGTGGATGAAGGTGCCGCCGCCGACGTAGATGCCGACGTGGCCCAGCCCGTCGAAGAACACGAGGTCGCCGGCCTGGAGCTGGCTCAGCGAGACCGGGCTGCCATAGCCGTACTGCGCGTAGGAGCTGTGCGGGAGCGAGATGCCGACCTGCGAATAGACGTACATCACGAAGCCGGAGCAGTCGAACCCGGACGGCGAGGCGCCGCCCCAGACGTACGGCGTGCCGAGGTATTGCGCCGCGATCCCGACAACACCGCCGTGCGTGGCCGGGGGTGCGGTCGGTGTCGGCGAAACCGGGCTGCCGGCGCCGATCCCAACCGTGGGCGCGAGCGACGCCTGCCGCTGTGACGCCGCCTGCGCCGCGAACTGCGCCTGGCGCTGGAGCTCCGCCTGCTGCGCGGCCTCGACAGCCTTCAGGTGGGCGATCTCGCCCTGGATCGAGCCGAGCAGCTGCTTGCGCTCGCCGAGCTGCTGCTCAACCGAA
>Ga0222622_10001137_pt1 | contig 10707 bp, 10 predicted proteins | sample PLM2_5_b1metaG_FD_177335 | JGI IMG/M metagenome (GOLD analysis project Ga0222622, IMG submission 177335) | Groundwater sediment microbial communities from an aquifer in East River, Colorado, USA - PLM2_5_b1 | ecosystem: Environmental > Terrestrial > Soil > Riparian zone | place: USA: East... | reverse complement strand
TTTCCGTACTGGCTGGACACGGTCCTGGGAGGTTTCCCGCTTTATCAAACGCCTCATTTTTCGGCGACCTATCCCTTTTATTTCTTCGGGCTGCTCAACTACGGGAAGGCGCTGGAGGTGTTGTACGCACTGAGCTACCTAGCGTGTTTCCATACTTTAATTTTGTATCTGAATCTTTACGTCATGCTGCGGGTTGCGGGGGCCGGAGGCCTCGCCTCATTATGCGGCGCCACGGTTGGTCTGGTCAGTGGCAACACAGAAGTCAGCGCGCATTGGATCCCAATAGCCGCTGCCTGGAGCTGGTTTCCGTTGCTCGTTGCGGGAATGATCCGCCTGCTACGCGCGCCACTCTCTTTCGGAAGTATTGCGCTGTTTTCACTCTCCGCCGCTTTGATGTGTGCCGCCAATCCGGCACAGCCAGTTATTCAGTCGGCATTTGCTTGTGGAATCTTTTTTATTGCCGCTGCGTTCTGGCGTTTGCGAAATAGGGGCATTTTTGCGGCTGGTCGTCTTTTAGCGGGTCTGAGCATCGCCGGAGTTATCGCTTTCTGCCTGTCTGCGGTCGCCTTTGTGCCGATGGTTCTGGCGACGGGCGGCATGATTCGTCATGGACCGCGTGTTCCTATCATAGGACACGCGTCAATTCCATGGGATAGCTTTAACCAGTATCAATTAAAGCCGTCGTCCCTGAGTCACCTCCTTTTTGACTCATCCGATCTTCGTGTTATTGGCGGCTTATATGTAGGGCCGCTTGCCTTCCTGGGTGTGTTGCTTTGTGTCATTGCCTACCGGCGTGCCGACGCCTTCACTCGCTTTCTGTTGGTCACGTTCGGCGCGATTGCCTTTTATTTCTTACTGGCGGGTTTCGGAACAAATTTCGGGCTGGCTTACGTCCACTTTCACCTTCCGCTTCTAAATCGAATCCGAGAAGCGGGTCGGTATCTGGTGGTCTTTACGATGTTAACAGCTCTCCTTGCGGGTCTGGGGTTGCAGGTGATTATGGATGTGGCAAGCCGCCACTTGGAACTGAAGGGCGGATGGCGAAATTATTTTTGGATCGCGACGGGATTGGGCTTGCTAGTTTTTGTTCTCGCTCTCACCTTCGATCGTCACGAAAAGATCACCGGCTGGCTCGTGCTAGCTGTAATGCCGCTAGCTTGGGTACTATGGCCGGCCTCCTCGCGCCGGGAATGGTTGGTTGCCACGGGACTTCTGCTGTTGGCATGTTTCGCCTCTGTCTTATCGCCGCCGGGAACGCAGCCGTTCTGGGTTTCTGAATATCTGCGTGCGGACAATCTAAAGTCTCATCGTGTTCTTCGGCGGCTCGCGCAGCTTTCGGACATTGGGCGCTACCGTGTGGTCGTTCTGGATTCGGAGTTTCGGCCTCTCGAGTGGGGGAGTAACGCCAGTTATTATGGAATTCGTACCTTTTATCTCAATTGTACGCCGGTACCCTATGATCAATTCCGCGAAATGTTCGATGAGCAGGCGGTTAACCTCCGCAAGCTACGCGGCGCAAAATATTTTGTTTGCGGCCAGAACTCGATGCCGTTTGATCCGAACGCGCGCCTTCTTTTTACCGAAAGCGGGTATCGCGCGTATGAAGTATCTGACCCGATGGAACCTTACACACTAGTCCATAAGGTAGTACCAACCGCTAAGAAAGAGGCGTTCCGAAACGAACTTGCCACAGGATTCGATTACCAGCACGTGGCTGTTTTAGAGAAACAACCAGGACAAGCATTCTCTCCGCTGCTACGAACGATTGAAAGGGGCGGTGCTGCCGTCTCAGTTACGGAAGATCTTGTGGAGCCGATTTTCCAAACCCCAAATCTCTTTGGCGTGCTGGCCAATTCCACGCAGCCGGGACTGCTGATCTTAAACGAACGGTGGAGCGATGCCTGGCATGCAAGGGTCAATTCCCAGCCAGCGAAAGTCTTGCGAGTGAATTTTACTCAACCAGCCGTCGCGTTGCCAGCCGGACGCAATTATGTTGAATTCGAATACAAGCCCATGCTTTTCCGGGCTCTCCTGATTCTACAACGAGTTACTTTTCTGATCCTGGTGCTCGCCGGCACGTGGATGGTGTGGCGCGCTTACATTCGCTCCAGGCCAATCGCAACTTGATAAGCGATCTTAACTGGAGATAGAACAGGGCTGGGGCATGGACCATCACTTTTCGCATTCAAGAACCACCGTCACGTACGGGATGCGCATTGGCTTCCTATCGACCCACGCATTCACGAGCTTGTTGCGCTTCTAACTGAATGGCGACCTTTTCTCGTGATACGATCTATGCTCCGTTGCGGTTGGCTCGGGTTTACAACCTGCTGCAAAGGTTGGTGGGCGGTGACCGGGACCGAGCTGATTTCATAAGGACCCACGTTGTTTTCCACCCTGATGATAAGGTTATAGACGCAGGCTGCGGGACTGGCAGTGCCCTGGAATTCCTGCCGGCGGTTAACTACTTTGGGTTTGACCCTAACCCCGACTACATTCGCATAGCGCAATCACGATACGGGAGTCGTGGAGAATTCTTCTGCGGAGATGCCAGCAGCTCACGAGTTCGGGGGTTGGCTCAGGATGCCGACGCGTTTCTTTCGCTGGGAGTGCTTCATCATCTCACCGACCAACAGATTGACGAAATATTGGGCTTGGCACGAGCCTGCCTTCGTCCCAGCGGTCGTTTCATCTTCTACGAGCCTTGCTTCAGCGCGAACGATGATTGGGTGGGAAGGATGTTCATGCGGCTTGATCGAGGTAAAAACATAAAAACCGATCAGGAATGGCGAGCCTTGCTATCGGACTATTTTGCGACCGTAGAAGAGTATATTCGCCGGCCGGTCTATTTGTTTCGCTACACGATTCAAGCCCTCATCGCCCGGAACCCGCGCGAGCGGTGATTTTTCCGATCTCGGTCAGATAATCGATGAAGGATTGAGCCTGAAAATCGTAATCGCGGCGTGCCAGCGTGCTGTCGTACGCTTTTGGTAGAACGAGTCGATCGATTTGATCGCGCTTGAATGGCATAGGTAATCGAAGCGCCTTTGCGGCACGAAGCATCGTGATCGGCACGGGTATCACAAAGAGAGGACGCACGGAGCTGCGGAGCGCTTGGGCCATCTCGGGAGCGGTGCATAAACGATCAGCGCAAAGAGTGTAAGTTTGTCCCGTCTCACGGCGATAAATTGCTGCCTCCGCAATAAAGTCCGCAGCTTCCTGCGCGCTGATCGGCGCGTACTTGATTGACCCGCCATACCGAAAGTCCGGCAAGATGCGGACCTTTCGTGCAACTGCGATGAGCGCATCGATTCCCTCGGCATCCTTGGAACCATAGATCTCCGACGGCCGGATAATAGTATAATCCAACCGACTGCCGCGGATTGCTACTTCGGCGAGCCATTTGGAACGCCCATAGGCGCCGCCATCGGGATGAGCGCAAATTGTGCTGACATATATAAAATGCTGCGACGCGCTACAGGCCGACATCAATTGTTTCGTTAAGTCCGTGTTCACATGAAAGTATTCGGCCGGATCGTCTGCATGTGTCACCGCAGCCATATGCAGGACTACCTGCGCTCTCTGCAAAGGCTGCGGATTGCGAACAGTCTCTTCCAGTCCTCCGCGCAATAGTTCGATTTCGGCATCCGGAATCTCAACGTTGTGCCGGTGCTCCACTGCGAGAACGTGAAAGTGCGACGTCAACCTGCGCAGAACACGTTGACCTAATGTTGAGCTGCCACCGGTGACAAAGACGGTTTCAATCATTTGCTGTTTCCGGTTAGTGAGCGTGAACCGAACCGATACTCAATCATATGCTTGAGGAATTCTAAAATTGCGCCCGGCTTCACAAACGATTTTCGTTTTCCAAGAGATTGGAATTCAACTGGAATCTCATAGATGCGAAGGTTCAAATTGACGCAGTTTAAGATCAGCTCCGCATCAATGAACCAGTCGTCAGACTGCAGCGTCATCCTTTCGTACGCTTCGCGCGTCATGATCTTCGGCTTTGAGTTCACATCCCGAAGCTTGGTGGAGCCGCGAAAGAAAAGGTGAAAGAGCAGGTTGTAAACCGTCGAAATAAATCTCCGATAAAAGCTGTCCTGGCGTTCAACGCGATATGTCTTTACTAGATCGAAATCGTCGCTTTTTATCTTCGCGAAGCAGGAGAATATCGCTTCGACAGGAAACTGGCCGTCGCCGTCAATTACTCCGATATACCTGCCGCGACAAGCGCCAAGTCCGCGGCGCATGTCCCATCCCATGGCCCCTTCTTTTGGTTCCGCCAGCACGCGAACAAAAGGCAACCGTTCTGCAAGTCGATGGCAGATTTCAGGCGTCCGATCATCCGTGCCTGGCCAGAAATTCGCCACCAGAAGCAATTCCCATTCAAAGCGGAACAGCGACATTATCTTGTGAAGATTCTCTACAAATGGAATGATTTCTTCTTCCGCACGATAACAAAGAACCGCAATGGAAAACTCGACGGGCGCTTCGATCATTGTATTCGATGCGGAGCATCGCAGAGTCACGATCTTGGTCAATTGTGCCAGTGGGTTGGCACATCGCATAGGATAACGGTTTGATGGAAAAGAGTTACGCCCAGCACTATGCAATGCTTGAAGGAGAGCACTGGTGGTTTCGGGCACGCCGGCTGATACTGCGAGATCTGCTTATGCGTCTTGAATGGCCGCCGCGACCCAAGATTTTGGAGATTGGTGTAGGACCCGGTTACAATCTACTCGAAATCTATCCACCAGGCACTCGCCTCGAAGGCGTGGAACCAGATTGTGGTCTGGCTAGCCTTGCAGCGGCGCGAGGTCCGGCGCCCGTATTCAACGCATCGATCGACGAACTTCCCTCTGAGGTTCGAGATGCATCCTATGACGGCGTCACAATGTTTGACGTACTCGAGCACATTCCAGATGACGCACGTGCACTCCAGATAGCAAATCGCAAACTAAAACAAGGAGGTCGCATTATCCTGTCTGTGCCAGCGTACATGTGGTTGTGGGGACAACAAGACAGGGTGAATCAGCATCACAGGCGCTACACGTTGCGCGAGCTCAAATGTAAATTGCAGGCGGCCAATTTTTCAATTGAGCGCATCACCTACTTTAACACGTTCCTATTTCCACCAATTGCCACGGTCCGATTGATCGCTCGCTATTGTCGTCAACCACACCGCGCCGAGGGAGACTTGGCCTATGTGCGCCAGCCCTCAAACGCCGCGCTGTTCGCCGTTTTCGGAGCGGAACGATTTTTGCTGCGATATTTAGACTTTCCATTCGGTGTCTCCGTCTTCGCGACTGCACGAAAGCGATAGATCCAGCAATTGCTCATGCCCTCTCACTTTTCGCATTCGAGAACTACCGTCACATACGGGATGCGCATGGGCTTCCTATCGACCCACGCATTCACGTTTGTAAAAATCTTCCCTGCAAGCTGGCGATAGGCCTGCTCTGTTCGTACATTCTGTCCGCGATCCTGGGACATAATATATCTGGAGAGAAATCCCTGATTTGAGACCCAACAGGCATCAAGGCACACAAATCGCCCGGCCGGTTTCAGGGCGCGATGAGCGAAGCGGATGCAGTGTGCGGCGTCGTCATCGTCCAGGTGATGCAAAATGCCGAGTCCTATCACGATATCAGCATCTCTGAATCGCGAGTCATCCCAAAGAGACTTCGTGTCGCCGATCACGAAAGTCCCCTTGTTACCGTGCGTCCGCTTGGCGGAATCAATATAATAGGGATTTACGTCGAGCCCCAGGTATTCGATGTCCGGGAGCCATGGTAATATTTGTGCCGGACCGCACCCAATATCGATGACCTTATCACCTGGCCTGGCCCGGACATGGCTTTGAATAAATCTCCGACGCAGTGCGTTCCCCCCAATAGCGTCCTGGAGCAGGTTGTACAGAAACGGAAGCTTCAGCCAACGCTGTAGCCCAGAGTCACGTTGCATAATGACGTTCGTTTAAAAGTTCGACTTACTTTATGGTTATCGCGGGCTGATTGTTCACAGAGTGCTGCGGCGATGTGCAATCCCTGCTAACTCAACAGGTCCGTTTACGTCCAGCGAAATATATTTTTCCCCACCTGAAATGACAGCGCTCGACTCGAAAGCTTTTGCGGAGCGAATCCAGGATAAGTCCAGGGTGGCTTAGCCATTGTTCGTACGTGTTTCGTTCGTGATGAATCATCGTCGCCAATGCATCAACCTTTGGTGATAACATCCTGATGGTTCGGCTTCGACAAAGCGCATGGCTCAGGGAAAGAAAGGGAGTAGCCCACGGCTCAACCGCCACTAGCAAGCCATCTTCGCTGAGCACACGCGCTCCTTCAGCAAGAGCTCGATCGAGATCATCAGGGAGCAGAGGCAAGTGATGCAAACCGCCCTGGACAATAAGAATATCTTTGCTGGCATTCTCAAACGGAAGCCGCCGGCAATCCCCGACCAGGATCTTGCCCGGTCCGTCGTACTCGGCGGCGAGCGAAGGTGACAGGTCGATTCCGTCGACCGCGCTAAAGCCAAGCTGGTGCAGTGCCCTCAATCCGCTTCCCCTTCCACAAAACAACTCCACGATCTTTGCATTCCGCGGCCATTTCATGGCACCCATGAATTTTAGTCGTCTAATGAATTTTCGAATTTCTTCCTCAGGGCTTTCAAAGCGCAGATACGCTTCCTCCCATGGATCACGAGGAAGGCGATCTTGCTCAGCTGGCTCTCTCTGCTTGGACTTTGTCACGTTGAATGTGGACCTCACTCTCACTTGGCGTTCCGAGCAGCGCGACAAAGTGCAAGGATCGTCCCAGGATTAGATCTGCCGGAAATGGATAGAGCCTCAAGTTCGATTCCCAGAACGTGATGTTAAGCCGTAGCTTGTCGAATACATCATGCCACTTGGCTAGCGTCCAATAGTTATACGGCAGGGAAACACCATGGCGTGCATTTCCGATCCAATCCATTAGCTGCAGCGTTAAATAAGCGAATGTTCCTTCGACGAGATGATCCTTGATAAGAATGGCTTGCCTCGCGACGCGAGCGGCGTCGCGAAGCAACGTTATCGGCTGGTCGGCGTGGTGGATTACGTCAACAAGCATCACAACGTCAAAGCTGTCCTTCCCATACGGTATGGACTTGCCGTCGAACGTCTCCACGAGCATCGCTGAATCTTTGCGTTGCCGGACATCAATTCCACAAATCGAAATATCAGATCGCTTATCCGAAATTAAGCGAGCGAGTCGACCGTCACCGCAGCCGACATCCAGCACTCTCGAATTGGATGGAATAAGCCTGGAACACCAACAGCTCAGGACCGACGTGCGTCTCTTATGGACGTATCGTCCGTGAACAGATTCGATTAAATCCATTTCCGTATGTCCCACGAATATTGGTGAAGAAACCGGACGACTTGGCACGAAAGGCCCGCGGCATGACGGTTGTCGTCCAGGCAAGTAGCCCAGCCTGCCAAAACCGGTCAGGGATCATTGATTACGGTGAAGGTCAGAACGTGATCAACCACAAATTCAGGCATCGGTGTTATCGAAAACTGGCTCATAGGCGCCGCTTCATTCCCAGAATACTGACGAAAAAACTTGAAAGTACGGTCTGAAAGCCCAGTGCGGTGAGCGTCGCGCCTGGAATGACCCAACGCATGGTGACGGCGTAATCGAGGCGGCCGAAGTGGGCAGCCTTCCATTGCCACACAGCTGCGCCTAACAAGATCAAGCCAGCTAAAAAGGCTAGGGCACCAATCGCCAGACCGCGTTCCAAATAGATCACTTTGAAGAACCGATCAATGCGCGGGTCCTTCGGCAGCAAACCTTCGCCGATAGCGAAAGACTTGGCGCAAATAGCGAACAGTACCGATTGATAACCCATCATAATCGCCAGGCTGGAAAACAACAGTGTGTGAGCGTCGAAGGTCACGCCGCCGATTGTCAATCCGGGCAATGCAACAGCATATCCAGCTAGTCCGAGCAGGGCGAAAACAAAACCCGGGACGAGAAAGAGCCAGCGCGGGCTAAACACGAGAAAGAAGCGCAGAGTGCGCCAGCCATCACGAACAGTCCGCAGGTGCGGCGCGTGCGTTTTGCGGCCGTCGGGATGAAGGGTGATCGGGATTTCGGTTATGTGGGCACCGTATAAACTGGCTTTAATAATCATTTCGGTGGCGAATTCCATTCCGTCGCACTGAAGCTCCAGGCGGTCGTACAGTTCCCGAGTGAATCCGCGGAGGCCGCAATAGACATCGTGAATGGGTGCAGCGAACATGTATCGGGCCATTCGCGAAAAGAGAGGGTTCCCGAACCAGCGGTGTGTGAACGGCATTGCGCCGGGTTGAATTTTTCCGCCTCCGCGCGGCAGGCGACAACCAGCGACCAATTCAAAGCCTTGCTGAAATTTTTCAACGAAGCGGTCCGTTTCTGAAAAATCGTAGCTCTCATCGGCATCGCCCATGATAATCCATTTTCCTGAAGCAGCTTGAATGCCGCCGCGCAGGGCGTTGCCATAGCCTTTCTTCTTTACATGAACAACGCGCGCTCCGAGTTTCTCCGCGATCTGCACTGAATCATCCTCGCTGCCGTTGTCGGCCACAAGAATTTCGCCGCGCGTGCCAGAACGTTCGATGCCTAGCAGCGCCTTCTCGATACATCCCCCGAGCGTCTCCGCCTCGTTCAAGCAAGGCATCACAATGGTCAGATCGATTGCATCAGCCATCCCAAAAAATCTACTTAAGGGAAGATGGTTTGGCGAGTGCTGTCATTGGCGAATATCAGAAGGAGTGCCGACAATTAATGATATGTCACGGGTCGTGTCGCCTTTTCCGGATGGTGCGGAACATCATGAGCGGCTGGAGTCTGAGCTCGGCAGCGCTCAGCGAGAAAGCGCCAGTGTTGACCTTTGCGACGTCGGTTACGGCATCAGTGTTTCCTACAGCCTTGCCATGTTTCCTCTAAACGCAAAAGCAAGCCAAGGTCGACGCAATCATCTTCAATGGTGACGCTTTCCTTCGTTGAAGTGCTCTTTGTTTTAGATCGGTCGCGATCGGACTTTGCGCGATTTCGCAGCTCGAACTTCGCGCGTAAACCCGCATCCTGTAACTTACGGTCGAATTCGCGATCTCAGCAAAGCCGCCTCTCATCTATATGCCGCAGAGCGTAAGGTCGAACTGAGGGTCTTTCCGGTTTCCGTGCGACTAGGATGATTCGCGCCATGTATTTGGCGAGGCCTTCCGCAGGCACTAGCTTCAACTGTCGAATTTCGCGGAATCCAACCAATTCCAAACACGTTGTCAGCACACTTCGACTCAAAGCCCAAAAGTTGGTCACGTCGTTGTTTTGCATGTACATAAAGCAGCAGAGATTGGCGTCTTCCGGGTGATCGAATACCTGGGTTTCCAAAGCGAGGTAACCGCCGGGCCGCAAGTTGTCGAAGGTGGTCCGGAGCGAGAGCACTGGATTCGGAAGATGATAAAGCGTGCCGAAGTGAAGGACGACATCAAACTCTTCTGGACGGCTGAATGTCTCCGCGCTCGCAACAAAGAATTCTGCGTTTACGTCAGCAAGCTCCGAGAGGAAACACGAGATTTCGACCCTTTTAGGCACGACGTCGATGCCAGTGCAACGAGTGCCGTACTTCATTGCCGCGTGAATACAGTTGTACCCGGCCCAGCAACCGATATCGAGCAATCTCCCGTCCGAGATATCTCGGAACGGAATGGCGGCCTCTACTAGGCCGAACTTGTTCAATGGCTGTTCAGAAAATGGGAAGTAGCGTTTGAAGTCTTTTGTCGAAATTCCGTTATCAAAATCGATCCGATGACCCCATGGCTCCCACATCCGGAGCTTTTCGCTTAGCGCCTCGGGTGTAAGCGTCGTGTGGAGGGTGAGAACGCCGTTTTCCATCGTATTTTGGCTAGTTGCGACGTCCGAGACAGACCACCCGAACGTCGAGGTTGCAGTATGCTATCGAATGTCCCGTTCTTCTTCAAAAAAAAGAATCTTGGTGAGGACGGTCTCGGCTCCAGTATTTGAGGCCTATTCATTGGATTCGTGAAATCACTGGCGAAAAGTTCGCTGGCGAACCGAAACAGTTTCGGCGATAAAGGCGAACTGCCATGGAACCCGCATCCGGGAATACAGTTCTGATCATCGAGGATGAACGCGATGTGGTCGATCTTCTCGCGCTCAACTTGCGCAAAGCCGGTTTCACCACCTCGACGGCGTCCGATGGCGCTGTCGGACTCGAGAAAGCGCGCAGCGAAAACCCAGCTTTGATTATTCTTGATCTCATGCTCCCGAAAATGCCTGGGCTGGAAGTTTGCAAAATTTTGAAAAGCGACCCGGGAACTCGCCAGGTCCCGATCATGATGCTCACGGCCAAGGCCGAGGAAGTCGATCGGATAGTCGGTTTGGAATTTGGCGCGGATGATTACGTCACAAAGCCGTTCAGTCCGCGGGAAGTGGTCCTACGGATTCGAGCGATCATGCGTCGAGGCGAGACGAAACAACACGACGAACGCCTGACAGCCGGTCCCATCACCGTTGATCCGGCGCGTTATGAAGTTTCTGTTAGTGGCAAGCGAATCAATCTCACCAGCCTCGAATTTAAACTTCTGCGCACGCTGATGCAGCGACGCGGTCGTGTCCAGGCGCGTGACCGCTTGCTTAACGACGTATGGGGTTACGAAAGTATCAT
>Ga0222622_10001135_pt1 | contig 10714 bp, 7 predicted proteins | sample PLM2_5_b1metaG_FD_177335 | JGI IMG/M metagenome (GOLD analysis project Ga0222622, IMG submission 177335) | Groundwater sediment microbial communities from an aquifer in East River, Colorado, USA - PLM2_5_b1 | ecosystem: Environmental > Terrestrial > Soil > Riparian zone | place: USA: East River... | reverse complement strand
GCGGTGGACGGATCCGCCGTGGGATAAATCGCCGCGGTGTTGATGACGATGTCGACGCCGCCGAACGCCAGAATCGTCTCGCGCAGCGCCGCGGCGATTGTCTCGCGCGAGGACAGATCGAGCGCCGCGACCATGCCCATCTCGGCTGAGGACCTCTGCCGCGCCTCCGCCCACGTGGCCTCGGCGCCGGCCGCGTTCTGGTCGGCGATGACGAGGTGCGCGCCGCGCTGGGCGAGCAGGAGCGCGACCTCGCGGCCGATGCCGCTGCCGCCGCCGACGACGAGCGCGATCTTGCGGCTGAACTCGCGCTCGGCCGGCATCCGCTGCAGCTTCGCCTCTTCGAGTGCCCAGTACTCGATCCGGAACGCTTCGCTTCTCGGCAGCGCGACGTAGTTGTGGAAGCTCGTGAACGCCTTGGCCTGATCCGGGCGGCGCGCCTGGGGCATCGCTGCCGGACGGGCGTCGCTCGCTTCGAGCGCCGTGGCGCCGGCCATCACGTGAACGGCGTTGACGAAGAACTCTGTCGTGATCCGCGCCTCGCGTTTGTCCTTGCCGAAGCCGAACACACCGAGCGCTGGAATCACGACGACCGATGGGTTCGAATCGCGGAGCGGGGGCGAATCCGCCTCCGCGCACGACCTGTAGTACGCCACGTAGTCGTCGCGGTAGCGGCCGATCTCGTCGGCGATGCGCTGCTGAAGCCGGGCGAGCTCTTCGTGTGCCGGGTCGAAGGCGACGAACATCGGACAGATGCGCGTCCGCAGAAAATGGTCGGGGCAGCTCGTGCCCATCTGGCACAGCTCAGCGGCCCAGGTCGAATTGGCGAACTCGAGCGCGTCGTCCGACTTGTCGTAGTGGGCGATGACCCGGCGGTTCGAGGACACGGCGCCGCGCAGGTGCGGAAGGAGCGCCGTCGCGAGGGCATCGCGATCGACAGCCGCCTTCACGCGGACGCCGCCGAAGCGCGGCCGGCCCGAGACGCGCGCGTGATCCTCGACGAACTCCCCCATCTGATCGATCGTCCTGATGCTGTTGACGTAGCAGCGCTCTTGCGTGTCGCCCCACGTGAACAGCCCATGGCTGCCGAGGAGGATGCCCTCGGCGCCCGGATGCGCTTCGACCGCCCGCCGCAGCATCATCCCGAGCTCGAAACCAGGCCGCTGCCACGGCACCCACGCGATGCGCCGGCCGTACCGCGCGTTGAACTCTTCCAGTTTCTGCTCGCCGTTGGCGCTGGCGGCGAGCGCGATGCACCAGTCCGGATGCAGGTGGTCGACGTGGTCGAACGGCAGAAACGCGTGCAGCGGGGTGTCGATTGACGCCGCCACGCGGTTCTCGCCGAACGCGCACAGCGGGTAGAAGGCGACCATCTCGTCTTCGTGGGCTTCACCGCGGTACCCGCCGATCAGCTGTTCGAGCTTGTCGAGGTAAAGCAGGGCGAAGCCGGAGGCGGCGATCGACCGGAGGTCGCCGCCGCTCCCCTTCACCGCCAGCACGCGCACTGGCTGGCCGGTCAGCGGGTCCGGCCACGTGAACTTCGAGCTGGTATTGCCGCCGCCGAAGTTCGTGATGCGCAGATCCGCGCCGAGGAGATTGGATCGGTATCGCAGGAGCTCCAGCGGATTCGCCGACAGCCTCGCGGCGTCCGCTTCGCTCCAGAGATTCTGTAGGTACTTCGTCGCAGTCGACGCCGTTTCAGGCACAGGTGAGCTCCACGTACTGTTGGAAGCGGCGATATTCGGCGGCCCACCGATCGGCGTCGATCGGTTCGAACCGTTCGACCGGAAACGAGCGATCGATGATCTGGCGCGCCTCCGACAGCGAGCCGACCGCGCCGGTCGCCATCATCTGCAACGCGATGTTGCCGAGCGCCGTCGCCTCCGCCGGCCCGGCGGTGACGGTGCGCCCGGTCGCGTTGGCGGTCCATTGCTTCAAGAATTGGTTGCGCGCCCCGCCGCCGACGATGCGAATCTCGTCGAAGCGGCGGCCGGTGAGCGCCTCGAGCGATTCGAGGACCGCCCGGTACTTGAACGCCAGGCTCTCGAGAATCGCGCGCGCGAACGCGTCCGGCGCGTCCGGCTCGGGCTGGCCGGTCATGCGGCAATAGGCGGCGATCGTCGCCGGCATGTCCGGCGGGTTCAGGAACGGCGGGTAATCCGGATCGATGAGCGACCGGAATGCCAGCCGCTCGTCGGCGGCGCCGGCGGCCAGCATCTCGTACGGCAGATCCTGCCCCTGCGATCGCCAGTGCGCCCGGCACGACTGCAGCAGCCATAGCCCGCCGATGTTCTTCAACAGGCGCGTCGTGCCGCAGACGCCGCCCTCGTTGGTGAAGTTCAGCGCGAGCGCGCTCGCGTTGATGACCGGCGCGTCCACTTCGGTGCCGAGCAGCGACCAGGTGCCGGAACTGAGGAACGCGGTCGTGCCGGTCGCCGACAACGAGGCGACCGCCGAGGCCGTGTCGTGGCACGCGGGCGCGACCACCGGTGTCCCGGCGAAGGTCGCGGACACGCTCGGCTGCAGCGGCCCGATGAGGGTGCCGGGTTCGACGAGCGGCTGCAGGAGCCGCGTCGGCAGCCCGATCTCCTCCAGCATCCGCCTGGCCCAGGTGCGCGTCCGGGCATCGATGAACTGCGTGGTCGTCGCGACCGTATACTCGGCCGTCAAGGCGCCCGTCAACCAGTAGTTCAGGAGATCCGGGATGGTGACGAGCGCGCGGGCCGCGTCGATCAGCTTCGGGGTCGCGCGGCAGGCCGCGAAGAGCTGATAGATCGTATTGATGGGCAGAAACTGGATGCCGGTGATCGCGTAAATCCTCTCCCGGCAGACGCGTTCGAACACCTCCTCCATCGCGCCGGCGGTGCGTCCGTCGCGATAGTGATACGGGTTCTCGAGCAGGTCGCCGCGCTCGCCGATCAAGGCGTAGTCGACCCCCCAGCTGTCGACGCCGATGCTGTCGAGGCGCGCCCCGTTCACGTCGAGCGCGCGCCGCATCTCCTGCCAGAGATGCAGGATGTCCCACTGCAGCGACCCGTTCTGGCGGACCGGCTCGTTCACGAACCGGTGGATCTCGCGGACGCCGAGCACGCCGTGATCCAGCGTGCCGAGCATCGCCCGGCCGCTTTCGGCGCCGAGATCGAAGGCGAGGAATTGCGCGGTCACGGTCTCACAGCGTCTTGAGCCAGATGTTGCGGAACTCGACCTTCATCGGCGGACCGACGTGCATCTGAAACCCGATCAGCCCGCCGAGCTGGCGGTTCTTCTGATCCTCGTCCACCACCATGCTCATGACGGCGCCGTTCAGCACCTGCGTGATCGTGCTGCCGCGGGCGACGAGGTGGACCTGGTTCCAGTCGCCGGTCTTGATGAGCGCTTTCAATTCGTCTGGCGTCCGCTGCAGGGTGCCGATGACCTGCGGCGGACCACTCTCCCCGATGAACGTCGCCTGGCCGCGCATCGCCAGAAACCCGCGTCCCCGCTCCTCGTAGATCTGCCCCGTGAACTGATTCTCGGCGTCGATGTCTGCCTGGTAACCCTTCATCACCCATTTGCCGACGTCTGCGCCCGCGGGCAACTGCACGCTGCGAATCTGGATGCCGCTGTTGGTCGCGCTCAGACGGTACTCGACCTTCAGCTCGAAGTCCTTCGGGGCGCCGCCGCGCCAGATGAGAAACGTGTTCTGCTTGACCGGATTCTCGGCCGAGCTCTCACCGGTCAACGCGCCATTGGCGGCGCGCCAGAACGCCGGATCGCCGTCCCATCCCTTCATCGACGAGCCGTCGAAGAGCGATTCGAACCCGGTGTGATCGGCCATCGCGAGCGGCGCCGGGCGCGGCGGCGGCGGACCACCGCGGCCGCGGCCCTGCGGCGCGCCTGGCGTCGCCTGCGCAGCCAGGGTCGCAGCGGCCAGCACGGTCATGGCGAACGCGTACTTCATGTCTACCCCACCTTTACGCTGGCTGCGGAAACGGTTTGCCACTGCCGGGTCGCGGCGGACTTCAGGATGGCGTCGGTGACGCAGTCGGTCGCCAGACCGTCGCGGAAGGTCGGCGGCGTCGACCGGCCCTCGCCGAGACCCTGCAGAAAGTCCGCGAACTGATGGATGAACGTGTGCTCGTACCCGATCTGCAGGCCCGGGACCCACCAGTGCTTCATGTACGGATGGTCGCTGTCGGTGATGTGGACGCTGCGCCAGCCGCGGACGCGTCCTTCATCGCGATGATCGAACCACTGCAGGCGGTGGAGATCGTGCAGGTCCCAGCGCGCCGACGCATGCTCGCCGTTGATCTCGAGCGTGTAGAGCGCCTTGTGCCCGCGCGCGTAGCGCGTGGCTTCGAAGAGCGCCAGCGATCCGTTCTGGAACCGCGCCAGGCACGCGCTCGCATCGTCGATCCCGACGGGTTCCTTCCGGCCCGTCTGCGTATGCGTGCGCTCTTTGATGAACGTCTCGGTCATCGCGGTCACTTCCGTGATCGACCCGTTCAGCCAGAGCGCCGTGTCGATGCAATGCGCGAGCAGGTCGCCGGTGACGCCGCTGCCTGCCACGCCGACATCGAGCCGCCACAAGCCCTCGCCGCCCTGGGGCAGGTCTGCCGAAATCGTCCAGTCCTGGAGAAACTGCGCCCGGTAGTGAAAGATGCGCCCCAGCGTCCCTTCATCGATCAGGCTCTTGAGGAGAACGACGGCTGGAACGCGCCGGTAGTTGTACCAGACCATGTTCGCGACGCCGGCGCCTTCGACCGCCGACACCATCGCCTGCGCCTCTGCGGCGGTTCGACCGAGCGGCTTCTCGCACGTCACCATCTTGCCGGCGCGGGCGGCGGCGATCGCGATCTCGGCGTGGGTATCGTTGGGGCTCGCGATGTCGACGAGATCGATGTCCTTGCGCTCGACGACGGCGCGCCAGTCCGTCTCGGCGGATTCGTAGCCCCAGGTGCCCGCGAAGGCGTGCACGCGACCGGCGTTGCGCGCGACGACGGCCTTCAGGACGGGCTGATACGGCAGATCGAAGAACCGCGGCGCCTGGAGAAACGCGTTGCTGTGGGTTTTGCCCATGAAGCCGTAGCCCACGAGCGCGATGTTGAGCGGCGTCTTGCCCATGGTCAGTTCCAGCCGTGCGCGTTGCGTACCGCGATCATCGTGCCGAGCACCCTCGTCCACGTGCCGGGCTGCATCATGGTGGCGTTCGGGAACATGCAACCGTCCCAGCAGATGTGCGCGAAGGCCTGGGTCGGCTTGCCGCTGTCGTCGCGCATCCAGAACCCGGCATGGCGGGCGACGTCCAGCTTGCCGTTCGGATCGTCCGGCAGGCAGTGACGTCCCGTCTTGTCGTGCGATCCCGACCCCTTCACCGTCGCGTCGTTCTGCGCGACGTGAAAGTCGTTCGTCCACGGCCTGAGCGCACGCGTCATCGTCTTCAGCGCCTCGTCCAGCGCCGCCGGACTGTTCCATTCGAACGTCTCCGGCAGCAGGCGATCTTCGGGCGCGTTGTAGCCGAGCGTGAACAGGAGCGTGTGCGCCATGTCGGCCTGAAAGCCGAGCGTCCTCGGGCGGTCGACCTGTTCGAGCAACTCGAGGTTGCGTTTCCAGCTGTGCATGCCGCCCCAGCAGATCTCTCCTTCGGCCGCGAGCCGTTCGCCGAAGCTTTCGGCGACCTCGCATGCCTCGCGGAAGGTCTGGGCGATTTTCTTCGTGTTGCCCCCCGGATCCTTCGCCCACTCCGCCGGGCTCGCCGCCGAGTCGATCCTGATGACACCAGATGTGCGGATGCCGACGTCGCGAAGGATCCTGCCGATCCGGCAGGCCTTCCGCACCTGGGTGACGAACTGTTGGCGCTCGGCAGCGTCGCCCATCGCCGAGCCGCCGCCGGTTGGCGGCCAGACCGGCGCCACCAGCGAGCCGACGGCGAGACGGCGCCCGCGAATCCGATCGGCGAGCCGCTTCACCTCGTCGTCGCTCGCGTCGATGCTGACGTGCGGATCGAAGAGGAACAGATCGACGCCGTCGAATCCGACGCCGTCGACCGATGCGTTCGCGGTGAGATCGAGCATCGTGTCGAGATCGATGGGCGGTTCCGAGTCCGGCCCTTTTCCGACGAGGCCGGGCCACATCGCGTTGTGGAGAGCGGGAAACCTGTGCTGTGACGCGCCGCTCATGACTACCTCCGCGTTACCGCCGGCGCGTCGCGCGCAGCGGCTCGGCGTCCGGATTGCCGGGACCAAAATGCTTCAGGATCACGAGCGGGTCCGTCTCGCTCGTGTTCTCGACCCGCACGCCGGCCTGCGCGGCGCCGTGGGTGACGAAGAGCTCGTCCTCGGTCATCTGTCCGTAGCGGATCATCGACGGCGTCGACACACCATGCGCGCCGAATCGGCCGTGTCCCTGTGTGAGGATCAGGCCGTACGCGGCAGCGTCGCGAATGGTCGCCGTGCGCTTCGGCAGGACCGTCAACTCTTTTGCCGAGTAGTGCGGCGTGCCGTAGCAGACCCATTGCTCGCGGTAACCGTCGGGCTCGGTCTCGGCCGCCGGGCACACCGGTGTCGGGAAGACACGGTTCGAGCTCGCGAATTCAGGATTCACGTTCGCGTCCCAGTCGAGCATGCCGACGATGTAGTCGAGATCGTGGTGGCGCTCTTTCGGCACGTCCTTGGTCAGCAGGGTCCAGTCGATGATGCGCCCGTCGACCTCGGACTGAAACATTGCGAAAACGTCGCTGTTCACCTGTGGCTCGTAGGTGACGAGCGACCCGGGCGCGTGCAGGATGCCCGGATCGATCTGCCAGCCGGTCCCGGGCTGCAGCCTGAAAGCACGGGAGAGGAAGAGAATCCCGTTGTCGCCTTTGTTCCAGTTCTCGAGGCACCGCCGGATGTCGTCCTTCGTGGTCCCCGGCTCGAGACCCATGAACGTATACGGAAAGTCGTTGTCCAGCTGGTTGTACTGCGGCGGAAAGTAGTACGCCTCGGGCTTGCCGCGGCGGCCGACGCGCGCAGCATCCTCGTCGCGCTGGTGCATGTGGTGAGGAATCGGCCCGAGGTTGTCGAAGAACTTGCAGAGCAGGTTCCAGCCGCCGTCGCGCTTCATCACGGCCGACCCGATGAGCAGGTCGCCGGCGGCTTCCACAGCGTCCTTCAAGAGCAGCCGCGAGCCGTCGCGGAGCCGGACGTAACTCAGCCCCTCGTCGGGTGGGGTGCCGGGGCCGTTGTCCGCGTTCGTGGTCGACGAGAACCACCGTTCGTTGATGCCGCCCCGATGCCCGCCGAGCGCATAGAGGTCGTCCGGGTGGAGCTTGAGACGGCGGCCAGGCAGCATGAAGGTGCGCGGGACCCAGGCGGGCTCGAGGCGAAGGATGCCCGAGCCGGCGTCGATAGCTTCCTGAACCGTCGCGCGATTGACCATGCGTAGGGGGCCTCATCCGGCCGAAGCGGCGTGTCCCGGTTGGTGACGATACTGCGCGCGCCGGATGACGGCAAGGTTCACGACCGACCGCCTGCCTATTTCACTCTGAAAGACGGGTGCGCCGGCAGCGTGGGCACGGTTAATTGGCTGAGAAGCCACGCGATTGACGCGAGATACGTCGCGCGCCAGCGCGTATCGGCAAGGCAGACTCCCAAGTCGGTGTTGCGCGATGCAAAACAACCAGACCCTGCCGGTACGGCGTCGTCGCGCCTGGTCATCGGGGCGCCTCGCCGCCCTCGGTGCGACGCCGGCCTTTCACCACGGGCGGCTAGAACACGATGCGAGTCTTCTGTGCCTCGACCTTGGCAGCGTCGAGCCCGGGAATCTTCTGCAAGTCGTCGAGGGTCTTGAAGTCCCCGTTGTCGGTCCGGCGGGTGATGATCGCCTCGGCAACGCTCGAGGGGACGTCGAGGGCGGCTTCGAGCTCCTTCGCCGTCGCCTTGTTCACCTTGATCGGCGAGAAGTGCTTCGCCAGGTAGGTGAGAATCTGATCGAACTCCTGCTCGCTCGCCTCCGCGCCGAAATGCGCCATCTGATCGATGACGTCCGACCATTCCTGGCGGGTACGCAAGGTCTGAATCACGCTTTCGGCCGTGTGGCAGTTGCTGCAGACTTTGAGCAGGGCGCTCTTGCCCGTGGTCTCGGGAAACGTGTCGTGCGCGGTCGTCGACGCGGGCTGCGCCGTCGCCACGGCGGTGACGGCGGCGAATGCGAAGGCGGACGTGAGCGCGGCGAAGGAGGCGCGCCTCATGAATCGCATGATAACGCGAACGCCGCAGCGCGTAGCGCGACGCCTTCAGCCGGGCGGCCGGCCATGACCCACCGAGCGCGAAGGCTTCAGCCGAGCGACGGGCGCGCGCATAATGACTACCCATGTCCGCTTCGCACGAGTATCGCGGCCGGCGCGCGGCTGTCGTCGAAGACGACGACGTGCGCGTGACCGTGCTCGAAGAGGGCGGCCACATCGCGGAGATCTTCGACAAGCGATCGGGCGTCAACCCGCTCTGGACGCCGCCGTGGCCCTCGATCGAGCCGTCGACCTTCACCCCGGCGCACCGCGCCGAGTACGGCGCCGGCGCTGACGCGCCGCTGCTCTCCGGCATCATGGGGCACAACTTGTGCGTCGACATCTTCGGCGGACCATCAGACGAGGAAGCCGCGGCCGGGCTGACACCGCACGGCGAGGCGTCGATCGCGCGGTACGAGATTGGCGTGACCGGCCGGACGATGACGATGGCGGTGGAGTTGCCGCTCGCCGCGCTTCGCGTGGAACGCGAGATCGAGCTCTTCGGCAGGGCGCTGAAGATTCGCGAGCGCATTGACAATCTGACCGGCTGCGATCGGCCGATCGGCTGGACCGAGCACGTCACCCTGGGTCCGCCCTTCCTCGAGAAGGGCCTCACCGAGTTCCGCGCCTCGGCGACGCGGTCGAAGGTCTTCGAGCGCGCGTTCGGGCGCGACGACTACCTCGTCCCCGGCGCCGTGTTCGACTGGCCGCTGGCGCCCCGCGCCGATGGCGGCGTCGCCGACCTGCGCCAGTTCACGAGCGCTGCCGCATCCAACGCCTACACCGCCCACCTGATGGACGCGTCAATCGACGATGCGTTCTTCGTCGCATTCTCGCCGAGGCTGCGCCTGGCGTTCGGCTACGTGTGGACACGGCGGGATTTTCCGTGGCTCGGGATCTGGGAGGAGAACCACAGCCGCACCCACACCCCATGGAACGGCGGGACGCTGACGCGCGGGATGGAGTTCGGCGCGTCGCCGATGCCGGAATCGCGGCGCGAGATGATCGACCGCGGCCGACTCTTCGAGGTGGCCACCTACCGGTGGATTCCGGCGAAGAGCCGCGTCGAGGTCGAGTACTCGGCCATCCTGCGCGACGCCGCTTTGGTGCCGGAAATTCTCGAGCGGCCATAATGGTTCTGCCCACGCGGTGCTGAACGGCTGAGGTACGACGATCCCGCGGTGATGAGGAGCCGGCGGGGCGCGCACACAATTGGTCCGCTTTTTGAAGAGTTCGAACCGAGGAGTGCCGTTCCGTTCGATGCCCACCCGCTCACATCGTCGCAGCAAGCCACGCAAATCCATCGCGCCGCCCGATCTCGCGAAGGTGCCGACCGGCATCGAAGGCTTTGACGAGGTCACCGGCGGGGGCCTGCCGCAGGGCCGGCCGACGCTCATCTGCGGCGGCCCGGGCTGCGGCAAGACGCTGTTCAGCCTCGAATTCCTGATTCGCGGCGCCCTTCACGGCGAACGCGGCGTGTTCGTGACTTTCGAAGAGACCGAAGCGGATCTGATCAAGAACGTGCGCTCGCTCGGTTACGACCTCGCCGCTCTCATAAAGCGAAAGCTGCTGGCGATTGAATACGTGCGGGTCGAGCGGTCCGAGATCGAGGAGACTGGCGAATACGATCTGGAAGGGCTGTTCATCCGGCTGGACGATGCCCTGCGCTCGATCGGCGCGCGCCGCATCGTGCTCGATACGATCGAATCGATTTTTGCCGGGCTCACCGATACCGGCCTGCTCCGCGCCGAGTTGCGGCGGCTGTTTGCCTGGCTGCGCGCGCGCGGCATCACGGCGGTGATCACCGGTGAGCGTGGCATCTCCACGCTGACGCGCCAGGGCCTCGAGGAGTACGTCTCCGACTGCGTCATCCTGCTCGACCATCGCGTGACCGATCAGATTTCGACCCGCCGCCTGCGCATCGTGAAATATCGCGGCTCGAGTCATGGGACCAACGAGTATCCCTTTCTGATCGATCGGCGCGGGATGGCCGTGCTCCCCATCACCTCTCTCCAGCTGCTCCACACGGCCACTTCCGAGCGGATCTCGACCGGCCTGGCGTGGCTGGACGAGATGTTCGGGGGCAAAGGCTACTTCCGGGCGAGCAGCGTGCTGATTTCGGGGGCCGCCGGCACCGCCAAGACGAGCATCGCCGCGCACTTCATGGACGCGGCGTGCCGCCGCGGCGAGCGGGCGTTATGTTTTCAGTTCGAGGAATCGCCGGCCCAGTACACGCGCAACATGCGATCGATCGGCCTGGATCTGGATGCGTGGGTGACCAAGGGCAGGCTCCATATCCACGCGGCGCGCCCGACCTTGTACGGCCTTGAATTCCACCTGGCCACGATGCACCGCGACGTCGACACGGTGAAGCCATCGGTGGTCGTCGTCGACCCGCTCTCGAGCTTCACCGGCGGCAGCTTCGGCGAGGTCAACAGCATGGTGATGCGGCTCATCGACTTCCTCAAAGGG
>Ga0222622_10001133_pt1 | contig 10721 bp, 9 predicted proteins | sample PLM2_5_b1metaG_FD_177335 | JGI IMG/M metagenome (GOLD analysis project Ga0222622, IMG submission 177335) | Groundwater sediment microbial communities from an aquifer in East River, Colorado, USA - PLM2_5_b1 | ecosystem: Environmental > Terrestrial > Soil > Riparian zone | place: USA: East River... | reverse complement strand
GACCCAACCGGGCGAGACCGACGGGTTCACTTCGCGGCGGCACCTCGAGCTCGTCCGGCATTACGCCCCCGCCATCGATTTTGATTACGTAATTGTCAACGATCATCCGATCAGCCCCGCCCAGGCAGAGAAATACGCCGGCGAAGGCGCCGAACAGATCGGCGTTCACGGTTCCATGTCGCCGAAAGCCATTGAGGGGGCCGAGATCGTTTATGGTAATCTGTTGGACGAAGGCGATAAGGTACGACATCATCCTGGAAAGTTGGCCCAGGTCGTCCTTTTATGTGCTTTGCAGCCGCGTGAAACCTTATTTCCGGTTTAATAGTAATTCGTGAGATCTGATCTGGATATTCTCATTCTCGCAGCCGGGCTGGGGACGCGAATGAAGTCGAACCTCGCCAAGGTCCTTCATCAGCTCGACGGCCGTCCGCTGGTTAATCATGTCTGTGAGACAGCCCTAAAACTCTCGCCCCGAAAGATCTATGTCGTTGTCGGGCACCAGGCGGACGAAGTAAAGGCCGCTGTTTTGAGCGAATTTGACGCCGGCATGTTCGAGTTCCCCGTCCAGCGCCAGCAGCTCGGGACCGGAGATGCTGTAAATGCTGCTCGTGAGCATCTGGCGTCTGTCGATTCGACTCTGCTCGTTCTCTCCGGCGACGTTCCCATGATCCGTGTCGAGACGTTGCAGTCTTTGATCTCAACACATCGGGAATACCATGGCCGCGGAGCCTCTTGTACGGTGTTGACCGTAAGTCTCGACGATCCGTCCGGTTACGGCCGTGTCATTCGCAGCGACAGTGACGATTTTGAAAGGATAGTGGAACAAAAAGACGCGACACGTGAGCAGTTAATGGTCGACGAGATCAACTCGGGCATTTATTGCTTTGACACCGCAAAACTGTTTGACGCTCTTACACGGATCGGCAACAACAACGCCCAGCATGAGTATTATTTGACGGACGTCCCGGGTATCTTTAGTACTGAGGGCGGGGATGTGGCGATCTTCCATTCGGATGATCCCCATGAGGTCGAGGGCGTCAACGACCGGCGACAACTGGCGGCGATCGAGGCCGAAATTCGAAAAAGCACCGTCGAGCGGCTGATGATCGAGAGCGGGGTAACGTTCATTGATCCCGCGAGTGTCTACATTAGCTCGCGTGCCGCTATCGGCCGCGATACGGTGATTCACTCCGCCGTAACCATTGAGGGAAACACCCGCGTTGGCGAAAACTGCCTGATCCGCTCAGGCACTCGGATAAAAGAGTCCGTTATCGGCAACAATGTCGAGGTTCGTGACAATTGTACGATCAGAGATTCAGAGGTCGGCAACGGTTGCACGCTCGGCCCGATGGCACATCTTCGCGGCCACGCCGTGATGCAGGATGCTGCAAAGGTCGGCAACTTTGTCGAAATGAAGAAGAGCAATCTCGGCCCGGGTTCCAAGGCGAGCCATCTCACTTATTTAGGCGACGCGACGATCGGCAAAGACACCAACATCGGTGCCGGCACGATCACCTGCAACTACGACGGCAAGAACAAACACGAGACCCACATCGGCGACAACGTAAAGATCGGCTCCGATACGATGCTCATCGCCCCGATAAGCGTCGGCGACCGTGCGGTAACCGGAGCAGGCAGCGTGGTTACCAAAGACATTGAACCGGACACCCTCGTTGCCGGCGTTCCCGCACGAGTCTTAAAGCATTTCAAAGAGACTCGAGAATAACGATTCGGAAGGATAATTGTGGCTCATTCGGTGTGATAAAATAGACGGGATGAGTTCAAAGGTGACCAAAAAAACCGGAAGGAACCTTAAAGCTATTCGCGAAGTAAGTATCGAGCGGCCTGAGCGCAAGGTACTAAGCCCGAAGGAATCGCTTAAGCGGATGAAGGATTTCGAGAAAAGGAAGGACGAATTCATTGCCTCTATCCGTAAGAGCAAGGGTTGAGATCTATCTGCCTGACCAGCCTATCCCGATCTATCAGGACCTTCTCCAAACAATAATCGACGAATTTACCGCTTCATTTGGTGGATGCACTCTTTTAAGAAATGTGGACGGTTACTATCTGTCAACGTTTGGACAGACCATAGCTGATCGGATAATCATCGTTTACTGTGATACGCCCTTAGATTTTCATGAAAACCTGGATGCCCTGGCGCGATACACCGAAAGGTTAAGAGAATATGTGTATAGTGCCTTAGACGAAGAAGAAGTGCTCGTTTCGGTGTTGCCGGTTTACCATTCACAATAGTTATATGTGCGGAATAGTCGGATACGTAGGAAATAAACAAGTTGTCCCGTTGATCATCGATGGGCTCAGAAAGCTCGAATATCGCGGTTACGATTCGGCCGGTATCGCCGTGGTTGATGGCGACCATCATATGGAACTGCGTCGGGCCGAGGGCAAGCTTCGTAATTTGGAAGAGTGCATCAGACTCAGCCCGCTCGATGGCAATTACGGGATCGGCCATACCCGCTGGGCGACGCACGGACGTCCCACCGAGGAGAACGCCCATCCTCACCGCGATCAATCCGGCAAGGTTGTTGTCGTCCATAACGGCATAATCGAGAACTACCTGACTCTTAAGGAACGTCTGCAGGCCGAGGGGCATGATTTCAAAACGGAGACAGATACCGAGGTCGTAGCGCATCTTATCGGCCATTATATCGACCATGAAGGTTTATCGCTCGAGCTTGCCGTCCGCAAAACCGTCAAGGAACTGAAAGGGATCTTTGCCTTATCGATCATTTCGGTAGAGGAGCCGGACACTATAATTTCTGTACGTGAGGGGCCGCCGGTCGTGATCGGCTTGGGGGACGGCGAGTTTTTTGTAGCGTCTGATATTCCACCGATCCTACAGCACACTCGCGACGTCTTCTTTCTCGGTGATCGTGAGATAGCTGTGCTTACAAAAGATTCCGTACGCGTGACGGACTTTGACGGGAACGTTCTCGAACCCAAACAGCAGCGGATCACCTGGGACCCGATAATGGCTGAGAAAGGCGGGTTCAAGCACTTCATGCTCAAGGAGATCTATGAACAGCCGCGGGCGGTCCGGGATACTTCGCAGGGACGTGTCTCCCTGGACAACGGCAAGGTCTATCTGGACGCCATGGATATCTCGGACGACGAACTTAAAGCCCTGACCTCCATCAAGATCGCGGCGTGCGGAACTTCCTGGCACGCCGGCCTGGCTGGCAAGTACATGCTCGAAAAGCTTGCTCGTGTGCCGGTCGATGTCGATTATGCCTCCGAATTTAGATATCGCGATCCTGTCCTCACAGAAACCGACCTGATCATAGTAATCTCGCAATCAGGCGAAACGGCGGACACGATCGCCGCTATGCGCGAAGCCAAGCAGGCTGGGTGCAAGATCCTCGCGATCTGCAATGTCCAGGGCTCGATGATCACCCGCGAGGCGGACGGTACGATATTGACACACGCTGGTCCCGAGATCGGCGTCGCTTCGACCAAGGCATTTACATCGCAGATGGTCGCACTGTATCTCTTTGCCCTCCACCTGGGACAGCTTCGAGGCAAGATCGATGAACCCAAAGCCAAAAAGCTCGCCCAAGACCTGGCAGAACTTCCGCTAAAGATCGAACAGCTATTGAATGAGGCTGAGTCGATCGACGATCTCTCGAAAGAGTTTTTCCGCGTGCAGGATTTTCTCTATCTAGGTCGCGGCATCAACTTCCCGGTGGCCCTCGAGGGTGCGTTAAAGCTCAAAGAGATCAGCTACATTCACGCCGAGGGCTATCCGGCCGGCGAGATGAAACACGGTCCCAACGCTTTGATCGATGAAAAACTTCCGGTTGTTGTGGTCAACACTTGCGAGAAGGGTGATGCGGGCAGCGAGCTTAGATACGAAAAAACACACTCGAACATAGTTGAGGTAAAAGCGCGTGACGGTATCATCGTTTCCGTCCTGACCGAGGGCGACACGATGAGTTCTAAGGTTTCGAATCACGTGATCGAGATCCCTGAAACGTCGGACCTGCTCGGCCCGATCCTCTCGATCGTGCCATTGCAGCTGCTCTCTTATCACATCGCGGTTCGTCGCGGCTGCGACGTGGACCAGCCGAGAAATCTTGCGAAATCAGTAACCGTGGAGTAACGGAACGCCGCCACCCTGCGGCGTTTTTTGCCTATGAGAGCCATTGTCGTTCGGGAGTTTGGCGACCCCGAGGTCATGATACTGGAGGATGCGGAGACACCACACCCATCGGGTTCCCAGATCCTCGTCCGCATTCATGCTATCGGGGTCAATCCTGTAGAGACCTACATCCGCAGTGGTAACTATCCGAGCAAACCCGAATTGCCGTATACCCCTGGAAAGGACGCTGCAGGCGTAGTCGAATCTGTCGGTATAGATGTCACGAGATGGCGACCCGGCGACCGTGTTTACACCGCCCAATCCATTACCGGAACATACGCCGAATACACCCTATGCGAAGAGAACGACCTCGGGCGATTGCCGGACAACGTTTCCTTTGAAGAAGGGGCGGGGATCTGGACCCCATATGCTACGTCCTATCGCGCTCTTTTTCAGAAAGCTAAGTCAAAAGCGGGCGAGACGGTACTGATCCACGGGGCATCGGGCGGCGTGGGCATTGCCGCTGTCCAGTGGGCGAAACACGCCGGCCTTACCGTCATCGGAACGGCCAGTTCAGAGAAGGGCAAAGCTCTTGTAATGGATCAGGGTGCGGATGCCGTTTTTGACCATTCGGCCGCCGGGTATTTTGAGCTGATCAAAGAGTTCACCCAAGGCAAAGGCGTTGACGCAATAATCGAGATGCTGGCAAATGTAAATTTGCTGAGGGACTTCGAAGTGCTTGCAATGTTTGGCCGGATAACCGTTGTGGGAAATCGCGGCAGCCTCGATTTCAATCCGCGGGTGATCATGGGAAAGGACGCGACAATTTACGGCATGGCCCTTTATAACTCACCGCAGACGGACCGGGATGAGATTCATACCGCTATTTACGACGGGCTTAGCAAAGGCTATCTCGAACCCATTATTCGCAAAACCCTTTCGTTGTCAGAAGCACCTTTGGCACACCATGAGGTGATAGAGAAAAAGGCATTTGGAAAGGTAGTTTTAGTGCCTTGACATCAAACAACTGCCGGCGCATTTTGCAATGACCTGGCCCCTTCTAAAACTTCAAAAACCTGCAGGGCATATTTAACATTTCCGAACGGAGCCGAAACCTGCACGCCTTGTATTACGTCACGAACCGCAACGAGGGATTCACGGGCTATTGTGATTCCTTCTTCGCGTGCCTCCTCTTTCCCTTTCTCCGATGCGTCGCGCATGCGCTCCAGGATCTCCGGCGTGACGTTAACGCCTGGGACTTCGTTATGCATAAATTCAGCATTCCGAAAGCTGATCAGCGGCCAGATACCAGCGACGATGGGAATGCGAACGTGGGGTATCATATCCAGGAACCGTTTCAACTGGTCAGTATCAAACACAGGCTGCGTGATCGCATACTCGGCACCTGCCTCGACCTTCCACTCGAACCGTCGGATCTCTTCGTCCATATTTACAGCTCCGGGGTTTACTCCGACCCCGATCGAAAATGCCGTGGGTTTACCGATGGGATTATTGCCGAGGTCGAGGCCATGATTCAGCTTATTGACCATATTTGTCAGGCCGATCGCATCGATATCAAAGACCGCTGTCGCATCGGGGTAGGGCCCCATCTTTGGCGGGTCGCCGGTGATAACTAGCAGATTGTGAAGCCCAAGAGCAGCAGCTCCGAGCAGATCGCTCATCATTCCAAGTAAATTGCGGTCGCGGCAGCAATAATGAAGTACAGCCTCGATGCCTATTTCTCGTTCGACGAGAACAGCGGTGGCTTGGGCGGACATACGCGTTTGCGCTCGAGGGCCGTCGGGTATGTTGACGCCATCAACTCCGGCGTCCTTCAGCAGGCGAATAGCGTTGAGTGTCTTCTGCGCATCGCAGCCCTTAGGGGGCAGCACCTCGACAGACCTAACAAACTCTCCGCGGGCAATCTTGGCTGACCATCGCGAACGCTCCTCGGCAGGCACAACCTGTACATCCTCTGGCTTGAGTTCGGCGACCGTAACAGGCGTCGTGGCGAATGAACGCGCTGAGGTCCGAGGGCTGACAGAACGTATGCCGTCAGCGATTAGTTTGATATGTGTCGGCGTTGTTCCACAGCAGCCGCCGACAAATTTGGCACCAGCCTGTACGAACCGCCGCGAGAATTCCGCCATGTATTCCGGCGAGCCCATGTAAAATTGGCGACCCTGTACATCGCGGGGGAGCCCGGCATTTGGCTGGGCCGATAAAGGTTTGTCCGTCACTCCACGCATCATTTCCAACGCATGCAGAACGTGCGTTGGTCCCATTCCACAGTTTAGTCCGATGACATCTACATCGAGTTCGTCCAGCTTTTTCGTAAAAACCTCGGGCGATGTTCCGAATGTAGTTTTGACGTCTGCCTGGATCGTCATCTGGGCAATTACCGGCAGGTCAGAGACCTCGCGGACGGCTCTGATGGCTTGCTCTATAGCCTCGAGTTCGGAAAAAGTTTCAAGGATGAACAGGTCGACGCCGCCCTCCAGTAAGCCTTCGACCTGTTCCTTGAACATGTCTTTGGCTTCATCAAAAGAAGTCGGGCCGTAGGGTTCCATACGCAAACCCAGCGGTCCAACAGCTCCGGCAACAAAGACCTTATCGCCGGCAGCCGCACGCGCGATGCGGGCGGCCGCGATGTTAATTTCACGAAGCTTGCTTTCTAATCCATAAGGTTGAAGTTTGTGACGGGTAGCCCCGAACGAGTTGGTCTCGATGATGTCGGCTCCGGCATTTACATATTCCTCGTGGACCTCACGAACCAGATCAGGAGCGGTCAGGTTCAGCTCGTCGTAACTTCGGTTGATATAAACGCCCTTGTCATATAAACGCGTGCCGACCGCGCCGTCAAAAACGTAGATATTGTCGGACTCTAGAAGCTCTCGAAAGTTTTTCATAAAACAAAAAGCCTCGCTAAACAGCGGGGCTTTTCAAAACCGGTTTGTCCTGGGCTGTTTAGCAGTTTATTTAACGTGGTCGCAAGTCGCATTAACTCACCACGATATTAGATATGATGATGTGCTTTTGCCGTTAACGTGTCAAGCCAAACTGTTAAGGCAGCAATTTCCCAAAAAGTGCATAACCCGCCTTGGGGCCCGATAGCTCGAGGCGCCAGTGCGTATAGTCAGCCGAGCTGTCACAACCGTTACCGCGTCCTTGAAAAACAAGAAAATAGCTTGTTGGCTTTACGACGTCCATTCGGAAAAGCCCCGTTCCGCTTCGAACAACGCCCTTGAACCGAAGCTCTTTATAAAGTCCTGTTTCAGTGCCGGGTTCATTATCGTGAAGATCACCTTGAACCGCACCATTGTTTGCGACATTGGAAGGAACAACGTCCCCTCGTTGGCGCCCGACTTTAACGTAAAGGTCCATGCCTTATTAAGAAATTTTTCGACGACGTTAAGGTCGAACGGAGTGGCTGTTTCTTCGAACTTTCGAAAGACGTCGAGCCCCTTTATACCGTCAAATCCGGCCTCACTTTCGTAAAGGTTGCCGACCCCGTCAAATTTAATTTCTTCTAAAGTTGCCAGTTCATAGTCTGTCGGCCGCCCTGTAGATATCTGGTAATAACCTGGGTCGACACAGCATGCACAGGCCATTACGGAAATAGCTGCCGATAATATGCAAACCAGCAACCCAACAAACATAGTCATTTTTCTAACGATCATAGATTGTTCTCCGAATATTTATCTACGCTGACATTTCCTGCAAAAATATGTCGAGCGGCCGCCTTGTTTTAGTCTTACTATCAATTCATGACAATTTCTACAACGCAGTTTTTCTCTATCATAAACATACCAGCCAGCACCTGCTGAGCCGCTGAAATAATTGCCTTCCAGGTTCTGCGGGTCCACCGGCCTGCCCGACCCGTATGAGATAGCCTCGGTCAGGACGGCTTGTATGCTTTGGTGCAGGCGATGCGCGCCTGGCTTTGTAACTTTATTAGCAACTTTTCGGGGATCCATACCCGCGGCGAACAACGCCTCGCACGCGTATATGTTTCCGATGCCGCACACTTTGGTTTGATCGATCAGGAATTCTTTCAGATTGCGTTTTGACGCACGCGTCGCCCTATACAGATATTGCGACGTGAAATCGCCGGACAGCGGCTCGGGCCCGAGTTTCTTTAGTTCCGTCGCCTCATAAAGCTGGCCGGTTTCCACCACTTTCATAAGCCCAAAATGCCGCTGATCATCAAAAACAAGGCGTTGGCCATCGTCTAAGTTGAAAACAGCGTGGGTGAACTTTGGGTCTTCAGCTTCGGCTGCGAGGATCGAGAATCGCCCGCTCATTCTGAGGTGCACGATCAGCGTCTTGCCGCCACTGAGGTCAAATAGAACATGCTTTCCCCGTCGATGTACAAAATTAACAGATGAATTGCGAAGTTTCTTTGCGAACAGAGAAGGAGCGATGTCAGGCGCGAGCCGCGGCCGCAGCAGCTTTGCCGAGATGATCTTCCGTCCGCTCACTAAAGTATTTAGCGATCTCGAGATCAGTTCGACCTCTGGCAATTCAGGCATCTATTAATGAATTAGACCTTTGTATAGTCCGTAAGAGTTGTTTTGTCGCCCAGGACCGAGCCCGGCCCAACGATGGCGTTTCGGCCGACATGGCAACTCCGGCCGATTATCGCACCTCTTATTTCGGCGGCGCCTGAGATCCGAGTGTGCGGCCAGATCACAGAGTTCTCGATCACCGCCCGTTCCTCAACATTTACCCCGGCCCCGATCACCGACCTCAGAATGGTCGCACCAGGTTTCACAACGCAATCTTTGCCGATTATGGAAACGCGATCGATCTCTGCCCGCGTGGCGATCTCGACGTCCTGGTCCGCTTCGAACTTAAACGGTGCGATCTTTCCATCCAAAAAATCCTGATGTGCCGACAAGTAGCTCTCGGGCGTGCCGATGTCGCGCCAATACTCACCTGTTATTGAATAACCGAAGAACGGCAGCCCGCGTTCAAGAATATCAGGGAAAACGTCGTACTCGAATGAACGGTTTACGTCTTTGGCGATGATGTCCAGAATTGCCGGTTCGAGGATGTAAATACCCGCATTTATGGTATTTACATTTAATCGAGCCAACTCGTCCGGCTGCGGTTTCTCAACAAAACGCTGAACACGGCCGTCATCTCCGGTCACGACGATGCCGTATCTCGACGGGTCGTTGACCGGAGCCAGAGTGATCGTCGCCGCCGCGGAATTGGCCTGATGTGTCTCGATTACCTTGGCGATATCGAGATCTGTAAGGATATCGCCGTTAAAAACGACGGTGGTCTCTCTTATCCCACTTGCAGCAAACTTAAAGGCGCCGCCTGTTCCCATCGGCGACGGCTCGGTAACGTATTGCAGATTTACGCCATACTCGCTGCCGTTGCCGAGGATGTGTTGTATCTTGTCGGGTTGGTAGCTTAGCGACAGTGTAATGTCGGTAATGCCGGCCTTTTTCAGGACCTCGAGCTGGTAAAGCAGAAAGGGACGATTCATCACCGGAACGATCGGTTTTGGGGTATAAACGGTCAGTGGGCGCAGCCGTGTTCCCTTTCCCCCTGCTAAAATTAGTGCCTGCATAACTACGGTATTGCCGCGATCAAAATAAGAGACTAAGTAAACCAGGTCTGAAAATCAAAGCCTAGCCTCTGAAATCGTGTGTTGTACTTGGTTATACATTGCCAAAAAATCTTGACAGCAACTCAAATAGAATGATAGATTTGTCGATACAGGTTCGCAGCGGTTAAACCTGCGGACTCCCTCAGCAAACCTAAAATTTTCCAGCGTGCCCGACTGACCTGAAAAGTAGATCCGTCAACGATAAAAATGGGTTTTGATAAAGCAAAGGCGATGCGCAATGCAGAACGGTATGTTGCGCAGGGCAAGATACGCTCTGCGATAGCCGAGTACCGGACGGTCGTCGAAAACGATCCGCGCGATATCGCTACATTAAACATGCTGGGCGACCTGTACGCCAAAAATGCGGAAAACAACCAGGCGGTCAACTGTTACCTGCAGGTTGCGGATCATTACAATACCCAGGGATTTGCCCAAAAGGCGATCGCCATCTACAACAAGGTTTCGCGCATTCAACCCGAATCTATCGAGGTGTCGGCCAAACTTGCGGAATTGCACAAGGTAAAAGGTTCGCTCGCGGAGGCCCGGGAACATTACACGACGCTCGCGGAGCATTATCAAAAGAAAGGACGGCGGCTCGAGGCTCTGGCGATGTGGAAGCAGATCGCCATGCTAGACCCTAACAATACCGAGGTTTGTTTGAGCCTCGCTGATTCCTTTTTCAAAGAAGGGCAAAAAGAAGAAGCGGTCGAGGCCTATGCCGACGCTGGCGGCCGTTTCAGCAGAAAGAACCAACACGAAGATGCGATCAAAGCTTTAATGAAAGGCTTTGACATCAAGTCCACGGACATGCGCATCCTGGAGGGATTGGTGACTGCCCATACCGCACTTGGACGGGCAGGCAAGGCTGTCTCACTGCTCGAAGAGATCCTCGAGAACGAACCATACAATCGCGACGTTCTGTACCTGCTTATTGACTGCTGCATCGACTCGCAAAATGCGGCCGGGGCAGAAAAGGCCGTTACGAGGCTTGTCGAAATA
>Ga0222622_10001130_pt1 | contig 10728 bp, 6 predicted proteins | sample PLM2_5_b1metaG_FD_177335 | JGI IMG/M metagenome (GOLD analysis project Ga0222622, IMG submission 177335) | Groundwater sediment microbial communities from an aquifer in East River, Colorado, USA - PLM2_5_b1 | ecosystem: Environmental > Terrestrial > Soil > Riparian zone | place: USA: East River... | reverse complement strand
CGTCAGGGCAAATTGCTTGTACATGCTCCCGACGAGTCCGCCGAGCAGCGCGACGGGGACAAACACGGCCGACAGGATAAGAGCGATACCGATGACGGGCGCAGTTACCTCGGACATCGCCTTGATGGTCGCTTCTCTGGGATCCAGGCCGTGCTCCAGATGATGGATCACCGCTTCGACGACGACGATGGCATCGTCTACCACTATTCCGATCGCGAGCACAAGACCGAACATTGACAGCGTATTTATCGAGAAGCCAAGTATTGGAAAGGCAATGAATGTCCCAATAAGCGATACCGGAATGGTGATCAGGGGAATGATCGTTGCACGGATATTCTGCAGGAATATGAAAACGACCAGCGTTACCAGAATGAGGGCTTCAATAAAAGTTTTTACGATCTCGTGGATGGACGCTTCGACCGCCGGCGTGGTGTCATAAACGACCTTATAGTCCATGTTCGCCGGAAAAGTCTCCTTTTGATGCTTCATCAACTCGTAGATCGCCTCTGCGGCCGCAAGCTGATTAGCACCGGGCAGGAGATATACAGCCATTGCACCCGAGGGCTTGCCATCAAGGCGGCCGAACGAGTTATAGTCCTGCGAACCCAATTCGGCACGGCCGACATCCTTGACCCTAACGACCGAGCCGTCGGCACTCTGACGGATGATGACGTTTTCGAATTCATCAGTGGATAAGAGACGCCCCGGAGCACTTAGTGTCTTGGTGAATTCATTTTCTACGGGTGCGGGGGGAGCTCCTACCTTTCCGGCAGGGGACTGAACATTTTGCTCCTTGACCGCATTGATCACGTCAGAGGGCGTCAGTCCAAGCTTGGCCAGTCGGTCCGGTTTCAGCCATAACCGCATGCCGTAGTCGGTGCCGCCGAACAGGTCGACCTGAGCAATGCCCGGGATACGCAGTATCTGATCGCGGATGTTGATACCACAGTAGTTGGTTAGAAAGTTACCATCATAGGATTCGGTCGGTGAATAGACCGAAATGATCATCAGGATGCTGGGACTCTGCTTTTTGACCGTAACACCCTGCTGATTGACCTCGGCCGGCAGTCTTGCCTCGGCCGTTGACACGCGGTTCTGTGTCAAAACATTGGCCATGTCCTGGTCGGTACCGACCTCGAAATTAACGTCGAGCAGCATTCGGCCGTCACTGGTATTTGACGACTTAAGGTAGATCATGCGATCAACACCGTTGACCTCTTGTTCTATAGGAGTTGCAACCGATCCCTCGACAGCTTCGGCTGACGCACCAGGATAGTTGGCGGTCACACGGATATTCGGCGGAGCGAGAAAAGGATATTGCTCGACCGAGAGCCCTTTCAGCGTTATTACGCCCATCATCACCATTAGGATTGAAATGACAATGGCGACAATTGGCCGGTTTATAAAGAAGTTTCCCATTTCTCAGCTCCCGTCAGTCACTACAGGGCCTCGGCCGATGTAGGGGTTACCTCACTGCCGGGTCTGACCTTTTGCATGCCCTCGACAATAACTTTCTCGCCCGCCTGCAGCCCATCGAGAACGATCACAAAGTTGTCAGACTTTTCGCCGACAGTGATGGTCCGAACAGAAGCCTTATTCTGCGCGTCGACGACGAGTACCGTCTTGACGCCCTGCATCTCCTGGATAGCTCGCTCAGGGACGAGAATGGCATCCTCACGCTCGGCAATGGCCGCGCGAACCCGTGCGAACTGTCCCGGGCGTATGTAGTTTCCAGGGTTGGCAAAAGCAACCTGAACCTTTAGTGTTCCGGTTGCGGGATCCACCTTGCGGTCAACCACTCTAAGCTGGCCTGGATATGGCAGTATCGTGTCGTTGGAGAGGATCAACTCGATCGAGTTGCGGCCACCCTTTCGTCCGCCGGTCTTTGGGTTTGTAATGTTCAGATAATCGACTTCGGCAATACTCACATCCACGAGCAGGGGCTGTGCCGATGAGACTGTGGCAAGAAGGGTCGCTTCGCCGCGGCCTACAAGGTTTCCCACATCAACATTCTTAAAGCCGATAACGCCGGTCAGCGGGGAGTAAATATCACAATAGCTGAGGTCGAGCTCGGCTTTTATCACAGCGGCCCTTGCGGAAGATACCTCGGCAGCGGCCCGATCTATGGTGTATTTTACCGAGTCAACAATATTCTTGAGGTTAGCTTTCCTGGCGTTGACCGTTGCCTGCGCCGATTTTTCGGCAGCTATGGCCGCATCGAGCTCGAGCTCGGTAACAGCCCTCTCCGCTGCGAGAGGCCGCAGGCGTTTCAGGTCTGACTCAGCCTTGCTTAGGATGGCCTGAGCGTCCGCAACCTCGGCCTCTGCCTTGACTACGTCTGATCGCTGCTTTGCTTGTGCAAGGTCCGCCTCAGCCTTTGACTGGGCCGCCTTCGCGGTCTGTACATTGGCTTGGTATTCGCGTTTGTCGATCGTGACGAGGAGCTCGCCCTTGTTCACCACGGCACCTTCTGTGTAGTAGATCTTGTTGAGAACTCCCTCGACACGAGCTCGGACCTCAACGGTCTCGTATGCTTTCGTCTGACCAACGAACTCGCTAAATATCGGGACCGTTCTCTGTTCTACGTCGGCAATGACGACTGCAGCAGGAGGCGGGGCAGAAGCCTGTAATTTGGTCGGGGCTCCAAAGCCGCATGCGGCACCAAGAATTGAGACGACTGAAACTAATAGTCCCGCCGCCATAACCGAAAGATCTCTAATACACTTAACGTTCATAGCCACCTCTTCCGGCGGGCACGTTACGCATCACTAACTGCATCCCGCCTGGAATGCCTTAAAAGCCTTGCCATCATCGCTGCAGTTTGAAAGAGACGGAACCGCTTAGACGATCCGGCGGACCGCCGTCGAAGACTATCCAACGTCGACTGGTGTCTGTGACGTTTTTTTATTGGATTCTTGACCCACCGTTACGTTGATCAACCTCGCATGCTCCAAAGTGCAGCCAGAAGCGAAAATGGAAACGGATCAAGTCTATAGCCTGAGGCAGGAACCGTGTACTGTCAGAAATAACAGTATCCCCGCGATCGATTTCACCATACCTTTATCCAGACGCTCAGGTCTGCGCCCTATTTAGCAAACAAAGGAGAGAAAACCGGTGTTTTCCGAACTTGTCATCGCAGGTGGGATTGTGTCCGTTTGTGTGGTGATCCACATCATCGGAATAGTCGTTCTCTTCCAATGGCTGCTTCGTAAGCGCGAGCTCCTTCCACAAGACATTCGACTCGGCCACACGGTTTACATATTGATCGTCGTTTTTGGGATCATCGTTATCCTCCATTTGGCCGAAACTGCTATTTGGGCATTGTTTTATTTGGCCCGGGACTTATTTCCGGATTTCGAGACCGCACTATACTTTTCGCTGACGTGTTATTCGACAGTTGGATTTGGCGATGTCGTGCTCCCAAAGACCTGGCGGCTTTTGGGAGGGATAGAGTCGATCTCGGGAGCGTTATTGTGCGGACTGTCGACTGCCTTCATATTCGTGATCCTTACCGCCCTCCTGCAAATTCGCCGCGAGAGCCGGGCTAAGAAGAAGGAAACAACGGAATGACCTGGCTCCAGCGACATCGGATTCGGCTATATATCAGGAATACGATCTGGGTCTTTCCTGCATTCAGCATTGTCGGCGGAATCATCGCTGTGTCGCTTGTCACTCGATTTGAGACCTGGATGGGCTGGAAGGCAAGCATCAGCATAGATACCGCGCGGCTAATTATAGGCACCGTCGCCGCATCAATGTTCACATTGCTTGTGCTGGTATCGTCGACCGTCCTGGTCGCAGTACAGTTGGCCGCCGGCCAGTTAACTCCACGAATTATTGCCCTGGTCTACCGAAATGGTTTTAGAAAAGCCGCCCTGGCAAATTTTGCGTTTATCTTCACATTTTCGGTTGGGGTTCTGGCCCGTCTCGAAAATTCGGTTCCATGGCTCGCTTGTTACATAGCGGCCTACGGGTTTCTACTCAATCTCGGCCTTTTCATTTATTTCGTGGACGATGTTGGCAAAAGCCTGCGGCCGAGTTCGATATTGAGGGTAATTGCCCTTATGGGTCGGGACGTCATTCACAACGTTTACCCGCAAACTCTGATCGATGACGGTTCAGTATTCTCCGGGGCGGCCGAATTGGCTGAGGAGCCTCTGGTCCGCGTCGTACTCAACGAGTTGGACGGGGCGGTACTGGCCTTTGATGCCAAAGGGTTAGTATCACTTGCCTCCAGATCGAACTGTCTTATAGAGCTCATACCTGAGGTAGGTGATTACATCGCTGCCGGTGATCCGTTATTCAACCTTTATCTAGGCGGAGATGGGGTTTCAGATGACGCGTTGCGCGAGTCGGTGGCGGTCGGCCAGGAACGGACCGTAGAGCAGGACCCCCTATATGCCTTTCGGATCATGGTCGATATTGCCTCGAGGGCCCTTTCGCCAGCCGTAAATGACCCGACAACTGCCGTACTGGCTATCGATCAGATACACCATCTGTTAAGTGATGTGGGCAAGCGTAGGCTGACAGGCGGTTGTGAAACCGATGCGAGGGGGACCTTACGTCTCGTTTATCCCACCCCGGATTGGGAGGATTTTGTGAATCTTTCGATCACGGAAATTCGCCAGTACGGACGCGACAGCATGCAAGTGGTGCGGCGCCTGCGGGCCATGATCGAAAACCTCATCGCAACACTGCCGAAAAGGCGAATTCCTTCGCTTCAAAAAGAACTGGACATGCTTGGAACCTCGTCGGCGCGAAATTTCCCCGATATCGAGGATCAGGCGCTCGCGCTGCGGGGCGATCGGCAGGGTTTGGGCGGCTCTGTTCGAATCCCGGGGGATCGCTTGGTACGTAACGAGGTTTAGCTTCGACGGACCATAACCTGTAAGAATTGACAGTTATTTAAGGCACTTTTTTTAGGTATTAATTTAACAGTGAGTCTGACAAACCGAGGAAACATCTGTTCCTAACCAATACGTGGAAAGCAAGTATTACGTTACCGCCGAAGATCGGAGGTAAAGAAACGGAGGCCCCCCCTATGAAAGTTAAAGGCGAATTTTTGTTGAGAGGCTTTAGTGCATGTCTAGTGCTTTTCGTACTTTTAGCTGTCGCTGCGAGATCGATCCGAGCTCAGGATACTGAAGTACAAAAAATGAAGCAGCAGATCGATCAGCTGCTGAAGACGGTCGAGGAGCTTAAGCAAAAGGTCCAGACGATCGAAGAAGGGCCGAAAGCCCCAGAGATGGTTCCGGGAGAAACCGAGAATAAACCGGGCGGCCCTCCTGAAGCGCCGGAGAACCAGGATGAGAAGAGCACGATGGAGCTCTATGGGTTCGCGATGCTCGACATGGGGTTTCAATTCAGACAGAACCACCCCGACTGGTTCGACGTCATCAGACCTACGCAGCTGCCGTCCTTTAGAGATCAATATGCTCCAAACGGTAAGTTCTACACCGGTGTTCGCCAGTCACGTTTAGGCGTCAAGACATCTACGCCCACCCGATTCGGTGAATTGAAGACGATATTTGAGTTTGAATTATTCGGCACAGGTGCGGATGCCGGGAAGACTACTTTCCGGCTCCGACACGCGTATGGCGAATTGGGAAAGGTTGGCGCCGGCCAATACTGGACGGTTTTTGGCGACACCGATGCCTACCCCAACACTTTCGAGTATTGGGGACCCAACGGCTTGGTTTGGTTCCGAAATGTCCAGCTCCGATTCATGCCATTGAAAGGAAAGAACTCCGTTACGATCGCTCTCGAGAGGCCGGGTGCAAGCGGTGATGCAGGCGTTGCTGCGGACCGCATCGATCTTGCCGGGATCAGGCCTAAACTCGCCTGGCCGGACTTGACCGGGCATGTTCGTTTTGACCGCGATTGGGGCCATATTCAAGTTTCGGGGGTCCTTCGCAGCATCAGGTGGGTAGATACGGACCACTCAGACGAATTTGATTTTGGCGGCAGTGCACTTGGGTACGGCGGTTCTTTCAGTTCTCATTTGAATTTTGGAGAGAAGAATATCGGCCGCTTTCAGGTCACATACGGTAAGGGCATCGAGAATTATATGAATGATGCTCCCGTCGACATCGGAGCTCGATTCACTCATGCAGCCGCGGGGCAGAGACCTTTCGAGGGTGTGGCGGTGCCGGTACTTGGCCTCTCGACGTTCCTCGATCATACGTGGAACGACCGTTTTACCAGCTCGATCGGTTACTCGCTGATCGACATGGACAATACTGACGCTCAAGCCCCCGATGCTTACCGTCGCGGTCAGTATGGATTGGTCAACCTCATCTATTCACCGGTCAAGAATGTAGTCATGGGCGGTGAGCTTCAATGGGGAAGACGGGCGAATTTCTCCGACGGTTTTAGCTCGGAGGATGTCCGCATTCAGTTCTCGTTCAAGTACAACTTTGCGAGAGTGGTCAAGTTTTGAGTATGCGAAATGAGCTGTAGCTACATACAAGCACTGGATACTGGCGGGCCATAGCTAGCCTTGATGCGCAGTTTCTGAGCGGGGGCGAGAGCCGAATAGCCCAACTGGCCCATTATCTGAATGCAAACTCAGCGTCGAATCAGTTGTAGCGGCTCGCAGCCGACCCATGTTGAAAAAGAATAGGAGAATAGATCATGTCCAATAAAGAAAATAAGAATATTAATAGTTCAGACCCGCTCGGCGATACCGCTGATCTGGTCTCACAGGATGTGCCCCCTGGCGTCGACCGACGGAGCTTCTTAATACGAAGCGCCGTGGTCGGTGCTGCTGCTGTAATGACGGGCCGCAGCGTTTCAGCTGCGGAGCGAACGTACGAGGCAGTCAAGTCGATGCCGGCGCCGTTGTCTTATGGACTTAATGTCCACAAAAGAGCGGGGAGCCCTATCATGACATTGTCTGACGAGTTCTACAAAGTAGGCCCCGGTCCCTCGAGCTCGCACACCATCGGGCCGATGCGCATCACGTATGATTTCTACCAGCGTGCGGCCAAGCTCCCAGCGGATCAGCTAAATACCGCAACCAAGTTACAGGTCAACCTTTTCGGGAGCCTTAGTGCCACCGGCAAGGGCCACGGAACCGAACGAGCCGCTCTGGCAGGTTTGATCGGCATGAAACCGGCCACTGTTGACCCGCTGTTTCTTGACGGCCTGCGCGACAAACCCGACCAGTCGTTCGACGTCAAGCTCGGAAAAGGGATCAAGGTCACTCTTAAGGACATCATCTATGATGCCGTTAAGGGCGATTTCCATCACCAGAACACCATGACCGTCAAGCTCCTCGCGGGGGACAAGGTCCTGCTCGAACAGGAGTACTACTCGGTGGGCGGAGGCTTTATCGAGTGGAAGGGCTACACGCCGCCCAAGAAGAATGCGCCGAAGTACCCGTTCGAAACGATGAAGGAGCTGCGTGCCCATGCGGATAGCAACAAGCTCTCGATCGGTCAGGTAATGCTTGCCAACGAAGTGGCGATCAGCGGCAAGACCGCGGAGCAGGTAAATGCGTTCATCGACGAGATCATCGCCGCTATGAACGCGACGGTCAAATCTGGGTTAAGCATGCCGGAAGATGGCATACTTCCGGGCCCGATCAAGCTGCACAGCAAGGCGGCGACAGTTTACAAGCGTGCAATGGACGAGCAGTATGCTGCCGACCGTGCGGTTGGCCTGCTTTCTGCGGCCGCCATCGCAGCATCCGAGGAGAACGCTCGGGGCCACCTCGTTATCACTGCTCCGACCGGTGGGTCGGCGGGCGTCATGCCGGCTATCGTCTATGGTTTGACCGAAGGCCGCAAGATGTCGCAGGACAAGCTCCGCGAAGGCATGCTCGCCGCTCTCGCGGTGGGCTATCTCTGCAAGCATCATGCAACATTGGCCGCTGCCGAGGGGGGCTGCCAGGCTGAGATCGGAGTTGCTTCCGCAATGGCCGCGGCCCTGATCGCGACGGCGCATAATGCTGAGTCTCGCGTGGTCGAGAACGCGGCCGAGTCAGCTCTCGAGCATCACCTTGGCTTGACCTGCGATCCGGTTGCCGGATACGTGCAGGTGCCGTGCATCGAGCGGTGCGCATTCGGCGCAGTCAAAGCCTGGACCGCTTACGCTATCGCGAGTAACGAGATCGCAAATAATCACCGTGTAGGCCTCGACGAGACCGTGCAGGCACTCGCCCAGACCGCAAAGGACATGAACAGCAAATACAAAGAAACGAGTGAGGCCGGCCTGGCCCTGTCCGTTGTCCTTTGTTAATTAAACGGCGGGCCTGACAGGATCAGATCTGTCAGGCCCTCTAGAGAATCCTAGAAAATGGGGTAAAGCTCAACAACGGGTACGATGTCGATCAGATCGGTTGCCTCCAGAGGTTTATTTATGTTGACCACCGACCATGCATACAACAGACTTTCAGCCGTAGTCCTGGCGTTGGCGTCAATGACGTTTTTCGTGATCTCTGCCGGTGCCCAAACCGTTGCGACGCGTATAGATAGCCCTGACCCGGAAGTCGGCTCGATCCGTAAAATTCCGCTGGGTGAAACAGGTAATAAGGCCGTCACTGAACCAACTCCCGAACCCGCTGATAAAGGTGATAAACCGTCGACCAAATCAACACCCGCATCCGGTGATCTGGAAGGCCAGATCGAGGCGATGAAGGCGGAGAACGCGGCCGTCCGGGAATCGCTGAAAAAAATGGAGGAAAGCCAAAAGGCGCTGCTCGAGACGGTCGACCGTTTGCAGCGTCGGCTCGACGTGACGGACGCGAAAGGGGACGCCAAGACCGGTGATACGCAAGCGCAACCTTCATCGCCAGATCCGTTGGATCCATCTAAGCCGGATCCCAAGACGGTGGCAACCTCGGGAAAGATCGGAAAACAGGCCCCCGAGCGTTACCAGGATGGAATCATCATTTGGAAAACACCTGACGACGCCAAAGTGCCTTTCCTGTTGAGATTCAACAACGTTACCCAGTTCCGATATCTCAATACGCTTAATAGCGACGACAGTTTCACCGATCATCTGGGCGTGGTGCGCGATGTTCACACACGCAACGACGTCACTGTGAATCGCGCGATGTTCTTGTTGAATGGCTATATTTACGACAAGAGACTGCAATACAGTCTGCTTGTCTGGACAGCTGCGGGTGCCGCCTCGATCATCGTGGCCGGGAGCATTGGCTGGCAGTTCAATAAGCATATTACGCTTACCGCCGGTTACATTGGTATTCCCGGAAGCCGATCGCTTACTAACACGTTCCCATATTTCACGTCTACCGATAGGACCATGGCGGACAACTTCTTCCGTCCCGGTTTTACGCAGGGCGTAATGGCGTCGGGAGAGATCAGAAAGGGCCTGTACTACAATGCGTTCCTCGGCAACAGTCTCAATACCCTGAGTATTACGGCGAACAAGATCGACACCAATCTGATGGGTTCCGGCAGTGTCTGGTGGGAACCACTCGGGGGCTACAGCGAGCCGGGTAGAACGGTCAATATGTACGATGACTATTTCGCACAAAAGAAGATCCGCATTCGACTTGGTACCTCGTACACGGTTTCCAGGGAGGACCGTTTCTCAAATCTCGACACGTCCAGTCCAGAGAATACCGCGATCTATAATTCCGACGGCGTAAACGCTTTTGCGACCGGAGCTTTTGCTCTTGGCGTGACCGTTCGAAATGCAACCTACAAAATGTGGGCGATGGACTGGGGCCTCAAGTACGACGGGTTGGCGATAAACGGGCAATATTACGTACGTACGCTAAGCAATTTCGATGCCGACGGTCCGCTGCCGCTCACATCAACGCTCGATCACGGTTATGAGATATCCGTGGGTAAATTTGTAATTCCCAGGAAGTTGATGGTCTATGGACGCGGTTCGGGGATCTTTGGAGAGTTTAAGAACCCGTATGAGTATGGAGCCGGCGCCAAATGGCATTTCTTGCCGACCGAGCGTCTGTGGATAAACTTTGAGCTAATGAAAGTGAAGGGGGCGGCATACAGCGGTGCGTTCAGTCCGTATACCTCCGGCATGAACGGCTGGATCCCGATGGTTCAATCCGTACTCGCTTTTTGACGCTCGAATAAACGGCCCGGACGACCGGGCAAACCGCCCACGCGGAGAGAATTTATGAAAGAAAGTAGTCTCACAAAGTCAATCGGTACGGCACTCATCTGTGCTGCACTTCTGTCGCCCGGTGGGCTAATGCTTACGGCACAGACCCCGACGCCGGCAAAACCCGCAGAACCCGCGGAGAATTCTGCCGCACCGGCCGCGAGCCCAACTGAAACTCCGGAAGCAAAGATACCGATGGAGCAGCTTGAAGCACTTGTGGCTCCGATCGCACTTTATCCCGATCCGCTGCTTAGCCAGACACTGGTGGCCTCAACATACCCGCTCGAGTTGGTTCAGCTGCATCAGTGGCTTTTGAAAAATAAGACATTGAAGGATAAAGCACTGACCGAGGCAGTTAAGAAGCAGCCCTGGGACCCGAGCATACAAGCGATGGCTGCCTTGCCTGATGTGGTCAAGTGGCTGGCAGAGGATATTCAGTGGACAACAGACATGGGCAATGCGTTCCTGGCGCAACAGGATGATGTCATGGACGCTGTCCAGCTAATGCGGGCGAAAGCTAAAGAAAAAGGAACACTCAAATCCGATGACAAAATGTCGGTTGAAAACCAGACTGTCGAGGGCAAGGAGATAATTATCATCCAGACCGCGAATCCTCAGGTCGTTTATGTG
>Ga0222622_10001127_pt1 | contig 10739 bp, 19 predicted proteins | sample PLM2_5_b1metaG_FD_177335 | JGI IMG/M metagenome (GOLD analysis project Ga0222622, IMG submission 177335) | Groundwater sediment microbial communities from an aquifer in East River, Colorado, USA - PLM2_5_b1 | ecosystem: Environmental > Terrestrial > Soil > Riparian zone | place: USA: East... | reverse complement strand
TAGGAAACACCAGCGGCACAAACACCGGCGATCAAACTAGCGTCGTCGGCATCACGGGGACGAAAGCCCAGTTCGACACTGCTCTTACTGACGGCAATTTTCTTTATGTCGGCGACGTGAGCCAATACACGGACGAGTTAGCGCAGGATGCGGTGGGCGCGATGATTGATTCGTCGCTTAATTACGTTGACGTCACGCCACTCCTGCAAAGGGCAGCACTTACCGGAGCGATAACGGCGTCTGCTGGTTCAAACACGACGGCACTCGGATCGTTCAACACGGCGCAATTAAACACAGCGTTGTCAGATAATGACATCGCCACGGGCGGCGGAACCGCTACGGGGACAAACACTGGGGACCAAACGAGCATTGTTGGCATCACGGGATCACTTTCTGAGTTCAATACAGCTTTAACCGGGGCAGATTTTGCAACAGGCGGCGGCACAGTAACGGGCGCGAGCAGTGGGACGAACACCGGCGACCAAACTTTGGTCGGACTCGGCGGCGTGCCAACGAGCCGCGCACTAACGATTGGCGGAACGGCACTGGATTTGAGCGCGGATCGGTCGTGGCTGGGCAATGTTACTAATGACGCGCAAACGAAGGCGGCAATCGTCCCGAATACCGCCCCAAGCGCAGGTCAACTTCCTATCGGCAACGCTGGGGGCTCGGCTTACGCGCCAGTATCGCTGTCTGGCCCGGTGTCAATCACGTCTGCCGGCGTCACGTCGGTGGGGACACTGAACCAAAATACGACCGGAAGCGCGGCGACCTTAACAACCGGCCGCACAATCGCGACTACCGGAGATGTAACATACACTTCCGGTTCATTTAATGGTTCTGACAATGTGACCGGCACCGCAACCGTAGCCAATGTTCCAGCAACAGCTACTTTCGGAAGTGATCTTGCGACTGCCCCATTGAACACTGGCGGCTGGACTGAATATCACGTTTCTGGTTCTAACTACACCAATTCCACGAATGGATTTACGGACATTTTGGTTTCAGGAACACTTCAAAATTCTACGCTGTATGAATGGGAATTTGGGTTTCAGGCGCAATGTAATGGTGCTGGTGGTTTTGCGTTTACCTTGCATGGAGCTGGAACAGGAAGCGCGGCTGTGGGCGCAGGTGTCGGTTTAGTAGGAAATAACGCAGCTTTCGCTATAACAGCCGTTGACGTAGCTGGGCCAACCGCAGGGACTGCAACCACGAAATTAACAGGGTGGCTTAGGGGGTTTATGACTACGACCAGCACTGGCACATCAACACTCTCGATCCAAGCCAAGTCCATTACCAACACCCAAACCACTACCGTTTACATCGGCGGCGTATTAAGAGTCAGAAAGGCTGGAACATGAAACTAGAGGCTATTGACCGGGGGGAATACAAGCTTTGGGGTATCACGGCGAACGCAACTCCAAAAGTCCTGACCTTCGATTCAAACAGTGTAACCAGCACCAATCAAATTGCCGTGCCAGCCGCGAGCGGCATGGGGTTTTTGGCGGAGGTAATAGGTCTCTCCGGCGCAATCGTGTTTCGGCAAAGGATCAAAGGCACAATTAAAACGACTGGCGGCACGACCGCGCTGGTGGGCAGCAACATAGTGAGCGACAAATGGGCCGATGCCGGTGCAAGCACATGGGCGGCCACGGCGATAGCCGATAATGTGAACAAGGCTCTAAAGATCACGGTTACGGGCCAGGCAGGGACCTCGATTAACTGGTTCGCTCTTGTTGTCACTTTGGAGGTTGCATGACAGCGCCAATACAGCACTCGTGCACATTTGGAGATTGAAAATGAAAGGTTTCAACCATCCTCTTTAATTGTTCCGATGAATAATCACGAGCGGCAAGTGTGGTTTATCAAGTGGGCCATTCGGGTTTCCGTCGTTCTCGGTATTGTGTTCATCGTGGTCGTGCTGTTTTTCTTTACAGGGTTTACTGTTAAGTGGCTGATCTCGATTAAGACGAAAGCAGAAAACGCAACCACTCAAGCCGTCGAGAACACCACTGCTATCCAAGAAAACAGCGATGACATACAGGAGTTGCAAGAAGCCAGCCCGGCGCCTACCGCTACGGCAACGCCGCGAGTTACGGCTGGTCGATCAGAGAGGCAGCATAATAAACCGAAACCTCGGCAGCGTTCCTGGCTGGAAAGACTATTCAGGCCGTGATCGCCTACCTAATCTATCACTGGAAGATCTTGCCAGTAGCGATAACGCTATGGGTGGCGGCAGCGTTGTTGGCGGTCGAGTCGTCGCTAACGCCTTGGATATTCGGGGCGCTTGTGCCAATCGGAATTTTCATCTTGGGCGTGTTGGGTGCGATCTTGAAAGCGGCGTGGACGATTCAAGGGCGCATGAGTACGATGGAAGCGCAGGTGTCGCCGCTCTGGTCGGCTTTCCAGCAAACGGTAGCAAAGAGCTTACATAATCCCGAAATCCGAGACAAAGAGGCTGACGACCTGATCGACGACTTGGAACACCGGATGACCCCCGCGAAGATGGAACGGCTCAGAGTGCTGATGACCGCGCGCGCTGCCGACCCATCCCGTGGCGAACAGGAGCGCAAGCGCGCAGAGCTACTATTGTTCATCATGTCACAGATTAAGGAAGAGAACATAAAAAAGGCGGTCACACCCGCGATGAAAAACGGTAACACAATAAAATGAGTAAACTATTCGGAGCAAATTGGCAGACAACACTATGGGGCGGCATCTTCGCGCTCTCAACGGCAATCGCTACAAGTCCGGCGCTTGTAGAATTTCTACCTGACGCCATTGAGGGATGGGTGCGAGGGTTAGCTGGAGTAATTGTCGCGGTGTCGGGATTGAAATTCGCTAAAGAAGCAAAATCCAAGGACGTGACAGGCGGTGTGGTGCAACAGACCGCAAGCGGAGCGCCAGCAGCTAAAGGAACGCAGGACATGGTGGACCTAACTGTAAAGGCAACAGAAGAATCTGGCGAGAAGGTTCCCGACAACCTCAAGACGCCTCCACCAAATTAGATGATTTCTTGTCAGTAAACCAAAACCAAAAACGAAAGGAAAAAAAGTATGACGCTAATTTTAATGGTAATCGCTTGTGTGTGTCTGTTGCTTCAGGCGCTGCAGGTAAACATCAAACGGATCGAGATTGGCTGGCTGGGGCTGTTTTTTTGGTGCCTGGCGGTGACGCTCCCGATGTTGCTCTCCGGGCAAGTTACGCCGCTCTACGTTCTGGTGGTGGTGCTGGTGATCGTCGTATTGGTGGTATTCTACCGGAGGCCGAGAGCATGAGCGCCAAGGGTACTACGAAGAAGAAGAAATCACGCCGTGGAAAACAGCATCCGGCGCACGCCGCGAGTTTTGCGAACATTGCCAAAGACTTAAAGCAGTTGCCTGGGTATTACGGCGCCGCGGCGGTATTTGAAAAGGAAGCGAACCGGCTGCGGGGCATAGTGCGATAGGTATTGACAGCGAAACGCTGTCAGTGGATAAAGCGAAAGGTGATTCAGTTTATGAAAAAGAGACCGAAATGGGTTGCGCTGGGAATTGTGGCTGCGCTCTGGGCTGCGGCCGCCGTGACCGCACTGGCTACAGATGGCAGCGTGAAGGACACGACCGCCACGGATAACGGCACGAGTAAGGCTGCGGTTTTTAAGACGCAACTGGTCACGGATCCAATCGGCGGGAAACGTGCCAATGTGCCGTATGTGCGTTTGGATGCGCCGATCGATCTTGACGGGGCCACGGTCAATTTCGATTTAACCGATGTCACCGCCGCGCCCGGGGCGACGCCCAGTCCGAGCCCGGCCAACGCGTTGATTGTGCAAGGTATCGCCGGTGGCACAGCTTTGCCTGTTAATACCGGTGGCTGGAGCGTTTCGCATAAAGCTACTAATGCCACGACGACGGCGAAATCTGGCGCGGGCGTGTTGCACGCGATAACGATCAACACCAAGGGAGCCAGCTCGAATACGATCACGGTTTACGATAATACGGCCGGGAGCGGGACCGTGATGGCAGTGATCGATTCGACAGCGAGCGTCGGCACGCTGATCTATGACGCTTCGTTCGCTACTGGTCTCACGGTGGTTACGGCAACCGGCACGGCGCCGGATATTACGGTCACATACCGGTGAACAAAAACAACGAAAGGAAACCAAAAACCATGAAAATAAAAAAATACATACCATTAGGCGTTGCGATTGCGGGGTCGTGGCTACTTGCTACGGCAACGTTAATCGGGCCGAGTGGTTGCCAGAGTTACCCGTGGCCATCAGGTCAGCCATCGCTGACAGAAGCGTCCACGGATCAGGTGATTCTGCGAGCCGAACAGACCGCGCAAACTGCACGGTTGACGTTCGACACGCTGGTCACATTGGAACGCCAAAACGACGCGTTTCTCAGGCAAGTTAATCCGGCGATTCATGCTTATGCGAACAAACTGCGCGCGCATGGACTCGATTGGGTTGACTCGCTTCGAGCGGCTACGAGAACGTTCAAGGCCAACCGCACAGCGGAAAACCAAGCGAACCTAACCACGTGGTTAGCGACGCTCACAAACGCAATAACCGAAACAAACAAGTACATTGCAGAAGCCAAGAAAGTAAGCCAACCATGACATCGATTGTAGCACTAATACTCAAGTATCTACCGTACCTCATCACTGCGTCAGCATCGGTTCCGCAAATCATCACTTTTCTTGCGCAACTGAAGGAAATCTTCAAACGCGAGAAAATCTGGACACCGGAACAGGAAGCCGAGTTTGATGCGAAGACGACAGCGATGCGCAGCAAACCTGAGTGGCAGATCATCGACTGATGCTGCGAATCATCGCAACCGTTATCATTGTGGTTCTGTTGCTTACAGCCGTCTTTGGTATGATCGGTCAATGTTTAGGATGAGAACGGCGTACTATCCGGTTTTCGGACTGCTATCGAGTGTCGTCCTGATCGTGATTGTTAAATGTCTTTCTGGGTAACATAGACATGCCAACGCAGCGCAAGGTAAATCTGCCCGAAATGACTTTACGATTTGTTAGGCGCAGTAGATTTAATAATTCCTCGCAGAGTATTTTACTGGTCCTACAACAAAAGGTCTGTGGCGAATGGTGCGATGTGACAATTGAGGAAGAAGATTATCCGTTACCCTATGGTCCGACAAACAGGGGCCGTCTAAGAAAATGAATCTCACCGACGAACTACGCGCCGAATACATCCGGCTTTTCAAATGAAACTAATGTTCACCCATCGCAGTGCAGAGAACGCGGGCTACATCTATTACGCTAATGTCATTCTCGATGACACGCGTATCCTCAACGGGAAACCGTGTTACTTCTGGTTTGGCGACGCTGACAACGACGTGGATGGCGCTCCGTACTGGCACGAGGATCAGTACGGCCAAGCTGGAACTCGCTGGACGTATAACGGAAAGCCTATCAATGGGGATGTGATTCCTTACATCGTTGTACCGCCGCAAGTGATCAAAATGACACCTGAAATTGTGGGCGGATGTATCGGTTCGATGTACTACAAGGACAAAGAAGTAGCTTGCGTGGTTGGCGATTCCGGTCCTACCAGCAAGATCGGGGAAGCGAGCCCTGCCGCGCTGCGCGCTCTAGGGTTGCCGGCGCCACACAACGGTAACGGTGGTCTGGATACTCAGGAGATTCTGTACAGAATTTGGCCGGGCGTCAAAAGCGTATTGCAAATAAACGGTCAAACCTACGCATTCGAACTACAACCCTCATAATGTTTGACGTTGCGAAAGAAATCACGGGACAGACTTTGGGACGACTGATAGTTCTAAAGCGTAGCGGAACTGCCAAAGGCAGGGCGATGTGGGAATGCCTATGCGATTGTGGGAATAAAATCGTAATCAGTGGTCACGGACTACGAAGCGGTAACGCCAAGTCATGCGGCTGCTGGCAACGCGATTGGGCGAAGATCAACTGCGCGAAGATGCATCAACTACCGCACGGATCATTGAAACACGGCGAAGCGATGGTAGGAAAGAAAACCGCGCGATGGCTGATGTTTCAAGGAGCAAAGAGCCGTGCAAGGCGTGACGGTGTTGACTTCAGTATTTCACTGAATGACATCAAGATACCTACTCATTGTCCAGTTTTGGGCGTTTCTATAGAACGGCATGTCGGAGGACGTGGCCCTGCTCGAAATAGCCCTACGCTTGATCGTATTTCCGCTTCAGATGGATACGTGAAGGATAATGTTCGCGTCGTTAGTCATCGCGCAAACCGTCTAAAAGCAGACGCGAACTCGGATGAATTGAGCGCAATCTTGCGTGATTTGATTATGATTGAGCAGGAGGAAGTTGACCACTTATGCCGAAGCTGATTCAGGAAGTCTAGTTTGCCCTGCAACACTCATAACGACGACGAGGATTCGGTGTCGCGTGCGCGTTTTCTCATGTCGCCGTGGAACGTGCGCGAGGCTCGGAGGCGCAGGCGCAATGACAGGCTGTGGATTGCGTTGGCCGTCATTGTGTTCGCGGTTGTGGAACTCATTTTGATTTACGCGTTTGCCCTCCAGTGCGGCTGGATCGGGAGCGTAGCGCTGCCAGGGTAGCTTCGCGCAGCCGCAACACGTGGCCCATGCCGCGGAGTTCTGCCACGGGTAGCATGGTTTCAAGGCAACGGCGCAACACGTCGGCGTGCAACAAGTAGCGATCGCGCTGGCTCATGCGCTCATGGATCTCGCGCAATGTTTTGGCGATTGCTTTGGACGTGCGCACGGTCATCATGGCGTCAAGGGTGTGATCGCCCACTGGCCGGAGGAGGCGCACTTTGCCGGCGTGCGCCAGGAGGGCAGCGGCTTCCATGCTGTAGCGCAGCACGTCGGCTTCCGGCATTTCGCACGCCTTGCAGATTCTATTGACGGCTTTCCGCAGTCGTTGCGGGACGCGCGGCGCGAATTTCACACTGAGGTCCGGTTTGTGCTGGCGTGTCATGGCCGACAATATTTTATTTGTTTCTTGGGAAGCGCCTGCAATCCTTCATTCGTGGACTCTTCGGGGGTTTCCATTATACGCTGGAGCCTTTGAAGAGCCGCGTCTTCGAGCCATTTAGACGCGGACTCGCGGCGAAGTTTTGCAGCGGCTGCAATCTTTTTGATCACTTCCGTGTCCATACTGACACTCTTCGGAACCTTCATTTTGCTGAATTTTCTAATAATTTAATCAAATCGCAAGTTTTTTCTTGCGAAGTCTTATTAAGAGTTAATAATCCACATTTATATGGCACAGACTCCGGAAGCTAATGCGAGAACGAAAAAGCGAGGTAGACCGCAGATGATGCAGTCGCCAGCAACGACCAGCATTAGTGTCGAAAAAAAGCTACTTCAAAGGATTCAAAAAATTGCGTATGCAGGGCGGCAATCTGTGAGTCAATGGCTGACTGACGCAGCGATGGAGCGATTATCGCGTGAGAACAGATGATTGATTACGCTAATCTTCCAAACGTAGCTAATCTGCCGACTGTCGAAATCCCGGCACGAACAGAAAACATTCGCGGAATGTCGCGACGCGAAAAACAAAATTACGCGCACAATGAATTATCTAGGGCACGCCGGAAACGTTTAGTGCTGATTGGTCCGTGCGCGATGTGCGGTTCGGATGAGAAAATTCAAGGACATCACCCGAGCTACGATCATCCTAGGCTAATTGTCTGGCTCTGCCCGAAGTGCCACGGGGCGATTCACCGAAAGCATAAAGTCCCGATCAATCTTTCGATACGGGCTGACATCACTTTGGCGATTAAGGTACACGTAACGGCGCATCCTGAATGTGGATTCCGCAATGTTTCCGAACTTACCGAGAATCTATGGATTTCTTACCTGCGGCGCAAAGGGGCCAAACTCCCGACACTTTTCAAGCAATCCAGCAATGGGAAGGCGCGTAAGTGAACGTGTTCGATGAACTGGCTACGGTGGGCGTCCCTGCGCCTACGGATGCTCTGCACGTGGGGAGCAAAGCCGAAGCTGAAAAGGTGAGCCGGATGGATTGCCGTGAGATGCAGCCCGATGAGAAATACGTGTTTTTAACCTGCCAGATCGGGAAGCAAGGGTTTGGCCGGTTTCATTTGAAAGCGTTCGGTGCGACGTGGAACGCGGCGCTGATGATGCTCTGGATGGCGGGAGCGATCAAAAAACCAATTTCAGCCGGAAATAATAAACGGCGTCCAACCGTTGCGCATACTGGGGAAGCAAAGGAGCCGGGGAGAAATCCGAGCTCGCCGGCTGAAAATCTTTCGCAGGAAGAAATCGAACACCTGCCGTACCAAATAGCGCGCAAATGAAAGCTGATAAGGCGATACGATTTTTGCAGAGACTGTGCGCCGCTCGCTTCGGAAACAAACGCGGCCAGGATTCCAGTGGTGAAGCTACGCTTTATATCGGGTGCGATCATGTGGAGTTGACCAACAACGAGTCAGTGATTTCAGCGCGCGGTCCGGCGCAGGTGGCGCGGGTGTTGAGAAGGAGGCGGCGGAAATGAAAGATCAAAGAGAAAACGTCCAACGCTCAACGCTGAACGTCCAACGTCGAATGGAAGAGCGTGGACTCGAACTGCTTTACTGGACGTGCCGCTGCCACGGTTTCCGTTACTGCTATCCGGGTGCGTGTATGCACACCGACGAATCCAATTTAATACCGTCACACGAGATTTTTAGCGGCGGAACGACAGCGAAAGGCAGTCGAAAATGACACCTTGCACCGGAAATCATTCACTGAAGGCGCCCTGCGACGATCCGGACTGCCCGAAGAGCAGGAAGGTGGTGCCGATGGAGCCGGAGACGCCCATGGCCAAGACCGAACCGGACAATGTGATGGTGACGCTGGTTATTCTGCTGGCGCGGTTCCTGGGGCTTGTTCAACGCACGCTTGGCCGGCTGCAGACGCGACTGCTCACGATCGCGCAATCGTGGGGTTGGCAACCAGATTCGCGTTACGCCGCACTCATGTTGCAAAAACGGCAGGTGGCATTGTCCATCCGCGAAGGGATGCGGGAAGTAACGCGGCGCGAGGCGCGGTTGAAAGAACAACTCAGCGAAGAGACGACTCGCAAAAAGCGGTTCACCAAAACTTATCCTAGCGAATGAACGGTTTTGCTTTCAAGGCTTCAATAACGCAGTCCTGCGGCAAGAACCGCTATCCGGACCGGAAGGCGGCGCAATCGCAGTTGAACATTTCAATGCGGAAGCGTGGGCGGCACGGCCGCGCGGAATCGCTGCGGGCGTATCCGTGCCCGAATTGTCACGGCTGGCACATTACAAAGCGAACATCACCATGAACTTTCTAACGAGCGATCTGGCTGGCGTGGTGGCGCTGATCTTGGCTGTGCTCACTTATCTTATCACGCGACAGGCGCTAAAGAATCGGAAGCTGAAAAAGCGGCTCAAAATTGCGCTGCGCGATTGCATGGCCTTTTGCGAGATCGAACAAACGTTTTGCCAGATGCTCTTCGAAATGCACGGAGTCGCTACGTTCGAAATGAAACGCGCGGTGCGCACCAAGCTCCGGTTACAGCACGTCAATACTCCCAGCGAACTGGCTACGCCGGTGCAACTGGAACGTGAATTGGAACGTCTATGAGCACAAAAACAAAAATAGAAGATAAAGCCGTCGCGGCGGCACTTTCTGAGATTCGAGAGAAACTCGATACGGTCGAGAACTACATGATTTGGCTGATTACACCTGATCAGCGTTTCCGTATCGGTCAGCGGGTAAAGTGGAGTCGGCGCGCCCACAAAAGAGGCTTTCCGAAAAGGAAATGCGCGCAGAAAGGCGTTATAAAATCGATCGATGGGTTCAGCGTCGTCGTGCAATTAGACGGCTTAAAGCAGCCTCGCTCCTATCATCACGCGTTCTTCAATCCCATCAATGGATCAAAATTGTTCTGATTAACCGAAACAACTCTATGTCAAAACAAGAAGTAGCAACCCAACCGCCGCCTAACAGAGATAACCAGCTCTCATAACCCTAAAGGAGTAATTATATGAACAACGAAAACGCACAAGAAGGACAATACGAAATCGTAACCACCACACCCACCGCGCTCGAATCAATGGAGCGTGCTGGAATAGATATGCAGATTTCCACAGCGAAGCGATACCCGCGCAGTCTCGCCGTCGTGAAAAAGCGGATGCTCGATCTAGCGACTCTAGACCAAGAAACCGCTGCGAGTTGTTTTTACCGGCTGAATCGACAAGGGCGAAATATCGAAGGTCCAACGATTCGCCTTGCCGAAATCGCTGTCAGTTCATTCGGAAACCTTCGGTACGGGGCTCGTGTCATTTCAAACGACAAAAAGGTTATCACGGCACAAGGCTACTGCTTCGATCTTGAATCTAATGTGATGAGTCAGGTCGAAGTGCAGCGGCGCATCACAGACAAAAACGGCAATACTTACTCCGACGATATGCAGGTTGTCACTGGCAACGCTGCTTGCGCTATAGCGGCGCGTAATGCCGTGTTCAAAGTCGTGCCGTTCGCTTTCATAAAGCCGATATTCTCGGCAGCGAAGAAAGCGGCTGTTGGCGACATCAAAACGTTAGTGGAGCGCCGAACCACAATGCTTAAAACCTTCGCGGCGCTAGGCGTCAATGAGAAAAGAGTGCTGGCCGTACTTGGTAAAAACGGTCTCGAGGAAATTGGGTTGGCTGAATTGGAAATCCTGATCGGATTACACAACGCAATCGAAGACAAAGAGCAAACCGTCGAGGAAGCGTTTCCGTCTGTCATA
>Ga0222622_10001122_pt1 | contig 10767 bp, 10 predicted proteins | sample PLM2_5_b1metaG_FD_177335 | JGI IMG/M metagenome (GOLD analysis project Ga0222622, IMG submission 177335) | Groundwater sediment microbial communities from an aquifer in East River, Colorado, USA - PLM2_5_b1 | ecosystem: Environmental > Terrestrial > Soil > Riparian zone | place: USA: East... | reverse complement strand
ACAATATCGCCATCATTGTGCCGAACTCGAAATTCATAGATTCGCCGGTAACCAACTGGCACTATGGCGATCCCAGTGTGCGGTTTCGTCTTCCGGTAGGCGTGGCTTATGGCAGCGACGTGAACAAGGTGCGCGAGGCGCTGATCGCCGCAGCACGCGAGCACTCGGCCACGCTGAACGATCCGGAGCCGACCGCGTTTCTGGAGAAATTTGGCGATAGCACCATCGACTTCGAGCTCGTTGCCTGGAGCCGCGAAATGAGTCACCGCCCGCGCCGGTTCCGAAGCGACTTGAATTACCTGATCTACAAGCATCTAACCGCTGCCGGGATTGAGATCCCATGTCCCCAACGCGACCTGCATATCCGCAGCGGAACGCTCAAAGTGGAAAACGTCACGAAGCGAGAAAGCACGGACGCATCGGAGGCGAGATCGTAGGACGTCTGTGTCACACGCCACCTGCCAAACCGGCTGATCTCCATGCAGCACGGCCACACAATCGAGTTTGCTCATGGTGTGGCGAAGCTGTCACAGCTGCGCGATCTGCAGAATTGCGACGCTTGGAGACAAGCGCTCCAGAGAAAGTGCAAAGATTATCGTTACTACGAGATCGTGGCGGAAACGCTGGAGTGTGGTTTCGAGCATCACTATCTGCTGCTCGAGGATACCTCTGGCAACGTGCGCGCGATCCAGCCGGTGTTCTTTGTCCAGCAAAACTTAGTCGAAGGCGTGCCGGGCAAGATCCGCTCCATTGTCGATGGAATCCGTAAGGTTTTCCCACGCTTTCTCACCATGCGCGTTTTGATGGTTGGCTGCGGAGCCGGCGTGGGTGATCTGGGAGTATGCGACGAAAAAGACGATCCGTGGGTGGCCGATGCATTGCAGGCGAGTCTTCGGACCTACGCCAGGAGAAACAAAGCTTCCCTTGTCGTCTTCAAAGATTTCCCGGCGAACTATCGCTCAGCCCTCGAAACGTTGGTCTCGAATGCTTACGCGCGCATTCCGAGCATGCCGATGACGCGGCTGCCGCTCCCATACGCAAACTGGGACGAATTCTTCGGCACACTTAGTAAGGCGACCCGGAAAGATTTGCGCCGAAAGTTTCGTAAAGCCGAGCACGCACCGAAGATCGAGATGGAGGTGGTGAACGACATCACACCTTTGGTAGACGAGATCTATCCGCTGTATGTGGCCGTCCACGAGCGATCGTCACTGAAATTTGAGACGCTGACCAAAGATTATTTCGGCGCCGTTGCTCAGCGAATGCCGGAGCGTGCGCGCTTTTTTATCTGGCGACAAAACGGCAAAATCGTTGCGTTCAGTTTCTGCCTCGTCTGCGGCGACGCGATCTACGATGAATGCATCGGGCTCGATTACAGTGTGGCGCTTGATCTGCACCTCTATTTTTACACCCTGCGCGACATCATCTCTTGGGCGCTGCAACAAGGGTTGAAATATTATTACAGCAACCCGCTCAATTATGAGCCGAAGCTGCATCTGGACTGCGAATTGGTCCCCCTCGACCTGTACGTCATGCACACGAATCCGCTGCTGAATCCGATCTTTCGCCGGGTGATCAAATACCTCGGGCCGACGCGGCACGATCCAGTCTTGCAGCGATTTCCGAACGCGGATCAGCTCTGAGAAACTCGTGTAGCCACGGCCCTGTGGACCGTCCCTTCGCCCGAACACCGTCCGAACCGGCCACAGGCCGGTGGCTACAATCTAGCCGTGTTCAAAATCGGTTGCGGTGCTTTGATCGCGCGCTAGAAAAGCGGATGCAAAATCGGCCATCCGGATTTGGGAACCCGTGGCTGCAACTCGGTTTGAGCGTCGTGTGTGTATTCGCCTCCGAACTCCTTTTGAAACGCGGTGCAAGCGAGGTCGCCGCGCCGGATGACGCATTTTCCTGGACCGGAATCAATGGTTTGGCGTCGCCGCTGGTGTGGTGGGCGATTGTTCTAATTATCGCAAGCTTCATCAGTTGGCTTTACGTGCTTCGCTACATCCCGCTCAGCTTTGCTTATCCGCTCTCGCGCGTGGTCGATATTCTTGTTCCGCTTGGCTGCTGGATTTTTCTCGGCGAACTGATTTCTACATTGCGTTGGTGCGGGATTGGGCTGGTGGTCTTCGGCTTGGCGTTGGTGGCAAAGCCGATCGCAAAAATGGAGGAACGCCTGTGACTTTTCTCGCTTTCCTATTCATCCTTATTTCGCTGGTCACCTTTGTGGCAGCGCAGCTCATCCTCAAGAAAGCGATGGAATTCTCGGCAACGCACGGTATGCGCAACTCCTATTTCGTGTCGCGCGTCGCCATCGGCGTTGTTCTAATGACGGTTTCCTTTTTCCTGACTCTCGGACTGCTACAGCGCTTCGATCTGAGTTACCTTTATCCTTTCCAAGGCTTGAGCGTGATCTTTATCACGATTCTCGCCGCGGTGGTGTTGAAAGAAAAACTAAGCGCGCGGCTCGCCATCGGCGCGCTCCTAATCACCGCGGGAATCGTGCTCGTTTCGATGAGCTGAATTGTGACGCGATCAGTTCGGTTGTCCGGAGCTGGCAAGCGATGGACTTGCCCTACAGCGATTCAGTTAGTAACGGCCAGAGTTTTTCTAGAGTCGCCAAATTAGTCGCGCGCGCTTTTTCCAGGTTTGGTGGCGCGAGCTTCGGCCGGTCGAACTCAGCAGCGAAACTTTGCTTCCAACGCGCATATTTCGGAGGCGAATACGCGCCGCAAATGTCGCCACCAATGATCGGAGCAGATTGGCGGAGCTTTCGGAGCGCCCACTCAAGATCGGCCACCGTGAAGCGGCCGCTCTCCCAGTTCGTCACCGCCTCTTCCACGCAGAGGCAGTCGAGATCGATCGTGACGTAGACATTTTCGCCGGCGAGACGTTTCGCAAATTCTTCAAAACGCTCGCGCCAACCATCACGCAGAATCGCGCCCTTCCGCTGTCGATCTTTCAACGGCCGATCGTCTGCCCACGGATAGACTTCAAGAATTCCGGCGCGTTCGGCGCGACGATTACCGAAAATCCGGTGCGGCCACCAACATTCGAAATTGCCGCAGCCCCACACACTCGCAAGCCGCACATTTGGAAGTTCCAGCGCGCGGGTTACCCATCCGCCACAGGCCCATTTCGGGGGCCGCACGTCCCAATCGGGATGATTATCAAAGGATACGAGGACCATCGGTTCGGCAACAGAACGCAATCGGAGCGCTGTCAGGTGGTGAAAGTCGCCGGAGCCGTAGAGTAAGAACGGCGCTGCCAGATCCCTCCCCCGCTCCCGATAGAATTGTTCGATCAGCCTGGGCGGCGCGGAGAAACGCAAACGCGGCCCCCAACTCCGCGCATCGGCTACAGAAAGGCCGATCGCTTCGTTAGGCCAAGCGTCATCGACATTGAGATGAAGCGCACAGTCGCTCAAGATCACCGGTGCGCGGCTGGGAAAAGCTCGGCATCAGCCGCCTTCGCCACGCGCAGGTTTTCCTCAGCTTCCTTGTATCCAGGATTGCGCCGCAGCGCTTCATTGAACTGGATCACGGCTTGGGAGATCTGGCCCTGGGCCAGGTACACTCTACCTAAATTGTTGTAGGCAACTGTCAGCTCCGGGTCCGCCCGAAGCGCCGCCAGGTAATGTCCTTCCGCCTCCTTCAGATTTCCATTCGCAAAAAGTCCGTCTGCAAGGAAAAGCTCAGCGGATGGGTAATTCGGCTTGAGTCGGAGAACCGTCCGAAGCTCGCTGACGTATTCGTCATTTTTGCCCACTGCCAGAAGGAAAGCTGCGTAGCTGTAGTGCGCATCAGCTGAGTTTGGTTTCAGGCGTGTGCCCGCTTCGAAGTGAAACGAGGCATCATCGTTGCGTCCGATCCGTTGCAGCAGATTTGCGTACATCAGATGATAATCGCCGTTGTTCGGTTGAAGCCGCAGCGCTGTTTCCATGTGCGGGACCGCGGCGTCGAATTTGGCTTGCCCACTCAACGTTGCGCCAAGGTTCATGTGCGCTGCCGCGTACTTGGGATCGAACTGGAGCGAGAGTTTGTACTGCTCGATGGCTTCGTCTAGTTTGCCCTCCTTTCGCAATGCAGAGCCGTAATCAAAATGCGGTTTTGCGCCGTCAGGCACATCCGCGACCAACCACGCCGTCCGTTGCACATCGGGAACGGCAAGATGCGTTTGCCAGAACCACAGCGCTCCAAGCGGCACCACGAACACGCCGACCCATTTCAAGCCGTGCAATGCCCAGCTGGGAAGCATACCGCCGAGCGATACATCAGCGGTTCCACCGGCAAGCCCGAGCGATTGACGCGTCGAGCGCTCCCGAACTTTCCAGATAAATCCGTCATAATAAAAATGCAGTAGCGTCGAAGCGGTCACCACGCCGGTGAGAATCCGTTTGACGGTATCCATTCCGAGATGCGCATTGATGAAGGAAACTGAGCCGTAGGCGAGGACGAGGCCGACATAAAGCCCAATCAGCGAGCCGCTCCTTCGGAACACGAATCGCATGAATCCGCCAATGTTGCTGTCTTTCTCGACGCGGTTGCGATTGTAGATCCAGACGAGCGACAGGTATTGCACGTCGTGAAACACTTCGAACAGCGCAATCCCAACGAGGATGTTCGAGACAAGGTTATTGCAGTACCACCAAAACGCGATGCTGGTCACCAGCAGTCCAAGTTTTACCGGATTTGGCCGATGCCCCGCGACCCATGTCCGAACAAAATGGGCGGCGAACAAAACCGACACAAAAATGGCTGCGCCGAGAATTATGTTTTGGCCGAGGTTTACAACCGTCGGCGGAATGAACGGTCCGCCACACAGGTAGTAAGTGTCCAGCGTGTCGCTCAACCGGTATGGCGAAAGCGCCACTGCAGTGCCGAACCAGATCACGCACATCGCGAAATCGAGCCGGCGAGTGAGCGTATCGAACGTTCCCGTTTTGGCGTCGTAGATGCGGCAAAACCCGTAGGTCTGCATCAATCCGTGCCAAACGCCCCAGAAGAAAACCACTAAAAGAATTCCCTTCAGGTCCCACCAAAAGAAAGCGACACAAGTTACGAGCAGAAACAACGGCGCCAAAATGAAGCGCCACTTGAAGCGTTCGAACAAAGCACGATCCCCATACGCGCGTATCATGCCCGGCAGGTGATGACCCATGGCACCGAAGGCAGCGACAAAGAGATAAATGTCCTGCGGACTCCACTTGGCCTGGGCTAGCGCGAACGCGGGAATCAGCAGCAGCGGCGTCCCAACGTACAAGATGAGGTCCCGCCAGGAACTGAGTATCCACAGCTTCGGCCTGGCGGCAGTCGCCGCCCCGGACGGAACAGTTTGCAGACGTGAAAACCCTTGTACCTGCTGCATGAATTCGAGGTCAAGTCTTCCCTAAACCGGCGGTGAAATCAATCCGCTTGTGCCCTGACATGGGAGCGAGAGCAGGACGTCCGTGCGCGCAACTGTGCGGTCAGGCGCGAAAGACTAAGTGACATGGCGAATCATGCCCGGACAAAAGAAGCGAAGAGAAGCGAGCAAAAGCGCGATTTTTTTTGCATCGTCAGGGACGCGTTCCGATGTTTCGCGCAGCGTGCGTCCGTATTGCTCGGAAGCGCCTGGGCATTTTGCGGTGCTGTGCTTGTAATTGTTGTTTGGCTTGTCACCGGACCGGCGTTTCATTTCTCGGACACGTGGCAACTGATTATCAACACCGCCACGACAGTCGTCACCTTCCTCATGGTGTTTTTGATTCAGAACACGCAGAACCGCGACGCCAAAGCAATGCACCTCAAATTGGACGAGCTAATTCGCGCCGTGAAAGGCGCGCGCAATCAACTCGTCGATTTGGAAAACCTCTCTGATGACGATCTCAAGAAACTGGAGGCACAGTTTCAAGGATTGCGAAAGCAATCTGAAAAGAGCCGAACACGTTCTGATAACGGCCAACCCGCGAAATCGCGCTAGAATCAAGCCGTCACTATTCAGGCTGGTTTATCGCCGCGAATTGCAAAGTTGCCACACTCTCATCTAGTCTCTCGCGCATGACGTCAGTGTGGGAGCTGGCAAATCCGCAGTTGCGTGATCTCGCCGTTTACGAACCCGGAAAACCGATCGAGGAAACGGCGCGCGAACTAGGCGTCGATCCGAGCACAATCATTAAGCTGGCCTCGAATGAAAATCCGCTCGGCTGTTCTCCCAAGGCACTGCAGGCGATGCGCGCCACGCTGGAGAATGCGCATCTTTATCCTGACGGCAGCGGATTTTACCTGCGCAAAGCAATCGCAGCGAAACTCAGTGTAGCGCCTGAGAACGTGATTCTCGGCAATGGATCAAACGAGGTGATCGAATTCGTCGGGCACGCGTTTCTGAATCCCGGCGATGACGTAATTACGTGTCAGTACGCTTTTATCGTTTATAAACTACTCGCGACCGCGTTCGGCGTGCGCACGATTGAAACGCCGAGCCCGGATTATCAGCAGAACCTGGATGCAACACTGGACGCGATCACCTCAAAAACCGGGCTCATTTTCATTCCGAACCCCAACAATCCCACCGGCACATTGATCTCGCAGCGCGCGATCGACAGTTTCATGTCGCGAGTGCCGGGCAGCATCATTGTTGTTTTTGACGAGGCCTATTTCGAATTCCTCGATGATCCGCCCGACACACTTCGATTTATTCGCGACGGACGAAATGTCGTTGTGCTCCGTACGTTCTCGAAGATTCACGGCCTTGCCGGGCTCCGCATCGGATATGCCATCGCACCGCCTGAGATTACCGAAGTGCTTCACAAGACGAGACAGCCATTCAACGTGAACAGCATTGCACAGGCCGGCGCGATCGCGGCGCTCGATGATGAAGCACACCTGCGTGAAACCAAGCGGGTTATAGACGAAGGTCGCGCTTATCTGCAGGAACAATTTGCTGACATGCAAATTCCGTTCGTGCCAGCCGCTGCAAATTTCGTGATGGTAAACGTCGGCGACGGTTGTGCAGTGTTCCAGAAGCTGCTGCAGCGGAAAATCATCGTGCGCCCGCTCAAAGGCTATGGCCTGCCTGAATGGGTCCGGATTTCCGTGGGCACAATGGAAGAAAATCGGCACTTGATCGCGGCGTTGCGAGATATCATCCGTTCGCACTAGATCGGAGCGAAATCTCAGTCACAAAGCGGCGCAGCAGCGCCGGTTCCGAGTTTGCGCTCCACAGTATTTGGCAACCGAAGCGGTTGCCCTACAATTTGAGTCCAAACGTATGACCACTTCGGACACCATCGCCGCTATCTCGACGCCGCCCGGTGAAGGCGCCATTGCGCTGGTACGGATTTCCGGCGCGAAGGCGATTCAAACAGCAGACAAGATTTTTCGGGGCAAAGAACAACCGTCGAAATTCGCGTCACACGTTCAGCATCTCGGCGAGATTTTCAGCGCGGAAAATCGGTCGATCGATCAGGCACTGGTTTCATTACACCGTGCACCGGCTAGTTACACCGGTGAAGATCTGGTGGAAATCAGTTGTCACGGCGGCACCCTCGTTTCCGCGAAAGTTCTCGAAGCATGTCTGCGTGCAGGGACGAGAGCAGCGCGGCCCGGCGAATTCACCGAGCGCGCGTTTCTCAACGGCAAAATGGATCTCACCCAGGCCGAGGCGGTGATCGATTTGATCCGCGCCCGAACTGATCTGGCGCTGCGTTCGGCCACCGAACAACTCGAAGGCAGACTCGGCGATCAAATCAGGAAGATCCGCGATGAATTGATCGCGCTACTAGCGCACATCAACGCGTCGATCGATTTTCCGGAGGAAGGCATTGAGCCCGACGAAGACGAAACGCTCTGCGCCCGGCTCGATGCTGTTCGAGACGAAATCGCCGTGTTGCTCGCGACTGCCGATCAGGGTCGTGTGCTGCGCGAAGGCGTGCGCGTGGTGATTTACGGTGCGACAAACGCCGGCAAATCGAGTTTGCTCAATCGCCTGCTTGGCTACGATCGCGTTATCGTCAGCGACACGCACGGCACGACGCGCGATACGATCGAGGAAACGGTCAATTTGGAGGGGGTGCCGATCCGCTTGCTCGACACTGCGGGCTTGCGCGCTTCGGAAAGCGAACTGGAGCGTACGGGAATCGAGCGCACACAGAAATCGCTGCAACTGGCTGATTTGCGGCTGCACATCGCTGACCGCAATTCGCCGAAGCCCGCGCATTTCAACGGAGCGATGAACGATCCGAACGAAATTGTTATCTTGAACAAGAGCGATTTGCCGGAGGACAATGACTGGAAGGATTCCCCGGCATTGCGAATTTCGTGCGCGACTGGAGACGGACTGCCGCAACTGAAAGAGGAAATTCCGGCACGCATTCGCCAGCAAAATCTGAGACCGGAAAGCGCGATCGCGATTAATACTCGTCATCGCGATTGTCTCCGCCGCGCCTTGGAATCATGCGATCGGGCGCGCACGGCGCTGGGCGAGGGATTATCCGGCGAGTACGTTGCGGTTGATCTTGATCAAGCGCTGCGCGCAGTCGGCGAAGTCATTGGCGTCGTGGATGTGGAACAGATTCTCGATTCGGTTTTCAGCCAGTTTTGCATTGGAAAGTGACGCTGCAATTAATCCAGACAATAGCGCTGTCATGTTGAGCGAAGTGAAACATCTCGGTTTTCTCCGTGGCAATTGGCACAGAAATGATCAGAGATTCTTCCCTTCGCTCAGAATGACATGGCTGTGATGAGGACCTCCGGGCTTGAAGCGTTGAGGCCGCGGTTTAAATGAAGAACCTGTACGAAAGACTCGTTAGACCACTGCTGTTTTCGCTCGACGCCGAGACTGCGCATCATCTCACCATCGCACTGCTCCAAAGGGCGTCTCATTTCGATCCCGCGCTGCGCGTGCTCAGATCTTTTCAGCCGTCGCCAAAACCAAAAACGCTCTTTGGCCTGAAATTCCGAAACCCTATTGGACTTGCGGCTGGGCTGGACAAGAACGGTGTTGCTCTTCCTGCGTGGGCGGCGCTCGGGTTCGGTTTTATCGAGATTGGGACCGTGACGGCAAAGGCGCAGCCTGGAAACCCCAAGCCACGCATTTTTCGATTGCCCGAGCAACAAGCGCTGATCAATCGGCTTGGTTTCAATAACGACGGCGCGGACGCGATTGCACAGCGATTGGCGGCACTGCGTGTAAGCGGCCGATGGCCGGCCGTTCCAATGGGAATCAACATCGGCAAGTCGAGAACAACGCCGCTCGAACAAGCGACAGACGATTACCTTTACTCGTTTCGCATGCTGCGGGATTTTGCTGATTACATCACGTTGAATATCAGCTCGCCAAACACACCCGGTTTGCGCGAGTTACAGGAGCCTGAAAAGCTTTCGGAGTTGCTGTACGCCATCGGCAAGGAAGCAGGAACAGCTCCAAAACCGCTGGTCGTGAAAATTTCACCGGACCTGTCAGGCACTGAACTGAAAGCCATTCTCGCTATATGCGAAGAGAACGGAGTCTCGGGAATCATCGCCACGAACACCACGCTGGATCACTCTTCGATTGCGCCGCAACTGGATCAAGCAGGCGGCTTGAGTGGAGTGCCACTTCGAGACAAATCGACCGCATTGGTGCGTGAAATTAATGCTCGATCTACAATTCCAGTAATCGCTTCCGGCGGAATTTTCGACGCAGAATCAGCGCGGGAGAAATTTCAGGCGGGCGCAGTGCTGATTCAGCTTTACACCGGGCTCGTTTACCGCGGCCCGCAGCTTCTGCGGGAGATCATGGATAGGTTGTAGAGCGTGCGCAGCGCCTGATGTCGCGATGGTTGGCAACCGGAGCGGTTGCCCTACAGTTGATCGATTTTCAGAATGAAACTGTCTCGTAAGATCCTCAAGTTCACCGAACCGCTAACCTACCGGCGCGGCTGGCGCAGAGCGCAACGCTCGATTTTTCCTGTGCCGCTCAAGCCAATGCTTGCGCAGATCGACTGGGACCGCGCACGAGAGATCCAGCAGCGATATGCGAATTCCACTGCGGGCTACGCTAAATACGCAGATATCGAGCCGTGGTTGCGATTGAATCGTGAACGCGTGCAGGATTTGAATCTTCATCGCTCGGCGCCCAAACGTGTTCTCGACCTCGGTTGCGGAGGCGGATTCTTTTTGTTCATCCTAAAGAACCTTGGCCACTCCGTCATGGGCCTCGACATCGACCGCGTTCCATTGTTCGGCGAACTACTGGAGTTGTTTGGCGTGCGGCGCGTCGTTTACAAGATCAACGCTTTCGAGCCGCTGCCGGATCTCGGTCAACAATTCGATTGGGTCACGGCGTTCTCTACGAACTTTTACCTTTATCATCCGGCCAAGAAACGCTGGGGAACGGCGGAATGGGATTTCTTTCTGCGCGATCTACAGCATCACCTGGCGCCGGGCGGAAAAATCTTTTTTGGACTCAATCCCTCCTACAACGGCGGCTATTACACGCCTGAAATACGCGATCTTTTTCTCAGCCGCGGCGCAGACGTCGAGCGCGAACGAATTTTTTTTGGAAACGGCGTGCGCTTCTGACCTGTAGCATCCGCCCTGCCCAGCGGAATTTTTGCGGAAAACCGCGGCCGAAGTGCGCTGGGAAGAGCGCAGACTGCAACAATTACGGTGTGGGCGACGGCGGTTCGGCCGGAGGTTCGCGAAAGCGATGATGTCGCCAGTGCCGATGTCGCTCTTCTATTTGCTTCAGCTTTTGACGCTGTTCGTCTGTGAGTTGGGGAGCCATCTGGCGATGTGCGTCGGCAAT
>Ga0222622_10001119_pt1 | contig 10784 bp, 11 predicted proteins | sample PLM2_5_b1metaG_FD_177335 | JGI IMG/M metagenome (GOLD analysis project Ga0222622, IMG submission 177335) | Groundwater sediment microbial communities from an aquifer in East River, Colorado, USA - PLM2_5_b1 | ecosystem: Environmental > Terrestrial > Soil > Riparian zone | place: USA: East... | reverse complement strand
AAGAATTGTTTAGTTAACATGTCTGTGACGCTACCTAAAACTTTTTCACCCATCATTTTCATTAACCCGCTGATCGTTACTTCGCCACTAAAAGCAACCTCTGTTTCTTTACCCGATATTGGCATCAATTCGATCTTCATAACGGAATTGACAGTGCCGATTTTATTATGTTGCTGAGCTTTGAGAGTAAATGTTTTTTGGTGGCGTATATCTTCCATTTGCATATCACCGGTAAACTCGCCACTAACGGGCCCAAACTTTACTTCCAGTGTGGATTTGTAAGTATTCTCCCCCGTCTTTTCCAGTTTTGAAATGCCGGGAACAATTTTTGGAAGTATTTCTACATCCATTAACATATTCCATAAGGTTACGGGATCTGTTTCTACATTACGTTTTCCTTTAAGTTCCATACTTATTTATGTATTAATTCATGCAGTATACTTAAAACTGCTGTAATTCTTGCATAGGCTAAAGGTTTTTACGGATCAAAGACAGAATTATTAAACATAGCTGCTCAGGAATTGATAAATTTGTTATTCGTCTAAACTCAGGAAATGATCGTTGATAAATATAACAGGGTTCATAACTATCTCCGTATTTCACTGACGGATAATTGCAATCTGCGTTGCTTTTATTGCATGCCGGAAGAGGAGTATGAATTTACGCCTGCTTCAAAACTGATGCAGAAAGAGGAGATCGAGGCGTTATCAAAAATTTTTGTGAGTCTTGGTGTAAATAAAATTCGGTTGACTGGTGGAGAGCCTTTGGTAAGAAAAGACGCCGGCGATATAATAAGAGCTTTATCAAAGCTACCGGTCAAATTAACGATCACCACTAACGGATCAAGGCTGCATGAGTTTGTAGATATTCTCGAAGAGTCCGGGGTTCGTTCTCTGAATATTAGTTTAGATACGTTACAACCGGAAAAATTTAATCTCATAACAAGAAGGAACCAGTTTCAACAAGTGTATGATAATATCCAGCTTTTATTGAAAAGAAATTTTCATGTAAAAGTGAATATGGTTGTGATGAAAGGTCTTAATGATAATGAGATCAACGATTTTGTAGAATGGACAAAAGAGCAACCCGTTCACGTACGTTTTATTGAGTTCATGCCTTTTACCGGGAATAGGTGGACAAGCAATAAAGTATTTACCATGCAGGAAATGCTGGATGTGATCCGGAAAAAATATGATGTAATAAGATTGCAGGATGAAAAACATGATACATCAAAAGGATATATGGTAACGGGTCACCAGGGAACATTTGCCATAATAAGTACAATGAGTGCCAACTTTTGCGGCGATTGCAACCGGCTGCGATTAACTGCAGATGGAAAAATGAAAAATTGTTTATTTGCAGAAAAAGAAACGGATCTGTTATCTGCGCTGCGAAGAGGAGAAGATGTTGTTCCGTTGATCCATCAAAATATTCGCAGTAAAGCAAAAGAACTAGGTGGTCAATTCACTGCAGATTTCGAGCATCTTCATCCTGAAGAAATTCATAATCGAAGTATGATAACTATTGGAGGATAAACCCCTGTCCACCTAAAGGGGAGAGTTAGATAGAACAAACTTTCATGAAATGATTTCGGTTAAAGAAGCGAAAAAAATAATCTCAGAAAATGTTTCTTCATTGGAGCCAGTGACCTTGTCATTACAGGAATCAGCGGGTTTGATATTAGCAGAAGAAGTGTATGCTTCAATGGATATTCCTGCTTTTCCTCAATCATCAATGGATGGTTATGCTTTTTCTTTTGAAGGATGGAAACAACATAAAAAATTAAAGATAACCGGTGAGGTTGCTGCAGGTAGTAATGAAACTTTTACACTTGCTCCCGGAAATGCTGTTCGCATTTTCACAGGCGCTGCAGTTCCTGCAGGTGCCGATACAGTGATAATGCAGGAAAAAGTAAAAGCACAAAACGGAGAATTGATCATAGAGGATGAAGCATTACAACCAGGTAATAGTGTCAGATCAAAAGGTTCTGAAATAAAAGCTGGAGCATTGGCATTAGAAAAGGGAAGCACTTTATCACCTGCTGCCATTGGTTTTCTGGCAGGCATTGGAATAACAGAAATAAAAGTTTATCCCAATCCATCAATAAGCATCATTATTACAGGGAATGAATTGCAGCAACCCGGACAATCTTTACAACATGGGCAGGTATACGAGTCAAATTCTTTTGCATTAAAAGCAGTTTTACAACAATTGCATATTGAGAGCATTCAAATCTTATATGCTACAGATAAGCCTGAAATTATTACTGACACATTGAAAAAGGCATTGCAACAAAGTGACGTGGTTTTGTTAACCGGCGGTATCAGTGTCGGCGATTATGATTTTGTCTTACAGGCCTCAACAGAATGTGGAGTAGAAAAATTATTTCATAAAATAAAGCAGCGGCCCGGGAAACCATTGTATTGTGGAAAAAGAGGGAATAAATTAGTTTTTGGATTACCGGGTAATCCTTCTTCAGTGCTTACCTGTTTTTACCAGTATGTAATTCCTGCATTAGAGAAATTATCAAAGCGAGAAATTGGTTTGCAAACAATAAAGGTTCCGCTGGCAAAAGCATTTCAAAAGAATACCGCCCTCACCCATTTTCTTAAAGGATTTTATGACGGTAAAACTGTGGCGTCATTGGATGCACAGGAATCATATCGTCTCAGTTCATTTGCAAAAGCCAATTGTCTTATCCAGGTTGATGAAGACACAACATCTTTAAAAGAAGGTGAGTTGGTTGATGTATATTTATTGCCACAATAATCACCGTTGGAAAGTTTTATTCTTTTTTATCTGCTACTATTTCTTGTAGCTTTTTTATATTCATCCGTTGGTCATGGAGGCGCCAGCGGCTACCTGGCCTTGATGGCTCTCTTTAGTATTATACCAGATGTAATGAAACCGACAGCCTTATTGCTGAATCTTTTTGTGTCACTTACATCGTTTATTCAATTCTACCGCGGTAAACATTTTAACTGGAAAATATTTTTACCATTTGCGATCACATCGGTGCCGATGGCTTATGTAGGCGGGTTGATAACTGTTGACGATAACGTTTATAAAAAAATACTTGGCATATTGTTGATAGTACCTATTGTTAGGTTTTTATTTTTTGCAAATATCAAGGTAGAAGAAATAAGGAAGTCAAATTTTGTCTTGTCGCTGATCATTGGTGCTGTTATTGGCTTTCTTTCGGGACTTATCGGAATTGGTGGGGGAATCATCTTATCGCCTGTCTTGTTGTTATTAAAGTGGGCAGACATGAAAAAAACTGCGGCTATCAGTGCTATTTTCATTTTTGTCAATTCATTGTCAGGTCTTGCCGGGCAATTACAAAAAGGAATTAATTTCAGTACTGACATGTACGCATATGTTGCGGTGGCTTTCGTGGGAGGATTATGCGGCGCATATTTTGGCTCATTAAAACTAAATCAGAATTTTTTAAAATATTTACTGGCGATTGTTTTGATCATCGCCTCGTATAAATTATTATTTACATCAGCTTAATTAAACTTTATGAGATCGATTCTGTTCATGTTTTTGATGGTTACTGTTTTTTCTTCATCGGCGCAGAAAGAAAATATTCCCACTACTGAAAATTTTTCCATTGAAGGGAAAGTAAAGAAAAGCCTGACTGTTTCACTGGCAGATCTCACATCCTACAAATCGTATTCTATCGACAGTATCGTTATCACAAATCATCTTGGCGAAAGAAGAAGCAGCTTAAGAAATGTGAAAGGCGTTCTGCTAAAAGATATTTTGAATAAGGTAGAAATAGATGCAGAACCCCCCAAAGTACTGAGTGAGTATTATTTTGTTTGTATTGCCTCTGATAATTATAAAGTTGTTTTTTCCTGGAATGAAATTTTTAACAGTGCGACCGGTAAGTCTGTTTACATACTTACAGGACATGAGGGAAAACCAGCATCAGCATTGGATAACAGGATCGCACTTGTTTCACCGAAAGATGAAATGACTGGTCGCAGATATGTAAAAGGGTTGCAGAAAATAGTTGTTGAAAGAGTTAAATGAATTTAGAAGCGATCGGTGTTGGCAAGCCATCCATACTAACTATATTTTTTTCTTTCTTGTATTCTTCAAGACCGTTTTCTCCTTTCTTTTCGGCCCATTTTATTGCATGATCCCGTTCACCTAAATATTCGTAATAAGGAATTCCAAAACCACAGGATGATTTTACTTTAAAGATATCTGCAACGATGATCTGTCTTGTAGCAGGGAGAATTGCAAATTCTTTAGATAATTCGTCCCATTCAACATCACCTGGCAGCACTGTTTTTCCTCTTCCATAAAGTCTTAAAATTTTCGGTGGTCCATCAAATGCACAAAACATAAAAGTGATGCGACCGTTTTCGAGAAGATGGGCAGATGTTTCATTGCCGCTTCCGACGATATCAAGATAACCAACCCTGGTTGGCGAAAGGACCCGAAAGCAATCAAATCCTTTCGGGGAAAGATTGATATGACCTCCTTCATTAATCGGAGCCGTAGTTACAAAAAACAAATGCTGATCCTCTATAAAAGTCTTGTGTTCAGCAGTGATTTCTTCCATTTCCTTACCCATAAATGTCTCTTTGCGCAAAGATAATTCTAAGTAATTTTGTTATCCTGTTATTATTTTATGAGTGTAAAAATTATTTTGTTTGGCAAGCTTGCAGATATAGCCGGGGGAGCTGTATCTGTGGATAATGTGGCGGACACAGATAGTTTGATAAATGCTTTACATAAAGATTATCCTGAATTTACCAAAACAAAGTATGTGATAGCAGTAGACAAACAGGTAATAAAAGAAAACACTGTCCTAAATAAAAAAAGCACGGTGGCATTATTGCCCCCTTTTTCAGGCGGATAAAAATGAGTGATCAGAATTTATATGAACGTTATCATCGCCAGATCATCTTACCCGAATTTGGTGAGGAAGGACAGCAAAAGTTGCTGAAGGCAAAAATATTGGTTATCGGAGCAGGGGGCTTAGGATGTCCTGCTTTGCAATATCTCACCGCAGCAGGCGTAGGCACAATCGCCATTGTTGATGATGATGTGGTAGCCTTGAATAATCTTCATCGGCAGGTTTTGTATTCAGTAAATGATATTGGATTATCAAAAGCAAAACGGGCCGCACATATTTTGCAGCAACTGAATCCTGAAATAAAAATTATTTCTTACAACGAAAGATTGGCGACGCAAAATGCACTTACACTTATCGATGACTTTAATATTATCATTGATGGCACAGATAATTTCTCTACAAGATATATGATCAATGATGCTTGCGTATTGTTGAATAAGCCATTGGTATATGGCGCCATTTCCCAATTTGAGGGACAAGTAAGTGTTTTCAGAAATAAAAAGGAAGAGGATGTTAATTACAGGGATATTTTTCCTGATCCACCAAAAGATGGCGAAGTATTGAATTGCGCAGAAGCGGGAGTGTTGGGAGTGTTGCCGGGTATAATTGGTACCATGATGGCGAATGAAACAATTAAAATGATCACAGGGATTGGCGAGCCATTAATTGATCAATTATTTACTTACAATGCTTTAAACAACCAGGTTTACATACTTAAGTTATCAGCAAGAAAAGAAACACGATCATTGATCCCGAAAGACAAAAAGGAATTTTTAAAAATAGATTATGAATGGCTTTGTGCGGCACCGGTTCAACAAAACGAAATTGATTCGGATATTTTTAATCGTATGATGGTTAAAGGAAATATTGATGTGATAGATGTTCGGGAACTGCATGAAATGCCCACTGTAAATGAATTTAACCATATCAGGGTGCCGTTAGCTCAACTTGCAGACAACACTTCATTAATAAAATCTGATACAGTTATTGCGTTTTGCCAGTCAGGAAAAAGAAGTTTACAAGCGGCTAAGATTTTATCTGGTATTTTTGGTAATAGTAAGAAAATCTACAGTCTTCGTGGTGGAATTGTAGAATGGAAGAAACACAAACTACCGGTATGAAAGAAAGAAAGCCAAAAAATATATTTGTGCAAGGACCAATTGCTGCATCATTTATTGCTGATAGTATTCAAAAGCATAGTAGCAAAACTGATATTGGAGGACATAGTATTTTCCTTGGGCAAGTAAGAGCAGATAAAATTGAAGGCAAAGAAGTAGCCTCAATCGAATACACTGCTTATGAAGACATGGCGATGGAAAAAATGCTTTCGATCCGTGAAGATATTTTTGTGAAATATGATTTGACCTGTATGCATGTATATCATAGTTTGGGTAAAGTAGCTGCAGGTGAAATAAGCTTGTTTGTTTTTACATCATCCGCCCATCGCAAGGCAGCGATCGATGCTTGCGAAGAAACAGTTGAAAGATTAAAAGCAGAACTGCCGGTGTGGGGAAAGGAAATGCTAACAGATGAAACCTATCATTGGAAGGAGAATAAATAATTATGGTCGACATTACATCAAAATCAAACAGCCTTCGCAAAGCGATTGCTACCGCAATTGTTTCTGTTTCCCAACAAGAGACAATCGATGTAATAAAGAATAAAAAAGTTCCTAAAGGCGATGTGTTTGAATTTTCAAGAGCTGCAGGTTTGTTAGGAATTAAAAAAACAAGTGATGTAATTCCTGATTGTCATCCTTTGCCTGTAGAATATGCTTCTATCACTCATGAGATCGATGGTTTAAATATTATTATCAAAGTAGAAGTTCATACGATCTATAAAACCGGAGTAGAAGTGGAAGCAATGCATGGCGCTGCTGTTACTGCTTTGACGATCTATGATATGCTAAAACCACTTGATAAAGGAGTTGAAATTTCAACCATTAAACTGGAAACTAAGAAAGGTGGCAAAACAGATTTTAAAGATCAACGATCAGATGATCTTCGTTGCGCCGTAATTGTTTGTTCCGATGGCGTTGCGGCCGGAGCAAGGGAAGATAAAAGCGGTAAAATAATTATTGAAAAATTGGAACAACTCAATTTGACGATAGCACATCAGGCAATTATTCCGGATGATCTTTTAACGATACAGGAAAAAGTGAGACAATTAAGTAAAGAGGATTATGATCTTATTCTTTTAACGGGTGGAACAGGGTTATCTCCGAGAGATGTTACTCCGGATGCAATTGCTCCATTACTTGATAGAGAAATTCCGGGCATTATGGAAGCTGCACGGAATTATGGACAACAAAGGACACCTTATGCAATGTTATCCCGTGGTGTAGCAGGATTTATAAAAGATACATTGGTCATAACTTTGCCCGGTTCTCAAAAAGGGGTTGCTGAAACTATTGATGCGTTATTTCCTTATGTGCTGCATGTGTTTCGGGTGAAGGAAGGTGTTCAGCATGAAAAATAGGGTTGCTATCAAAGCACCCCGAATATTTTATTTTTCAACTTCCCCATCCTGTAACCAACAGTAAGACTTACTCCCCGATTCTGAATTGACATTTCAGAATTCATAAAATGATTTATGACATTATTATAAATGGCATTTACATGAAAATAATAATTCTGCCCATTGTACCCACCATTTAAAATAAGTTGATAGTTGGCTATAAGCTTTAACGAATGACCTTGTCCTGGGTATAAATTTTTTTCTATCGCTGGCCCGGCAAATATGCCCGGGTTTATACTCCACTCTCCTTCATTAAAAATAAAATTGTAGGTATATCCTCCGCTGATCAACAAATTAACGGAAGAAGGTTTTTTACTTATCGCCGACAGAAACGCACTATCTGATTTATCATACTCATTAAACCCGCCTTTTAAAGTAAATCGCTGAAAAAAGGGAGATACAGTTGCTATAAAACTACCGGCACTCTTTGCCTGTAATAGTGAATAATTTCTTGCGGCCTTTAATGAAAATTTTTCTGCATTAAAAATATAGCTGATACGTGTAAAATAACTGCGGTAATTGATATCATCATAATATTCAAACTCTCTTTTACGCCTATCAACCTGAAGGATCAATCCACTGTATTTATTGGTACCGGCTTCAAATAAAAAATTATTATGAGTTTTATGCAAATGAATACCAAATGCCTTGATCGAAGTACTCTGTTTGGCAACTGAAGTGTTGGGAATGTTCTTTGAAAAATCAAGTGATAACCAGTTGTAGTCAATTGTAAAACCAGTATAAGCACTGGTATTGGCAAACAGTTTATACTGGCTTAGGAAGTCATCATTGGCAAAATGCCGGAAACTAAAAGAAGTTTTTGTTGCCCCTGTATATACTTCCACATCATTTTCTTTCTCGAATTTTTTTATATAGTCGCTATCAATCATGAATTGTGCAGAGACATGACAAATTGAAAGTAGGCCAACGATAAAAAATATAAAATAAGGAAGTAAAAATAATTTACTTCTGTTTGATGATAAGACCCGGGGTTCTCTAGACAAGTATTTTTCAATATATACAGTCGGCACGAAAATGGTTTTTCTTGGGTTTAGATATTTTATCAATTGCGAATTATGAGATCCAAAAAATTGGAAAGTGAAAGTACTTCTCTTCTTTGGTTTATCTAAATGGATAACTTCTCTTTTCCTAAAACATTTCTTAAAGTTTAGTTATTGTCTTTGATTCCGGAATAATTCTAAGGATTTTACCGATACCCTGACGCCTGCAACTCAAATAATCTTGCATAAGTATTCCCGGCAGCTAATAATTCATGGTGTGTACCGAGTTCTTTAATATGTCCTTCGTCAATAACGGCAATACGATCAGCAATACGGACAGTTGAGAAACGATGAGAGATCACAATTCCAATTCTTCCTTTCAAATTTTCTTTTAACTCTGCAAAGATCGCAGCTTCCGCTTCAGGATCGAGGGAAGATGTCGGCTCATCCAATATCCAGATATCTGCATTGCGATACATGATCCTTGCTAATGCAAGTCGTTGCCATTCGCCGCCAGATAGATCATGCCCGCCTTCAAACAATCTTCCCACTTTTGAATCAAGACCATTTGTCATTTTCTTTACCAGCCATTCACTTCGTGAATCTTTTAATGCCTTCATCACTTTTTCATCATCAGCTTCACCATAAGGCCAGCCCATCATTACATTTTCTCTTACTGAAAGTTCATAGGTTGCATAATCCTGGAATAATATTCCAATGCGACTGCGCAGGATTTCAGGATCCATATCTTTCACATCGATACCACCAATTTTTATGGAACCATTTTGCACATCATAAAAACGAAGTAATAATTTAACCAATGTACTTTTGCCTGCACCATTCTCCCCGACCAATGCGATCAATTCACCCCTGCGAATATTCAAATTCAAATTTTCTATCGCTTCTCCATGACCACCGGGATAATGAAAACTGATATTCTCAAAACTGATGTTGTCAACCGGTCCGTCAGGAATCGGAGTTGGCTTTTCAGGGACAGGAAGTAACGCTTCAATTTTAAGAAATGAAAAGTAATCACCAAGAAATCTTGTATGCTGATCTACTGCAACAAAAGTTTGTGAGATCTGTCCAAGTGTTCCAGCCACGGATGAAAAAGCACCAATCACTAATACTACTCCACCGGGATCAATTGTACCTTGAATGCCTCGCAAGCCCACGAATACATAAGCAAGAGCAAGTGTTGTTCCGGTTACAATTCCACTTAACATTGAGATCCTGACGCCTGATTGATACATCTTTTCTCTTTGTTTGAAAAGATGATCGGAAATTTTTTTATGTCTGCCTAAAAGATAATCGGCCAGCACATAAGCTTTGATCTCTTTGATCGTCCTTGGCTGAATTAATAATTCACCGATATAATTTCTTTCTCTTTCTTCAGGAGTTTCCTGGTAATAATATTTATATAAACGGGAGGTAACCCGGCTTTCAATTATCAATGATAACAATGAGGTGGCTAAAGCAAGAACAACCAATAACCAATGAAGACTTGCCAGCAATCCTGCCATTAAAATTATTGTAACAATATTGCCAGATAAGCCAAGGACTGACCATGTAAGATCGCCGGGCCTCCATGAAACATCACGTTTTGCACGGGCAAGACGATCATGCCAGTCGGAATTATCAAAATGTCCAAGATCTACTCTTGATGCTTTGTCAAGCAAACGACGTTCAGCTTCGAGCTCAACTCGCCGTACATATAAATTTCTTCCATAACCAATGTATGAACCAATTGCTCTTTGTATAATGAATGATACCCATAAGCCAATAACGATCGGTAAAAGATCTTTGAACTGAAGTGAATGCAAACGGGCATCTGCAATTTTGTTTACAAGCAATGCTCCAAGAAAAACAGTTACAGGTGGAATGATAGCATTGAACATTCCCAACAGTGTATATCGAATAAGCAGCCTGGGAGATGCGGCCCATGCCAGTGACATTCCTTGTTTTAGATTCTGCCATACCCTGGCTGCCCGGCCTTTTATTTTAAAAGTACCCAACGACATATTTAAAAATAATTTAAATAGCCGATTTAAAAAAAGTAGAATGTAAAGGGGTCGTTTTGTATTTGTCTTGAGCTAAATAAAAAAACAACCCCCGTGTTGATACAAGGGGGTTTTCACCAAAACCAACTGTTCGAGAAAGCTTACTACTATTTGATCAGAATGTAAAAATGAAAAAGGTTAGATACAAATGGTGTTAACCGGTGGTTAAAGGAATGAGTGGTGAATGGTCAATGGTGAGTGGCTGACGTTATTGGCAATTGACTATTCACGAAGAAGTTGAATAGAATTACAGGAAGTACAAGTGAGCAATTTGTGTGGCGAAGCAGCAAATTGGCAACAAAGAAAGTTTAATAGAATTACAAAAGCTGGTTA
>Ga0222622_10001118_pt1 | contig 10791 bp, 6 predicted proteins | sample PLM2_5_b1metaG_FD_177335 | JGI IMG/M metagenome (GOLD analysis project Ga0222622, IMG submission 177335) | Groundwater sediment microbial communities from an aquifer in East River, Colorado, USA - PLM2_5_b1 | ecosystem: Environmental > Terrestrial > Soil > Riparian zone | place: USA: East River... | reverse complement strand
GCTGGCGGAGCGCCAGAAAACCGAGGTCGCGCTTCGCGGGAGCGAAACCCGGTATCGCGCGCTGGCGACGAGGACGACACGTCTCCACGCACTTACCGCCGGCCTGTCCGAAGCCGCCAGCGTGATTGCTGTCACCAGGGCGATCGTCGAGCAGGCGCCGATCGTCGTCGGTGCCAGTGAAGGCGAGCTGAAACTTGTCGTCAGCGACCGGTCCGCGTTCGAGGCCGGCTTCTGCGCGGCTGATGCGCTCGAGACAAAGAAGCCGGTGTTCGCGGGTTCGCTCGCCGAGCTGCAGGAGAAGTACTGGCGGTCGGCATCGCTTGCGGCCGACAATGGATTCGCGTCGGCCGCCGTACTGCCGCTTCTGGTCAAAGGCGCTCCTCTTGGCGTCCTGGAATTTCATTTCAGTGCGCCCGTGAATTTCGATGACGACTATCAGGCGCTGCTGATTTCGGTTGCGCAGCACTGCACGCAGGCGCTGGACCGCGCGCGTCTCTACGAACAGGCGGAGCGGGCGCGAGCGGAAGCCGAAGCGGCCAATAAGCTGAAAGACGAGTTCGTGTCGACGGTCTCTCACGAGCTTCGCACGCCGCTGAACGCGATTCTCGGGTGGGCGTCGATGCTGCGGATGGGATCGGTCGATACCGGCGTGGTGCCTCAGGCGATCGAGGCCATCCATCGCAATGCCTCGCGGCAGGCGAAGCTCGTCGACGATCTGCTGGATTTCGCGCGAATTTCCGGAGGACGGACGGCGCTCGATCTCGAACCGATCCACGCGCAGGCGTTCCTGCGCGGCATCGTGGAATCGGTGATCCCGTTGGCCGCGAGCAACCAGATCGAGATCCAGGTCTCGGCGATTCCCGAGGTGACGCTGAACGGCGATGTGCGGCGGCTCGAACAGGTTTTTGTGAACCTGCTGGGCAACTCTTTGAAATTTACGCCGGCAGGTGGGCACATCAACGTGTCGGCGCGGACGATCGGCCGCAATCTCGAGGTCCGCGTCGCCGACGATGGCATTGGCATCGCGCCCGAGTTCCTTCCACACGTGTTCGATCGATTCCGCCAGGGCGACGGCACCAGCACCCGCAATCATTCCGGCCTTGGGCTCGGACTCTCAATCGCCAAACAACTGGTCGAGGCGCACAGCGGCACCATCCGTGTGGAAAGCGCTGGAAGCGGCCAGGGCACCGCCTTCGTCGTGACGTTGCCGGACAACGGACAGGCTGACGCCGTGGCGCAAGATGTCGCAGCGGAAGAGGAATCGTCAGAGCCGCGCCTGGATGGACTTCGCGTGCTTGTCGTGGACGACGAGGAGGACGCGCGCGAGCTGATCGGGCGCGCGCTCGAAGACAAGGGGGCGCTGATCAGCCTCGCGTCGAACTCGCACGATGCGATTCGCATTCTCGAGAGCGACGACATCGACGTGTTGCTGGCCGACATCGCGATGCCCGGTGACGACGGGTACTCGCTGATCCGCCAGATTCGATCGGCGGGAACCGGCCTGTCGTCGATTCCCGCGGCTGCGGTCACCGCCCATGCGCGGGAGGAGGAGCGGACGCGCGCCCTGGCCGCCGGGTTTCAGATGCACGTTGCCAAGCCGGTCGAGCCTGGCGAGATCGTGCGCATGGTCGACCATCTGGCGCACGATCGCCATGGAGTCACTCGCTCAGGGGTGTAGCTCGCGGACGCGCTGCAGAATGAGCGAGCCCAGCTGCGGCTCCGTGAGACCGTCGATCGGGTACTCGCGCTCGTCAACGAGCTCGAAATCGCGGATGATCTGCCGTAAGTGCCAGCCGCGGAGCGCCGTCAGTTCCTGGGCCAGCAAAGTCGGGCTCTTTTCGTACACGGAAAATGGGTCGAGGATTGGCTCGCGATTCGAAATGGCCCGGCGTGCGTGTGGTGCGGGGCCGTCGAAATGTGGCGGCGGCACAGCTGCCGGTTCTCGAAGTTGGTGCGGATGAAGGATCCGGTCGAGTGCCCCCTCCAGATATACCGGCGTCAGGCCTGTGGCCCAATAGACGGAGTCCTTCTGGTTCGGCTGTGTCGTCTCGCGCTGCGATCGCAGGATCTCACCGCTCTCCACGTCCTGAAATTCCAGCCAGGCCTCCCACTGCCCGTTGTCGCGTTCTCGACCACAGGCCATGGCAATGTATGAACGGCCATCGCGGTGGGTGACCGGCGTGTCGAATTTTACGAGTGTTTGCGCCACTGGCAGCTCCCTTGCCTGATTTATAGGCAATATGCGTACCGAGAGAGTAAACTTAAGTGTTTCAGCAGTAATGCTTTCGTGTAGATGAGTACACCCGCCCCGCCAGCAAGCTTTGCGTCTCTCGGACTTCCACGCGAACTGACCGATGTTGTGGCGGCTCTTGGGTACGAAGAGCCCACTCCCGTCCAGCGCGAAACGATTCCGCTGCTGCTCGCAGGGCGAGATCTGCTCGGCCAGGCCGCGACGGGCACCGGCAAGACGGCCGCGTTTGCCTTGCCGATGCTGCATCGCATCGCTCAAGAGAAACGCAGCCCGCGCGAGACCGCCGGGCTGATTCTCGTGCCGACCCGCGAGCTGGCGATGCAGGTGGCCGAAGCCGTGCACAAGTACTCCAAAGGCGTGCGGCTGTCGGTGTTGCCGGTCTACGGCGGCGCGCCGATGCACGGGCAGATCCGCGAGCTCGAGCGCGGCGCCCAGATCGTGGTCGCGACGCCCGGCCGCGCGCTCGACCATATCCGCCGCGGAACGCTGAAGCTCGACGGCCTGCACATGCTCGTGCTCGACGAAGCGGACGAAATGCTCGACATGGGATTTGCCGAGGATCTCGATGCGATTCTCGACGCGACGCCGGCGTCACGGCAGACCGCGCTGTTTTCGGCGACGATGCCCTCGCGCATCCTGTCGATCGCCGGCCGCCATCTCAAAGATCCCGCGCGCATCACGATTGCGCGCGAGAAGCAGACAGCGGGCAAGATGCCGCGGGTCCGCCAGGTGGCATACATCGTCGGACGGGCGCAGAAGGCGGCGACGCTCGAGCGTATCCTCGATATGGAGGATCCGGTCGCCACGCTCGTCTTCTGCCGCACGCGACTCGAGGTCGAATCGCTGGTGGAAACGTGCAACGCGCACGGACATCGGGCCGAAGGGCTGCACGGCGGCATGATGCAGAAGCAGCGCGACCGTGTGATGGGGCTCTTCCGGGCGCAGAGAGCGAACCTCTTGATCGCCACCGACGTCGCCGCCCGAGGCCTCGACATCGAGCACCTCTCGCACGTCGTCAACTATGACGTGCCGGCATCGCCAGAGGTGTACCTGCATCGCATCGGGCGCACCGGACGGGCTGGCAGGGGAGGAACGGCGATCACGCTCGCCGAACCGCGCGAGCAGCGGCACCTTCGCAGCATCGAAGGATTCAACAAGGCGAAGCTGGAGATCGGCAAGGTTCCGACCGTTGCCGATTTGCGGGCCCGGCGCCTGGAGCTGACTCGCGCATCGCTACGCGAGCGCCTGGTGGCGGCCGATTTTGACGACGTCAGGGTGGTGGTCGAATCTCTCTCCGACGAGTTCGATCCCATCGACATCGCCGCGGCGGCGGTCAAGATGGCGCACGACGCGCTGGGCGGAAACGAGGAGCGCGAGATTCCCGCCTTCGCGCCCGCCTTCGCGCCGGGCGGTGCTACGGCGGGCAAGCCCGGGTTCGCGCATGCGGCCGCTCCGGCGAGCAAGCCCGGGTTCGCGCGTGCGGGCGCCACGGCGGACAAGCCCGAGTTCGCGCGTGTCGGAGCTGCGGCGGGAAGTCTGACCTCCGCGCCTATCGGCGCTACGGCGGGCAAGCCCGCAAGGGCGTTTGCGGCCCCGCTGCAGACACACGACGTCGACGGACGGCCGGCAGGACGCCTCGTAAAGCAGCCCGATCGCCAATTCGAGAAACGCGACCGGAATTTCCGGAAGCGGGATCGCGGACGGGACGGTGATGGTGACGGCGAACGCGTGCGGTTGTTCGTTGGGGCGGGACGCGCCGCGGGCGTGCGGCCGGCCGATCTCGTCGGCGCGATCACGGGCGAGGCCGGCGTGCCGTCGCGGGCGCTAGGCGCCATCGAGATTGCCGACAAATTCTCATTAGTGGAAGTGCCTGACGCGCTCGCCGATCGCATTATCGCGGCGCTCAAGGCCACAAAGATCCGGGGAAACAAAGTTCAGGTACGTAGGGAGAAGACAACTTGATCGATCAAAGACTGAAAATTGCGGTCTTCATCGATTTCGACAACATCGAAATCGGGGTGAAGACCACGCTGCATACGCAGTTCGACATTGCGGCGATTCTGGACGGGATTAAAGAGCGCGGCGAAGTGGTCACCAAGATCGCCTACGGCGATTGGAAGCGGGCCGGCGATTACGGCCGGCTGATGTCGCAGCACGCCATCCGCATGGTGCAGCGGAACCTCACGCCGGGAGGCGATAAGAACGGCGCCGACATCAACCTGGCGCTCGATGCGCTCGAAATGGCGTTTACTCACGATCACATCAACGCTTTCGTCATCGTCGGCGGCGACAGCGATTTCATCACGCTGGTCGAGAAGTTGAAGCAGTACGACAAGAAGGTCTTCGTGGTCGGCGGGCGCCAATTCACGAGCCAGGTGATGCAGAAGAATTGTCACGAGTTCATCGCATACGAGAACCTCGTGAGCCGCCGGCCGGCCGCGCCAGGACCCGGCCCGCGCCGCGAGAGCAGCGTTGTGAGCACGACAGCGGACGTCGCCAAGGCGATTCCGCTCGTGAAGCGCGCCCTCAAGGTGCTGACCGATCGCGAAGTGTCGCCACAGCTCGGCCTGCTGAAAAGCACGCTGCTGCAGCTCGACTCGACGTTCTCCGAGCGCGACTACGGCGTCAGCACGTTTCGCGATTTCATCGAGAAGGTCGCGAAAACAGGACTCGTCACGCTTCGCCACTCGGGCCGCAGCATGATGGTGGACGCCGTCGAGACTGGCGAGGCCACCGAACCGTCAGAGGTTTCTGCCGCGAGCGCCGTTGTGCCCGCAGAAGTTCAGGCGGCCCCGGCGCCGGTCCCGCCGGCGCCAGTTGTTGCGTCGGCGACGCCTGTCGTCGACCCGGAACAGATTCAGCAGGTCATCGAATCGACGCGAAACGTGTTCAATGTCGCTGCGCAACCGCCGCGATGGCCGATGTACGTTCGCCAGCTCAAACAGTTCATTCGCGGTGTGGATGCGGCGTTCGACGAGCGCAAGTGGGGCTTCGCGACCGTCATGGAGTTTCTGCGCGTGTGTCAGCGCGAAGGGTTGTTCCGCCTCGAGCGCGATCGCCGTGGACAGATCCGCGTCTTCCCGGGCGCTGCGCTGCAGACCGCGTCGATGTCAGCCGGGATGCCAGCTCAGATTGCCGGGGAGCAGCAGCCGGAGGGGATCAATGAAGCCGAGTCGGTCACCATGTCGGACCACGAGGACATAAGCGACTCCGCCAACGCTGAGCTTGCGGGAAATACGGGTCTCGGCGACGGTGGGCAAGCAGAGTTCGGGGCAGTGGAATCGGCGCTGACCGAGCCCAACGGCAACGTGATGGACGCAGAAGAACACCGTGCTCCAGTCAGGGCGCGCCGCACGAGGAAGCCGCCCACAGCCGGAAAGCCACCGGCGCGCAAATCCACGGGTGTTCGCTCGTCGACGCGTCGCCGCAAGACGCCGGTGCCGGCGTAGCGTCACGCTTTCGATCGCGAATCCAGCTCGTCCCATCGCGCGTAGACATCGTGCAGGGAAACCTTCAACGCGTCTACGCGCGAAAGCGCTGCCGCAATCGCGTCAGCGGGCTCCTTATAAAAGTCCGGTGAGGCGATGCGGGCGAGCAGCGCTTCCTGTTCCGACTCCATTCGTTCGATGCGGCGCGGCAGTTCAGCGAGCTCGCGCTGCTCTTTGAAGGACAGTTTTTTCTTCGGCGACGCCGCTCGACTGGCCGCCTTCGCCGAGGCTTCGGCGCCCAAGAAGTCGAGCCCTACAGCCGTAACCGCAGGGTCCGGGCCGGGCGCGGAGTGTTTCAATACGAGTGTTCCCCCGGCGCGCTGACGCAACCAATCCTCGTAGCCGCCGACATACTCCTGGACGCGTCCGTCCCCTTCGAAGACGAGCGTGCTCGTGACGACATGATCGATGAAGGCGCGGTCGTGGCTGACGAGCAGCAGCGTGCCCGGCCAGTCGACGAGATACGACTCGAGCAGCTCGAGCGTCTCGAGATCGAGATCGTTCGTCGGCTCGTCCAGCACGAGGACGTTCGCCGGGCGCGTCAGCAGCCGCGCCAGCAGGAGGCGATTCCGCTCTCCTCCCGAGAGCGCCTTCACCGGCGAATTGGCTCGCTCCGATGAGAACAAGAAATCTCTCAGATATCCGTGAACGTGCTGCGTCCTGCCATTCACAGTGACAGTGTCGTTGCCTTCGCCGACGGTCTCGAAAACGGTGCGCTCAGGGTCGAGCTGCTCGCGCTGCTGGTCGTAGTACGCAACCTGCACGTTTGTGCCGCGTTCGACTTCGCCTGCGTCGGGCTCGAGCTCGCCCATTAGCATGCGTAACAGCGTGGTTTTGCCGGAGCCGTTCGGCCCGATCAAGCCGACGCGATCGCGACGCATCACGCGAAACGACGCGCCACGAACGATGGGCTTGTCTCCGAATGACTTGCTGACGTCTTGAGCCTCGAACACGATCTGTCCGGATCGGTCTGCCGACTCGGCCTGCAGCTTGACTCTGCCGATCTGGTTGCGGCGTTGCGCGCGCTCCTTGCGCATGGCCAGCAGCGCGCGAACCCGGCCCTCATCGCGCGTACGCCGGGCCTTGACGCCCTGGCGCAGCCACGCCTCTTCCTGCGCCAGTCGCTTGTCGAACTTCTCGTGCTGGGTCGCTTCGCTCGACAGCCACGCTTCCTTCTTCTGCAGGAACTCGTCGTAATCGCCCGGCCACGACGTGAGCCGTCCGCGGTCGAGCTCGACGATGCGGGTCGCGACCTTTTTGAGAAACGCCCGGTCGTGCGTGACGAACACCACCGCTCCGCGGTAGTCGTCGAGAAAGGATTCGAGCCAGGTCATGGCCTCGATGTCGAGGTGATTGGTCGGCTCATCGAGGAGCAGCACATCGGGCTGCGCGACAAGCGATCGCGCGAGCAGCACACGGCGCCGCCAGCCGCCGGAAAGAGTCGACACGACGGCGTCGGCTGGGAGCTCGAGCCGTGAAATCACCATGTCGACGCTGACATCGACGCGCCAGCGATCGACATGATGGAGCTCGTTGAAGCCGTCCGCCACGACCTCGCGCACCCGGCGCTCCGTTGAGAGCGGCACGTCCTGCTCCAGCCGGGCGATGCGCAGTCCGGGCTGCCGCCACACGGTGCCGGCATCCGCGATGACGTCGCCGCTGATGATGCGCAACAGCGTCGACTTGCCGGTTCCGTTTCGACCGATCACGGACACCCGCTCGCCCATCTCGATCAACAGGTTCGCGTCATCCAGGAGCGGCAGATGGCCATAGGCCATCCTGATGTGGTCGAGCGACACGAGCGGCATGGGCTAGGCGTGCGCGCGGATGGCGTCGAGGAACACCCCGCCGAGGTCGTCGGCCTTTCGCGCGCCGACCCCTTTCACCGTCAGCAGGGCGTCAATCGAAGTGGGACGAAGCCGCGCCATCTCGCGCAGCGTGGCGTCGTGAAAGATGACGTAGGGCGGAACTCCGCGAGACCGCGCAATCTCGAGACGGACCGATCGCAGCCGCTCGAACAGATCGCGGTCGACGTTTTCCCACGATTCCGCCTCGACCCTGGACTGCGCGCGCGGCACACCTGTCCGTGGCGGCCGCTGTCGAGCGAGTGCGAGGCCCGGCACGGTCGACGGATCCTTCAGGAGAGCAAGCCCCTTGTGCGTCAAGGCCACAACCGGGTAGACGCCATCCGACTGCTGCAGCAGCTCTGCGCCGATCAGTTGTTCGATGTAGCCGCGCACTTCGGCGTTCGACATGTCGGAGAGCAGTCCGAACGTGCTCAGCCGGTCGTGCCCGCGGCCGACGACCTGCTCGCTCCCCTGGCCGCGAAGCACGCTCGCGACGTGGGTTGAGCCGAACCGCTGGCCAACACGGGCGACGCACGACAGGATCTTCCGCGCGATGACGATCGGCTCGGCCGCCGGCTCGAGCTCGTTGAGGCAGTAGTCGCAGCCGCTGCAGCTCTCCCTTTCGTAACGGTCGCCGAAATACTCGGACAGGCGGCGATGACGGCAGCCCACACCCGACGCGTAGCGCTCCATCTGACGCAGCAGGGTGCGGCTGGCGTCGTTGAGCTCGCCGTTCTGCTCGAGCATCGCCCGCCATTTCATGAAGTCGGCGGGCGAATATATCAGGAGGCACTCTGCTTCGAGCCCGTCGCGTCCCGCGCGCCCCGATTCCTGCTGGTAGTGCTCGAGCGATCGCGGCGAGCCGGCATGAACCACGAACCTGACGTCCGACCGATCGATTCCCATGCCAAACGCCACGGTGGCGACGATGATGTCGGCGCGTTCGCTGAGGAACGCGTCCTGGTGGCGGCTGCGTTCGCCGTCCGAAAGGCCCGCGTGGTAGGGGAGAGCGGTGTGCCCAATCTCGGTCAGCCAGGCCGCCAGCGCGTCGACCTCGCGCCGCGACGTGCAGTAGATGATGCCGGCCTCGCGGCGATGGCGGGCGAGCACCTCGGTCAGCTGTTTCTTGAGCGCGGCGCGCGGAAGCGCACGATAAATCAGGTTGGGACGATCGAACGAACCGACGAATTCAATCGGGTTCTCGAGACCGAGCTGCGTCGCGATGTCGCGCCGCACGCGGGCCGTGGCCGTCGCCGTGTAGGCGTGCAGGTTGACGCCGGGGAGAAGCTGCCGCAACCGGCCGAGCTGGCGATACTCGGGGCGGAAATCGTGGCCCCATTGGCTGATGCAGTGCGCCTCGTCCACGGCGATGAAGCTGATATCAATCGACGACAACATCGCCAGAAACGCGTCCGATCCTTCGCCGACCAGCCGCTCGGGCGACACGTACAACAGCTTGTAGCGCTGGCCGCGGAGACCGGCGATGACATCGGACTTTTCGCCTGCGCTCAGCGAGCTGTTGAACAGGGCGGCCGCCACGCCGTTGCCGACCAGCGTATCGACCTGGTCTTTCATCAGCGAGATCAGCGGCGAGACCACGACAGCCGTACCGGCGCGCACCATCGCGGGAGCCTGAAAACAGAGCGACTTCCCGCCTCCGGTCGGCAGTACGACAATCGAGTCGCGGCCGGCGAGCACGGCGTGCATCGCCTCCTGCTGCAGCGGACGGTACGAGCTGTAACCCCAGAATCGAGAGATGGCCTCCTGCAGGCCGGGGACGATCATGTAGGACAACATTATGCATAATGAGAGAAGAGGCGCCTATGACCGATCACGACGTGGCGGAAGTGCGGCAAGCGGAAAAGCTGCTCAGCGATTTACGCCAAGGGCTTCTTCGTCTGCACAAGACGCTTCTGGATTGGGAGCGTAGCGGGTACGAGCGCATTCACGGCCGCCAGACCAGCAACGATTTGTTGAATGCGCTGCTCAACGATCCGCAGTTTGCGTGGCTGCGCCCGATCTCGCAGCTGATCGTCCGCATCGACGAGCTGCTGGCCGAGAAGACGACGCCCCCGATGCGCAACGACGTCGATGCCGTGGTGTCCCAGGTGAAAGCGCTGACCTCGCCGAACGCCGAAGGGACGATCTACGAACGGCGCTACGACACCGTGCTTCAGGAGCATCCCGACGCGGTGTTCGCGCATCGTGACGTGCTTGCGTTGTTGAAGGACGAGCGGGCAGGAAAAGCGAAAAACGAATAACCACCTCAACGTCTGGATCCCCGCCAAGGCAGATCGGTCCCCAGCGACGCTGGTACGCCCATTGCTCCGCTATCCGGATGTGACTGAGTACCCCTCCCAAGTGCCCAATTCGGCTACGGAAGGGAAGAGGGCCTCGACCCCTCTGAATCGGATACGGCGGCGGCTGTGGGTGTGGAAGGAGCGCACGCGCGATTTTGCGGTGCAGCATCCGAACGCCGTTCGCGGCGTGACCGCGTCGACAGTTCTCCTGGTTCTGCTCGCTGGATGGTTCCTCTACCAGGTGCTTGCCGGACTGCCCGGCGCAAACGAGCTGCGCGAGATTGGCGAATCCGCCGAAGGGACGTCGGTGTACGACGCGTCCGATCGGCCGGTATTTTCCATTCCGACCCAGTATCGAGTCGAGGTTGGCCTCGATCGCATTTCGCCCAACCTGCGCAATGCCGTGATGGCTGTCGAGGATGCCCGTTTCTACGATCACGACGGCATTGACGGCATCCGCGTGATTGGCGCGATCCTCCGCGACGTGCGCGAAGGCCGCGCGGCCGAAGGCGCGAGCACGATTACGCAGCAGCTGGCGCGCGTCAGCTTTCTGTCGCGCGACAAGACGCTGCGGCGAAAAGTGCGCGAGGCGATACTCGCCCAGCGAATCGAAAAGATGTACAGCAAGGATCAGATTCTCGAAATTTATCTGAACAAGGTCTACTTCGGCGATGGGCTCTACGGCGCAGAAGCGGCGGCGCGCGGGTACTTTGGCAAGCCGGCCTCGGACCTGTCGGTCGCTGAAGCGGCGATGCTGGCCGGCATCATCAAGGCGCCCTCAGCGGTGAATCCCACAACCAATCTCGACCGCGCCACCGAACGCCGCAACGTGGTGCTGGGGCTGATGCGCGTGCACGACTTCATCACCGAACGCCAGCACGACACAGCGGTCGCCGAGCAGGTGG
>Ga0222622_10001116_pt1 | contig 10795 bp, 14 predicted proteins | sample PLM2_5_b1metaG_FD_177335 | JGI IMG/M metagenome (GOLD analysis project Ga0222622, IMG submission 177335) | Groundwater sediment microbial communities from an aquifer in East River, Colorado, USA - PLM2_5_b1 | ecosystem: Environmental > Terrestrial > Soil > Riparian zone | place: USA: East... | reverse complement strand
CTCTGACTCGGTTACTAGGTCACCCTGAAGCGACCGAACATGAACGATTCGTGGTTCGGGCAGTAGTACTTGTATTTCCCGGCTTTCAGCGTGATCGTCGCCGTCTTGTTGCCCACGAACGGGATCTTGCTGAAGTCATGCGCGAAGCCGTTGGGGCCGTCGAGCGAAAAGGCGTGGATCGACGACTTGTCGCGGATCACGAACTTGTAGGTGCCGTGCCTGAGGGTCTTCACCGCCGTGCCGCCCTTTGTCAGGGTGATGTGGAAGCCGCCCTGGCCGACCGTGCCGACCAGCGTCGGCGTGGTGCTCGAGTGGCTGAGAGCGCTGCCTGCGAGGACGAGTGTCGCGACCGCTGCCGCGATCGCGGTCAGAGTTACCCGGGCCATTCTTCTCCTTTGTAGAGGTACGAACAGCCCTTCCTACGCGGCGAGGGGTCGGGGCGGTTTTGCGCTCAAGCAACGGCCGGAGCAAGCACTTCGGCAGAGCAGCCCGAGACGAGGGCCGCAAAGACGTCCTCCTCCGCGACGCCGCGCAGCGATGGGTGCTCGAGATCGATCGCGATTTCGCTCCACGATTCGAGCCCGAGCGCTGCGGCGCCCTCGTCGGCGCCGAAGCTGAGCAGCGAGTCCGGCGAGACGATGTTGCGGCGGCCGGTGCGGCGCCGCGCGATGCCCTCGAGCTCGCGCAGCTCCTCGAGCGGGTCGATGCGGACGTTCGAGTCGGAGCCGATGCAGATCCCGATCCCGCGCTCGCAGAGCTGCTCCACCGGCGCGAAGCCGTCGCCGAGGTTGGCCTCGGTTGTCAGGCAAAGGCAGACTCGCGCGCCGGCATCGGCGATCAGATCCAGCTCGAGAGAGTCCGCGTGGGTGGCGTGCACGATGGTCGTTCGGGGCCCGAGGCAGCCACAGTCGGCCAGCAGCTCGATCGGCCGCAGGCCCTGTTCAGCCAGGCACTCCTCGATCTCGCGCGGCTGCTCGTCGGCGTGCACGTGTAGCGGTAGACCCTCGCGCACGGCGTAATTGGCCAGCTCCTCGAGCCAGGACGGCGGACATGCCCGAACGGAGTGGGGGGCGACCCCGACGCGAACCCCGCGCTCGCGCAGCGATTCGAGCTGCAGCAAGTACTCGGCCACGCTCGTCTGCCGGAAGCGCTCGATCCCGCCGCGTCCGTAGGCGGCGTAGAGCAGAACAAAACCGATGCCGGCTTCCTCGGCTGCCTCGAATGCGGCAAGACCCTCGTCGAGCCCGAGGTAGTGGAACTCCCCGACCGCCGTGTAGCCGGCATCGAGCTGTTCGCGATAGACGTTGACGTAGTCCTTCCGGACCTGACCTGGGGTCAGACCCGCAGCCACGTCCAGCATGGAGTCGCGCCAGGCCCAGAAATCGGCGCCCTCGGTCCTGCCGCGCAAGACCCGTTGGAACCCGTGGCTATGGGCGTTCACGAACCCCGGGAGCGTGAGCCGCTCGGCCACCTCCGTATCCTTTCACCATGGCCGCGCGCGCTGTGCCAGCCCCGCTGGCAGCGATTCCGAACCTCCTCACGATCGGCCGCCTGATCCTGATCCCGGTCTTCGTCGTCCTGGTCCTCGTCTCCGACGGCGGCCACAGCTGGCCTGCGGCGATCGTCTTCGGCGTCGCCGGCGTCACCGACCAGATCGACGGGTGGCTCGCGCGCCGCTGGCACGTCGAGTCCGAGTTCGGCAAGATCGCCGATCCGCTCGCCGACCGCCTGATGATCGACGCCGCCGTCATCTTGCTCTGGCACGCGGGCCGCCTTCCCTGGGTGGCGCTTGCGATCCCCGCGCGTGATTTGGCGCTGATCGCCGGGTACAAGCTGGTCGTGGGACGGGGGTACGAGCTTGCGGTCAACTTCGCCGGCAAGGCGGCGACCTGGCTGCTCTACGCCTCGCTCGCGTTCATCATGGTCACGAGCCCGGGAACCGACTGGCCGCGCTGGCTCTTCTGGGCCGGCTTCGCGCTGGCCGCTGTCTCCCTCGTCGGCTACCTCGCGAAGGCGAAGCGAGAGGTCGTGGAGGCGTGAAAGCGGTTGTCATGGCCGGTGGCGAGGGCACGCGCCTTCGCCCACTGACGTCGAACCAGCCGAAGCCGATGGTTCCGGTCGTCGGCAAGCCCTGCATGGAGCACATCGTCGAGCTTCTGCGCGGCCACGGAATGGAGGACGTGATCGTCACGGTCGCCTTCCTGCCGCAGGCCATCCGCAGCTACTTCGGCGACGGCGAGTCGCTCGGCGTCAACATCGAGTACTCCGTCGAGGAGTCGCCGCTCGGCACCGCCGGCTCGGTCCGGCTGGCGAGCGGGAAGCTCGACGACACCTTCGTCGTCATCTCCGGCGACGCGCTCACGGATGTGGACCTGCAGAAAATCGTCGACTTCCATCGCGAGAAGGAAGCCGCGGTCACGATCGGGCTCAAGTCGGTCGAGAACCCGCTCGAGTTCGGGATCGTCGTCACCGACGACGACGGCCGGATCGAGCGCTTCCTGGAGAAGCCGTCCTGGGGCCAGGTCTTCTCCGACACGATCAACACCGGCATCTACGTGCTCGAGCCGGAGGTGCTGCGCCACGTGCCCACCGACCGGCCCTACGACTTCTCGAAGGAGCTCTTCCCGCTCCTGCTCGAGATGGGCCGTCCGCTCTACGGCTACGTCTTCGACGAGTACTGGCAGGACATCGGCAACCTCGACCAGTTCCGTCAGGCGAACTTCGACGCATTGGACGAGGCGGTGAGCCTGAACGTCCCGGGCATCCGCCTGCGCGGGAACGTCTGGCTGGGGGAGGGGGTCGAGCTCGACGACCTGGAGCAGATCGAGGCGCCCGCCTTCGTCGGCAACTACGCGCGGATCCTTCCCGGCGCGACCGTGGCGGCATACTCGGTCCTCGGCGCGAGCGTGACACTCCGCGAGCAGGCGCGGACGAGCCGGAGCGTGATCGACTCCTCGACCTACATCGGCCGCAGCGCCGTCGTCGAGGGCTCAATCATCGGACGGAGCTGCGACATCGGCACGCACGTCCTCGTCAAGGAGGGAGCCGCGATCGGCGACGAAGTGGCCCTGGGGGCCCAGAGCATCGTCCACCCGGGTGTCCGGATCTACCCGTACAAGCACGTCGAAACCGGCGCCGAGGTGACGGAGAGCCTGATCTTCGAGTCGCGCGCGGCCTCGCGCCTCTGGACCCGCGAGGGCGTCTCCGGACTGATCAACGTCGACATCACGCCAGAGGTCGCTGTTCGCCTCGCCGCCGCGCTGGGGACCGCGCTGAAGCGCGGCGACCGGGTCGTCTGCAGCCGCGACGCGCCGCCCGGGTGCCGGATGATCAAGCGGGCGATGATCGCCGGGCTCAACTCGACCGGCGTCGACGTCGCAGACCTGCGGGTGCTGCCTGCCGCTGTCAACCGCCACCTGCTGAAGACGGAGAGCTTCGACGCGGGCTTCCACGTTGGGATCAGCTACACGGATCCGGAGGTCGTCGAGATCAGCTTCTTCGAGTATCCGGGCATTCAGCTGACCTCCTCGATGCAGAAGGAGATCGAGAAGGACTTCACGCGCCTCGAGCTTCGGCGCGCCGCCCACAACGCCGTCGGCAGCGTCAGCTATCCGGCCCGCGTGCGCGAGACCTACGCGCAGGACCTGCTGGCCACGCTCGACCGCACCGCGATTCGGGAGCGCGGTTTCCGGATCGTCGTCGACTACGGCTACTCGGCTGCTTCCTACGTGCTGCCGCTCGTGCTCGGTCCCCTCGGTACCGAGGCGATCGCCGCGCACGCCTTCGTTGCCGACTCTGCCGCCGCCGGCTCGTCGACGTTGAGGGAATCCATCGGTCAGGCGAAGCGGCTCGTTCCTGCCGTCGGCGCGGACCTCGGCGCGGTCTTCGACCGAGCCGCCGAGCGCCTCTTCCTGATCGACGAGCGAGGCCGGGAGATCCCCGTGGAGCAGACGCTGCTGCTCCTGGTCCGGCTGCTGGGCTCCAACGGCCGGCGCGGCAAGCTCGCCTTCCCGGTCACTGTCACGAGCGAGGTCGACAAGATGGCGAAAGGAACCGGGCTCGAGATCGTCCGAACCCCGGCGAGCGTCGCCGAGCTGACCCAGTACGCCGCCCAGGACGGCGTCGTCTTCGCCGGCGCGCTCGGCGGCGGCTACGTCTTTCCCGAGTTCCTGCCCGCCTACGACGCCGTCGCGAGCCTGTGCAAGCTGCTGGAGCTGCTCGCGCCGACGAGCCGGCCGCTCTCGGAGCTCATCGGCGAGCTGCCCGTCTCGACGCTCGTCCACCGCCAGCTGCCGTGCCCATGGGCGATGAAGGGGCTCGTCATGCGCGTCCTCAGCGAGCGGTTGCGCGACCGGAAGCTCGATCTGACAGACGGGATCAAGGTGTTCGAGAAACGCGGCTGGGCCCAGGTTCTGCCCGATCCCGACGAACCGTTCGTGCACATCTACGCGGAGGGGAACACAAAGGAGGACTCGGAGGCCCTCGAGGCCGAGTTGCACGCGATGGTTGAGGAGATCATGCAGACGGAGCAGGCGACGACCTAAAAACACTGTAACCTCAAGTTCAGGTTGACCCTTCGTCGACCTGTTGGTTTACTTCGTTGACCCGTCCACCTCGACCGAAAGGGCGTCTTTTTGGAACCTCTACCTGATCTCGGATCGCTATCCGACGACGACCTCAAGAAGGAGATCGACCAGCTCAAGGAACAGGAGCGGGAGATCTCCTACCAGCGCCGGATCCTGCACGGCAAGATCGACATCCTGCGCGCGGAGCTCGTCGCGCGGCTGCAGAAGACGGGTGGCCAGAGCGTCCTCGACAGCGTCGACGTCGAGTCGCTGACGGCGATCCTCGCGGGGAAGGCGACCCCGCTGGACCAAGGTGATTCTTGAGCTTCGTCTACTGCCCGGAGTGCGGCTTCCAAAATCCGGAGTCCGCGAACTACTGCTCGAAGTGCGGAGCGCTGCTCGTCAAGGACGAGGGCGGCGCCGAGACGACGCAGACCTACACACCTGAGGAGATCGCCGACGAGGAAGGCCCGCTCGATGAGATCGCGGCCGAAGGCCCGGCGCTCGTGGTCCGGTCGGGCGGCGGGCGAGCCGGCGAGCATTTCATCCCACAAGGCGACCGAACCACGATCGGCCGGTCTCCCGACAACGACATCTTCCTCGACGACGTCACCGTCTCGCGCAAGCATGCGGTTGTCTTGCAGTCGGGCGGGGAGCTTCGGATCGAGGATCTCGGCAGCCTCAACGGCACCTTCGTCAACCGGCGGCGGATCGATGCGGCCACCCGGCTCGAGAGCGGCGACGAAGTGCAGATCGGCAAATACCGACTGAGCTTCATCAGCAAATGAGCACTCCCGCCAAGACGTCTGCGAACCAGCGCCTGCTGACGATCGGCACCGTCACGCGCCGTCTCCAGGAGGAGTTCCCCGAGATCTCGATCTCGAAGATCCGCTATCTGGAGGACCAGGGCCTGCTCGCGCCGCGACGGACTCAGGGTGGCTACCGGCTCTTCAGCGAGGAGGACGTCGAGCGGCTCGAGACGATCCTGCGCCTCCAGCGCGACGAGTTTCTCCCGCTGCGGGTGATCCGTGAGGAGCTGTCCTCGCCGGGGGTGGCGAAGGGCACCAAGCGACGCCGAAGCGGACTGTCCGCGGCCGAGGACGAGCTCGATATCGGGGAACTGTGCGAGCGTGCCGGGATCACGGCCTCGCTGGCCCGCGAGCTCGAGGAGTTCGGACTCCTGGCGCCCAGGAACGACAACGGCACCAAGCTCTACGGCGAGGGCGACGTCGACGTTGCGGCGACGTGCGCGAAGCTCGCGCGGTACGGCATCTCGGCGCGCCACCTGCGGACGTTTCGCACCGCCGCCGATCGTGAAGCGGGGCTGCTGGAGCAGATCGTCTCGCCGGCGCTCCGTTCGCGGAACCCGGACCGCAGGCAGGCCGGGCTGGACGAGCTGCAGAGCCTCGCCGAGCTCGCCCAGGAGCTTTCTCAACTCCTTTTCTGGCGTGACCTGAAGCAGCTCGCAGACCGCTGATGGCGATCGACCTCAAGGAACGGGTACGCGATGTCCCGGACTGGCCGGAGCAGGGGATCATCTTCCGCGACATCACGCCGCTGCTTCGCGACCCCGAGGCACTCGACCAGACCATCCACGAGCTGGCGGAGTGGGGGAAGGAGCGGCGACCGGACGTCGTCCTCGGCGCGGAGGCCCGCGGCTTTATCCTCGGCGCGGCGATCGCGCGGGAGCTCGGGTGCGGCTTCGTTCCGGCGCGACGTCCCGGCAAGCTGCCGCCCGAGACGATCGGCGCGACCTACGCGCTCGAGTACGGCGAGAACACGCTCGAGCTGCATCCGGAGACGATCCGGTCGGGCGACCGCGTCCTGATCCACGACGACGTCCTCGCGACCGGAGGCACCGTCGAGGCGATCGCAGGACTCGTGGAGAGCCTCGGGGCCGAGGTCGTGGGCGTGGCGTTCATCATCGAGCTGACGTTCCTCGGCGGGCGAGAACGCCTGCAGAAATACGACTTTCGCTCCCTGATCACCTACTAAGACTCATCCGGCCCGTCCGGTCGGCCGATTACAAAGGGGTGATCTACGACCGCCTGACGACCCGGTACACGTTCGCGTGTCCCGAGCACGGCGACACGCGGGTTGCCTTGTCTCGCTTCCGCCGGCTGGAGCGTCTGCCTGGTGCTGCGAAGCCCGCGGTCTTCCGGGTCGACTTCGAGTGCGGGTGTGGGGAGGAGCATCCGGGTCTCGTCACCCACGCCGAGCTCGACTGGGCGCCGCTCGGGTTGGGGACCGGCGACTCGTTCCTGAACCTGATGACCGCCCGCTTGGAGGAGCTCGAGGCCGAGCTCGCCGACCTGGCGGCGACGAGGATCGGAGCGGGGGAGTGGCCGTGGAGCTTCTTCTGCTACCCGGAGAACCAGCCGCGGCCGGTGTATCCGTCTTCGTTCTTGTTGCTCGCGCCCTCAAAGCAGGGCGGGGCGGTCGGGCTCGCAGTGCGCTGCCCTGTCTGTAGCCGGATGTCGATCAACCTCGTCTCGGAGGCGCACGTCGACTTGCCGTTCCACAACGACTCCGAGATCGGTGTCGTCGAGCACGTCTTCCCAGCCGATGCCGCCCACGCCGCTGAGGAATTCGCGGCGGAGCTCTATTCGGCGCAGTTCGACGCCCGTCGCTTGATGCTCGAATAGTTTCCGCGGGAACGGGTAACCGCCGCGAGGAGGTGGTGCCTCGATGTACGGACTGACCCGCGCAACCGTCACGCTGATCGCCTCGGCGATTGCGGGACTCCTGATCTGGCTCGCCACGCAGATCGGAACGAGCTCGAACGGCGACTACTGGGCGTCCTACGGCGTGATTGCCGCCGCCGGCCTGGTGATGGCGCTGTCGCAACTGCTCGGAGGCTGGACGAAGTGGGGGTGGCCCCGGATCTCGCTCCACGTCTTCCTCTGGGCGTTCGTGCCGGTGGCGATTGCCGTGCTCTGGATCGTGATCTTCCACCAGCCTCATCACGGTCTCGGCCGCAATCACATCCGCAATTGGTCGAACGACATCGGCATCGACGGGTTCGTGCGGGACTTCACGGACTATGTCGGCGTGCTCGCGTTCGGCTTGGGCCTCGTCTTCGGTTACTCCTTCGACACGACCGGGCCGATCGTCGATCGCCAGCGCGGCGAGGCTCCCGCCGAACCGACGGTCGCCGAGAGGACGACCTCGGCGCCGCCGCGGGAGGCGCCGCCTCGGGAGGCGCCGTCTGCTGATGCGCCGCCACCTGAGTGACCAGGCGGTTCACTCCGGCTAGGGATGAAGTCGCAGCCGTGTGCGGGCGATACTCGTGGCATGAGCGCCGCAGCTCATTACCTCGTCGTCTCCTGGGGCCCGGGACTCCTGATGGCCCATTGCTGGGCGCTTGATTACGAGGAGCATCTGCCGGCCACCGATCGCCTTCATCGGCTGATCGGCCCTGACCTGACGCGCCTCTTGCTGGTCGCCCTGGCGGGCGATCACCGCATGGGTTCTCGCCGCGTCGCGGCCTAATCCCGGCTCGTCCGAGGCTTCGAGTTGCGTCGCCTGACCGCGTATCGGCGCGGTGAGGTGTCCTCGCCGGAGACGCGGACGAAGACGAAGATCGCGAAGGCGCTGAGGGCCGCGAAGATGAACGCGGTCCCGCCCGAGACGCCGACCGCGAGCGAGCCGAAATAGATGTAGGCGCCGAGCCCGACCGCCCACAGCAAGGAGGTCACGCCGCGGTCGATCGAAGGGGGGCGAGGCATGTGCGGCATGTGCAAGACTCTAATTCAACGCGACGAGGGACTTTCCACAAGCTGCAAGGTGTGCTGTGGAAATGTGGAAAATTGAATTTCTGCAAATTGCGCCCTTTTCGTCGTTTGGACCTCTTGCGGAAGGACCTGACCTCTCCTAGATTTCCGTTTGCGCCGAGCACGGAGCGCAAGTAGGTCGAAGCCGGAAGCGAAGGCAGTAGGCGGAAGCCGAAGGTCAGCGGAGCCGGTGGACGAAAGCGAAATCGACTCGGCGAACGAAAGGGCGGCCCTAGGGTCGCCCTTTCGTATTGGACCGGCTTTGGCGGCGCGGTGCCGGGTCAAGACGGTCGCGGCGGCGAAGCCGCCACGACCTCTTAGGAGGCATCGTCCGCCGGGGCGCCCTTTGATTTTCAACGGCCGACCTTCGGTCGGCCTCTTCCGCGCGCAGACCCTCGCCGCCGGTTCCCGGCGGCGGGGCCTTCGCGCACCGGGTCCCGCGAAGTAGGGGAGGCCACGCAATCGTTCCGGCGCCGCGTTCAGACGACTATGAATAAGCTTGAACCCGTGGAGCGTGGCCGTCTTCTCGTCTGGCTCGCCGTCCTCGTCGGCCTCGCGCTGATCGTGCTCGCGGTCGTCTACTGGGCGGAGCCGGCCAAGTCGTTGCCTTCGTGGCTCCCCGGTCACGAGGCGGAGTCGAACCACCATCACGTCAAGCACGGAATCGCCGCGTTCCTGCTCGGGCTGGCGTGCCTCGTGTTTGCCTGGTTCCGTTCCGCGGGCCCGCGACCCCGAAGCGCCGCCGCCTAGCCAGCCGCTGACCGTTGCCGATCTCCTACTGGCAAGCGATCGTGCTCGGCCTGCTGCAGGGCTTCAGCGAGCTGTTCCCGATCTCGAGCCTCGGCCACAGCGTCATCCTGCCGCAATTGCTCGGCTGGAACATCCACCAGAACGACTCCTACTTCATCACCTTCCTCGTCGCGACGCACCTGGCGACGGCGCTCGTGCTGCTCGGGTTCTTCTGGAGCGACTGGCTTCGGATCTTCCGCGGCCTGGGGAGGAGCCTTCGCGACCGAGAGATCGCCCCGGACGACACCGATGCCAAGCTCGGCTGGCTGCTGGTCGTCGGCACCATCCCGGCTGGGCTCCTGGGGCTGCTGCTCGAGCACAAGCTGCGAACCGTTTTCGCCTCGGCGCAGTCGGCGTCTTTCTTCCTGATGATCAACGGCCTGCTTCTGTTCGGGGCCGAGGCGCTCCGCCGACGCGCTCCGCAGCCTGAGCACGGCGACCCAGACGGCCGGGTCGCCAGGCGCGTCAGCTGGCGCGACGCCTTCGGAGTGGGGTCGATCCAGGCCGCGGCGCTCGTGCCCGGCATCTCGCGCTCGGGGGTGACGATGGGCGGCGGCCTCCTGGTTGGGCTCTCCAACGAGGATGCGGCCCGATTCGCCTTCCTGCTGGCGACTCCGATCATCGGCGCAGCAGCGGCCCTGAAGCTCCCGGAGCTCTTCGGTTCGCAGGGAAACGGTGTTCGCGGCCCCGCACTGGTCGGCGCACTCTGCGCCGCCGTCACTGCATATTTTTCCGTCCGCTTCTTGATGCGCTTCTTCGAAACGAATAGGTTGACACCCTTCGCTGCTTACTGTCTGGCTGCAGGCCTCGCCTGCACCCTCTACTTTCTCGTCTAGCCCAGGGGAGGCCCGTGAGAAGAATGTCCAGATTCCGACTTGACATAACAATGGTTACCGTGCGCCGGCTTTTGGTTTGGACATCCGCTTCTCGTGGAACCATCGAGGGTCGGGTATGACGACAGTCGAGCTGGACTCCCTCTGGTCAAACCAGGAGTTTCAGCAGCTGCTCGAGGCTGCTGAGCAATCCGGTGCGGTTCGGCACGCTGAGCTCGCGGAGGTGCTCGAGCCGCACGAGCTCGGACTGCTCGAGACCGATGCCGTCTACCGCGAGCTCGACCAGCGCGGGATCGAGGTGATCGAAGAGACGAAGGAGGCAGCGCCCCCGCCACCGCCTCCGGCGCCTGCCGTCGCGCAGGAGACGACGACCGACGCGCTGCAGCTCTTCCTGCGGGAGGCGGGCCGCCATCCGCTGCTGAACGCCGCCCAGGAGGTCGAGCTCGCCAAGCGCATCGAGCGCGGCGACATGGACGCGAAGCAGACGATGATCCAGTCGAACCTACGCCTCGTCGTCTCGATCGCGAAGAACTACCGCAACCAGGGGCTGCCGTTCCTCGACCTGATCCAGGAAGGCACCCTCGGGCTGATCCGCGCGGTCGAGAAGTTCGACTGGCGCCGGGGGTACAAGTTCTCGACCTACGCGACCTGGTGGATCCGGCAGGCCGTCGCCCGTGCGCTGGCCGACAAGGCGCGGACGATCCGGATGCCCGTGCACATCGTCGAGCGGATGCAGAAGCTGAATCGCGCCGAGCGGACGCTCTGGACGCAGCTCGGCCGGGAGCCGACCCTCGAGGAGATCGCCGAGGAGGCCAACCTGCCGGTCGCCCAGGCG
>Ga0222622_10001115_pt1 | contig 10795 bp, 16 predicted proteins | sample PLM2_5_b1metaG_FD_177335 | JGI IMG/M metagenome (GOLD analysis project Ga0222622, IMG submission 177335) | Groundwater sediment microbial communities from an aquifer in East River, Colorado, USA - PLM2_5_b1 | ecosystem: Environmental > Terrestrial > Soil > Riparian zone | place: USA: East... | reverse complement strand
CCGAGTCTCCAACGGAGTGGGAGGCGAATCATCCCGTGATCGAGGCTCGAACACGGGGCGCGAGAAAGCCCCGACGCCGTGAAGCATCGGGGCTGACGCGCCTACATCGAATGTAGGCGCAAGTGCGAGGGTACGAAACAGCCCCGACGCCTTGCGGCGTCGGGGCTGTTCGTGAATCAGACGTTCAGCGCGTCGTCGATCGAATCGACCGCGGGCGCCGCGTCCATGCTCTGCGCGATGCACGCGGCCAACAGGTACCGCGTCAACGGCTCCAACTTGTCGGCGGGGATTCGTTCGAGATTCGCGGGCGGGTTGTCGGCCGACAGGATCGCGTCGATTCCCTCACGCGTCATGCTGAACAGGGCCGCTAGCGGGTTGGACGATTCGACCGTCGCGCCGGTAGCGGGTTTCGGCGTCCGCTTGCGCGTCGTGCCTGTCGTCGCGGGGACTTTCGCCGAAACGATCGCGCCCGCGTCATCGCGGGTGACTTCCGCGACTGCGACGTCCGCGTCCGACGCGGTGCCTGTCATGATCGCGACGTACCGCTTGAAGCGCTCGCCATCGGCGGGATTGTCGTCCTTGCGGAATGACGTCCGCAAGTCCGCGTAGTTCGGGAGCAGGCTCGTGCGGTAATGCCAGATCGCACGCGTCATGTGCGCGTCCGACCCCATTCCCTTGCGACGGTCCTTGTCCGCGATGTAGACCGGCGAGGACTCATCGCGGAATCCCGTCGCGAGGCTCGTGCCTGTCACCGCGTCAGGCAGGAACGATCCGATCTCATTCACGAGCACGCGGCCCTGTTCGATGAGTGCCGACAGACTGTTATCGAACCGCGTCCAACGCGCTTCAATGATGGTGGACTGCGACGACGCTGTCGCGTACTGCTCGCGAGCCTGCTCGTAATGGGTGAGAGCCTGCTCGAACGTAACGGGAGCAGGTGCCGCGGGTGCCGCGGGCTTAGTGGTGCGGGGCTTAGTAGCCATGACTGTGTGCCTTTCAATGGGTTTGGGTTCCTACATTTGATGTAGGCGGACCGGGTGAGTTCCCGACCCACCCATAAGACTATCGCCCATATGGTACGATTCCACTCACTACATGCGATGTAGGGCGGCCCCCCACCCCTCCGGGGTGCACGGGGGCCGGTGGGATGCGATCAAAGATGTTGGTAGGACCCCTACCGATTTGTGAGAGGTACCTGGGAACCCTAATCGAACGTATGTTCTAGTACCTGCGAGCCGGATGCAACCGGCGCGGTTTGCCGAACTTCAACACGCTGAGCGTCATGAGGTCCATCAAGCTGACTGGCAGGATCACCGGCGTTGGGGTGTGCAGCAAACAGAGGCTCATGTGCTGGATTACGAGCCATTCGTTATCTGGGAGCGGCGTTAGCTGAACATTGCAGCCGCAATCTGGACCGACGTGTACTCGCAGGATCGGGTCTTCGATATCGGACAGGGTGGGCATGGGGTTCCTTTCTGGGTTGTGGATAACAGACAGCGCCTGAGTCGGACTCTGTCGCGACAGGTGGCTGTCTGGAAGATAGACAGCCACCTGTCTGCAGACAGGTCCAGACAGTCAGGGTGAAGCGTGCAGACAGGTCCAGACAGGTCGACAAAGTGCCTGGTAGAACCTGTCTGGAAGCTACGCAGACAGGTGCAGACAGGTGGTTCTCATTCGGTGTCATCGCCGACCTCGTCTTCCGACCTGTCTGCAGACAGGTTTACCGGTCCAGAATCGGCCACCAGCCGGAGCCCGGACGGCTTGGCAATCACCGCTCCCCGGCGAGCCGCGTCGCGCCGATAGGTGATCGCTTTCGCGAGCGTGTTGTTGTCTCCGGGCTGTCGTCCAGCGTCCAGCAGCGCCACTCGGACCCGGTCTCGACCCCACTCAACTGGTATCGCCAGTTCTTCCAACTCGTACACCTTGGCCGTCACCCCGGCGTCTGGCACCATGCCTGCAATGTCGATCGGCGGGTGGTAGCGCAGCGCCGGATCAAAGACCCGTTCCAGTTCGAGCGTCTTCGGGACCCACGACACCCGTGATTTCGACGTCAGCTTTGTGCCTCGCGCGGAGCGTTCCATCGACCACACGATGTCGACGTCGTCGTTCTTGGCTGACGAGCCGCGTACCCCACGGGCCCGGTCCTTGCCGGTGTGGTCGGTGCGGGCATAGGGCACGCCTGCGCGCTTCAACGTCACCCCGGTCAGCCGGAAGAAGTCACGCACCGTGTCAGCGTCGTTTTCCTCCCCCTCGACGGCCCGTCCGAAGGTGTCGATCACGACGCAATCAGGGCGTTCTCGGGCTACCAACGCCGCCAGTTCATTCGCTCCCCGCTGCGTGTCCAGCGGTGCGATCAATGGCAACAGCGCGTAGCGCAAGTTGCTCAGGTCGTCGTCGGGCGTGACGCCGAAGTCCTGCAGCCGATCGAGCAGGTCATTCTCGGTCATCTCGTAGTCCAGGTACAGCACCCGGATCGGCTCGATCGACTGTCGCGTCCACGGATCGACGCCGAGCGCCAGGCAGGCCACGCAGTACAGCGCCAGTTCGCTCTTGCCTTCCTTCGCCGGGGCGTGGAGCAGGATCGAGCGCCCGCGCGGCCACAGTTGATCCACGATCCATTCCTCCGGTGCCCGTTCCGCTGACCACAGCGCCGTCCAATCGACCATCTCAATGTGGGCGATTGGGTCGGTGTTATCGTCGGCGAACAGGTCGGGCGCCTCACCCGTGTCCGGCTCTACGGTCGGCAACGGCGCCTTTCCTTGCGCCTTGCCGACCGCCCAACGCAACATCCCTTCGAACTCGCGATCCCAACGCTGCGGCTCTTTCGCCATCACCGTCTTCCACCACTCGCGCGTGATCTGGACGCCCGCCTTGAAGGGGTAGTAGCCCTTGCCCGATTCCTCGGCGACCGCCGCCAGCATCCATTGGCAGTAGTCGTGACGCCCGCCGGATTCGCCTTTCCACGATTCCATGAAGCGGTCGACCATGCCGACGATCCCGTTCAGCTTGTGGCGCTCGGCAGCGATATCGCTCGATGTGTTGTGGGCGTTGGCGAAGTCCATGACGCTTTGCATCGACACCGCAGTCGCCCCGCCGCCATATTCGGTCAGCCATTCCGGGCGCGGGAACGGTTGCGCCTGACCGAGTTGTTCAGCATCAAAGCCGGGACGATCAGGACCCGCGATAACGATGTATCCACCGGTTCCACGAACATCGCCCCAACCGCGTGTCGGGAACTGTGCCGTCGAGTTCGATGGCTCGATCCCCGGTGGGTTCTTGAAGATCAGATGGACGCCACGTTTGGTGACGTTGGTGATCCCGGCGTAGTCGACGGCGTGCCACCATTCCGGGTCGTCTGGCTGATCCAGGTCGATCGCCATGTAGCCGTCCTGGCCGAGCGCCCAGGCGATCGACACGTTGGCTTCGCCCCACAACCGGATCGCATCCTCGAAATCCTCGACGATGTACTGGACTCTGTCGGTCGCCCGGTCTTGCCACAGGTAGCCCGGCATCGGCGCCTTGTCGTCCTGGGCGCCGGGGGCGTAATGGACCGGGAACACTGATATCCCAGCGCGCCCGTAGTCGCAGGCTTCATCACGAACTCCGCGCTCGGCGCCTTCTTCGTTGTCGCTGCTATTGTCATCCATGCCTGTTCGGTTCCTTTCACACGGGGGTTCCTGCTGGTGGTTGCGTGATCAGCGCAGACCTTTCATCAATGGGTTGATGGGACGAGGCCCACCGGGAAACCGGTGGGCCTCGTCTGTTCCAACGAGCCCCGAAGACGGACGAGCCTACGCGAACGCGACGATCGCCAGGATCGTCAGCGCCACCAGGAACAGGAACGCCACCACGATCCAGATGGTGTTGTCATGGTTGAGGTCCACGACCCAAGAATGCCGCAATCGGACGGCCACAGTGACGGCACTCGACCGCATCACCTGGCTGTGGTTCGCGATCCGCGTAGCCACCCTGGAACCACTTGATCACCGCCGGTTTCGGCTCGGCGCACAGGCACGGCCCGAGCGGCGTCGCCATCCCGTGGTTCGTCGAGCGGCTCTCGTCGGTCATCGCTCGCGTGCGGTTGTAGTGCTTCCAGCACCAGCCCCGACGCTGCGCCAAGTTGCGGCAGGTGTCGCTCTTGCACAACTCGACGCCGTTCATGGTCGCAGCCACGACGCCGGATGCCGGTTGTCGATGTAGGGGATGAAGGTAGAGCGGGGACGCTTGCGCGCCCCCGCTCCGACCCTGGCGGCAGCCCAGACCACATAGGCCGCGACGCCGATGCCAGCCAAGGTCAGCACTCGGTTCATGGCTGGGTCTCGAACAGCGACGGCTGCTGCCATTGGAAACCTGCCCGTTCGAAACCGTCGACACACGCTCGGCAGGCGAAACGCTGCTCGGCCTTGCGGCCACGCAACCCCTGTGTCGATGGGTACAACCGGCGCCAGCCGGTCACCATTTGGAAGAAGGCTTGCGCCGTGGGATCACCCACGGCGCCGCAGCCCTCACACGTCACCTTCTGCATCGCTGCCCCCGATCTTGATGTCAACCGTAATGGCGATCGCGGCGCTGATGCCGGGGACCGCTCGCAGTTCGTCGACGAGCCGTCGTAGCCGGTCGATGACATCATCGACCGGCTCTGGCTCACGGCCTTCGACCGATGCCAGGACGGCTCCCATCACTGATCGCCGAACAGGTCGTCGGCCGAGACCGACGTGACCGGCGCTTTGTACTGAGCACGAAAGAGACGGGCGCCCTGGTAGCCGCGTGTCGTCGGCTTGGCGATCCCGGTGAACTGGATCGCCAGCGTCGCACCTTCGTCGATCGACGAAGCCCCGGCAGCCTTGACCGCTTCCGCGATCGCGACTTCCATCGACGTGCCGCTGCCCTGGGCGGGCTCGAAGTTCTTGCCGCCCTTGGCGTAGATCGCACGCACGCCGTCGTCTTCCTCGTCGTCGTGCATCTCGGTTTCCAACTCGATGTAGGTCAACAGCCGCGGGCGACCGTCATCCCAGGTCAAGTCCTTGCCGGACCCGAACTCACGCTGCGTCCGGCGATCGACCGTGCGGATCGTTCCGGCGATCTTCTCGCCGATCGTTTCCGGCGACCAGGAGCGGCCACCGCCTCCGATATCACTCAATGGAACAGGCATATCACTTTCCCCTTCTGTGGGTTGATGGGCCGACACCCAGGATGGATGTCGGCCTTGGGACGAAGCTAAGTTGGAACTCAGCCTCGATTTCAGACAGCAGATCGTTGACACGAAGCACCTGCTCCATGTTCACAATCCCCTGTTTCGGCGTCGGCAGCCCGACCGGCCAGCGAGCCATCAGTCGTTTCGCGGCGGCGTCGTGCTGGGCAATGTATGCGAGGCGTTCCTTAGCCCAAGCAATGTGACCGTCCAACGGTTCTCCGAGCCCGTCGCTTCCTGCCCCGATGGCGACGGGCTCGGCCGCGTCTGGGCCAGACTCTGTGAGCCGATCGCCGGACGTTCCGGTTGCGGGACCATCGGGGTCAGCGGCGACCGGCTCGGGACCCCACACTTCCACGACGCCGTCTTCGACGGGGTTCAGCCCGATCGTCGTCGGCTGCGGTTCGCTGGTCGTGGCGATCGCGAACTCGAACTCACCGGCCCGCCAGTTCTTGCGCCACAGCTTGACCTGATCGACGATGTACGCCCCGTAGCGACCGACTTCCAGATCGCACCACAGGAACTCACACGTCCCCGGATCGTCGGCGGGCATGTGCACGATCAGACTCCACGCCTGGTTGATGTCAGGCGTCTCGATGAACACGTCTTCGATCACGTCGTAGCGCTGGCCCCCGGCGTACAACGCCATCTGCACCGAGTACGACGGCATCGAGTACTCGAACTTGGCGCCCGTCTTCAAGTCGCCGATGACGTAGCTGCCTGCTTCAAGGATCGTTCCGTCCGGCGCTGTCAACGGTTCCAGCAACTCGTACAGCCGGTCGGCGGTCCCCGCGCAACGGTGCTCGACGTTGACGACCTGGAACTCGAACAGCACCGAGCGCAGACCGAGCACTTTCATCTGCGCCTCGTAGGCCATCAGCGACGACAGGTACGGCTCCGGTGGCGAGAACTTCGGATCGTTCTCCCAGCGGACTGACATCGCGTGCAACGCGGTACCGATATCAGCAGCCTCCGCACCACGACCGGCTGAAATGGAGTCTTGCCGCAGCTTCTCTTTCTCCTGGCGCTGATCCTTGTCGTCTGGATCAATGGCACACCACCGCGCCTGTAGCGCGCGATCGCGTCCGACGCCGACACACGCCCGGTCGATCTTCCAGTTCACCAGCGCGCTCTTGTCGTCGAGCGGATCAGCGAACGATGACGGCCGACTGAACCGTTCGTTCTTGCCGTCGATCACGACTTGCGGTGCCCCGTTGGCACGCCGGTAGTCGTTGCGGACCGCGTCCAGTTCTTCGATGTCGATGCTCATGCGGTTGCTTTCAAGGTGAACTGGTTGACGAAGTGGACAACCAGTGGATGGGTTGGAACGAGCGTGTAGATGTTGAGCGCCATCGTCGCCAGGTCACGCTCGTTGCGAGTCGCGCCGTGCTTCTCGAAGTGCTGCAACGTCTTCACGAAGGCATCGTGACAAAGGGGTGTCGCATCGCTCATCGCGTGATCCGATCAAAGACCAGCACGAAGTCATCGCCATCGCGTTCCCAGCGGTAATGCTCGCTGGGCATGGGCGGCGGCGGGGGTATGTCGTCATCCGGCTCGCCCCCTGCCCATCGCCAGGCGCGAGCGATGCCGTACTGCGCGAACCAGGCGGCGTAGTCGGCGTTGTATTGGTCGTCGATGATGGGGTGTACGGCTTCCGCGCCCATCACGTCTTGTTCGGTGCCGTCGAGCCATCCTCCGATGAAACGGGCGATCATCCCATCCGCCTTCCGTGCTCGGCGATCAGCAGCGCCTCGGCGCGATTGTGGTCGGCGACGCGCGTCAACGTCGGAGCGAGTGCCGGGAACAACTCGCGTGCCCGCATCGCCGACGCTGGCTTGCGTTGCTTGGCGGGCACCGTCGCCAGCCCCACCGAGCGTTGCCATTCCTGCGGCTTGCAGCGGATCAGTTGGTAGCCACCGAGGCTGATCACGCCGATGCACAAACCCATCGACATCCCCATCGAGAAGTTTGCGAGACTGCCATTCCCGCCGTTGGCCCGGTTGTCCTCGATCACGACTCGCTCAGGTTCCCAAGCCCGAAGCAGGTCGGACAGGGCAACCGGGTCAACCTGTTTGGTGGACCCGACCGAGACGGTCGGCAGGTCGGCCACGATCCGTTCGCTGTCGTCGATCAATGCGATCGCCCCGCTCACGCCGGGGTCGATCCCGGCGACCCTCATCGCTCCGGGGGCAGGCCGCGGACCAATAGGTTGACCAGCAGGCGGTTGATCGAGATGCCCTGACGATGGGCCTCGGCGATCAACTGCTCACGGTAGAACCAGGGCACGCGCAGGTTCATCTGCACGCTGACTTCCTTGGGATCGGTTGATGTGGTGGCAGGGCGTTCAGTCAACTGCATGGAGCTAATGGTACCACGCCATGCAGATAGTCGCAATCATATAACTCACCTATTACTTTGTTACATCAGATGTAGGACTACTGTGAGCCTCTCGCCGGGGCAGGCATCAACCAACGAAAGGACTGCCATGTCGACACCCGCGTTTCAGTACGTCCAAGAACTGCGCGACAACCTCACCCAACTGCTCACCGAGTACGTCGACTTGGAGCAGGGTGGCGGCGGCACGGAACCCCCGCCCAGCGGCAGCAACGCCAGCGGCTTCGCGCTGCCGACCGGCGACCTGCCCGGCTGGCGCAACATCTGGCACGACGACTTCGATCAGGACTTCGCGGTCGGCGCCTTCCCCGGCCCCTACAACGGGAAGCTGTTGGCCTACCCCGACAACTATTACGACACGTCCAAGAACGGTCAGTACAACCCGGCGACCACGCTCTCGGCGCACGACAGCATCCTCAACATGCACATCCACACCAAGAACGGCCGACCCCAGGTGTGCGCCCCGGTGCCCAAGATCGACGGCACCGACATCAAGTGGCCGGGGCAGTTGTTCGGACGCTACGAAATCTGCGCCCGTTTCCCCGATGAACTTCCCGGCTACAAGGTGGCGTGGCTGACGTGGCCGGACTACGGCACCAACACCCAGCACAAGGACCCCAATACCGGCAACATGGTCTCAGGTGGGATCGGCGAAATCGACTTCCCCGAGGTCGACTTGAAGACGCTCGACCATGTCGGCGGGTTCTGCCATCGGGTCGGCGCCACGTCCGGCAGCGACCAGTACGCGATGGGCAACAAGCCCTGCGACATGACGCAATGGCATCGTTACGCGATCGAGTGGTCGAAGGACTTGTGCGTCTTCAAGCTTGACGACCAGGAGATTGGCCGCACCACAGAGCGCGTCCCCCAGGATTACCAGGGTTGCTCGGGCTCGATGCATTGGGTGATTCAGACCGAGACGCAACTGTCCGGCGGGATGCCCGCCGCCAACGTCGAAGGCGACGTCGAAATCGACTGGATTTCGATTTGGGCGAAGGCGTAACAGGACGCTGGATACTGCTGCGCTGGTTCGCCGGGCAGGAGCGAATCTTGGAGCCCGACGAACAGGCGCGGCTGATCAACCGTTGGAACGCCGAAGGCGTGCAGATCGCTGGCGATCAAGCCGAAGGGATCACCGTTACAAGAGCAGCCACGCGAGCGCCGCGCAGGCCACCGCGAACGACAGCGCGACCGGTGCCCACGGTAAGGCGTCGGCGCGGCGGCTGGCGTAGGCCAGACCCGCGACGACCGCCAAGATGACTGCGATCAGGAAGAACACATCGGCGCCGTCGACGTGCCCGTGCGCGATATCAGCAAGCATGAGACCTCCCATTGTCGGTCGTGCTCCGCGCAGTCTGACACAATGACCCTGTGTCGGACGTCGATGACTTTCGGCGGCAGGTCTTCATCGAATGGCTGTGCACGCCCAAACGCGACCGTGATCCGCGCGACCAAGTTGGGTTCGCCGAGCAACACGGGATACCGGAAGCGACGCTGACGCGTTGGAAGAAGGAACGCACATTCCTCGATGCCTGGGAGCAGCACTACCTCTCCACGGTCGGGTCGCCGGAGCGTAAGCAGAACCTGCTCGACACCCTCTACAAGACCGGTACCGATGGCGATGATCCACGCCACGTCGCAGCCGCCTCGAAGTACATGGAACTCGTCGACGGCTTGAAGCCGCAGCGACTCGACATCACCGTCAACCGCCCCGCCAAAGACCTCACCGACGCAGAACTCGATGCGATCGCTGGGCAGTTCGTTGCCCGTGAACGTGCCGCCAGGGAGCAAGACCGGGCGTCGTGACGTTACGACCGGGGCACCCTGGGTACGAGGCGCGTACCCGCGACCCTGAGCGCCGGGCGTTCTTCGATTTACAGAAGCGCATCGCTGAACTCGAAGAAGGCGGCGGTGGTGGTGGCAGCAGCAACTTCATTGGTGCCATTCCGACACCTGGCCCACCCACCGATGCGCAGGTGCCGCCACCCCACGGCGACGGTGACTATGTCATCGACTCCGGCGGCAACGGCTGGATGTGGAACGGCACCGCCTGGGTCAACATCGGTTCGATCAAAGGACCGCAGGGCCCGCAGGGACCGCAAGGCATCCAGGGCGCGACCGGCGCTACTGGCGCGCAAGGTCCGATCGGCCCGACCGGCGCGCAAGGACCACAAGGCGTCAAGGGCGATACCGGCCTAACCGGACCAACCGGCCCGCAAGGCGTCAAGGGCGACACTGGCGCCACTGGCGCCGACTCGACCGTGCCGGGCCCGGTCGGTCCCACTGGCCCGCAAGGCGTCAAGGGCGATACCGGTGCGACTGGCGCGCAGGGCCCGCAAGGACTGAAAGGCGATCCCGGCGTTCAGGGTCCGGTTGGTGCGACCGGCGCGACTGGCGCTCAGGGTCCGCAGGGCGTCAAGGGCGACACAGGAACGACCGGTGCTCAGGGTCCAGTTGGTGACACCGGAGCCCAAGGTCCGCAAGGCATCAAGGGCGATACCGGTGCCACCGGGGCGCAAGGTACCCAGGGCCCGCAGGGCGTGCAAGGCGTCAAGGGTGACACCGGCTCGCAGGGTCCGGCGGGTGCGACCGGCGCCCAGGGTCCGATCGGGCCCGACGAAGTGATGGTGCGGCCGGACGATCCGTTCCCGACCAACCCGCTCGTCGACCTGTGGTACGACGACGACGCGGTGGCGCCACCGATGCCTGCGTCCAATGTGTCGTTTACACCGACCGTGCCGTTGACGGCGACCACGATCCAGGCCGCGATCGCGCAGTTGCCGTGGGGCGTCGTCAAGAAGGGCGCGTTTGTTGCCGCTTCGGTTGCCCTGACTTCCGGCGTCGCCGCTGTCGTGACCAATCAACTCAGTGTCGTGATGACGGCAGGGCGCAGGTATCGCATCTGTTTCCTGGGGCGCGCCCTGTATTCCCAAGGCAACGTCTACACCCGCGTCACGTTGCGGATCAACGGTGTGGCCGTTCCGTGGGCGCAGCCGTTGAAGCTGGGCATCACGAACTTCTACGACATCGTGAACGTCCATTGGCTGCTCGATGGGGATGGGACGACCAAGTTGTTCGATGTCACGCTCACCATGGAGGGCGCGACGGGCACGCTGTATTGCGAGCCAGAGATTTCGTACTTCTATGCCGAAGATGTTGGGCCGGTGAGATAGATGGGCGCCCTCAAAGTCCGCAGCGGTGGGGCGTGGG
>Ga0222622_10001111_pt1 | contig 10822 bp, 9 predicted proteins | sample PLM2_5_b1metaG_FD_177335 | JGI IMG/M metagenome (GOLD analysis project Ga0222622, IMG submission 177335) | Groundwater sediment microbial communities from an aquifer in East River, Colorado, USA - PLM2_5_b1 | ecosystem: Environmental > Terrestrial > Soil > Riparian zone | place: USA: East River... | reverse complement strand
ACCCGTTTCGATCCCAGGCCAGATCACACGCGAATCGATCCGCATGCCGCGCGTCGGAAACGTGTTCGGAAATGGCCGTAATGAAGTCTCAGCGGCCAACGCCGACAACGCGAGCCACACCAAGACGCGACAGCTCTCCCCCGAGTCGCTGCCCGCTCTGACGATCGTGCCACTGTCCGCCAGGCCGCTCGTCCTCCCGCAGCGCATTCTTGTGGCGCCGTCCAAGGGCGGACAATAAAACAACAACTATCTTGATGACTCGGCGGCTTTGATCGCTTCGAGCGCCTGTCCCGCTTTGTTATTTGCCGCGGGGTCGAGCTTGGCGGCCATCTTCTGCGCTTCGTCCACCAGCCCGGCAGCCGTATCGATGCTCGTGACGGCGTCTCGTTTGCTCTGTGCCTGATAGCGCTCGCGCACGCGCTGAAGCGGCGCCTTCGCGGACTCGAAGTGGCGGCTCGCGTCCCCGAAGTTGCTGTTGTACAAACTGACGCGCCCGTCCAGGATCTCGCCGCGTGCTTCCGCCACATCCAGATGCTGCTTGATGTCGTCAACCGTCGTCTGCAGTTCGCCGCGTCCTGAGTTGCCCCAGGCAAATCCCAGCCCGAAGCAAACGATCAGCGCGATGAGAACACCGAGGAACAGTTTGCCGCGCGAAATGGCCATGCGCCGATTCTAAGCCGCGGAAGAACACAAGCCACGGAAAAACACAGAAAAACACCGGCCAAAGACATAGCCCGCCCTGGTTACACAGTTCCGTGTTCATCCGTGTTCTTCAGTGGCTTGGAAGCCGCGGTCAGCAGCACATGCAGATCACCGACGTTGGTGCCGGTTGGTCCCCAGACAACGAGGTCGCCGAGCGGGTGGAAGAAATCGTAGGCCGCGTTCTCCTGCAGTGCCGCTTCCGCACGAACCCGTTGCGCTGTCGCTCGCGCGGTCGTGGTCGTGTCGACGATCGCGCCCGCGGCATCGGTCGGGCCGTCGATGCCGTCCGTTCCGGCACTGGCCAGCACGACCATCGATCCGCGTGGAGCCTCGTCAATCGCTGACAGCGCGCCGAGGGCGAATTCCTGGTTGCGCCCCCCGCGACCGCGGCCTCGCACCTTGACCGTCGTTTCACCCGAGGCAATCACACATATTGGTTTCGCCCCCTGAAGGGCGAGAGCGTTCTTCGCGAAGTGTGCGCCGGCCTCGCGCGCTTCCCCGTCCGTCGCAGCGGTGATTATGTGCACGGCGTAGCCGAGAGCCGCGGCGCGCCGGGCGGCGCCATCCATCGCGAGTTGGCGGTTCCCGATCACCTCGTAGTACGTGTGGCGGAGACGCGTGTCGCCGGGTTTCGGGGATTCGTCGGCGCGCTGCTCCAGGTGCGCAAGAACGGCGGGCGGCACAGTGTCGACGACGCCGGTCTGCCGGAGTACTTCCATCGCGTCGTCGAAGGTCGTTGGGTCGGCGACTGTCGGCCCTGACCCGATGACGGCGGGGTCGTCAGCAACGGGACCGTGGACGTCCGATATTGCCAAGGTCACCGTGGGACCCGCTGCGGCAGCGGCGAGACGACCGCCCTTGATCGCCGATAAGTGCTTGCGGACGCAATTGAGCTCGGCGATCGCCGCGCCGGCATGCATCAACGCGCGCGCTGTCACTAGCTTGTCGTGCAGCGAAAGACCATCTGCGGGGACCGCCAGCATGGCTGACGCGCCGCCGGAAAGCAGTACCACGAGCACCCGCCCGCCGCGACTCTCCGACGCGAGAGACAGCGCGCGCCGCCCGGCCGCTTCGCTAGAGGCATCTGGTGACGGGTGTGCTGCGTTGAACCATTCGAGCGCCTCAGGCACCGTCAGTTGTGGCACTCTGGGGCCGGCGATGATTCCTTGAACACCCTGCGCGCGTGCACCGGGAAGTGCTGAAAGCGCCGCGGCCATTGGCCACGCGGCTTTGCCGGCAGCAATCAGGGTGAGAGGGAGATCGGAAATGCGATCGAGGACGCCGCGAGCGAGTGCAGCCTTGACGAGATCGCGTGCATCGACGCTGCTGACGCCAGCACGCAAGATCTCGTGCAGGTCAGCGCGTAGTGTGGGAAGAAGATCGGTCAGTGAAGCTTTGTGGGATCCGCCCAGCCCGAGAGGCCGGTGACGGCGTTGAACTTTTTCAGCAGCTGGCCCATCACCTGCGCGGCATCAGCTTTCGCGCACAGTTGATCAAGATGGCCAAGCACCAGCGCGAGCGCATGATCGGCGTCCGTGATCGCACGTTCCGAGAAATACTCTCGTTGTTGCTTGAGACATTCGCGATGGCGATTGAACTCCTCGCGATAGAAGTCGGAAACCAAACTGACAGGGGCGCTCAAAACCCGATCCGGGCTGACGACGCGTGCCATGCGACTCCTCGCGTGCGGCATTTGAAGGGTAAAACCAGTGTAGAGCGGACTCAATCGGCTGTCAAACGGGACAGTATGCGGCCGCCGCCATTACCGGGAGCGCACGCCGCGCGCGACAATCAAACCTCCGAGGCAACCGAGCAACATGCCGCCGGCGATAATCAACAATCCGAGGCTCCATGGCAAAAATGTAATCGCGCCCAGTCCCACAGCCTGCGCCGCGTGGCCCCCGAACCGCGCATTCGCCGCCATAAACGCGAACCAGAGCAACAGCATCGCCACCAGCGCCCCGACGCCACCCTGTAGCACTCCCTCGACGACAAAGGGGCCGCGGACGTATTCGAGCGGTGCACCAACCAGCGTCATGATCTCGATTTCGTCCTCGCGAGCGGACGCCGCCAGCCGAACCACGTTCGCCACGGTGAGCGCCGAAGCAAACGCGAGCAGCAGGATGATCCCCAATCCGAGCGAACGCAGCATCCGCACGACCGAATTCAGCCGCGTCAGCCAGCGGCGGTCGTAGCGAACGTCAGCGACGCCGCGGATACCGCCGAGCGTGGTGGCCAGATTGTCGACCGCGCCGCCTGCGTCACGAACTTCCGGCTTGAGCCGGATCTCGAATGAGGCAGGAAACGGATTGCTTTCGAGTCGAGTGGTCGCGCCCGCGAGATCGGGAAAGTCCTGTTTGAATCGGGCGACGGCCTGCTGCTTCGAGACGTACTCCCGGGCGGCCGCCAGGCCGCTCCCGGCGATCAGATCGTCCACCATCTTCAATTGATCTGACGTGACGTCGTCTTTGAGGTACACCGAGAGCTCGGCCGACTCTGTCCATCGGCCGACCAGCCGCTGTAGGTTGGCGTTCAGGACCAGGAAGAAACCAAGCACGAACAAGCCACCTGCGATGGTCAGGATCGACAACACCGCGGCTTTCCGTCCGCGCCACAAGCTGGCGGTCGCTTCCGCGAGAAAATAGTTGAACGCTCGCATCTACACGAGTTCCACGATGTTGCCGTGATCGAGCGTCACGGCGCGGCGGCCGACCCGGCGGATGAGTTCACGGTCGTGCGTCGCCACGACGACGGTCGTCCCGCGCGCGTTGATTTCACGGAACAGGTTCATGATTTCGAGCGACAGGTCGGGATCGAGATTGCCGGTGGGTTCGTCGGCCAGAATGATGGCGGGATCGTTGACCAGCGCACGCGCGATGGCAATACGCTGCTGCTCGCCGCCGGACAGCTCGAGAGGATACGCATTCATCCGGTGTTGAAGGCCCACCCATTTGAGGACCTGGAAGGTCCGCCGCTGCTGCTGCGACTCCGCCATGCCGAGCACGCGCGGCACGAACGAGACGTTTTCCAGCACGGTTTTCGCCGGCAGGAGCTTGAAGTCTTGAAAAACGAAACCGAGGGAGCGGCGATAACTCTGGACCTGCCGGGGGGTGAGTGTGGACAGATTGCGGCCGCCAACCATCAGTTGCCCCTCGGTCGGCACATCCTGACGGAGTAGCAGGCGCAGGAGCGTGGACTTGCCCGCACCGCTTGGTCCGGTGAGGAAGACGAAGTCTCCTTTTTCCACACGCAGCGACAGGTCCCGGAGAGCGTAGACGCCGCGCGCATACGTCTTCGAGACGTGGTACGCCTCGATCACGCGGGATCCTTGTCGAGCTCGCGGCGCACGAGCGCGTTGACCAGTGCTGGATTCGCTTTGCCGCCCATTGATTTGATGACCTGCCCGACGAGAAATCCGTAAGTCTGCTTCTTGCCGGCGCGATACTGCGTCACCGCATCGGCGTGCGCGGCGAGAACCTTCGCCACCGTCGCCTGCACGGCCGCTTCGTCGTCGATCCGCGCCAGCCCCTCGGCTTCGACGATCGCCTGGGCGGATCGCCCGGAGGCATACATCTTCTCGAACACCTCTTTCGCAGTTGGCCCGCTGATAGTGCCCGAGTCGACGAGCCGAATCAAGCCTGCGAGCGCATCAGGCGTCAGCGGCACCTGCTCGATGCGCACGGCGTCCTCGTTCATCTTGCGGGTGAGTTCCCCCATGATCCAGTTGCTCGCCGCCTTGGGGTTGCCGGCCGCGGCTGCGGTCGCTTCGAAGTACGCGGCAAGCGCGTGCGATTGCGTCAGCAGCGAGGCGTCGTAGTCGGGTAAGGCGTACTGGGCCACAAAACGGCGGCGGCGGGCATCCGGAAGTTCTGGCAACGTCCGTTTCAGTTCCTGGATGACGCCGGCTTCGATGCGGAGCGGCGGCAGATCCGGTTCGGGAAAATACCGGTAGTCGTGGGCTTCTTCTTTGCTGCGCATCGACATGGTCCGGCCCGCGGCGGTATCCCACAACCGCGTTTCGTGATCGACGGCGCCTCCCTTTTCGAGCACCTCTATCTGCCGATCGATCTCGTACTCGAGCGCGCGCTGGACGTGGCGGAACGAATTGAGATTTTTGATTTCGGCCTTGACGCCAAATGGCTCGCCGGCGCGGCGGACCGAAACGTTGGCGTCGCAGCGCAGGCTTCCTTCTTCCATGTTGCCGTCGGTGACGCCCGCCGCGACGAGGAGGGCGCGCATGCGCGTGAAGTACTCGGCGGCTTCCGCGGCCGACCGCACGTCGGGATGGCTGACGATTTCGATCAGCGGCACTCCGCTGCGGTTGAAGTCGAGCGACGTCATGCGATCGGAGTCCGGCAACCCTTCATGGAGCGACTTCCCGGCATCCTCCTCGAGATGGACCCGGATGATGCCGACCCGGCGCGATTCGCCGCGCGCCTCGAACTCGAGCGCGCCCTCCGTCGCCAGCGGACGATCGTACTGCGAGATCTGGTAACCCTTCGGAAGATCGGGATAGAAGTAGTTCTTGCGCGCGAAGATCGACGTGGACTGCACGGTGCACCCCAACGCGAGCGACGCCTTGATCGCCAGTTCCACCGCCCGGCGGTTCAGCACCGGCAAAGCGCCGGGCAAGCCAAGGCACACCGGACACGTGTTGGCGTTCGGAGGCGCACCGAACCTGGTGCTGCAGCCACAAAACAACTTGCTCTCGGTCTGGAGCTGGGTGTGGATCTCGAGACCGATGACAGGCTCAAAGGACATGATAAGACCGGCTCAGGGCTCAGGGCTCAAGGCTCAAGGCTCAAGGCTCAAGGCTCAAGGCTAATGAATGATGTTGAATTGTATCGCCAATCCAGATTCGTCAATCGGGATCCAGCCTTGAGCCTTGAGCCCTGTCAGATCGCACCGATCACTTTTCCAAAGGCTTCGACCACCAGCGGATCGAATTGCGTGCCGCTACAGCGCTCGAGCTCGAGCAGCGCGTCCGCTGGACTGATCGCGTCACGAAAGACACGTGGCCGGGTCATGGTGTCGTACGCGTCGGCGACGCACACAATTCGCGCGCCGATTGAGACTTCCGCCGCATGAATACCGTGCGGATATCCCAGGCCATCCATGCGCTCGTGCGCCTCGCGAACGACCGGGACGCTGGCGTGGAGATACGGCACGCTCGCGACGAGATCGCCGCCGATCGACGGATGCCGCCGCACCAGCAGCAGTTCCTCGACGGTGAGCGGTGCCGGCTTGCGGAGAACGGCCTCCGGCACGGCGAGCTTTCCAATGTCGTGCAGCAGCGCACCATGTTCAATCGTGGCGAGCGCCTCGTTGGGCAGGCCGAGCACGCGCGCCACGCTGACTGCCAGCGCGGCGACGCGGTAGCCGTGCGCGTAGATGTCGCGGTCGGCCAGCGTCAGCATCGCGAACATCGAGTCAACAGTCTCGTCGCTGTCCACGCGCACTCGCAGCAGTGCATCGCTCAACCGCGAACGGCGAATCATCATCTCCTGCTCGAGCGACTCCCGCCACCGGCGCGCGTCCCATGCCGATTCATGCCACTCGAGCCCGCGGGTCACCGCCTCGCGCAACCGATCGCGCCCGAACGGCTTGGTCAGATAATCAATCACACCCTGCCGAAGCGTCTGCACGGCCGGGCCGACGTCGTGCACGCCCGTCGCCATGATCACCGCGGTCTCTGGATACTGGCTCCGAATGCGTTCAGCCAGCCACAGGCCATCGTGCCCGGGCATGCGGATATCGCACAACGCGACAGCGGGCGGCGACTCTTGCAGATATCCGAGCGCCTCTTCAGCGCTGGCGGCCGTCCTGACCCGGAAACCGCCGGACTCCAACCAGCGCGCCATCAAACTGCGCACGCCATTCTCGTCGTCGACAATCAGCACACTATGTGAGCGAGCGCTGCGGTCGACCGTTGCGCCGGGCTCTTTCGTTGTCGTCATGGTGGGGGGTCCCGGGGCCTTCAGGCCTCCGCCAGCAGTCCGTTGTCCCGGCGACGCGTAATGGTGTCCGACAGATCGAGACGTTCGAGCCGCCGATACAGCGCGCGACGGCTGAGTCCCAGCATCTTGGCCGCTGCTTTCTTGTTGCCGCCCGATCGCAGTAACGCGCGCTGGATGTGATCGCGTTCGACGGTCGCGAGCAGGTCCTTTTCTGCCACTTCATGCGCGCCGGTGTCGGCGCTCGTCCTCATCGCCGGAACCGGCGGCATGCTAACCGCCACCTCGCGCTCGGAAATAAGGTCGCCGTCCACGAGGATGCACGCGCGTTCGATGATGTTCCGCAGCTCGCGCACATTGCCAAGCCAGTAGCCGGAGGCAAGCAGCCGCTCGGCCGCAGGCGTCAGTCCCGCAACCTGTTTCTGGAGCCGCTGGCTGGTCTCCCGGATGAAGGTAGCGGTCAGGTACGGGATATCCTCTCGGCGCTCCCGCAGCGGCGGCAGCTTCACTTCGACAACATTCAGCCGGTAATACAGATCGCTGCGGAATCGCCCCGCGGTGACCTCGGCATGCAGATCGCGGTTGGTCGCGGCCAGGACGTGAACGTCCACCCGCCGCGCGTCGAGCGATCCCAGGCGCGCGACCTCTCCGGTTTCAAGGACGCGCAGCAGCTTGGCCTGCAAGGGCGCTGGCAAATCGGCGACCTCGTCGAGAAACAACGTTCCTCCGTCAGCGGCCTCGAAGAGGCCGGCCTTGTGCTCTGTCGCGCCGGTAAACGCTCCGCGCACGTGCCCGAACACTTCACTCTCGAACAGCGATTCGATCACCGCCGAGCAATTCACCGTCACGAATCGCTTGTCCGCGCGGGGACCCATCCGGTGCAGCGCTCGCGCCACCAGTTCCTTGCCAGTACCCGTCTCTCCGGTCACCAGCGCCGAGCGGACGTGGGGCGCCAGCCGGCGAACCATCGCAAACAGTTCCTGCATGACCGGCGAACGCCCCACCATTCCACAACATTCGAGGCGGCGGGCCAGTTCGCTTTCACTGGCGAGAACGCTACGCCGACGGTCCGCATCCGCGCGTATATCGATAAGCAGTTGCTCGAGTCGGGCCAGGTCGAGCGGCTTGCTGAGGCAATCGGAGGCACCCAATTTGATCGCTTCGACGGCGTTCTCGACAGTCGCATACCCTGACATCAACACTGTCTGGCATCTCGGGTCCATGTCGCGAATTGCGCGAATCACGTCAAGGCCACCGAGATCCGGCATCCGCAAGTCGACCAGTGCGGCGTCGGCATGTCGCGTCCCGAGCTGCGCGAGCGCCTGCAGCCCTCCGGCGCACGGGACCACCTCGAAGCCGGTGCGTCGCGCCAACCGGTCGACGACGTCGAGCACGCCCTGTTCGTCGTCGACGACGATGAGGACCGGCGCCTGTGCCGTCATACATACTCCTTGGCGATCGCGCGAATCGCGGACCGGATCGCCCGCAGTTGAAACGGCGGCGCCAGGACCGCCCGCGCGTACTCGCGACCGAATCTTTCGACCTCGCCGTCGTCGGCCGACATCGAGACCAGCACGAGAGGGATTCCCCGAGCGTCGCAGGCCGCCTGCCACGCGCGGAGGTCGGCGGCGATCACGCTGCGGTCGACGAACGCCGCGTACAAGGGCCGCCGGGTGTACGTCTCGAGCGCTTCGCTGCTCGTCGAGGCGGTGGCAACAGAAGCCCCCCAGCCGTTGAGCGCCGCGGCAAGATAGTCGCGCTCCCCCTGCTCCGGATGCGCGATCAGAATCGGATCGACCACTCCCGGTTCCTCGATCCGCGCCGGCAACAACACAGAAAACGTGGTTCCCGTTTTCACGATGCTCTCGACGGTGATTTGACCGCCGTGGTCGCGAACAATCCCATAGCAGATGCTCAGACCAAGGCCGGTGCCCTCGCCAACGTCGCGGGTGGTGAAAAACGGATCAAAAATCCGCGAGAGGTTCGCGCGATCGATTCCGTGCCCGGTGTCCTTGGCGATCAGCTCGACGGCGGCGGCACTCTCGTCAAATCGCGCGCCGACATGAAGGCGCTTGACGGGGCGGCCGCGCATCGCCTGTTCGGCGTTCAACACGAGATTCAGCAGCGCCTGCTGCAACTGGCTCCCGTCGGCAACCACCTGCGGCAAGGCCGGCGCGAACTCCGTGACCAGTTCAATGCCGTTCAGGCGCAGCTCGTAGGCGCGCAGCGCCATCACCCGGCTGAATAGATCCGCGACGTCCTGCGGAGCACGTTCCGCTGCCTGGCGGCGCGCAAACGCGAGCAGGTTGCGAACAATCTTCGCGGCGCGTTCTGACTCCTGCGCGATGCGCCGCAAGTCCTCCGCCAGCTCGGGACCGCTTCGAATTCCCGATGGTGTGTCCAGCTCCTCTTCGAGCAGCTGGGCGTAACCAATCACGCTGGTCAGCGGATTATTCAGTTCGTGCGCGACACCGGCGACGAGTTGCCCGATGGCCGATAACTTTTCAGACTGCAGCAGCTGCGCCTGCGTCGATTTCAATCGGTCCAGGGCAGCCATCGACCGCGCATTCGCGCGCGCCAACTCGTCGCTCATCTGCTCCAGCCGCCGTTTGCTTCGGATGTCTTCGGTGACGTTCTTCGCCACCTGCACGACGGATGCGCCGTTCTGGCCATCGACGACCGGGAAGGTGGTGACGCTGAAGATCTGCCCGTCCGGCAGCGTCACTTCGCTCTGGCTCGAGTCGTGTGCCACGGCGCGTGCAATGACGCAGGACGCACCGCTTCCAACACAAAATCCGACGTCGGCGCAGGCAGCGCCACGGAGCGCCGTCACCTCACGCCCGAGATGGGCAGCGAGCGCCTTGTTGCCGCGCAGGAGCGAGCCGCTGCTGTCGAATACCGCAATCGGATCGGCAATGGCATCGAATGTTTGTTCCCAGTCGCGTTTGCCGCGGCGCACGAAGTCGTGCAGCCGCGCGTTTTGGACCGCCACACCAATCTGGCCGGCGATCACGCCGAGCAGCCGCTGATCGGCAGCGTCGAAACGGCCGGGACTTTCCGCCCCAACGGTCATGGTCCCCAGCAGCTCCTCGCGGACAAGAATCGGCACCGTCAGTGTGCTCAACGCCGGCGCGAGATGGTTCTCCCCTTCCGGGAGAAGCGTGCGCACGTCGTCGACCACGAACGGCGCGCGCGTGCGAATGACCTGCTCGCTGGGCGGGACGCCATCCCATTTCGGGCGCGTCCAGGTTTCGTGCATCGCCGGGGGTCCGACAAACGCTTTCTCGACGAAGAGTCCGGTGACTTCTTCCCGGAGACGAATCGAACCGCCGACCACGTCGAGCGCGCGGACCGTGCACTGCAGGGCGCCGACCAGCACATCGTCGAGTTCGAGCGATCGGGCAATGCCGTCCGCGATCTGGTTGATGGTCTGGAGCTCCCAGACGAGGCGGCGATTGTCCAGATTCATCTGGCGCCGTTCGAGTGCGCGCTCGATCGTGGCGAAGAGCTGATCCGGATCGAAGGGCTTCTGTACGAATGCAAAGGCCGAGAGCTCGTACGAATGAATCGCCGAGGCGAGCGAGCTGCCGCCGGATAGAACGATAATCTCCGCCTCGGGCGCCTGCTCCTTGATATTCCGGATCACATCGAAGCCTGAGTCACCGCCCAGCGCGAGATCGACCAGCGCCACATCAACTGCGCTGCCGGCGAGGGCGGCGTTCACCGCCGCGAGTGAGGTGGCACAGTCCACGCGATACCCGCGCGCCATCGCCGCGGCCCCGGCACTTCGCGTCACCGGATCGTCATTGTCAACGATCAATAGCGAGACCGGGCGGATGGTCATGACTGTGATTCCTCGGGCCGATGGACGCGGATGGCGTCCACCGCCCTGTTATCGACGTGTTGCCGGGAGACTGGCTCGATGGTGGCAAGAGCCGCGCCGGACCTGCTCAGGCTGTACGGCGTATGCAATGGTGCGCAAAATAGTGCGTTTGCTAGGCGTTCGCTTCCCCAGGCGAGGGCACCGCGGATTCGGCGTTGCACTCATGCAACACCGGGATGTTTCGAAGACGAAACATGAGACGTTCGTCCGAGGCCCACCCGTGTGGCAGGCGGAGCGATTTGATAGCTCAAAGCTGGAAGCTGGGAGCTGGGAGCTGGAAGCT
>Ga0222622_10001110_pt1 | contig 10823 bp, 8 predicted proteins | sample PLM2_5_b1metaG_FD_177335 | JGI IMG/M metagenome (GOLD analysis project Ga0222622, IMG submission 177335) | Groundwater sediment microbial communities from an aquifer in East River, Colorado, USA - PLM2_5_b1 | ecosystem: Environmental > Terrestrial > Soil > Riparian zone | place: USA: East River... | reverse complement strand
CTGTCGAGCCCATGGCCGCGATGCATTACGTGACGACATCGGGATCGCACGCCTCTTACCTTGTTGAGATCGGATATTATCAACCAGCAGATGTCTGGCATTCCGTTGCGATATCGCATGAGATCGCGATGCCGCCCACCGGTGTCTCCGAAACCACAGATGTCGACCTTGCCACGATTCCGTTTCACGTCGCTTTTCAACAGCTTCTCAATCTGTTCAGAACGGCGACTGAGACTCGATTGGCAACGGTGCTCTCGCAATTTCAAAAGCGCGCGTTGAGCAGCGAACGGCAAACGCGATTGAGCTCAGACGAGAAAATAATTCTCCGCAAACTAGACGTTTCCCCGGCCGACATAGCAGCAGCGCGGCGCGCTTTTGACGACACCGACAGCGAAAAGCTTGCAAGGCGCACCGGCGCGCTCCTAGGATTCGGCGCGAGCAGCCCGAGTCGCAGATTCGCCGATACCAACTGGAGTTAGCGCGCCTAACGAATCACCGCGTCAACTGAATGCCTTCTGGCATTTCGGGCGGCGGTGCATTGATACGGCTGTGGTGCTTTCCGTAGCTGAAGTAGAAGATCAGGCCGATTACCAACCAAACCAGTAGTCGCATCCAATTCGTCCAGCCCAGGCCGTAAATCATTGCGCCGCAAGTGATGATTCCGAGCGTCGCAACGAGTGGCGCGGCCGGTACTCGAAAGCCGCGTTCTAGTTCGGGATTTCGGACCCGCATGATCCAAATGCCTGCGCACACCAGGATGAACGCGAATAGCGTTCCGATACTCGTCATTTCGCCAACGACGTCTTCGGGAATGAACGCCGCAAAAATGCCCGTGAACACGAAGAAAAGCATGTTGGATTTATACGGTGTTCTGAATCTCGGATGCACATCGGAAAAGATTTTCGGCACCAGGCCATCGCGACTCATGGAAAAAAACACGCGCGATTGGCCAAGCAGCATCACCAGAATAACTGATGAAAAACCCGCGAGGATCGCCACGGTCACTGACTTCGACAACCATTCGAAACCGGTCATGTATTTCGTGATGGCAAACGCAACCGAGGCTTCACGCCCGGCGGTGCGAAAATCCTGGACTGTGGCGACACCGCTGAGCACGTAGGAAAACAGCACATATAGAATCGTGCAGATCACCAACGAGCCGAGAATGCCGATCGGCATGTCGCGTTTCGGGTTGCGCGCCTCCTGCGCAGCAGTACTCACCGCGTCGAAGCCGATATAGGCGAAGAACACAACCCCTGCGGCGCCGAGTATGCCGAGAATTCCGCCGTAAGCGTGCTGAATTCCTTGCGGGGTGACGTAAGTCGTTGGCGCCGGAATCAGCGGCGTGTGGTTGGCAGGATTGATGAACCGCCACCCGATGCCGATCACGAGTAAGACGATGGTCACTTTCAGAATGACGATGAGTCCATTCACGAATGCAGATTCTTTAGTGCCGCGAATCAGCAACAAGGTCAGCAGCAGCAGAATGAACACTGCAGGTATGTTCATGACGCCGTGCACACCAGTCGCGATATCGTGCTCGAATGGCGAATGCGACCATTGGTACGGTATTCGCAAACCGAACCAATCGAGCACGCGGTTGGCGTACGCACTCCATGCGATCGACACGGTTGCCGCGCCGACTGCATATTCGAGGATCAGGTCCCATCCGATGATCCAAGCGACAAATTCACCCATCGTCGCGTACGAATACGTGTAGGCGCTACCAGCGACCGGAATCATGGACGCGAATTCGGCATAGCAGAGTCCCGCGAATGCGCAGCCCACACCTGCAACCACAAACGCGAGCACAACCGAAGGCCCGGCGCGGTCCGCAATCGCGGCCGCAGTTCGAACAAACAGGCCGGCGCCAATGATTGCGCCAATGCCCAGCATCACCAGATTAGTCGGACCGAGGGAGCGCTTGAGCGTGTGTTCGCCGATTTCCTGCGCTTCGCCCATCAGGCGATTAAGGGGCTTTCTCGCGAATAGATCTGCCATGCGTTCCTTTCCTTGTTGGAATCGTGAGTTTCTATGTCAAATTGAACCACTTGTCTCAGCGGCAGGCTGCGGTTTTGTGCCGAAAACCTTCCAGAGAAAATAAACAGGCACGCCAGTTAGGACGATCATCAAGCCCGGCCAGGTAGTAGCCGTCTGATACATGAACAGCACCACGAGAATCACGGTCGCGCCGATGACGTACAGAGCGGGCACGATTGGATAGCCAAATGCCCGATAGGGTCGTTCCGCGTCTGGCTGCTTTCGACGCAGCAGGAAGATGCCGATGATCGTCAGGATGTAGAAGATGAGCGCGGCCGAAATGACATAGTCGAGCAAGTTGCCGTAAAGGTTGCCGTAACCGGTAACGCTGCCGTCTGCATTGGTCTTAACGGTTCGCGGCAGGACGAGGACACCGGCCCAGATGCCTTGAATGACCAAACCCCACGCTGGCACCTTGAACTTGTTGAGCTCGGCGACCGATCGGAAGAACAAGCCGTCGCGCGCCATCGCATAATACGCGCGTGCCCCCGCAAGAATGAGTCCGTTATTGCATCCGAAGGTTGAGATCATGATCGCTACGGCCATAATCGTCGCGCCGGCGCCTGGAAAAATTACGTTTGCCGTTTCCGAAGCCACGCGGTCGCTGGGCGCATTTTGGATCGCACTGAAAGGCAGCGTGGCGAGGTAAGCAACGTTTGCGAGCAGATAAAGGCCAATCACGAGGAACGTGCCGAACGCGAGTGAGAGCGGGACGTTGCGGCGCGGGTTGACCACCTCGCCCGCTGTGAATGTGATGTTGTTCCATGCGTCAGCAGAGAAAAGAGAATTTGTTTGGGCCACGCAAATTCCAACAAAGAGACCGAACGCGGCGGCAGCAGTCAGACCCGCCCCCACCTCCTGTAAGTTTCCGCGTATCGTCCAGAAGTCTCTGAAGTTTTCGGCGCCTGCGCCAGATCTGAGCCCGACGATTATGCCGAGCACAATCAGCGCGATCAGCGCTCCGGTCTTTGCTGTGGTGAATACATTTTGAATTAGCTTGCCTACTTCCAAACCACGTGTGTTCGTGAATGTCAGAAAACCGATCAGCGCCAAGCCGACGAGCTGTGCGGTGGAAAGCGATACGGCGTACCCGCCGAGGCGGAGTGGCGCGATGAGATAATTGCTCTCCGACACCCACGGAACAAGCACACCCATGTAACGGGCGAACCCAACTGCGACCGCGGCGATGGTGCCGGTCTGAATGACGAGGAAAAGCGTCCAGCCGTAAAGGAATCCCCACAGCGGCGAAAACGCTTCGCGCAGGTAGACGTATTGACCGCCGGCTTTCGGCATCATTGCCGCCAGCTCTCCGTACGACAGCGCGGCCGTCAGCGTCAGCAAACCGGTGACGATCCAGACGACGAGTAACCAGCCAGGCGCACCGACCTGGCGGGCGATGATCGCTGATACGATAAAGATTCCTGAGCCGATCATCGAGCCGGCAACGAGCATGGTCGAATCGAGTAAGCCCAGTCCCCTAACGAGTTTCTGCTCGGCTACAGGTGCTTCGGTGGTTGCGCTTGTCATTTGAACCGCTTGGATTGGCGGAGAGTTAACCATCAGTCGAGTGTGTCGTGCAATGCTAAAAAACGGCGACTCTCAGGTTTTTCTAAAGGGCAAGCAATTTTGAAACGTAAAAATGTTTACGCGTAGAAAAGAACCGTGTAGTCTCCGCCGCGCGATGATCTCAAATCACCAGTCGTCCGTGCGGAAGTGCTGCTCGGTTTTTTGTGCTGTTGTCGCGCTAGCTATCGAATTGGCTGCCGCGCCGCGGGGCGCTTACGCACGACCAACTACGCAGTTCGAAGCGCTACCGCTGGTACGCTCGCGACAAAATCATCTACTCGTGCGCGCTTTTATCAACGGCAGGGCAGCATGGCTTACGGTCGATAGCGGCGCGCCGGTAAGCGCAATCGCTTCGAATCGCCGCGACTATTTTCGGCTGAAGCCGACCGCAGCCGATTCAAATCTACCAGCACGCGTTCAGATTAACGGCGGGTTCAACAAGGTTGCAATCGCACATGAGCTGCGAATCGGAGCACTAATTCTAGTCGATGAACCGATGGTTACTGTCGATCTTGGCGGCTCTAGTCGCGCCGCGCGATTGGTTCATGAACAAGAAATCGACGGAATTATTGGAGCGGACATTCTTTTCCCGACACAAGCGGTGCTGGATTGCGAGCGCCAGTTGCTCATTCTAAACACCGATCCCAGCGTGCTGGGTCGCTTTCCTGGCTTCGATCGCCGCGGATTGCGGGCTGTTCCGATTCAAGTCAGCGATGGTTACAATCTATATGTCAATGGGTCCGTTAACGGAAAACCTGCCAGGCTGATGGTCGATACGGGTTCGTTTACCACCCTGTTGCACCGTTCGTTCGTTCGGCGAATGCGAATTGCCACTCGCGAAACGCCGTATAGTTCGTCAGCTGTGAATCTGAAGGAGCGCGGTGTGCGCGTCGCGTATATTCGCAAACTTTCCGTAGGCTCAGTGGATATTTTTGGTAAGGACGTTGGCGTCATTGACCTGGAAGGATTAATTCACGATGGCTTATTGGAAGGCTCGCCGCCCGTCGCCGGTCTGCTCGGAGCCGAAACCTTGAGACGCCACCATGGGATTATCGACTTCGGCACGCGCACGCTTTATTTGCGATAGCGAGCGGTCGCAACTCCTTCTCTTGGCATTCCAAATGACGTCGCCTGCCGGACCGTAGCGTTAGCGTAGGCGGGAGGAATCTCTGGCTTTTTCTTTTGGTGAGCGAGATTACACAAGCATTTGTTTTAGCCGCGGGACGCGGCACGCGCCTCCGGCCTTTAACGGACGATCTGCCGAAGCCGCTCATTCCGATTTTTCAAAAGCCGCTTATCACTTTTGCGCTCGATCAGTTGATTAGCGCGGGAGTAAACAAGTTCGTTATTAACACGCATAGGTATCCCGAATTGTTTCGAGACTTTTTTTGTCGGAGCGACTATGCCGGCTGTCCGGTGACGCTTATTCACGAACCTGAACTGTTGGAGACTGGCGGGGGCATCAAGAATGCAGAACGCGATCTCAGCAGCGAGCATTTCCTGACCTACAGCGGCGACATTTTAACCGATGTCAATCTGCAACCTTTGATTGACGAACATTTTCGCCGCGGCAACGACGTAACTCTTGCATTACGTGAGACTGGGTTGGCTTCGGACGTAGCTTTGCGTGACGACCGCGTCGTGGACATCGCGAAGCGCTACGGTATCGCCGGAAATCTCGATTTCGCTAACATCGCCGTTTGGAATTCAGCGGTATTCCAGCGAATTCCGCCGCACAAAAAGATCTCGTTCATTCCGATCGTTGCTGATTGGATAAATCAGGGTGGCAAGATCGGTGGTTTCGTGATGAACGACGGAAAATGGTTCAATATTGGTTCGCGTGCGCAATATCTCGACGTGCATCGGCAAATCTTGCGAGAAGATTGGAAGCCGTATTACGTCAAAGTACGCGACTGGCCTGAGCGAATCGCTAAATCGGCCGCTGTTGATGTCAGTGCGGAGTTGCACGGCTGCTCAGTTGTCGCAGGGGATTGCCGCGTCGGCGCAGAAGTCATCCTCGAAGACACAATTTTGTGGCCGGGCGCACAAATTGCTTCCCAAAGTCACCTTCAGGGTTGTATTGTCCGCTCCGAAAAAAAGGCCAGCGGTATCCATCGCAACATCGACATCTGAATCAGTATGAGAACGGCGCTGCTTCTCCGACGAACGCGAATGCATTTTCCGCGTTTGAATCTCGACGAAATAGAAATCTCGCCAATCGAAAAAGGAGGCTCGGACCGGAAATTTTATCGAATCAATTGCGCTGCGGATCAGGCGTTGATTCTTGTTAAATACAATCTGGAGCGGGAAGAAAACCGGCATTACGTCCAGATCGCGCAATTTCTCGACGCCCACGGAATTCGGGTTCCTAAAATTTATTTTCACGATCCGGTGGAAGGCCTCATCTGGATCGAAGATTTGGGTGAGTGCGATCTCCACAGTTATCAGCACGAGAGCTGGCTCGTCCGCCGTGCGTTCTACGAATCAGCGCTCGACGAAGTTATTAAGCTTCACAATCTGCCACAGTCGGTCTGCGTAGAAATGAGGGAACATTTGCCGGCCGAATTCAACGCCGCGCTTTACCGGTGGGAACAGAAATACTTTTTCGAGAATTGCTTCGGCCGCTATTTCAAAGTCAGCGAATCAAAACGCAAGGAACTGGCTGCCCTTGCCGGTTTGCGCGAAATCACAAAACACCTTGCCGGTTTGCCAAGGGTTCTGGTACACCGCGATTTTCAATCGCAAAACATTATAATCGAGAACGGCCAGGCTAATCTGATTGATTTTCAGGGGATGCGTCCTGGCCTGGCGGAATACGACCTAGCATCCTTGCTCTACGATCCGTACGTCTATCTCTCAGAATCGGAGCGTGCCGAGTTGATCACGTACTATCGCGAGCAGCAAAGCAAAAGCGGAACAACGCGTGACAGCGATTTCGATTCCACGCTGCGGCTTTGCGCTATGCAACGTCTGATGCAAGCACTCGGCGCGTACGGCTTCCTTGGGCTGGTCAAAGGAAACAATAATTTCTTGGAATACATTCCAAGCGCGGTCCGCTCGCTACGAGACACCGTCGCGAAGATTGACAGCCTTGAGCCACTTGCATCTTTTCTCGCGGATTTCTGATCGGCAGACAACTCATTGAGTTTTTCCGCGGCAAATAGCTCGTGCTACTTCATGCCGAGAAATGGATTGGTTCTGCGCTCGGTTCCGATTTTCGTCGGCGGGCCGTGGCCGGGAAGAACGGTGACATCGTCATCGAGCGGAAATAATTTTTTCCTGATCCCGGTTATCAGCAGATCGATATCTCCGCCGGGCAAGTCGCCTCGGCCGATGCTGCCGGCGAAAAGAACATCGCCGCCGATGAGCAATTTATCTTTGCGCGAATAGAAGCAGAGGCTGCCCGGGCAATGCCCGGGCACTTCCAGAATCTGGAAATCTGCGCCGAGAAAATTTCGGTTTGGCGTCTCCTCAATCAAAAAATCCGGCTCGGACGGCTCGATTTCGAGTGCGAAACCAAAATTGCGAAAAAATTCCCGGTCGGAAATCATAGGCGCCGTGAGCGGGTGACAACCAATTGGGCACCCGAACTGGCGTTTAACCCTGGCAACATCCTGGACGTGATCGATATGCCCATGTGTCAGGAGCAAAAGTTTCGGCTCGACCCCAAGCGAACGCACCCATTCGCAAGCGCCCTCAGGAGCGTCGAACAAAATCCATCCCTCCGGCGCTTCAAATAAATAGCAATTCGTTTCAAAAATGCCGCCGCAAAAGCTTTTGTAATTCATTGTGATTCACTCCATCCAGGCTTGCTACGTCTAATTGGGTGGGTTTTTACGAATATTGAATGTTCGTTGTTCTCGATTGTCTTATTCCAACCTACATGTCGATCTTGTTTCATCATCTTGCGTTTCATCACGAAACCTGCCAAGGTGGGAAACCGCATAATTACCAAATGAAATCACGTCTCCAGCGAAGCCTGGCCTTGTGCGCCCTCGTTTTAACAGCCGTGACTGCCGCGCCACCTGTGGTAGCGGCCTCGAAAGAAACGATCGCCATGTCGGTCGGCCGGCTCTTGGAAGAAGGCCATTATACCCGCCAGAAGCTGAACGAAGAGATTTCGAAGAAATTCCTGCTGAGTTATCTGGAATTGCTCGATTTCAGTCATCTCTTCTTTACGCAAAAAGACGTTGACGCACTCAATACAAAATATGCCAACTCGATAGCGGGGGACGTTCTTCTCGGCACGCTGAAACCGGCTTACGAGATTTACGCTCTATACACGAAACGAGTTGACGACCGAGTCGCAAAGATAAAAGAGCTGTTGAAGCAGCCGATCGATTTCAAGAGCAATGCCACGGGCGAGTTGAGCCGCCAAAAAGCGCCATGGCCAAAAGATGAAGCAGAGGCCGACCAGCTCTGGCGAGGTCGCATCACAAACGAGCTATTGCAGGAGCATCTGAGCGAGCATCCGATTGAGCCTGCCCCGCAAGTGGTCAATCGTCGCTATGATCGGTTGGACCGCAACGTCCACGAACAAGACAAGGACGAGCAAATAAAACTTTTTCTAGATGCGCTTGCGCAGGCTTACGACCCGCATTCGGAATACCTGAGCAAGGCGGACATGAAGAATTTCAGCATTAACATGGGCCTCTCGCTCGTAGGCATCGGCGCCATGCTGCGCTCGGAAGATGGCTATGCGAAAATTGAAAGTCTGGTGCCCGGCGGACCCGCGCAACTCGATGGAAGGCTCAAAGTGGGCGATCGGATTACCGCTGTGGCGCAGGGGCAGGCGGACTATGTCGATGTTCGCGAGATGCGGCTGGACAAAGTCGTCGAGATGATCCGCGGAAAAAAAGGCACCCGTGTGAGATTGCTGGCCATTCCCTCGGATGCCGCGGACCCGTCGCGCCGGAAGAATGTCGAACTGGTGCGGGATGAAATTAAGCTGAAAGATCAGGAAGCCCGCGCTGATATCATCATCAAAAAGGATGAGAACGGCGATCCGATAAAGCTCGGGTGGCTTACACTCCCTTCGTTTTACGCAGACATGGACAGGCACCAGAAGAGCACGACGCGCGACGTGCTGGCGTTGCTCAAGCGGTTAAAGAAGGAAAACATCGCCGGTCTTGTGGTCGATCTGCGGCGAAACGGAGGTGGTTCCCTGGAAGAGGCACTCTCGCTTACCGGTTTGTTTTTGAAATCGGGCCCGATTGTCCAGACCAAAGATTATAATGGAAGTATCAGGATTTCTTCCGATCCAGATCCGGGCATCGCTTATTCCGGGCCGCTAATCGTTTTGACCAGCCGGCAAAGCGCGTCTGCCAGCGAGATTTTCGCAGCTGCACTCCAGGATTATGGTCGCGCGGTGATCGTCGGCGACAAGAACACATTTGGCAAAGGTACCGTGCAGACGATCCTCCCGATCGGCCGATTCGCTTCGCTGTTGGGAAGCCATTCCGATGAAGACGGTGCGTTGAAGCTCACAATCCAAAAATTTTATCGGGTGGCCGGCGGCTCTACACAGCTCCACGGCGTAGCTTCCGACATTGTCCTGCCAAGTTTGAGTGATCTCCCGGAGTTCGGTGAAGGCGCGTTGAAGAATGCCCTGGCTTACGACGAAGTGACGAAGGCGAAATACACGAAATGGTCCGACAACCATTCACTGTTTGTCGACCAATTGCGGGCGCGCTCGGAAGAGCGCGTGAAGAACGATGGCGAATTCCATTACGTGATGGAGGACATCGGTCGCTTGCGCCACAAGATGGATGAGAATCGAATTTCCCTGAACGAAGATGCGCGAAAGAAAGAGCTTCAGGACGATAAACTGCGGAAGGAAATGCGTTCGAAGGAGCGCCTGGCGCGAAACCAGGAGGAGCCGCAAATTTACCGGCTAACGCTAGACACGGTTGATAAACCGAATCTGCAATTGATCATGTATCCCGGAAAATTGGCCGAGGCGAAGAAGAATGGGGTTTCGCCGAAAGTTGATCCTGAAGCCGCGTCCGACGCAGATTCGGATTTGATTTCCGGCGGTGGACAGGGGGATAGCAAAGAACCGACCATCGATCCTGAGCGCGATGAGACCTTAAATATTCTGACTGATCTTGTCGATCTATCGCGCGGGCCAAAGACGGCGAGCACGAATCACTAGAAGCTGTCTAATAAATCCGCACGGGCTGTAGCCACGGCGCTGCGCGCCGTCGGGAACGTGCGACTCCGAAGATGCAGACGCCCCACAGGGGCGTGGCTACAACATTTATAAGATGCCTTCTGGGGCAGCCGCCTTGGCTGGTTCAGATTTACCTCCACCACGGCGGCGGAGGCGGTCCAAAGCGCGGGTCAAATTGCCGGCTGAAGCGAGGATCTGCAAATCTATTGCCACCTCGCATGAACGGGGATTGCGATTGCCCTAGATAACGGCCAGTCGGTGTTCTGCCAAACACTGTGACTGGAGTGCCGACGCTGATCGAGTTGAAGAACGCAATTGCATACTGTTCGGGCATTCGAACACAGCCATGTGACGCCGCATAACCCGGCAAATATCCGGCGTGCATTCCGTCGGAGCCGTGGAACCGCATAAAATAGGGCATCGGCGCTGGAACAAATCTGCAGCCGCTCGGCACTTTCATGTCGACATCCGCATCGGCGACAACGGTGCGTCCGAACGCGTCCACAATCTTGCCGTAAATGCTCGAATAGTGATTGCGCTCTTTTTCAATGACCTTGAATGAGCCGGTCTCGGTCAGGTGGCCATAGCGTCCACTGGAAATGGGCGATGCCAGTACCGGCCGTCCATCTCGAAGCAGATAGGCCCTCTGTTCTTGCAAATCTATTTCGACTGAGGTTTCTGCGCGCAAGACGACCGCTGCGCAGAAAAACATTGAGAGCCCAAGAACCATCCTCATACTGCGTTTAACCCATCTTGAGCGTGGAAGTCGCAGCGCGATTTCTGGGGAGCACAGGCTGCCAGCCTGTAGTTCACGGCAGCTTGCCGCAAACCGGGTTGTTCTTGCACGGCGTTGGCTACATCGTTTGCGCAAACTGCATTTGGCTGGCAGCCAAATGCTACAGGCTAGCAGCCTGTGCTCCCCAGAGCGGAATCTACACCGCTATGGGCGCTTTGATTGACGGATGTGGATCGTAGCCGACGAGTTCGAAATCTTCGAATTTGAAGTCGTGGATGTTTTTGATCGCTGAATTCAATTTCATCTGGG
>Ga0222622_10001109_pt1 | contig 10824 bp, 7 predicted proteins | sample PLM2_5_b1metaG_FD_177335 | JGI IMG/M metagenome (GOLD analysis project Ga0222622, IMG submission 177335) | Groundwater sediment microbial communities from an aquifer in East River, Colorado, USA - PLM2_5_b1 | ecosystem: Environmental > Terrestrial > Soil > Riparian zone | place: USA: East River... | reverse complement strand
TCCGATGCGTCCGCGGATCGCTTTTATTGTCCGCGGTTCGCGGTTACTTACGGACGTGAGCCGTGCATGCTTCGAGCGCTGTCTGCGACGAATCTCGTTGCGCAGTATCATGTTTGTCTCAGCGGTTACTCAGTTCGGCTTGGCAACAGCAGCACGCGGAGGCGAGAAGCCCTCTGCCGTTTCTGCCATTATCTCTGCGGATCATCCCGTAAACCGATGCGTGCCCACTCAGGTACTTGGCGCGGGAATTGACGGTCACGAAAAAGGCGAATGTGCCCGGATGTTCACAGACAGGAACATCGCCGAGATGCTCTCAGCTGGCCTGGGGCCGCTCACGTATCGGCTGCGCACCGAGCTCGGCGGTGAAGTCTGGCATTGGAACCCGCGCGGGACCTGGAGCGATCCGGCTCACCAGTGTGGATACTGGACATCCGACGATTCACTCGGCGACCCGATCAATCTCTCGTATGGCTATCGTTTACCACGCCGCGGAAACACGATCGATCAAGCGAATGATGACGGTTATTCCCGTATCGCGGATGGTGACAAAGAATCGTTTTGGAAAAGTAATCCGTATCTCGATTCGCATTTCACCGGCGAATCCGAAGATGCGCATCCGCAGTGGGTGGTGATCGATCTGGGCGCGCGCAAGCCGATCAACGCCGTCCGTATTCATTGGGGAACGCCGTACGCCACACGGTATCGCATCGAATACTGGCCGGGTGACGATCCAATGCACTTGCACGCCGATGATGACGACGACTGGCAGCCATTCGCGCGCGGAGATGTCAGTCATAGTCACGGCGGCGAACTCATTCAGCTCGATCCACATCCGCGTTCGGTTCGATTCGTACGAATCGTGATGAGCCGGAGTTCACAAACAAGCGTGCAACCTTCAAATGACGTTCGCGACCGGGTTGGATTTGCGATTCGCGAGATCGACATCGGGAAGACCGACAAGAAAGGGCATTTTCATGATCATATCCGACACGCGCCCGATCGGCATCGGCAGACAATTATTTACGTGTCGTCCACCGATCCGTGGCATCGCGGAGAAGACATCGATTTCAGCATAGAGCAGCCGGGACTCGATTTCATTTTGCGTAGCGCGCTTACGAACAACTTGTCGGTGCTTGTACCGGTCGGGGTGTTGTACGACACGCCTGAGAATGCTGCCGCTGAGATTAATTATTTGCTGCGGCGCAATTACAGTCTCGAAGGAATTGAACTGGGCGAAGAACCCGATGGCCAATGGGTTTCGCCAGAGGATTATGCGGCGCTTTACGCTGGAGTCGCGCGGCGACTGTGCACTTTAAATCCGCATCTAAAACTCGGGGGCCCAAGCCTGCAAAGTTTCGAAGATCGATTGCTCACCTGGACGGACGCGTCCGGGAATCGTTCCTGGATGAATCGGTTTTTGAAATATGTTCGAGGCGCCGGAGTGCGCTTCGATTTTTTTTCGTTCGAGTTTTATCCGTTCGACAACATCTGCGCCAATGCGGCGCCGCAATTATTGGAAATCCCAAAGCGCCTTGGATCAATGCTGGCCAGCTTGCGCGCCGATGGCGTGCCTTCTGATATCCCGTGGCTAATGACTGAGTACGGCTATTCAGTTTTTTCCGGACGCCACGAGGTGGACATCGAAGGCGCGCTATTCAATGCGGACACAGTCGCAACTTTTCTGACGTCAGGCGGCGCTGAGTCGTACCTGTACGGATACGAACCAAACTATCTACAGGACGAGCTCAAATGTTCCTGGGGCAATCTGATGATGCTTCAATTGAATCCGAAGAACGATCAAGTGAATCGCTTGTCCGCGTACTACGCTGCTCAGCTCATCACGAAGGAATGGATGCAATCAACAAACGAGACGCACGACATGTTTCCCGTAGTCGTAAAGCAGCAGAAGCCGACGTCATCACCTGCCATCACCGTCTATGCAGTGCGACGACCAGATAAACAGTGGGCGCTACTTGCAATTAACAAGCATCCCAAGCGTGCGGTCCAGCTAGACGTGCAGTTCAATTTTGCCGGCGCACCGCAGCCAGTGGGTTTTGTGGGAGAAGTAGAGGTAATTCAATTTTCCCGGCAGCAATACGTCTGGCACGACGACGGACCAAACGGACACCCACTCAGAAGTCTCCCGCCAGCGCGCTTTACGCGGGAAGCGTCATCATCCTACGAACTGCCGCCGTATTCACTTACCGTTCTGTGCGGGAAACTCGCGGAGTGATGAAGCACGGTTGGGCTATCGAGTTAGTTCGCAGACCCAGTTTGTTTCCCACGTTTTTCCGCCATCAGGCGAAAAGGACTGTTCCATCCGGGCCGATTTAGGCGAGATATTCAACCAGACGTACCGCACCACGATCGAGCGGCCCTTATATTGTTCCTGATCGTAGAACTCGCCTCGATTGCCGGTAAATTGACCAACAACTGGTGGTAGGTTCAGAGCGCCTTTGTCCAGGTCCAGAGTGTAAATGCTCCACTGATGCGAGTCCGGATTATATAGTCTGAGTGTTTGCCCTTTGATGTGGAGGTGCTTCTCCGGATTATCGACCTCGAACTCTTCAAAGTTCGCGTTGGTGTTGAGAATTTTCTTGTGATTCGATATGCCGTCATACTCGACCCAAGTGGTCGAAGCGACCAGACGATCGGGAAGCCGGCGAACGTGAGCCTTCCAGTTACCGATGAGAAAATCGAAGTCGTGGGCTCCGTCGCGCGTCGGAGCAACCTGTGCCGGTACTTTTAAGGCCGGCGAAGGCTGCTCTGGTGAGCCCGATACGCCAGGAGCTGGCGCTCCTTGGGCTGTCAATGACAGCAAACTTAGTTGCAATGCAGCAAGCATACAAATCGAACGCGGTTTCATAGGTCTAACTCCTCCTGAATCCGATTGTTAGGCTCGTGCAACACATTCGTGCTCATGTCTAGGCTGTCTTCTGCCATGACACGGTGACTTGTACTGGCGATTCGGTGGAGACGCGTTGAAGCCCTAAAACCATCGGGATCCCGCCTTCAACTTCAGTAACGATCTCAGCCCGTTGTACGGGACTTCCTGCAAGACCGGCGTACTCATAAACGTTTGTCGCAGTAACTGACCCGAGCTTCGTCTCCTGATGACACTCTAGGTCAAATGAGAGTGATGTGATAAATAGCAGACCAGTGGGGGACTGAACCTGAAGCGCGCGGTCAGGAAGTGCAAGCGTCAAGGTGTTTAGCGCCTTTGAACCATCGCAAGGAAAGGTGCCAACGACGGGCTGCTGAGACAGCCCAAGCTTGAGCAACTCGTATGGCGAAATGTAAGCGCCGTCCGCTGCTCGAACCAACGCGCGTACGCGCAACTCTGAATCGCGCTCAAGTTCAAATGTGCCGCCATTTGGGCCCTCAATAATGGCGTACATGCGCCTCAACTTAGTGTGCAGGAACACATTATTCAGAATGAGTTTCGGTACCCAAGATGAAATGTCATCCGCCGTTATGTCGCGCAGGGTTCGAAGCTCAATGCCCATCAGAGCAGCTGTTCTGATGGCCGACTCCGAAAACCGAGATGAGGCGACTGCAATTGTCTTAGCCGCACCAAGCTTGTCACGTTTGGTCGCGAGCTGCTCAATCCACATGTCGTCTTGAGTTTTGTGCCGACGCCTGCATTCGATCGTTATTAGCAATGGAACGGTGCCCACTGTGTAGCGTATCGTAGCGTCGACTTCTCTGAGCCGGCCGAGTTAGGAGATCGCGAACGCGATCAGGTGACTTCACAACAACTCCCTTTGGAGCAAGCGTTGCTTCGATTCGCGCAACGAGTCTCTCAAAGTCCCTCCATCCTTTGGAACGCAACATATGATCCATGCGAGCCTAACGAGATGGAGCTGAGCCCCCCAGCACTTTGAGAATGAAGCTATGCATTGTCGAAAAACTTACAACAAAGTGCGGGGTTGGCTGCATCGCCTGGTTAGACGAGTTCACAGCGTGTGCAGAGGCGGGAGTCCATCATCAAGCTTCTCAAATACTGGGCGATGGGCTGCTTGGCCCGTAACTTGAAGAATAGTCGTGCTGTTCACTCATGCCAGCAAACTAGGTGGAAGCGACGCGCCAGCTCCTTGCGAGAAGGCGCTATCTACTTGCTCCTTGGTGAGACCTATGGCTTGCGACAGGTCCGCTCCTTCGAGATTCGCGCCCGTCATACAAGCACTCGTCAGGATCGCGCCAGACAGCGTAGTCCCTTTCATATTCGCTCGCTCCAGGCTGGCTTTTTTGAACTTCGCTCCGTCTAAACGAGCGCCCCACAACTGCGCACCTTCCAAATGTGCGCCCCAGAAGTCCGTATTCTCTAGGTGTGCATCCCAGAACTCAGCGCCCCGTAGATCCGTTCTGCGCAGATCGAGCTTGCGCTCGGAAGAAGTGGGCCGTCCAAGTATTGACAGAATAGCCTGGACATCGGTTCTCGGTTTGGGATTGGCCACGCCTGTTTCTGAGAGCGGTTTAGTAGGTGAGGTAGGGGGCCATGGTGCGTTGTGCCGCACATAAGCAGTGAGCACATACATAATCGGCAAGTAATCTTTAGGCGAGTCCTGGGCGATTCTGGCAAGCGCGTAGATACCACCCAGTCTCACTTCAATATTTGGCTTGCCCCCCTCTAGCTCGGCCCCAAGCTGTCCGGCGGCCTGAGTGAACCGCGTGGTGAGCTGTCCTTCTCGGTCAATGTCAAGCTTCTCTTGGGTAGCGCGTAAATTGCGCCACGTGAATAGCAAACCTAATAGCAGTGCTAGCCCGGCAAGGGCCTGAACGATCGCAGCCCAAATCTTAATACGACTATCAGTTTCGTAGGTGGTGATGTCTTTCTCGAGGGCGATACGATCATTTGGCTGTAATTCCACTGTGCCCATATGGTGACGGAGCGATGCGGCCTGCCGGGCCGGATATTGTGATAGCCAAATCGAGAACACAAGCGCACCTGCAGCGAGTACGAGGGTCAAAAGCAATAATGAGAGATACTGCGCCCTCGTGCCTGCACCTTTAGATCTTTGATCCATGTCTAGGTCTCCGCTGTAACTTGAACAATTACACCAACTGATAAAGAGGAATGTCCATCATCACGGTCTAATGAGAACAAGCTCAGCCACCGCTGGCGGGAATGAGCTTTGCTAAGATCGACAACGGCTTCATAAGCTAAAGTGAGATAATGCGCCGGCCAGCGATTGGCTGGAGCGCTTGGTTAGGTCTATTCAACGGTATACTCAAACTTTTTGAACGGCTTTCCATCCAGCCGGAGCCTTACGATGTACTGGCCTTTCGGATCACCACGGGCAATCTGAATGTCCTCGACGTATAGCGAATGGATCCCCGGCGGAGCAGGTGTGTGACTGCCCAGCTGTACTTCGCGCGTCATGGTTCTCCCGTCGGGTGTCCGCGACATGCGCTGTGATGATGGTGACGAGCTTCGCCAATGCACGGGAGCTGGTGAGCGAAACTCTTCGCAAAGAGTGACCGGCTTTCCAGTGTCGTGGTAGTCCACGCGAAATCCGTAATGGGCGCCGATCGAATAAGGAATGTGGCGCGTCTGGACGATGTCGATTCCGTTGATCAGCCCGAATCTAGCATGAGCGGTGCTCGCGCATCCCGAAAGCAATGCTGCGAGAAAAATGATCGCGACGCGGTGTCGTGTCATAGACCTAACTACGATTCGACGAAAGTTTGTTTCGCCTATTTCGGCGTCGCCGCAGGAGAGGCTCCGTATGAAAAGAAAGCATTGGTTCTTCGCCATTCGTCATTTCCGCTTCGTCATTCCTCTCACGCGCGCACGGGCACGCTGGCGGTGCGTTCGAGTTTGCCCCAGCTTACCCATGCGCCTTTGATCGCACGCAGGATTGCTTTCCAGATGCAGTAGCTCAGCATTGGGCGGTAAATCAATCGCATCGGCAGAATGCGCCAGGCGCGCACGATCGGTTCGCGCTCGAGCAGGCAGGCAAGCGTTGCGAGGAGCACATCCATCGCCAGGAACGTAACGACGAACGGCAGCACCGCGTTCCATGCGCCAAAGGGCAGTGAGGCGAGCAGGAACAAATCTACCATCGGTGTAACAGCGATGAGAATGATCTGAAAGAACCAGATGCTCGGTAAACTGAACCAGCCAAGAGCGCGATAGTTCCAGTTAAACACCATGTCGCGATGTTTCCAGAGACATTGCAGCGTGCCGTAAGCCCAGCGAGAACGTTGCCGCGCCAATGTCCTCATGCTTTCGGGCGCTTCTGTCCACGCGATTGCCTCGGGCACGTATACGATGCGCTGTCGATGTCTGTGCAATGAAAGCGTGAGATCCGTATCTTCAGCCAGGGTTTGCAGACTCAGCCCTCCCGCTTCAGCGATCGCTTCTTTGCGGACGGCGCTGATCGCGCCGGGCACAACCGTGATGCATTCCCATCGGTTATAAGCGCGCCGATCCAAATTGAAACCGCAGGTGTATTCCAGAGCCTGGCAGCGGGCAATAAATGTCCGCAGGTTTCCGACTTTGGCGTGACCCGACACCGCTCCGACACGCGTATCCGCAAATGGCTCGAGCAAGCGTGGCAGCGTATCGCGCTGACACTGCGTATCAGCATCAATGAAAACGACCACGCCGTTGCGCGCCGCAGCCAGGCCGCGTTGCAACGCGCGCGCCTTTCCATGATTTTCCTGTCGCAATAATCGAACCCGCGGCTCGCTTTGTGCGACGCGCTCAACTTCCGCGGCAGTTTGGTCACGCGAACCGTCATCCACTACGACGATTTCAATTTCGCCCTTGTAATCTGTGGCCAGAAGCGTGCGCAAGGTTTCCGCGATCAGTTTCTCTTCATTGTAAGCAGCCATCACGACACTGATCGGCTCCGCGAAATTTGTTTTCGGCCCGCGGCGAAAACGATAGGCAAGCCAGATCACAATCAGCGTTCGAACAACCACCAGGGCCGTCGCCACGATCATGAATGCCCAGAGGAATTGCTCGATGCTGTGATAAATGCGAAATCCTGTGCTGCTCACAAAGCGCGTGAGCGATTGCCCATTGTTTTGCACCACCGGCATGACGGCGTCGCGGGTCGTGCCTAACAAAGTGCTCAAAGGCACCACGGTATCGCCTCGCGTATGCAGCCAATCCAAAATCCGCGGCAGCGCTTCCACCGTCTGCGAACGATCCCCGCCCGCATCGTGCAGCAAAATAATGCTGCCATCGCGCCGTTGTTGTTTCACTCGCTGCAGGATGATGTCCGCTCCGGGCTTCGCCCAATCCTGCGGATCGATACTTTCCAGAACAACTAGATAATTGAGGTCTTCGGCGATTTTCAGCGGAGCCAGGTCGCTCAGCTGCGTCGGACTCGTATCAGCCGCGTAAGGCGGGCGAAACAATGTCGTGGCGCGACCCGTTATGGTTTCGAGCAAAAGCTGTGTTGCGTTCAACTCCAAGCGGATGTGCTCTGGCCAGCAGAGCGCCAGGTTCGGATGATAGTACGTGTGGTTTCCGATCTCGTGTCCTTCGTTGACAATGCGGCGAACAAGCCCGGGGTAGCGTTCCGCGTTCACTCCCACCAGGAAAAACGCCGCTTTTACGTTCGCTGCTTTGAGAATGTCCAGGATCTTTGGCGTCCATCGCGGATCAGGGCCGTCGTCAAAAGTGATCGCGACCTGATGCTCGCCGCCGGCGCCCTGGTGATAGAGCGTTGGGAATTCGGCAAACTTCACGTACTTCGCAGTCAGATATCCATCCGGGTCCACGGCGAGCTTTCGCAGCCCATCAGTTCGATCCTCGTCAACAGTGACAATCTCGCCGTCGCCAACGTCCGCTATTGTGTCCGTCGATTGTATGGGCTCGAGCGCTTGTCGCGTTTGATTGTCGAGGTTGAAATCCCGCGGAACGCTCAACGCATCCCAAATTGCGGGGTCTTCGCTCCCGAGCCGATAAAGCGCGAAGCCGCCGGCCTTTTGATCGCGGACCTGGCGCAATTGGTTGAGGAATGTCACGGCATCCATGAACCAGACGGCGTGCTCCTTGTCTTCATCCTGAAAATAAAAGTATGGGCTGTAGCTCGGTCCGGTCACTTCTACATTCTTGATTTCGGCATCATTGGCGCGGCTCATCGCTTCGGAGAAACTGATTAGCTCGGCCTTTTTCCCGCCGATGGTCCAATCATATCCATAGCTGCCCATCGCGATGATCCATTGCTTTGTGTCGGAACCTTCCACCAGGGCGCGGACCCACCCTTCAAACCAGGAGCGTGACGCCAAGGGACCTGGCGGATCGGTGTCTGATGTTTCGTCAAACAACATCGCCACAAAACGATCTACGTTGTCAGCGAGCGCATCGAAATCGATGTAGTCGAGCTCCTGGCTGGGCTGAACACAAAGCCACAGCTCTTTATTTTCGTCATGTAATGCGTCGGCGAATTTGTCGATGAATTTGGTGATGTCTTTCTTGTAAGCCGGGTCGATTTGCTGCCAATCGACTACGACGCCTGAAGCCTTCGAAGTGCGCAAAACGGATAGCACCCGTTCAATAAACCGCTCCTGCCGTTTCGCGGGGCCATGTGCAAGGTTCTCAATCGCTTCGGGCTGCCACGTCTCACCAACGAGATTTGTTAACAGCGGCATCAGTGTGATCCCCCTATTCGCTGCCAGCTTTGCGACACGCGTATCGGCATCAATTTGCAAATCACCCACGCCGTCGATCACTGTCATCCATTCCGGGCAAATATGCGTAATCTGCGCCGCGTGTTGCTGGAGCGATGCATAGCTGTAAGGATCGCCGTTCGTATAGAACGCGAGTCGCACTTCGTTGTCCGGAGGTTTTCTTCGCGGCCGTGGCGAAGGCGTGGGCGCGGTTCCTGCGAGTTTTTTTGCCGCCTGTCGCGCCTGGCCAAATTTCTGCCAAAGCAACGAACTCACAGACAGCTGGCCAGCCGGATTTTCTTTTTGTAACGCTTTCAACTGCCCCTTTAACTGCCGCAGCGAAAACGGCACGTTCATCTTTGGCGTGACAAAAAGCGTCTGAACAAACAGCACCGCCACAAGGAAAAATAGCAGGCCGGTGATGAGCAGAATGAGGCGCAGACGCGGCCAGCGTTTACCGGTCGGATCGGAGAACACGAAGGGCGTGACTTGTTCCGGAGGAAATTCAGGCATGCGGCGGCTATAATCGCTCAGACGTAGGAATAAGAAAATCCGATTCTGTTAAAACCCGTCACCCTCCCCCCTCCGTGTAAGGACGCGGCAACAGCGACCCAGATGCGAGCGCCACAGGTTGCAAATCAAACATCGAACATCGAACATCGAACATTCCATGCATATCGAGCCAGATTCACTGCCGACTGGACATGCCGGCATCGCTGCCCGTTTAAAAAAGGGTCCCACGATTCATTCAAGCGCATGGATTGTCCCGGGCGCGATGGTCGTCGGAGACGTCACATTGGAAGAAGAATCAAGCGTCTGGTATGGCGCGGTTCTGCGCGGCGATATCAATCGTATCATTATTGGTCCGCGTTCGAACGTTCAGGACAATGCCGTCATCCATCTCGACACGGATTATCCCACCACGGTGGGGGAACTGGTCACTGTCGGCCACAGCGCGATCGTGCACGCCTGCAAGATCGACAACGAAGTGCTCGTCGGGATGGGCGCGATCATTCTTGACGATGTGGAAGTCGGCGCGCGCTCCATCATCGGCGCAAACGCGCTTATCACTGGCAGCATGAAAATTCCCCCGGGCTCGCTCGTACTCGGCTCGCCCGCGAAGATTCGCCGGCAGCTTACTCTCGACGAACAAAAGGACATCGCGCGGTGGGCGTGGAGCTACGTCGAAACAGCGAAGGAATATCGCGAGTTTTCCTGAACGACTTGCCGCCATAAAATCGAGCAACAATAATGAATCGATGAAAACTATCGCCTGTTTCGCATTAGCCACGCTTCTAGCTGTGATTATCCCTCGCGCGCGGTTATCCGCCCAAGAGACGCAGTCCGCAGACATGCGCCTTTATCCTCCGACAACTATCGAATGGAAGGAAGGGCCAGCGGCTATACCTCCTGGCGCAAAGATGGCCGTGCTCGAAGGCGACCCAACGAAAGAAGGCCCGTTCGTGGTCCGATTTCAGTTTCCTGACGGCTATCATATCCCGCCACATACCCATCCGAAAACGGAGCGTGTCACTGTGATTTCGGGCACGATGTTCCTGGCAATGGGTGAAAATCTTGATCGCAGCGCGGCAAAACCCCTCCCCGCCGGCACGTACGGCTTTTGGCCCGCCGGCATGAAACACACCGCTTGGTCTGAGGGCGAAACTGTCATCCAACTCCATGGGATCGGCCCCTGGCAGATCAACTACGTGAATCCCGCCGACGATCCGAGGAACGCAAAGAAATCGCCCTGAAAGAGCTCGTAAGGAGACGGCTGCTATAGGCTTTTCGCAAGCTCGCGCCCGTTCCCGCGCAGTAATTCCGCTGCGCGCTTCATGTTTTCTTCCTGACTCATTCCCGGCCGAGCATTTTCGTAAACGCCGTCGAAAATCTCGCGAACTTCACGATCTTCGGTTGCGCGCCCTACAATTGCGAAAACAGGCTTGCCGAGTTTGCGCGCCAGCCAAGCAACGCCGGCTGGCGTTTTTCCTTCGAGCGTTTGACGATCCAGACTTCCCTCGCCTGTAATCACAAAATCGACATCTTTGATTTTGGCTTCGAGGCCGACTGCTTCTGCGACAACATCAAACCCTGGTCGAACTTCCGCGCCACAAAAACTCATCAGCCCAAATCCCAGTCCGCCTGCGGCGCCGGCGCCGGGGTTGTTGCGATAATCAAACCCGAAGTCTTCGGCTA
>Ga0222622_10001107_pt1 | contig 10829 bp, 9 predicted proteins | sample PLM2_5_b1metaG_FD_177335 | JGI IMG/M metagenome (GOLD analysis project Ga0222622, IMG submission 177335) | Groundwater sediment microbial communities from an aquifer in East River, Colorado, USA - PLM2_5_b1 | ecosystem: Environmental > Terrestrial > Soil > Riparian zone | place: USA: East River... | reverse complement strand
ACCGCGTGGGTCAACCATGAAGCGGGCGAGGCGGCCGGCCGGGCTGATGACACCGGCCCGGCGCGGGCTCACCATCGGCCTGGTCCTGACCATCACCCTGGTCGCCTTCGAGGCTCTGGCCGTCATCACCATCCTGCCCGCCATCAAGGACGACCTCCAGGGCATCCGCCTGTACGGCTGGGTGACCAGCGCCTTCCAGCTGGGCGTGCTGGTCGGCATCGTGGTCGCGGGCGGCCAGGCCGACCGGCGCGGCCCGGCCCCGCCGTTCGTGGCCGGGGTGCTGGTGTTCGTGACCGGCCTGACCATCGGCGGCCTGGCCCCCAGCATGCTGGTGCTGGTGCTGGCCCGCGGCCTCCAGGGGCTGGGGGCGGGGGCGATCCCGGCGGTCGCCTATGCGACCATCGGTCGCAGCTACCCGGAGTCGCTGCGGCCGCGGGTGTTCGCGGTCCTGTCCACCGCCTGGGTGGTGCCCGGCCTGGTCGGGCCGGCCGTGTCGGCGCTGGTCGCGGCCCGCTTCGGCTGGCGGGCGGTGTTCCTGGGCCTGCTGCCGCTGGTGCTGGCCTCCGGCGCCCTGGCCTGGCCGTCGCTGCGCCGGCTTGGCCCCCCGGCCGAGCCGCTGGTCCAGCGGGGCCGGCTGGCCAGGGCGGTCGGGGTGGCCGCGGGCGCCGGCCTGGTCCTGGCCGGCCTGACCAGCCCCTCGCCGCTGGCCGGGGCCCTGCTGGTCGCCGCCGGCCTGGCCGTCGGCGTGGTCCCGCTGCGCCGCCTGCTCCCGCCGGGGACGCTCACGGCCAGGCCCGGCCTGCCGGTCACCGTCCTCTCCCGCGGCCTGCTCACCTTCGCCTTCTTCGGCGCCGACACCTACGTGCCCCTGGCCATCACCGCGGTCCGGGGCCGGAGCACGGCCGTGGCCAGCCTGGCCGTGACCGCCGCGACCCTGGCCTGGACGGCCGGGTCCTGGGTCCAGGAGCGCAAGGCGGCCGACTGGCCGGGTCGGCGGCTGATCCGGGCCGGGCTCCTGATCGTCGTCGCCGGCATCGCCTGCCAGACCGCGGCCCTGTTCCCGGCCGTGCCCCTGGCCGTGGCGGTGGCCGGCTGGGCGGTCGGGGGCTTCGGGATCGGCCTGGCCTACTCGCCCATCTCGCTGATCGTGCTCGGCGAGGCCCCCGCCGGCCAGGAGGGGGCGGCCAGCGCCTCGCTCCAGCTGGCCGAGAACCTCGGGGTGGCCCTCGGGGCCGGTTTCGGCGGGGTCCTGGTCGCCGCCGGGGCGGCCGCCGGCTGGCTGCCCAGGGCCGGCATCGCCGGCACCTTCGCCATGACCGCCGCGGTGGCCCTGCTGGCGGCCGTGCTGGCCCGCCGCATCCCGCGTCGTACGATCCCTGCTCCCCAAGCCCCAGCCTGATGAGGTGACTGCCCAGTGCCCGACCGGTACCTGATGGCGATGACCACCACCGACGTCCGCTCGGACGCCGAACGGCTGGCCCGTGACCTGGTCGAGCGGCGTCTGGCCGCCTGCGTGCAGGTGCTCGGCCCGATCTCCAGCACCTACCGGTGGCGGGGGGCGATCGAGACCGCCGACGAGTGGCTGTGCCTGATCAAGACCACCGCCGCCCGCTTCGACGCCCTGGCCGCCCACATCGAGACCAACCACGGCTACGAGACGCCGGAGCTGACCGCCGTCCCCGTCGACCACGGCAGCACCGCCTACCTGTCCTGGGTCAGCTCGGCCACCGCCAATCCCTGACCGGGCTGGCGCCGTTGCTGTAGCGTGCCTGCACGGCACGCAGGCGCCGAGGTGGAGGAGGCCCCGATGGCAGGACAGTGCGAGCTGGGCGTCACCGGCCTGGCCACCATGGGGGCGAACCTGGCCCGCAACGCGGCCGGCAACGGCTTCCCGGTCGCCGTCCACAACCGGACCGAGTCCAGGACCCGCGAGCTGCTGGAGCACCACGGCGACGAGGGTGAGCTGGTCGGGACCTTCTCGACCGAGGAGTTCGTGGCCGCCCTGGCCCGGCCCCGCCGCATCCTGGTCATGGTCAAGGCCGGGCCGCCGGTGGACGCCGTGCTGGAGGAGCTGGCCGGCCACCTGGACGAGGGCGACCTGCTCATCGACGGCGGCAACAGCTTCTTCGAGGACACCGTCCGCCGCGAGCAGGCCATGGCCTCCCGGGGGCTGCGGTTCCTCGGCACCGGCGTGTCCGGGGGCGAGGAGGGCGCGCTGCACGGCCCCAGCATCATGCCCGGGGGCGGCGCCCAGGCCTACGGCATGGTGGAGCGGCTCCTGACCACCATCGCCGCCCAGGTCGACGGGGTGCCCTGCTGCCGGCTGGTCGGCCCGGGTGGCGCCGGCCACTACGTCAAGATGGTCCACAACGGCATCGAGTACGCCGACATGCAGCTCATCGCCGAGGCCTACGACCTGCTCGGCCAGGGCCTGGGGATGGGCGCGGGCGAGCTGGCCGAGGTGTTCGAGCGCTGGAACGCCGGCGACCTCGACTCGTTCCTGATCGAGATCACCGCCAAGGTCCTGCGCCAGGTCGACCAGGCCACCGGCCAGCCGCTGGTCGACGTGATCCTCGACCAGGCCGAGCAGAAGGGCACCGGCCGCTGGACCGTCCAGTCCGCGCTGGAGCTGGGCGTGCCCGTCACCGGGATCACCGAGGCGGTGTTCGCCAGGGTGCTGTCGTCCCAGCGCGACCAGCGCACGGCCGCGGCCAAGGTCCTCCAGGGGCCGTCGGGCCGGCTGGACGCGGCCCGGGCCGACGCCTTCGTCGACGACGTCCGCGACGCCCTCTACGCCTCCAAGGTGGTCGCCTACGCCCAGGGGTTCGAGCAGATGGCGGCCGCCGCCGAGGCCTACGGCTGGGACGTCGAGCTGGGCGGCCTGGCCACCATCTGGCGGGGCGGCTGCATCATCCGGGCCCGGTTCCTGGACCGCATCCGCGAGGCCTACGAGGCCGACGCCGGCCTGCGCAACCTCCTGTTCGCCGAGTACTTCCGCGACGCCGTGGGCGAGGCCCAGGACGCCTGGCGCCGGGTGGTGGCCGCCGCGGTCGAGCTGGGCGTGCCCACCCCGGCCTTCGCCTCGTCGCTGGCCTACTACGACGGCTTCCGGCGCGAGCGCGGCCCGGCCAACCTGCTCCAGGCCCAGCGCGACTTCTTCGGCGCCCACACCTACCGGCGGACCGACCGGTCGGGCGTCTTCCACACCCAGTGGTCCGAGGACGGCCGGGAGGTCGAGGCCTGACCCGGCGCCCCCTCCTGGCGACCGGGCTGCTGCTGGTCTTCTTGCTGGCCGCCTGCGGCCAGGCGCGCGAGAACCCGCCCCCCTCCCGATCCGCAGGCCCCCGGACCGGGAGGGTAGCCGACGGCGAGAAAGGGCGGCTCCAGCTGTCCACAGGCCCCACAGCCCCCGCTGCCTCGGCCGAGCGCTCCTGCGCCGCCCTCCCGCCACTCGAGACCCAGCTGGCCCAGCTGCTGCTGGTCGGCTTCCCCGGCACCACGGCCGGGCCGGTGAGCCGTCGGCTGGTCGACCGGGGGGTGGGCGGGCTGCTGCTGTTCCGCGCCAACGTCGTCTCCGGCCCGCAGGTGCGGGAGCTGGTGGCCGAGCTCCAGGGCCGGGCCGAGATCCCGCTGGAGGTGGCCGTCGACCAGGAGCCCGGCACCCGCGTGGCTCGCCTGGCCGGGATCGTCCGGCCCAGCCCGCCGGCCCGCACGCTCGGCCGCCTGCCCGCCGACCAGGTCCGGCGCCATGGCCTGGCCGCCGGCCGCGACCTGGCCGCCCTGGGCGTCACCGCCGACCTGGCCCCGGTCCTGGACGTCACCGGGGCCCGCTGGGACGGGGTCATCGGCGACCGGTCCTTCGGGGCCGACCCGGCCACCGCGAGCCGGGCCGCCGTGGCCTACCTGCGCGGCCTGGCCGCCGGCGGGGTCGCCCCGGTGGGCAAGCACTTCCCCGGCCACGGGGCCAGCACCGTTGACTCCCATCGCCGACTGCCGGTCGTCGACGCCACCATGGCCCGGCTGGAGGCCCGCGACCTGGCCCCGTTCCGGGCCGCCATCCACGCCGGCCTGGACGCGGTCATGGTCGGCCACCTGCTCGTCCGGGCCCTCGACCCCCGAACCCCGGCCTCCCTGTCCCAGGCCGTGGTCGGCCGCCTGCTCCGCGACCGCCTGGGCTTCCGGGGCCTGGTCGTGTCCGACGCCCTGGAGATGGGCGCCATCGCCGGCACCCTGTCGGTCCCGGCCGCCGCCGAGCGCGCCCTGGCCGCCGGGGTCGACCAGCTCACCCTGTCGGGCCACAGCGCCGTCCCGGCCATCCTCGACCACCTCGAGCGCGCGGTCGCCGCCGGCCGCCTCTCCAGGGCCCGGGTCCGCGAGGCGTTCCTGCGGGTCCAGCGCTTCAAGCGGGTCGACCGCTGGGCCGGCTGCCGGTAGGCACAGCCGCGGCGCCGGGGCGACGGCCGGGGGCTGTGGACGGTCGCGGGAACTTCGCCGTCGGGTCCGCTACCCTCCCCTCCGGGGCGAGGAGGTGGGATGGGCGGCGGGGTGCCCGAGGGGGTCGAGGGGCGGGTCCGGGCGGTGCTGGAGGGGCTGCCGGGGCGGGACGTCGACCTGTTCGTGGTCCGGTTGCGGCGCTGGTGGGGCGACCTGGTCGAGGGGCTGGCGGGGCCGTACGGGGAGCGGCACGACCTGGACGGGCTGCTGGAGCGGGTGGCCGTGCTGCTGGCCGAGCGCTACCGGGAGCGGGGCGAGGAGCTGAAGCTGCTCGACCTGGAGCGCAGCATCCGGCCGGACTGGTTCCAGGACCCGGCGATGGTCGGCTACGTCTGCTACGCGGACCGGTTCGCCGGCACCCTGGACGGGGTCGGCGGGCACCTCGACTACCTGGGCGAGCTGGGCGTCCGCTACCTGCACCTGATGCCGCTGCTGGCCCCGCGCGAGGGCGACTCCGACGGCGGCTACGCGGTGCGCGACTACCGCGCCGTCGACCCCCGGCTCGGGACCATGGAGGACCTGGAGCGGCTGTGCGGGCTGGCCAGGCGCCGGGGGATCAGCGTCTGCGTCGACCTGGTCCTCAACCACTGCGCCGCCGAGCACTCCTGGGCGCTGGCCGCCCGGGCCGGCGACCCAGAGGCCGAGGCGATGTTCTGGGTGTTCCCCGACCGGGAGCTGCCCGACGCCTACGAGCCGACCCTGCCCGAGGTCTTCCCGGACTTCGCCCCGGGCAACTTCAGCTTGCTCCCCGAGACCGGCAAGTGGGTCTGGACCAGCTTCAACACCTTCCAGTGGGACCTGAACTGGTCCAACCCGCGGGTCTTCACAGAGATGGCCGACGTCCTGCTCAACCTGGCCAACCGCGGCGTCGAGGTGCTGCGGCTGGACGCGGTCGGGTTCATCTGGAAGCGGCTCGGCACCAGCTGCCAGAACCAGCCCGAGGTCCACGACCTGCTCCTGGCCCTGCGGGCCTGCGCCCGGATCGTCGCCCCGGCCGTGGTGTTCAAGGCCGAGGCGATCGTGAGCCCGATCGACCTGGCCGCCTACCTGGGCGTGGGCCGCCACCACGGGCGCATCTCCGACCTGGCCTACCACAACAGCCTGATGGTGCAGTTCTGGTCGGCGGTGGCGACCAGGGACGCGCGCCTGGCCACCCTGGTGCTCGGCCGCCTGCCGGCCAAGCCGGCCCCCACCGCCTGGGCGACCTACCTGCGCTGCCACGACGACATCGGCTGGGCGGTCCTGGACGAGGACGCGGCCGCGATCGGCTGGAGCGGGTCCGCCCACCGCCGCTTCCTGGCCGACTTCTACGCCGGCAAGTTCCCCGGCAGCTTCGCCCGCGGCGAGGTGTTCCAGGACAACCCGGTCACCGGGGACCGGCGCACCAGCGGCAGCATGGCCAGCCTGGCCGGGCTCGAGGACGCCATGGCCGCGGACGACCCCGACCTGGTCGACCTGGCGGTCCGCCGGATCCTGCTCGGCCACGCCCTGGTCTTCGGCTACGACGGCATCCCCCTGCTCTACATGGGCGACGAGCTGGGCCTGCTGAACGACCACGGCTACCTCGACGACCCGGCCCGGGCGGCCGACAACCGCTGGCTACACCGCCCGGTGATGGACTGGGACCTGGCCGGCCGCCGGGCCGAGCCCGGCACCGTGGCCCAGCGCATCTTCTCCGCCCTGGTCGCGCTGGCCGAGGCCCGTCGCCGCACCCCGCACCTGCACGCGGCCACCCCGGTGGAGGTGGTCGACCTCCAGCAGCCGCAGCTGTTCGCGTTCCTGCGCCGCCACCCGCTCGGCACCCTGGTCGCGGTCCACAACGTCACCGAGCAGCCCCAGCGCGCCAGCCCCATGGCCCTCTACCTGGTCGGCCACGACCGGCCAGTGGACCGCATCAGCGGCCGGCCGGCCCGGGTCGACCACGGCCAGGTCGTCCTCGACCCCTACCAGGCCGTCTGGCTCACCGCCCCCGACGGCTGAGCGGCCAGCCTGAAGCGCTGCACCTGACCCGAGGCCGCCCGTTCAGCGCGGCCGGTGGCGGGTGTGGGTGAACTCGCCCTTGCCGAAGGCCAGGACCTTGGCCGGCTTGACCGCGAACACCAGCACCGGACCGCCGCCGTCGGGGTGGGCGAAGCCGCCCTCGGCCACCTCGAACCGCCATTGGCCGTTCCACTTGGTGGCCCAGGCGGCAGCCAGCCGTTCGAGGGTGGCCCGGTCGGTCACGCGCCGGGCCTCGCCCTCGACCATCACGTCCAGTCCCTGGTCCCAGCGGTCGCAGCCGGTGGTCACGACCACCTGGGGGTTGTGGGCCAGGTTCACCGCCTTCTGCTCGTCCGGGCCGGTGCAGAAGTGCAGGGCGTCGTCCAGCCACACCGGCACCAGCGGGGTGACGTGGGGTCGCCCGTCGGCGCGGACGGTGGTGACCCACGACAGCTGGGCCGCCTCCAACACCTCCCGTGTGGTCGCCCACGGCGTCGCCTCGGTCCCGGCGTCGCTGAACCGCTCGTCCAGCTCGGTCACGGGCTCAGACATCGTCACTCCTCTCCTCGGAGGTCGGGTCGTGAGCCTACCTGGGGGTCCCGACGGCGGCGGCGACGCGGTCGACCTCGCCCAGCATCGTCGGGTCGGTGTCGAACCGGCTGCGCATCACGGCCACGGCGACGCCGCTGTCGAGGTCGGCGTAGGCCGCCGACCCGTTCATCCCGACCATGCCGAAGGTCGATCCCGGCCGGGACGGGACGCCACCCGGCCGTTGCGGGCTGAAGCCGAACGCCCACCTCGACGGGAAGCCCATGACCTCGTCCTGGCCCTCGAACTGGACCGCGGCCATGGTGGCCCGCCGCGCCGGCGAGACCAGCTCGACGCCGGCGACGTGGCCGAGCAGGGCGGCATAGAGCCGGGCCGCCCCGCGGGCGGTCATGGTGCCCTCCGAGGGGATGTCGGAGGTGAGGACGTCCCGGCGGTTGGCGTAGTCGGCGTCGAGCCGGATACCGGGAGGGAACGCCCGGTCGGCCGGCGATCCCGGCTCGGGCGCCGGGGGCGGCGGCCCGGCCGGTGGCTGCTGGCGGGCCACCCGGTCCACCAGCTCCTCGGGCACGCCGAAGTGGACCTCGTCCCCGATCCCGAGGGGGACGGTGACCACCTCGTGGAGCCACCAGGACAGGGTCCGGCCTGTGGCTCGCCGCACGATCTCGCCGAGCAGGAAGCCGAAGGTCTTGGCGTGGTAGCCGAAGCGGGTGCCAGGCTCCCACCAGGGCTCGGCCTCGGCCAGCACCGCACACATGTGCTCCCAGTCGCACAGCTGCTCGACCGTGGTGTCGTACGGCGGGGCGGGCACCCCGGCGGTGTGCAACAGCACCTGCCGGAGCGTGACCCGGTCCTTGCCGCGGGCGCCGAACTCGGGCCAGACCTCGACCGCCCGCAGGTCGTAGGCGAGCTCGCCCCGCTCCACCAGCACATGGACGACGGCCGAGGCCACCCCCTTGGCCGTGGACGCGGCCCAGAACAGGGTGTCGGGGGCCACGGCCCGCCCTCGCCCGGGGTCCGCGGAACCGCTCACCGCGTCCACCACCACCCGGCCGTGCTCCACCACCGCGACCTGCACCCCGACCTCGTCGCCGCTCGCCACCCGACGGTCGATCATCGCCTGGACGCGCGCCTGGGCATCGGCGGTGCTCATGGCCCCACCCCCAGCGGGTAGACCGGGGTCGGTCCTGGCCAGCCGCTCGCCGGCGCGCGCCTCGCCGTCCCCGCCCGGCTCCTCGATCGCCGTCACAGCGGCAGTGTGCCGGGCCGGGCGCGGAGGCCACAACCGGGTGGCCGGCGGCCGGCCGGTCGGCTACGCGCGCCTGCGTAGCCGGGGCCGCGGCGCCTACGCCCGCGGACGGATGCCCGGCCCGCGCCGCGCGCCTATCGTTGCCGTATGGAACCGAGCGGGCGCCTGCCCCTGGCCCGTGGCCGAGCCCTGGTCCTCGACGTGCTGTTGGCCGCCGGGGTGACCGTCGTCCAGATCGCCGGGTCGGTGGCCTCCCAGCGCATCGGCGCCTCGCCGACCTGGCGGCCGCTTGACGGCTGGGCCTACCTCCTGCTGGTCGTCGGGCCGGCGGCGCTGCTGCTCCGGCGCCGCTGGCCGCTCGGGGTGCTGGCCGTGACCCTGGCCTGCGGCCTCGCCTACGGCGCCCGCACCTACCCGGAGGGGCCGTCCCAGCTAGCCATCTACCCGGCGCTGTGGACGGTGGCCCTCACCGTCCCGCCCGGCCCGGCCTGGCTGGCCGCCGGGGTCTCTGCCCTGGCCGTCGCCGCCGCCGAGCTGTTCTTCTACGGCGCCACCATGTTCGACGGCGAACCGCTGTACGCGGCCGTGACCGTGCTGGCCGCCATGTGGTGGGGCGAGTCGGTGCGGGCCCGCCGGTCGTACGTGGCCGAGCTGCGCGACCGGGCCGAGCGGGCCGAGCGGACCCGGGAGGAGGAGGCGCGCCGCCGGGTCGACGAGGAGCGGCTGCGCATCGCCCGGGAGCTGCACGACGTGGTGTCCCACACCATCGGGGTGATCAGCGTCCAGGCCGGGGTCGCCGCCCACCTGCTGCACCGCCGGCCCGACAAGGCCGCCGACTCGCTGGCCGCGATCCGCCAGGCCAGCGACGAGGCCCTCGGCGAGCTCCACGCCATGCTGGGCGTGCTCCGCGAGCGCGACGGCGACGCTGGCCGGGCCCCGCGGTCCCCGGCCCCCGGGCTGGCCGAGCTGGACGCCCTCGTCGCCCAGGCGGCCGGCGCCGGGGTGGAGGTCCGGGTGTCGCTGGAGGGCGGGCCGCGGCGGCTGCCGCCCGCCGTCGACCTGGCCTGCTACCGAGTGGTGCAGGAGGCGCTCACCAACGTGGTGCGCCACGCCGGGGCCAGCCGGGCCGACATCACCGTCACCCACCACGACGGCCGGGTCGAGGTCAAGGTCGTGGACGACGGGAATGGCGTGGTGCCGCCTTCGGCGGCGACCGATTCATTCCGACCGGCAGGTTCGCCGGTCGGCGACCGGCAGCTTCGCCGGTCGGGCCGACCAGGCCAGGGCCTGGTCGGCATGCGCGAACGGGTGGCCGCCCTGGGTGGCGAGCTCACCGCCGGCCCCCGGCCCGGAGGCGGGTTCCGCGTCCAGGCCAGCCTCCCGGTGGGCGGCCGGTGAGCCCCGGATGATCAGGGTGCTGCTGGTCGACGACCAGGGGCTGGTCCGGGCCGGGTTCCGGGCGCTGCTGGACGACGCCGGCGACATCGAGGTCGTCGGCGAGGCCGGCGACGGGGCGGCCGCGGTCGAGCTGGCCCGCTCCACCCGCCCCGACGTGGTGCTCATGGACATCCGCATGCCGGTGCTGGACGGCCTGGAGGCGACCCGCCGCATCGTCGCCGACGAGCTGCTGGCCGGGGTGCGGGTGCTGGTGCTGACCACCTTCGAGCTGGACGAGTACGTCTTCGAGGCCCTGGCCGCCGGGGCCAGCGGCTTCCTGCTCAAGAACACCGACCCGATGGAGCTGCTGCGGGCGGTGCGGGTGGTCGCCGAGGGCGAGGCCCTCCTGGCCCCGAGCGTGACCCGCCGGCTGATCGCCGAGTTTTCCGCCGCTCGCCGCCAGGCCGGCCCGGCCTCCACGGTCGACCTGGGCGCCCTGACCGAGCGCGAGCGGGAGGTCATGGCCCTGGTCGGCGCCGGGCTGTCCAACGAGGAGATCGCCGAGCGGCTGGTGGTGAGCCCGGCCACGGCCCGCACCCACGTGAGCCGGGCCATGGTCAAGCTCGGCGCCCGCGACCGGGCCCAGCTGGTGGTCTTCGCCTACGAGTCGGGCCTGGTCAGCCCCGGCCACCTTCGCTGAGGTACGCCCGCCGCCGTAGCCGGGCGGCCGGTCCTGCGCGGGCTGCGCAGGCACGGAGCCGCTCTGCGGCCGACGACCGGCCGGGTCACGGGCGGCACGATCGACCCGCCGTGCCACAGCCCCGTCCGGAGGAGCCCTATGCCGCGCCTGACCCAGTTCCTGCTCCGCCACAAGCTGGCCGTGGTCGCGGCCTGGCTGGTGGTCCTGGTCGCCGGCGTGGCCGCGGCCGGGGCGGTCCCCGGGGCGGCTCTCCCATGAGTTCTCCTTCCCCGGCCAGGAGGGCTACGAGGCCAACGTGGCCATCCTGGAGGCCTACGGCAACGGCGGCCCCGGCAACCCGCTGGTCCCCGTGGTCACCCTGCCCGCCGGCACCACGGTCGGCAGCCCCGGGGCCGCCGACGCCCTCGACCGGGCCTTCGCCGGGGTCGCCGCCGACCCGCGGCTGCGGGTCCTGGCCTGGCCGGCCACCACCGACGACCGCCG
>Ga0222622_10001106_pt1 | contig 10829 bp, 6 predicted proteins | sample PLM2_5_b1metaG_FD_177335 | JGI IMG/M metagenome (GOLD analysis project Ga0222622, IMG submission 177335) | Groundwater sediment microbial communities from an aquifer in East River, Colorado, USA - PLM2_5_b1 | ecosystem: Environmental > Terrestrial > Soil > Riparian zone | place: USA: East River... | reverse complement strand
GCGATTCCAAAGTCCTGCCAGGGAGTGCGCGCCAGACGTTCTTCGAGCGATTCACGTTTTGGCTGCGCGCCTTCTTCGGACGGAATCATGTGAATATCGATGTTGCCGCTATTGCGCATGAGCCAGCGCAACAGATCAGGCTTGAGAAAACTGAACCACGGCGTCCCCAGCGGTTTCCCCATTATGATTTGCGTAACATTGTTTTGTCGGGCGACACGCAGCAGCGCTTCAGCAACATCCCTGCCCGGCGTCGTAATCACTTCCGCTCCAAGCTGGCGCGCCAGCGCGATATACCGAGTCAGCCGCGTCTGTTCGTCCTGCGAAAGTGGCCGCGGCCCTTCGATGGTCGCCACAATCCATGACGCCTCCATCGATGAGGCCAACCGACGCGTGTAGCGAATCAATCGCTCCGAGTACGGACTGGCGCTGACGGCGACCAACAAGCGGTCAGCGCTTTTCCACGGGCCCGGTATTCTTTCTTCTGACATGATCTCGCGCAGGTCGCGGTCGACGTGCTCGGCCACAACTCGGAGCGCCATTTCGCGCAAGGCCGTAAGATTGCTCTCCTTAAAGAAATTTTTCGCGGCCCACTCCGCGCGTTCGCCGAGATAAACCTTTCCTTCGGCCAGTCGAGTGCGCAGCTGATCCGGAGTTAGATCGACAAGAACAATTTCGTCGGCGAGATCGAGAACGGAATCGGGAACGGTTTCACTAACAGGCGCGCCTGTGATTTGGCGAACTGTGTCGCTGCGACTGCCGACATGTTGAACGTTGAGCGTGGTGGACACATCGATTCCAGCATCGAGTAATTCGAGCACATCTTGATAACGTTTTGGATGACGCGCGCCGGGCGCGTTCGTGTGCGCGAGCTCATCAACCACCGCAAGTCCGGGATGCCAGGTAAGAATCGCATCCAGATCCATTTCCGTCAGTGTTGCGCCGCGATATTCAACGTGTAAACGCGGCATGATTGGCATGCCTTCCAGCAACGCCTCCGTTTCTTTGCGGCCGTGCGTCTCCACAATTCCAACGACGACTTCGCATCCCTCCGCCTGCTTTTCACGCGCTGCTAGCAGCATGGCGTACGTCTTCCCCACGCCCGGCGACATGCCGAAGAAAATCTTCAGTTTACCGCGAGTGGACTTTGCTTCTTCGCGCTTCATCTGCGCGAGCAACGCATCCGGATCAGGCCGCTCGGCCTCGGTCATGGACAGAATCTAACGTAGCGAATTGACGGGTTCAAAAATGAAAGATTACGTCCGTCGTGAAGACCAGCTGATTATGTCTGGTGCCGTTGTCGTAAGCCCTGTCCGCATAAGAATGATCAAATCTAAGCTCGGGGCGTATGGTAATAATCTTGTCGGGCCACCAGGTGATGCCGATGGAATGCTCGGAATAGTCCGTGGCGAAGCCAGTCCGGCTGCCGACCTTGTCGTTAAAATATTCGTTACGCACGGTTAGGAACGTATTTCCCGAGAGTCGAAACATTGTGTAATTCACGATCGCCCACTCGGGCGCATAACCGTTCTGGACAGGAAACGAGCCGCTTCGAAACGGTACCTCGTCCGTGGGATGATCAACGGCATTGTGTTCCCACATGTACCAGGCTTCGGTCGCGGTGTAGATCTTGTCGTTGAACTTGTGCGTCCAGGTTCCAACGATCTGTTGCATGTTGTTGTAACCGAACTCTCCGTTGTTAATCACGTTGTCGCCCACATAGATCGAGTCCATTTGGTTAGGCGCAACCCATTGCACCATCACTGTGCCAGTCACTTGGCGACCCGGATCTTCCTGCCAGATCGCAACATCACTGCCGTCAGAAATCCCTGCCTGGATGGTCCATTGATTGTTAATCTTCGTTGTCGTGAAGATCCCTTCCTGGCAATAAGGATCGAAGCCGTAGAGAATCGAGTGGCTCGCCATCAGATTGTTGGGCGCCAGCTGCGCTTCAATGTCCGGCTCGGAAATGATACGACCGATGCGAATGTTCATCCCTTGGAAGACGTACGGGATGTACAGATCCAAATAGATCATCGGCGTATCGAACCCATAGTAGCTGTTGTGTTTCAGCAACTGAGAGCTGAACCAGCCCCGCGAAATCATGAATCGATAATCGAGACCGTACACGCCCGAAAGACGAAAGCCCCAGTCGATGTGATCGGTTTGGTTCTCGTTCGGCAGCCGCTCGAGGTAAAGGACGATCTGGTTTAACTCCATTCGGTTGGGTCGAATATCGTAAACCAGTGGAAAGTTTCCGTTCTCGCTCGTCTTTGATGGGTGGGAGGTGCTGACGTTGCCGGAGAAGTTTACCCAGCCGTATAGTTGGACTTTGCTGTCTTTGATCTGTTGTCCGCCCGGTCCTTCGTAAATGGCCTGCATCAACGGATAAGGCGCGAGCTCGCCCGGATCGCCAATGATCGGTGTTCCGTTGATCTGCCAATCACCCGACGGGAACGGTGGAGAATCAAACGGTGGCGGCGGAATGCGCCGCGTGTACGGCGCGTTGGGGTCCGGTGGCGTGTAGGCCGGAGTTCCCAATTGCTCGAGAAAAGCTTCGTCCAGCCGTTGGAAAAATGGTTCGTGTAACTTCTTTTCTGCGCGAGCCGCTTTCGCTTGTTCTTCCTGGCTCTGGGCTATGGTTTGCTGATGCTTGGCCTTGGCTTTTCCTTTCTCACGGGACCGCAGAGGGGAATTTGCTGTGGCCCTTTCTTTTTCAGTCAACATTTTCTCGCGTTTATCCAATGCCTTCTCGCGCGCGTCCAGCTCGGCTTTCCGTTGAGCAAGATGTTGTTCAGCGGTCAAACCTTCAGATGGCTCCTGGGCGTGCGTCACTGCAGCAATAAATATCGCCGACACGATCGTGATCGGACATTTCTTAATATTCATTTTTCTCCTTGTTTTTGAGTCAACCGGCCACGCAAACGATGCAAATCGATTGGAAAATCATTCTCATGACAAAGGCAAGGATCTCGGGCGGGGGTTATCAATGAACCAAGTCCAGAACGGCCACTCGCTGGCTGCTTCTCGTCTGTCTTGCAAGTGCCGATCTTGCGAGGAAACAACCACTGCGGTTTTCGGCACTCGAGTTCGAGCAATTTCGATGTAAACCGGAACGAAGACGAACACGATTGTTTTGATTCTTTTCATTAGTGCAGCTGATCGAGCGCACGATTGAGTTGAAGAACATTCACGCCAGGCTCCCCGAAAACGCCGAAATCGCGACCGTTTGTATTTTGCCTGATCAGCTCGCGCACCCTCTCTTCGGGCACGCCGCGCGCTTTTACCACGCGGGGGATTTGCAGGTCTGCGTTTTGCAAACTGATGTGCGGATCGAGGCCGCTACCCGACGCGGTGACTGCGTCCGCAGGCACAGGGTCGGTCTCGCTCAAACTGTTTTCCGCGCGATATGCTGCGATGCGTTCTTTGATCGCGTCGTCCAGCTTTCGTGAAGTCGGCCCCAAATTGCTGCCGCCCGAACTGGTTGCGTCGTAGCCGTTGCCGGCGGCGGAAGGACGCGGGTGAAAATATTTCGGATCAGAGAACGACTGGCCTAACAATTTCGAGCCGCGGACGCTCCCATCTGCACTGACAATCAAACTGCCGTTCGCCTGTTCGCGAAACAACAGCTGCGAAATTCCGAACACGATGAGCGGATAAAGACCGCAGCAGACGACTGCCAGCACGAACGTCGACACGACTGCGCCTCGAATATTGGAGAAGAATTCTTTCATTTCGTCAGGCCAGGTGAAACGCAGTGATGATTAAGTCGATCAGTTTGATCCCGATGAAAGGAACAACGAGGCCACCGAAGCCGTAGATAAGAAGGTTGCGTTGCAAAATCGCCAGCGCGCCCATTGGCTTATATGCAACGCCACGCAGGGCCAGCGGGATAAGCGCGATGATGATAAGCGCGTTAAAAATGACGGCGCTCAGAATCGCGCTGGTCGGGCTGTGCAAGTGCATGACGTTCAGCGGTGCGATCTCGGTAAACCTGGTCATCAGCATCGCCGGCACGATTGCGAAGTATTTCGCGACGTCGTTTGCGATGCTAAACGTCGTGAGCGATCCGCGCGTGATCAGCATCTGTTTCCCGATCTCGACGATATCGAGCAGTTTCGTTGGATTGGAATCCAGATCGACCATGTTGCCGGCTTCGCGCGCCGCTTGTGTCCCGGTGTTCATGGCCACACCCACGTCGGCCTGCGCGAGCGCCGGCGCGTCATTCGTGCCGTCGCCGGTCATCGCAACCAGGTGACCATCGCCTTGCTCCTGGCGGATCCGTTTTAGTTTCTGTTCCGGCGTCGCTTGCGCCATGAAATCGTCCACGCCTGCTTCGGCCGCAATCGCCGCGGCGGTCAGCGGATTATCGCCGGTGATCATTACCGTTTTGATCCCCATTTTGCGTAGCTGCGCGAAGCGTTCTTTAATTCCGCCCTTAACCACGTCCTTCAGCTCGATCGTACCGAGCGTCAGCAGGTCAGATGCGACGACGAGCGGCGTACCGCCGCGATGCGAGATCTCATCCACTGTTTTTGTGACTGGCTGCGGAAAAATGCCGCCGGCTAATTCAACAAACCCGCGCACCGCATCGGCCGCGCCTTTTCGGATGCGCATTTTCGGTTCCGCGCCGTTGGCATGAAGATCGACACCGCTCATGCGCGTTTGTGCTGTGAAGGGCACAAAGGTGGCCTCCAGTTCGTGCATCTCACGCGCGCGCAATCCGAATTTCTCTTTCGCCAGCACGACAATCGAGCGTCCCTCCGGCGTTTCATCAGCCAGCGAGCTCAATTGCGCAGACGCTGCAAGATCATCGGGCGAAACACCCGGCGCGGCATGAAATGCGACTGCCATGCGATTGCCGAGCGTGATCGTGCCGGTTTTGTCCAGTAACAAAACGTCGACGTCGCCCGCTGCTTCGACTGCACGTCCACTCATTGCGAGAACATTCCGCTGAAGGACGCGATCCATTCCCGCGATGCCGATGGCGCTAAGCAATCCGCCGATTGTCGTGGGAATGAGACACACGAGCAGCGAGACCAGGACCGGAATCGAAAAGTTTGTCGCCGAATAAATCCCGAACGGCTTCAGCGTTACGCACACCAGAAGGAAGATGAACGTCAAGGCGGCAAGCAGGATCGTCAGCGCAATCTCGTTAGGCGTTTTCTGGCGGCGCGCGCCCTCGACCAGCGCGATCATTTTGTCCAGAAAGCCGGCGCCTTTGTCAGCGGTAACACGGATCACAATGCGATCGCTCAGCACGCGTGTGCCGCCGGTCACCGCGCTTCGATCGCCGCCGCTTTCCCGAATCACGGGCGCGGATTCCCCCGTAATCGCAGCCTCATCAACGCTCGCGATTCCCTCAACAACGTCGCCGTCCGCCGGAATGATGTCGCCCGCTTCGCATACAACGAGGTTGCCTTTCATCAAGATGGGCGCTGGAACTTTTACCTCGCGGCCATCCTGCAGGCGACGCGCCATGGTATCCTTGCGCGCCCGCCGCAGGCTGGCGGCTTGCGCTTTCCCGCGGCCTTCGGCAACCGCCTCAGCAAAATTAGCGAACAGCACCGTGAACCAAAGCCAGATTGCCAATTGCGTCACGAAACCGCGCAATCCTGGCTCAGCGGTGAAGATTCCCACGGTCGTCAGGGCGGCGCCGACCATGGTCACAAACATGACCGGGTTCTTCACCATCAGCCGCGGGTTCAGTTTTTTGAACGCGTCGCCGATAGCCGGACCAACAATGTTCCAGTCGAAAAGCGATGCAGGCTTTTGCGTCATAAGTTTCGAAGTCCGCCGTTAGAAAAGTTTTCCGCCCTGCATTAGGAAGTGCTCAACGATGGGCCCCAGAGTCAGCGCGGGGAGAAAATTTAGAGCGCCAATCAGGAGCACGGTTCCAAGAAGTAGAATGAGAAATGTGCCACCGGAGACTGGGAACGTGCCGACGCTTGGCGGCGCGACTTTCTTTTGCACCAAGGAGCCCGCCAGCGCCATGATCGGCACGATCATGAGGAATCGACCGAACAACATGTCCAGACCAAGCGTCGTGTTATAGGGCGGCGTATTTCCCGAGAGACCTGCGAATGCGCTGCCGTTATTTCCCGCACCCGAGGCAAAGGCGTACAGAATTTCGGTCAGTCCATGCGGGCCATTGTTATTGAGTCCGGCCAAACCCCATTTGGCCACTGCAGCCCAGGCGGCAAAGCCGAGGATCGAAATGGCAAGAATGAGTAACGCGAGCATCGCCATCTTCACGTCGTACGCTTCTATTTTCTTGCCGAGATATTCCGGCGTGCGACCCACCATCAGGCCCGCGATGAACACCGCGAGCACAACGAAGACAAGCATCCCGTACAACCCCGCGCCGACACCGCCGAATATCACTTCGCCAAGCTTGATGTTGAATAACGGAACGAAGCCACCGAGCGCGGTGAACGAATCGTGCATCGAATTGACCGCACCGCAGGAGGCATCGGTTGTGACTGTGGCGAACAGCGCGGAATCGAAGATGCCGAACCGGACTTCCTTTCCCTCCATATTGCCGCCTGCAAGCCCAAGACGATGATGAATGGGATTGCCGGATGATTCCGCCCACCAACACAGCAGCACTCCGCCGACGAAAAGGGTCAACATCGCGGCCCAGACGGTCCAGCCGTGCTTCTGATTTTTCACCATTCGGCCGAGGTAGTAGGTCATTCCGGTGCCGATGGAGAAAATCGATAGCATCTGGAAGAAATTCGAGAGCGGCGTTGGATTCTCGAATGGATGCGCTGCGTTTGCGTTGACATATCCGCCGCCGTTCGTGCCAAGCATCTTGATGGCCACCTGCGATGCCATCGGGCCTTGCACGATGTTCTGATCGGTCACCGTTTGCTCTTCTGTTACCGCTTTGCCATCTGGTCCTTTGATCGTCTCGCCCTGGTCGTTCTTTTTCTCCACCTGGATCTTCATCGGCTCGACCAGCGTGGCCTTGGTGTAAGGCTTGAAATTTTGAATCATTCCTTGGGACACCAGGAAGATTGCGAACACCAGACAGATCGGCAGCAGCAGGTAGTAAGTGACCCGAACCAAATCGACCCAGAAATTGCCGAGTGTTGTTGCCGAATGCCGCGCAATTGCCCTAACGAGCGCAGCTGCGATGGCGATCCCGGTGGCGGCCGAGACGAAATTGTGAAACGCCAGCCCCACCATCTGCGAGAAGTACGACATCGTCGATTCGCCACCGTAATTCTGCCAGTTGGTGTTGGTGGTGAAACTCGTTGCGGTGTTAAACGAAAGATCGGGACTAACTCCTGCCAATTTTTGCGGATTCAGGGGCAGAAAATATTGCAAACGCAGGATCGCATAGGTGAATAGGCAGCCCACGAGACTGAAGAGCAGCATGGCGAGCGTGTATTGCTTCCAATTGTGCTCTTTGCTGGCGTCGACACCCATGGCCCGATAGGTGAACCGCTCGACTGGAGCCAGCACCGGATCGAGCCACGTTCTGCTATTCCCGTCGAGAACCTGCATCAAATAGAGGCCCATCGGCTTTGTCACCAGGGCGAGCGCGATCAGAAAAATCGCGAATTGAATCCAACCAGAGGTCTCCATTGGGACGTTAGAATTTTTCAGGCCGGATCATGGCCATGAGCAGATACACGAAAAGCAGCAGCGCTATGACGCTAACAATGACCGTTTCCATTTATCCTCCCTACAACTTCTCGCAAAGCACCGTGTACAAAGCGCCCGACAGGAAAAACGCGATGATTACTCCTATGAAGATCAAGTCACTCATACGTGTAAGTATCAGCGCGACCTGATGAGACGGTTAATTAAACCGTGTGCGAAATACGTTAAAAAATCGTTAACGCGCCGCGACGAATATCACTTCTGCGCCTCGAGATGGGCGAGTAATTCGATCTCGGCCGTTTGCGGAAACATGTCGAGCGGTGTGATCGAATTGATCGCAAATCTGTGCTGCAACTCTTTTAGGTCACGCGCAAGAGTCGGCGGATTACACGACACGTAAATCAACGTTTCCGGCGCGAGATCGCTTATCGCCTTGCGAACCCCTTCGGTGAGTCCCGTTGCAGGTGGATCGATAATGATTGTGGTAGGGGCGATTGACCTCAATCGCCCGGTCAACGTGTCGTTCCCGCGCGCCAGGCCGTTCAGGTGAACTGCCCCTACCTTTTGCAATTCGCTTTCCATATCGCCTGCGATATACGTCTCCTTCTCACTCGCGTTCTGTTTCGCGGCGACGATAGCGAACCTGTCCCAATCAATCCCAATCACGCGCAGGAATTTGTCGAGCAACGCTTTTGCGAAAAATCCCGCGCCGCAGTAAGCGTCGATTAACAGGTCCTGATTTGGCGGAACGAGATCGATAATTAAGTCCCGCAGCGTCTGTGCGACCTCGTCGTTTATCTGCGAAAACACGCGCGGCTCGGACGCAGTCCGCAGCGTATAATGCCCGTCCCGCACATACTCTTGTGCGCGTAACGCCGCTAACGCGTGATTGACTTGGTCCCGCGAGATCGGGCAACGCTCGATACCAAGCAAACGATGCGAATCGCGCCGAAAAAAACCGATCACGCCGTCCTGCGCATGCACGGTGATGCGGTTGCGATACGCGTACTGCCTCGGCGACGGGATTATCGGACGCATGGGAACATCCTTCAGTTTGCCGATTCTCTGGAGCGCGTCGCGCACCTGTCGCCATTTAATCGCAAGCTGATGTTGGTAATCGATATGCTGATACGCGCAGCCACCGCATCGGCCGAAATACGGACACTCTGGCGCGACGCGATTCGGCGAACTCTGCTTAACTTCAACCAGATCTCCTTCGGCGAACTGCTTCTTTTCCCGCACGATTTCGGCGGAAACCAGTTCACCCTCAATGGTGTAAGGAACAAAAACGGCTTTGCCTTGTTCCCGAGCGACGCCTTTTCCGCCGAACGCGACGTCCTCAATTTTCAGATCAACAAGTCGCATTTCATTACCAACCTGCTTCAGCTGGGTGTCTCCGCCAACGACAGGTTACTCCACCGCGGCGCGTTGAACACCGTGCTGAAACAAGGTGTTACTGAGAACTCTACGCTGCTATCGAGGCCGCAACAGAAGTGTCACGTCGCGGCAAGCACCCGTTCGATGGCGGCCTCGAGGTTGTCGAGCTTGATGGGTTTGATGAGATGCTCGGAGAAGCCGGCCTGCAAACTTCGTTCGATGTCGCCGTTATTGCCAAAGCCACTGATCGCAATCCCCGGAACATTGGCGATCGCACGCAACTGCATCATCAGATCCATTCCGGTTCCATCCGGAAGGGCAATATCGCTGATGAGCAGATCGAATTTGTTGCGAACGGCAGCTTCCATGGCCGAGCGGACGTCGTGCGACACCGCAACCAGATGCCCGCGACGCGCCAGCAATTTCTCCAGTGCAGCGCAGGTGTCATGATGATCGTCGACCAGCAGAATCTTCAGAGCTTGTCGTGCCAAGTCAGTGACGGCTTTTGAAGCGACGCTAGCTGCTTGACCTTGCGGGAGAGCTTGCATCGATAATGTAAAAGTTGAGCCACGATTGGGTCCGTCGCTTTGTGCAGTCAGAGTGCCGCCGTGGGCCTGCGCGAGAGATTTTGAAATGGCCAGACCCAGACCGAGCCCTCCAAAACGGTGCTCAAACGAGCGGTTGCCCTGTTCGAAAGGATCAAAAATGCGCTGCATGACTTCCGGCTCCATACCGATGCCACTGTCGCGGACGGCAACAGTCAAAACTGTTTCCGATGGATTGTCCGAGGAGATCATGATTTCTCCTCCTCCTTCAGGGGTGAATTTGATCGCGTTCTTAAGTACGTTCCAAATGATCTGCTGAAATTTCGCGGCGTCGGCGGTGACATGGCAACGCTTCGCTCGCAAATTGAGATGCACATCAAGTCTTTTGAACCTCGCCTCGTCGCGGCAAATCTCGACGACGTTCGACACCGCCTGATGCGCGTCGACTGGAGCGAAACGTAATTGCATTTTATCTCTGGCGATCCGAGTGAAGTCGAGCAGGTCATCAATCAACTGCGTTTCCAATTCGATATTGCGACGGATCATCGCCATCGATGCTTTGGTATCTTCAGTTTGTGTCGGCTCTGTTTCGAGCGATTCCAACGCAGAAATAACCGGAGTGAGTGGCGTGCGCAGTTCGTGTGAAAGCATCGCCAGGAAATGGTCTTTGGTGCGATTCGCCGCTTCGACGATGCTTTTTTGCTGCTGAAGCTCTTCCTCGATACGCAGTCGCTCAGCCATGCCGGCGGAAAGTGCCATCGCCGTTATGGCGAGCACTGCTGTCCACGATTGCACAGTGAGCAGCGACTGATTCTCACTTTGACCAACAAATGGCCCAAAGCCGCGCACTGTTCCCCACACCGCTATTACGGACAGAATGAAAATACCCGTGGCAGTTTCGCGTTGAGTGAAGCGGAAAGCTGTCCAAATCACAATCGGGCCGCAAATAAAAGCGATGGGATAATTTTTGGCTGAGATCTCCAGCCACCCGCCAAAGACAACTGCACTCAATAGCGCTAACAACAGAAGGAGGACGCCAACTTCTACCGCTTCCTCTTTTTTCCAGGCTAATTTCCATCTAATGCCCCAAAGAAGAACCAGCGGAGTGAAAATGAGGTCGCCCGTTACATCGCCGAGCCACCAGGTAACCCAAATCGCGCCGTAGTTGGTCCAGTCGGCAAAGCCGTCCAGCGCAAGGCTGGTCACGCCGAACAGCGGGCTAATGATAGCGCTGATCGCTGCGGCAAGCGCGAATTTGAAAACGCCCTGTGGTCGATCAAAAACGTTCTTGCCGCCCGC
>Ga0222622_10001105_pt1 | contig 10832 bp, 12 predicted proteins | sample PLM2_5_b1metaG_FD_177335 | JGI IMG/M metagenome (GOLD analysis project Ga0222622, IMG submission 177335) | Groundwater sediment microbial communities from an aquifer in East River, Colorado, USA - PLM2_5_b1 | ecosystem: Environmental > Terrestrial > Soil > Riparian zone | place: USA: East... | reverse complement strand
CGTAATGGGCCGCCGGATGTTCAGCGGCGGCGCTGGGCCCTGGGAGCAGGACCCGAAGGCGGACGGCTGGTGGGGCGACGACCCGCCGTTCCATCACCAGGTGTTCGTGCTGACCCATCACGAGCGCGAGCCGCTGTCCAAGGAGGGCGGCACGACCTTCCACTTCGTCACCGACGGGATCGAGGCGGCGCTCAAGCAGGCCACGGCCGCGGCGGGGGAGCTCGACGTTGGGATCTCGGGCGGTGCGGCCGTCGCCCAGCAGTACCTCCGGGCCGGCTTGATCGACACGATGCACATTCACGTCGCGCCGGTCCTTCTCGGCGGAGGCACGCGGCTGTTCGACGAGCCGGGCGGCGAGCCGATCAAGCTCGAGCCCGTGCGGGCAGTGCAGGGACACGACGTGGTGCACCTCACGTTCGCCTGCTCCACCTGACAGCCGTCAGGTAGGGCACACTCCCGGCCGTGCCGGCAACCGTGATCGTGGGTGCCCAGTGGGGCGACGAAGGCAAGGGCAAGATCGTCGACCTGCTCGCACAGCACTCGGACTTCGTCTGCCGCTACCAGGGCGGGCCGAACGCCGGGCACACGATCGTCGCCGAGGGCGAGAAGTACAAGTTCCACCACATGCCGTCCGGGATCCTGCACGGCAAGGAATGCATCCTCGGCGCCGGTTGCGTGATCGATCCGGAAGTGTTCGTGGCAGAGCTGGACGGGCTCGAAGCGCGCGGGATCTCGACCGCCTGCGTGCGCGTCTCGGGCGAGGCCCACCTGATCATGCCGTGGCACGTGGCGATCGACCAGGGCAGCGAGCGCCGGCTCGGCGAGCTGCAGATCGGGACGACCAAGCGCGGGATCGGCCCGGCCTACGCGGACAAGGCGGCGCGGCTCGGGATCCGCGTCCAGGACCTGCTCGAGCCGAAGATCCTGCGCCAGAAGATCGAGGTCGCGCTCGCCGAGAAGAACGTCTGGCTCGAGCGCGTCTACGGCGCCGAGCCGCTCGAGCTGGAGGAGCTGGCGGAGCGCTACGAGGGCTTCGCGCAGCGGCTGCGGCCCTACGTCGCCGACACGTCACTGCTCGTCGACCGCGCACTGCGCGAAGGGCGCTTCGTCCTGCTCGAAGGCGCGCAGGGCACGCTGCTCGACCTCGACCACGGCACGTATCCGTTCGTGACCTCTTCCGGCACCGTGGCCGGCGCGGCCGCGGTCGGCGTCGGGATCGGCCCGAACCGGATCGACGCGATCATCGGCGTCGCGAAGGCGTACGTGACACGGGTCGGCGAGGGCCCGTTCCCGACCGAGATCGAAGGCGCCGACCAGGAGCGCGTTCGCGACCTCGGCGCGGAGTTCGGCACGACCACCGGCCGCCAGCGCCGCTGCGGCTGGCTCGATCTCGTCGCGCTGCGCTACGCGGTGCGTCTGAACGGGATCACCTCGCTCGCGCTGACAAAGCTCGACGTGCTCTCCTCGTTTGCGGAGCTGCCGGTGTGCGTGCGCTACCGGCTGCGCGACGGGACGGAGACTTCCGACTTCCCGGCGCACCAGAGCGACTTCCACCACTGCCGCCCGGTCTTCGAGACGCTGCCGGGCTGGGAGGAGCCGCTCGACGAGGTGACCGAGCTCGACGCGCTGCCGGCCAAGGCGCGGGACTACGTCGCGTTCGTCGAGCGTGAGCTGGAGGTGCCGGTCTCGCTGATCGGCACCGGCGCCGAGCGGGAGCGCGTGCTCGCGCCGGGCACGGTCGAGGCGCTGGCCCGGCCTAGTCGGGCACGCGGCCGCGGACGGCCCAGGCGCGGGCGTCGAGCTCGAAGGGGCCGGTCGGCTCGCCCGCGCGCGAGAAATACTCCGCGCGGATCGCCGATTGCCGTTCGGGCGGCTGCGCGGCCAGGTGCTGGCCGGCGGGGCCGACGCCGAGCAGGAACGTGTCCCAGAGCTCGTCGAAGTCCTCGTACCGGCTGGAGACGACGAGCGCGTCGACCTCGACCTCGCCGAGCCCGGCCCCTCGCCAGAGCGCGTCGAGCCGAGCCTCGTCGAAGGCGCTCGACTCGCTCTCGGCACCGGGGTCAACCGCCCTCGCCGAGGCCCAGAAGGTGCCGAGCAGCTTCATCCCGCCCGAGAAATCCCACGTGGAGGACGCGACGACACCGCCCGCGCGCGTGACGCGGGCCATCTCGGCGATGCCGGCCGCGACGTCGGTCATGAAGTGGACGACGAGCTGGGCGAGCGCCGCGTCGAACGAATCGTCGGGCCACGGCAGTTCCTCGGCGCCAGCGCGCTTCAGGTCGGCACCCGGCACCCGCTCCGCGCACGCCTCGAGCAGCGGCGACGGATCGGCGCCCGCAACGTGGTCAGCGCCGAGGCGGCGGGCGAGCTCTCCGGTCAGCACGCCCGAGCCGCAGCCGACGTCGAGGACGCGTTGTCCGGCCTCCACCCGGGCGAAATCGGCGAACGCCGGCGCCAGCTCGCGCGAGTAGCGACCCATGAAGCGGTCGTAAGCGTTACCCGAGACGTCGAAGCTCATCAGGCGTATTCACGTTCGCGAGCAGCGTTTCGTCAACTTCGATGCGAATGGCGCGAAGCTCGGCGAGTGCCTCGTGCAGCGCCAACTCGCGCGCGGCGAGTCGCCGCTCGAGCACGGGGAGTGCCGTATTCCGGAAGGCCGCCGGTAGCGGCCCGGTCTGTGTGACGGCGGCGTCGGCGCAGGCCTCGGCCAGGTTGCGAAGGACGCGCGGGGTGACGAGCGGAGTGTCGACCGGGAACGCGACGACGAGCTCGGTCGGCGCGGCTCGGATCCCGGCGACGATCCCGGCCAGAGCGGCACGTGTCTCGGTCCCGTCGTCGAGCAGCTCGAATGGGAGCGCGAGCCCGTCGGCTCGCTTGCCGACCGCGATGCGCTCGTCGCAGGCCTCGCCGAGCACGCGCCAGGCCCGCTCGGCCAGCGTCTCGCCGCCGAGTCGCGCGAGCGCCTTCGGCGAGCCGAAGCGCGTGCTCGCCCCGCCGACGAGCAGGACGCCCGTCAGGCGAGTACGCGCCACGTCTCGGTGTAGACGTTCAGGCGCCCGCCGCGGGCAAAGCCACAGAGCGTGATGCCGCGGTCGGCCGCGAGCTCGACCGCGAGGCTCGAGGGCGCGCCCACAGCGACGACGACCGGGCAGCCGGCGACGGCGGCCTTCTGCACGAGCTCGAAGGAGAGCCGACCGCTGACGCAGAGGATCTCGCCGCCAAGCGGGAGCCTGCCTTCGCCGAACGCCCAGCCGACGACCTTGTCCATGGCGTTGTGACGGCCGACGTCCTCGCGCAGGCAGAGCAGCCGGCCATCGCGGTCGAAGAGGCCGGTCGCGTGCAGCCCTCCGGTGGCGGCGAAGGCGGGCTGCTCCGCGCGCAGACGCTTGGGCAAGTCGGCGAGCAAGGCCGCGGCGACCTCGAGCCGGGCTTCGACTCTCGGCGCCTCGACCTCGACCGCCTCGAGCGCGCCCTTGCCGCAGACGCCGCAGGAGGAGCTCGTGTAGAAGCTCCGCTGCACCCGCTGCGGGTCGAAGTCGGGTGCCTCGACCTCGATCGTGTTCGCGGCGAGATCGGCCGGGGGCGACGCCCCGGTCGGCCGCAGCCCCTCGGAGAGGCAGAAACCGAGCGCGAGCTCCTCATCGTCGCCCGGGGTACGCATGGTGACGGCCACCGGCGAGCCATTGATCCGGATCTCGAGCGGCTCCTCGACCGCTACCTGGTCGCGCTCGCTGCGGCCGGCGGGCAACCTGAGCACCTCGACCGGCGCCGCCGAGTACGGCGGCACCCCGAGCGCGTCGTCTGCCCCGCTCACGCGCCGGAGCGTATCCGCCGCTCGTCACACATTCGCCACAGTCCCGTCACAGACACGCGCGTCGGCCGGCGATACGTCGCCTTGGGGAGGAGGCCGGGCGAACCTTGTACCCGGCGAGGCGAGCGGGGCGGCGCCGACCCCGGCAGTACACTCGCCGCCGTGAAGGTGCTGATCGTCGGGTCGGGCGGCCGCGAGCACGCGCTCGCCTGGAAGCTTTCCGCGAGCCCCGAGCTCGACGAGCTGCACGCGGCGCCGGGCAACCCGGGGATCGCGGGCCTGGGGCAATGCCACCCGGTTCGCGCCGAGGACGGCGAGGGCCTGCTCTCGCTCTGCCGCGAGGTCGGCGTCGACCTGGTGGTGGTGGGGCCGGAGGCTCCGCTCGTGGTCGGGCTCGTGGACACGCTCCGTCGCGGCGGGGTCGCCACCTTCGGTCCGACGAAGGCGGCGGCACGGATCGAAGGCTCGAAGACGTTCGCCAAGGACGTGCTCGAGGCGGCGGGCGTGCCGACCGCGCAGCGCATCGCCGTCGCGCGCCCGCCCTGCGTGGTCAAGGTCGACGGCCTCGCAGCAGGAAAGGGCGTCTTCGTCTGCCAGACGCAGGACGAGCTCGACGCCGGCCTGCGCGCCGCCGCCGAGCTCGGCGGCGACCTCTTGATCGAAGAGTTGCTCGAGGGTGAGGAGGTCTCGCTGTTCGCGCTCTCGGATGGCGAGCACGCCATCGCTCTCGCTCCCGCGCAAGACTTCAAGCGGGTCGGCGAGCAGGACACGGGCCCAAACACCGGCGGCATGGGCGCCTACTCGCCGGTGCCGGGACTCGGCGACCCCGAGGTCGAAGAGCTACTGGAGACCGTGCACTGCCCCGTGCTCGCGGAGCTGGCGCATCGAGACGCGCCCTTCACGGGTCTGCTCTACGCCGGGCTGATGCTGACCGAGGACGGTCCGCGCGTGCTGGAGTTCAACTGCCGTTTCGGCGACCCGGAGACGCAGGCGATCCTGCCGCGGATCGAGGGCGACCTCCTGCCGCTCCTGCTCGGCGCAGCAACCGGCGAGCTCGACGGCGCCATCTCCTTCTCAGAGGACGCGGCCGTCACGGTGGTGCTGGCGGGCGGCGACTATCCGGCGCGGAGCGACAGCGGGACGCCGATCGAGGGGGTCGAGCATGCCGAGGCGACGGGCGCGCTGGTCTTCCACGCGGGCACTGCGCGCCAGGGCGAGCGGCTCGTGACAAACGGCGGGCGAGTGCTCGCCGTGACCGCGACGGGTGACGACGTCGGCTCGGCGCGGGCGCGCGCCTACGAGGCGGCGAGCCGGATCTCGTTCGCCGGGATGCGCTACCGGCGCGACATCGCACTCGCCGCAGCCGAGGGTCATGTCCGCAGCTGAGGCCCCGCTTGTCGGCCTGCTGGTGGGCTCCGACTCGGACCGAGAGCCGATGCAGCCGGCACTCGACGAGCTCGAAGCGCGCGGAATCCCCTATGAGTTCGAGGTGCGATCGGCGCACCGCAACCCCGATGCGGTCGCCGAGTACGCGCGCACAGCGCGGGAGCGTGGAATCCGCGTGCTGATCGCCGGAGCCGGCCTGGCCGCGGCGCTCCCGGGTGCGGTCGCGGCACACACCGATTTGCCCGTGATTGGCGTGCCCTTGCGCTCGCGGCTGAGCGTGCTGGACGGGCTCGACGCGCTGCTCTCGATCGCGCAGATGCCGCCCGGCGTGCCCGTCGCCGCGGTCGGCGTGGACAACGCGAAGAACGCCGCCGCCCTCGCGGCCCGCATCCTCGACAGCTGAGCCGATCGCCGGCGCCGGCCCGGCCCGGACCACGTGAGTGACGGGACCCATCCCTAACCCCCACCCACCCGGGGATCTCGAGGATGCCAGAGAAATGCGCACGGGTGTGTGACGGGGACGTGCCGAAGGTGTGACGCTTTCTCCCAGGAGGTCCTCCTGCCCGGGCTCTAGACTGCAGCGGGTGATCGCGCGCTACTCCCGACCCGAGATGGCCGGGGTCTGGTCGGAGGAGAGCAAGCTCGCGCGCTGGCTGGACGTCGAGCTCGCCGCCCTCGAGGCCTGGGCCGAGCTCGGTGCCGTTCCCGCGGACGTCGTCGCGGAGATTCGAGAGCGCGCGCAGCCGCCGAGCCCCGAACGCGTCGCCGAGCTCGAGCGCGAGACGCAGCACGACCTGGCCGCGTTCGTGGACGCGGTCGCGGCCGAGATCGGCCCGAACGGGCGCTGGATTCACCACGGCCTGACCTCGTCCGACGTGGTCGACACGGCGCTCTCGCTCCAGGTCCGCGCGGCCGGTGAGCTCCTGCTCACAGGGCTCGCGCGTGCGCAGGACGCGGTCGTCGAGCAGGCGCAGCGGCATCGCGCCGACATCTGCATCGGCAGGACGCACGGCGTGCACGCCGAGCCCACGACCTTCGGCCTCAAGCTCGCCGGCTGGGCCTTCGAGCTCGACCGCGCGCACGGGCGGCTGACGCGGGCGCTCGAGACGATGCGGGTCGGCAAGCTCTCGGGCGCGGTCGGCACCTACGCCGCGACCGATCCAGAGCTGGAGCGCCTCGCGTGCGAGCGCCTCGGGCTGGAGCCGGACCCGGTCTCGACGCAGATCGTGCAGCGCGACCGGCATGCCGAGCTGCTGGCCGCGCTCGCGCTCGTCGCCGCAAGCCTCGAGAAGTTCGCGCTCGAGATCCGCCACTTGGCGCGAACCGAGGTAGCCGAGGTCGCCGAGCCATTCGGCAAGGGGCAGAAGGGCTCGTCGGCGATGCCGCACAAGCGGAACCCGGTCGTGGCCGAGCGCATCTGCGGCCTCGCCCGCGTCGTGCGCGCGAACGCGCTGGTCGGGCTCGAGAACGTGGCCCTCTGGCACGAGCGCGACATCTCGCACTCCTCGGCCGAGCGCGTCGTGATCCCGGACTCGTTCCTCGCCCTCGACTACATGCTCGAGCGCTTCGCCTGGCTGATGGAAGGGCTCGACGTCAAGCCGGAGCGGATGCGGCGCAACCTGGAGGCGGGCCACGGGCTCTTCTTCAGCCAGCGCCTGCTGCTCGCGCTCGTCGAGTCGGGGCTCGCTCGCGGCGACGCGTACCGGCTCGTCCAGCGGCACGCGCTCAGGGCGCACGAGGAGGAACAGGACTTCCGCGAGCTCGTGAGCGCGGACGAAGAGATCGCGAGCCGGGTCGACCTCGACACGATCTTCGATCTCGGCTGGTACACACGTCACGTCGACGCCGTCTTCGAGCGGCTGGGCGAGCTCGCCCGAAAGGAGGACGCTGTTCATGCCTGAAGCGGCCACGCACGTCGGGAGCGGCAAGGTCAGAGAGCTGTACGAGCTCGACGACGATCGACTCTTGCTCGTCGCCAGCGACCGGATTTCGACCTTCGACGTCGTTCTGCCGACCGAGATCCCGGACAAGGGACGCGTGCTCACCGGACTCTCGGCCTTCTGGTTCGCGCGCACGCGCGAGCTCGTGCCGAACCACCTGCTCGCGCTGCGGCCCGACGGCCGCTCGACCGAATGCCGCAAGCTCCAGATGCTGCCGCTCGAGTGCGTCGTGCGCGGCTACCTGACCGGCTCTGGCTGGAAGGACTACCAGGCGACCGGTTCGGTCTGCGGGCACGTCCTAGCCGAAGGGCTGCGTGACTCGGACAAGCTGCCGGAGCCGATCTTCACGCCGTCGACCAAGGCGCAGGAAGGCCACGACGAGAACATCGACCGCAAGCGTGCCGCCGAGCTGGTCGGGCAGGAGCGCTTCGACGAGGTCGAGCGCGTCTCGATCGAGCTCTACCGGTTTGCCTCGGAATACGCGGCCGAGCACGGGATCCTGATCGCCGACACGAAGTTCGAATTCGGGCTCGACCAGGAGGATCGGCTCGTGCTCGGCGACGAAGCCTTCACGCCCGACTCGTCCCGCTTCTGGCCGGCCGACGAGTACGAGCCGGGCCGCGCGCAACCGTCCTTCGACAAGCAGTTCGTGCGCGATTACTGCGAGACCCTCGGCTGGGACAAGACCGCGCCGGGGCCGGAGCTCCCGGAGGACGTGGTCACCGGCACGCGTGCCCGCTACATCGAGGCGTTCGAGCGGCTGACCGGGATCGGCTTCGACGCCTACCTCGCCGACCCCGAGGTCGTGCTCGCATGAAGGCGACGATCCTCGTCCGGCCCAAGCCCGGGATCCTGGACCCGCAGGGCGAGGCCGTGCAGAGCTCGCTGCGCCAGCTCGGCTTCGCGGTCGACGAGGCTCGCGTCGGCCGCGTGATCGACCTCGAGCTGGAGGACAAAGACGCAGAAGCCACCCGCGCCGAGCTCGAGCGGGCCTGCGAGCAGCTGCTCGCGAACCCGCTGATCGAGTCCTACGAGATCGCCGTCGAGGGATGAGCGCCGCGCCCCCGCCGCGGATCGCCGTCCTGGTCTTCCCCGGCTCGAACGACGACCGGGACGCTGCCCTGGCGCTCGAGCGGCTCGGCGCCGAGCCGAAGCTCGTGTGGCACGCCGAGCCGGAGCTCCCCGATGTCGGCGCGGTCGTCTTGCCCGGCGGGTTCTCGTACGGCGACTATCTTCGCTGCGGGGCGATCGCCCGCTTCGCGCCGGTGCTGGAGGCCGTGCGCCGGTTCGCGGACGACGGCGGGCTCGTGCTCGGGATCTGCAACGGCTTCCAGGTGCTGTGCGAGGCCGGCTTGCTGCCCGGCGCGCTGCGACCGAACGCGTCGCTCGAGTTCGTCTGCAGTGACGTCACGCTCAGGCTCGAGCGCACCGACACACCCTTCACGAGCCGCGCCAACGCTGGACAAACCCTGACGATCCCGATCAAGCACGGCGAGGGCTGCTACTTCGCCGACGACGAGCTGCTCGAGGAGCTCGAGCGGAACGGGCAGGTCGTCCTGCGCTACGAGCGGAACCCGAACGGCTCGATCGCCGCCATCGCCGGCGTCACGAACGAGCGTGGGAACGTCTTCGGCCTGATGCCGCATCCGGAGCACGCGGTCGACCCGCTCCTTGGCTCGACCGACGGCGTGCTCGTGCTCGGCTCGCTCGTCGACGCGGCGCGCGAGCGCCTGCTCACGGCGGCTTGAGACCGAGCGCCTCTGCCAGCGCCGGTCGCTTGGCCAGGCCGGCGCGCAGGCGGTCGAGGTCGCGGCCGCGCAGCGTCACCGGCCCGCGGCGGGCCGAGCCGCCCGTGGTGTAGGCGAACCGCACGAGGCGCTCGCCGCCGGGCCCCTCGAGCAGCTGCACAACCGACGAGAAGCGCTTCTCGCCTGCCCGCTGCGCCAGTGTCAGCTCTTCGACGAGCTCCGCCGGGCCCCAGGGTGTCGCCGCCTTGGCCATCGCAAACGACGGTAGCTGCCCACCTGTCACAAGTGGGTGGCGCCTTCGTGCCGGAAGTGCCACAACGCGAATCACCACTTAGAGGGAGGCGCCGCGCCGCGCGCCCGAGCATGCTCCGAGCGTGTCTGCGGCCAGCCACCAGCGTGCCTTCCTGCTCGCGACCTCGGCCGTGCTCTACCCGCTGATCTTCGCGGCCTTCCTGATCCTCGAGAAGCCTGGCCTCGGCATCGGCCACTTCTACTACGTGCCCGTGGCGATGATCGCGCTGGCCGAAGGCGCCGCCTGGGGCGCGGCAGCGGGGATCGCCGCGACCGGCTTCTACACCGTCGGGATCGTGCTCAACACGCACATCGCGACCTCGCAGGTGATGACGGCCGGTTCGACCGTGCGCCTGATCACGTACACCTCGATGGGCGCCCTCGTGGGCTGGTTCGCCACCCACCACCGCGACCTCTCCGACCGGCTCCGGATCGCCAGCGAGCGCGACCACCTGACCGGCCTCCTGAACACGCGCGCCTTCGACGCGGCGCTGACCGCGCGGCTCGAGCGGAGCGGGCCGTTCGGCCTGATCCTCGCGGACATGGACAACATGAAGGAGATCAACGACTCCGAGGGCCACGCAGTCGGCAACGACGTGCTCCGGCTCGCAGGCGAGGTGCTCTCGCGCGGACGCGTGGCGGACGAGCAGGTTGCCCGGATCGGCGGCGACGAGTTCGCCGTGATCACGAGCCTGCCGGGGAGCGAGACCGTCCGGGCGCTCTGCGGCCGGCTGACGGCCGCGCTGGCGGAGGAAGGAATCAGCATGAGCTTCGGCTGGGCTGTCTGCCCGCGCGACGGCGAAAGCGCGCTGCTGCTCTTCCGCGCCGCCGACGAGCGGCTCTACGCGCAGAAGGTAATCCGCAGCAGGCTGACCGCCGCCGAGGTCGTCGCGATGCCCTCGCAGGCCGAGCGGCTCGCGATGCGCTCACGCGCCGGCTAGGTAGCGCGCGGCCCACTCGTACGGATCGAGCTGGCGTGGCTCGGCGCGCACGAGCCGTCTCCCTTCGCGGAAGCCGCGCGCGACGAAGCGGCGGTAGCCGGACGCGCGCTCGATCGGCACCAATGGAGCCGGACGCCGCTCGAAGACCAGCACGGCCGCGTCCACGCTCGGCGGCGGCGCGAAGGCGCTGCGCGGGAGCCGGCGGGCGACCCGCGTCGAGTACCAGGCGCCCCACACGACCCCGTTGACCGTGCTCGGCCAGGGCAGCGCGCGCTTGACCGCGACGCCCCACTCGACGACCAGGTCGGCGCGCACGAGTGGCACGCGCGGATCGTCGAGCAGGTGGCGCAGGATCTCGTTCGTGCCTGCGAAGGGGAGGTTGGCGACCACGCGGAACGGCTCGCGCGGGAGCTCGACCTCGCGCGCGTCAGCCTCGACGACCTGGACGTTCGGCCAGCGGCCGTGCAGCCGGGCCGCCAGGCTGTGATCGAGCTCCACGGCGATCACGCGCCCGGCCGCTCGCGCGAGCTCCGCGGTCAGCCGGCCTGTGCCGGCGCCGAGATCGACCACCAGATCGTCCCGCGTCAGGCGCGCGTCGCGGACGAGCTCGGCCGCGACTGGCCGGCGGAGGAAGTGCTGACTAGGAGCGCGCCCCGACCGGCGCGCAGTTCGCGCGCGCCGCTCGGACACGGACCATCACCGAGAACGTCGTCAT